>ERZ1673702.161-NODE-161-length-110262-cov-14.450697_pt1 | contig 110262 bp, 111 predicted proteins | sample MGYA00580232_ERZ1673702 | MGnify/ENA primary metagenome ERZ1673702 (study PRJEB41218, sample SAMN15661792) | gut metagenome | host: Homo sapiens | place: Canada: London | collected 2015-08-20/2019-03-30 | study: EMG produced TPA metagenomics assembly of... | reverse complement strand
TCAATCTAAAAGTCAAAGTGAAGTTAACAATATAATTAAGTATGCAAATGAAGACAAGCAATGTGTTGAACAAAAAGAAATTGACAGCGGTATTCAATCTAAAAGTCAAAGTGAAGTTAACAATATAATTAAGTATGCAAATGAAGACGAACAATGTGATGAAATAAAATATGCTGATGAAACGGAAAATAGCTATAGTAAAATGGAAAATAAAATAGAGCAGCAAGGAGAAGATTCAAATTCTTTAGAAAATATAGAATTTGCTAATGAAGACGTTGTTCAGAATCAATGTGAAAATACTCAATTAATTACACAAAAAAATAATGATGTAGATTATATTCAATTGTCAGAAATTGATGAAGAAGAGCACATAAGTGTATTTAAAAGATTGTGGATGAAAGTAACAAAATTATTTAAATTAAAAAACGAAAATGAAAATAATATAAACTAAAAATTGAAATAAGAAAATAAAAAGTAAAAACTTACTAACTTATATTTATTAAAATAAAAAAGTGAGAAAGTTAAAAATTACTTTTATGTTTTCTTATTTTTTTATTAAAAAACACTTAAAATTTAAATTAAATATTAAGGAGGATATATATCATATGTATATAGATGGACACTGTGATACATTATCAGAAACATTAGATAATAATAATAAAATAAGTAACATACAATATTGTTTTAACACAATAGATGCAAAACAATTAGCACCAGTAATACAAATGTCAGCAGCATTTATAAATCCAGAATTTGAAAATGGATTTGAAAGAGCAAATAACATAATAGATTATTATTTAAAAAATATGGAAAATACAGTAGTTATAAAAAACAAAAAGGATATTCAATATGTAATAAAACAAAAGAAAATAGGAATTGTTTTAACAATAGAAAACGGAAAAGCAATAGAATCAGATTTAAACAACATAGATAAATTATATAAAAAAGGAGTAAGACTAATGTCAATAAATTGGAATGAAGACAATTTATTAGGAACAGGAGCTCTTACAAAAAGCACAGTAGGACTAACAGAATTAGGAAAAGAATATGTAAAAAGACTAGAGCAAAAAAATATAATAATAGATATATCACACTCATCAGAGCAAACTTTTTGGGATACTATAAAAAATACAACAGGAACAATAGTAGCAACACACTCAAATTGTTATAGTATATGTAATCATCCACGAAATTTAACAGATGAACAAATAAAAGCAATTGCAAAAAGAAATGGAATAATAGGAATATGTTTATGCAGTTCATTTCTAAAAAAAGAAGGAAAAGCAAATGTAACAGATATTATAAAACACATAAAACATATAATAAATTTAGTTGGTATCGACTACATAGGATTGGGAACAGATTTTGATGGAGTAGAGGAAGAGCATAGATTAAGTGATATAAAAGGAATAAAGGATATGCCAATTTTAATAAATGAATTAAGAAAGTCGGGATATTTAGAAAATCAAATTGATAAAATTATGGGAGAAAATTGGATGAGGGTATTATCTAAAATTTAGAAAAAAGCAAAGTGCAAAAAAAGAAACATACTTTTGAAGTATGTTTCTTTTTGGAAATAAAGCCTATCTCTTTGAGAATTGAGGAGCTTTTCTTGCTTTTTTAAGACCATATTTCTTTCTTTCTTTCATACGAGAATCTCTTGTTAAGAATCCGTTTGATTTTAAAGTTGGTCTAAATTCATCTGAATTAGCTTCTAATAAAGCTCTTGAAATTCCATGACGGATAGCTCCAGCTTGACCTGTGAAACCTCCACCTTTTACTGTACATATAACATCATATTTTGAAGATGTTTCTGTTACTGATAATGGTTGTCTTACGATATATTTTAATGTTTCTGCACCAAAATAATCATTTAAGTCTTTACCATTAACTGTAATTGTTCCATTTCCTTCTACTAATCTAACTCTAGCTATTGATCTTTTTCTTCTACCTGTACCATAGAATACTGTTTTTGTATCAGCCATTTTAATTTTCCTCCCTTAATATTATTAATTAGAAATTCCATACTTCTGGTTTTTGAGCAATGTTTTCATGTTCGTTACCAGCATAAACTCTTACTTTTTTTAACATTTGTCTTCCTAAGCTATTTTTTGGAAGCATTCCTTTTATTGCTAACATCATCATTTTTTCTGGAGATTTAGCTAACATTTCTCTAGCTGTTGTTTCTTTCATTCCTCCAATGTATCCTGAATGATGTCTATAAATTTTTTGGTCTAATTTATGACCTGTTAAAACTATATCATTACAATTTAATATAATAACATGATCTCCGTTATCAATATTTGGTGTGTAAGTAGGTTTGTGTTTTCCTCTTAATAATTTAGCTGCTTCACTAGCAACTCTACCTAATGGTTTATTGGCAGCATCAATTATATACCATTTGCTTTCAATTTCACTTTTCTTTAAACTATATGTAGTATTATTCATGGTAAAAAATACCCTCCATTCATTAAAATATTTATAATTTATTTATATGAAACTTAAAATTAAACCACCGGGGAGAAGTTCGACTCTAAGTCATATTCAAATTTAATTGCTCCACTATTTTATTACAAATAAAGGCAAAAGTCAAGCAATAATTGGATTTTTTTCTTGAAATCACTATGTAATAATGATATCATATATCTGCAAAAGATAAAGGAGGAAATACCATGGCTGATGTAAAATGGACAAAAGAGCAACAAGATGCAATTTATGATAAAGGTTCAAACATATTAGTTGCTGCAGCTGCAGGTAGTGGTAAAACTGCAGTTTTGGTAGAAAGAATTATAAATAAGGTTATAAATGAAAATGTAGATATAGATAAAATTTTGGTGGTAACATTTACAAATGCTGCTGCCAGTGAAATGCGTGAACGTATATTAGAAGCAATATATAAAAAGATGGAAGAATTTCCAGATAATAAAAACTTACAAAGACAAATTATTTTAATAAATAAAGCAAGTATATGTACAATAGATTCATTTTGTTTAGATATAATAAGAAACAACTTTTTTGAAATTGATACATCAGCCAACTTTAGAGTTGCCGATACAACAGAGGTAGAGCTTCTTAAACAAGAGGTAATTGATGATATTTTCGAAGATAAATATGTAAGTAATGATAAGGAATTTTTGAATTTAATAAATACATATACAACATACAGAGATGATGAACCATTAAAAGAGCTTTTATTAAATATTTATAAATATATACAAAGTAGTCCGTTTCCAGAGGATTGGTTAAATGAAAAGGTCGAAATGTTTAATTTAAAAGACAAATTAAACAATGATTTTTCTGAAACAGTATGGGGAAAAATATTATTGGATTCTTTAAAAGAAAATATATCAAATTATATAATAAGTTTAAAGAAAACAGAGCGTGACTTAAATAGATTTGAGGAGCTTGAAAAATATAGACTTGTAATTAATGAAGATATAATTAACCTAGAATATGTAAAAGAAAATTTGAATTCATGGAATTCTGCATATGAAAAAGCAAATCAAATTGAATGGCCTAAATGGCCAACAGACAAAAAAGTAACTTTAGAGCTAAAAGATATTGCAAAATCAACAAGAGATGGAATTAAAAAAAGTTACAATAAAGAAGTTTCAAAAATATTATTATATGATTCAGCAGAAGCAAATGAAAATATATATAATATGTATGGAATTCTAAAAGCAATAGAAAATTTAATAATAGAATTTTCAAAAAAATTTGCTGAAAGAAAAAAGGAAAAGAATATTGTTGATTTTAATGATATTGAACATTTTGCTTTAAAAATTTTGTTAAAAAATGAAAATGGAAAAATAATAGAAACAGATATTGCAAAAAAATACAAAGAAAAATTTGTAGAAATAGCAATAGATGAATACCAAGATAGTAATTTAGTACAAGAATATATTTTAACAAGTGTTTCAAAAGGAAACAACATATTTATGGTAGGAGATGTAAAACAAAGTATATACAAATTTAGACAAGCAAGGCCAGAGCTATTTTTAAACAAGTATGAAAAATACAAGTTAAAAGGTAATGATTTAAGTAATGGTCAAAAAATACAATTATTTAAAAACTTCAGGAGTAGATCAAATATACTAGATGTTACAAATATGATTTTTGAAAATATAATGAGTAAAAGTCTAGGTGATATTTTATATGATGAAACTGAATTTTTAAACTTAGGAGCAGATTACAAAAATCCTGAAACGGATTTAGTAAATTATGCAGGTAAAACAGAATTAAATATAATTGATTTAAAAGATGAAGAAATAAATGTATTTAAAGATTCAGAAGAAGATGATGAACTACCATCTGGAGCAGAGCGAATTGAAGATGTTGTTTTAGAAGCAAGATTTGTAGCAAATAAAATTAAATCATTTTTAAATAGCGGGTATATGGTGTTTGATAAAAAAACAAAAGAGTATAGAAATGTTACATATAAAGATATAGTTGTACTTTTAAGGGCAACATCTGTAACAGCACCTATATATGAAAATGAAATAGCAAAATTATCATTTCCAGTATTTAGTGATGTATCATCAGAATATTTAGAATCATTAGAAATACAAACAATAATGTCTGTATTAAAAGTGGTTGATAATCCTATGCAAGATATACCGTTAGTTACAGTGTTACGTTCAACTATTGGAGGGTTTTCAGATAATGATTTAGTTGAAATAAGATTAAAAAATAAAAATCAGCCATTTTATAAATCATTAAAAGAATATGATGGAGACGATAAGTTAAAAACAAAAATAAATATATTTTTAGAGAATGTAAAAAGATGGCAATCTCAAGAAAAGTATATGGCATTAGATGAATTAATTTGGCAAATTTATTTAGATACAGGATTTTATAATTATGTAACATTATTACCAAATGGAGCATTACGTCAGGCAAATTTAAAAATGTTATTTGAAAGAGCAAAGCAATATGAGTCTGCAAGTTTTAAAGGTTTATTTAATTTTATAAGTTTTATAGATAAGTTACATACAAGCAGTGGTGATTTATCATCAGCTAAACTTATTGGTGAAAACGAAAATGTAATTAGAATAATGAGTATTCACAAAAGTAAAGGATTGGAATTTCCAGTAGTGTTTTTGTGTGGAACTGGAAAACAATTTAATATGCAAGATTTAAATAAAAATATATTGTTACATCAAGATATAGGGATTGGTCCTAAATATATAAATACTGAAAGAAGCATCGAATATAATACATTAGCAAAAGAAGCAATAAAAATACAATCTAAAGTTGAAGCTTTATCAGAAGAAATGAGAGTTTTATATGTTGCTTTAACAAGAGCAAAAGAAAAATTAATAATAACTGGAATAAGCAAAGATGTTGAAAAATCTTTTAATGAAAAGCAAGATTTAATAGAAACATATAAAATAGAGGGAAAATCAAAAATAAATGAGTCTGTTTTGAAAAAATATAAAACATACTTGGATTGGATAACATTGGTATATTTGGCTGATGAAGAAAAGGCAAAAGAATACATTGACATTGAAATACATAAGAAAAAAGATTTACTAAAGCAATTTGAAAAAAAATCAGATAAGTCCGAGGAAAAAGACATATTTAAAGAGCTTGACTCAAGGGCAAGGAATGTAAAAAAAGAAGATTTAGAAGAATTCAAAAAGCAAATATTTTGGGTATATGGTTATATAGATTCAATTGCAACACCTACTAAAACTTCAGTAACAAAAATAAAAGAGCTGGAAAATGAAGATGATGCAATAGTTAGTTTAGAAGAATTATCAAATAAACAAGAATTTAAACAAGAGATAGCAAAACCTAAATTTTTAAATGAAGAGCAAAAAATATCAAGTGCACAAAAAGGAACTTTAATGCATTTATGCTTCCAAAGATTAGATGAATCAAAAAATTATACTATGGAGCAGATAAAAGAATTTGTTCAAAATTTGGTAAACAGGAATATAATAACAAAACAAGAATCAGATGCAATAAATATAACTAAATTATATGAGTATACTAAATCTAATTTATGGCAAGAGCTAAAAAATGCAAAAGAGGTACACAAAGAACAACCATTTTATATTAATTTAAAATCACAAGATGTATATGGAAATAGTTCAAATGATAATATACTAGTACAAGGAATAATAGATTTATATTATATAAATTCTAAAGGTGAGATTATATTAGTAGATTATAAAACTGATAGAATTAATAATGGTGAAGAGCAAAAATTAATTGAAAAGTATAGCAAACAACTTGAAATATATCAAAAAGCACTAGAACAATCATTGCAAAAAAATGTATCAAGAAAATACATTTATTCGGTTACATTAGGAAAAGAAATTATGATTTAAATATTGCTGTTATAAATTATGAAGTATTATATTATTTGAAGTTACAAAAAGATTATAAATATAGTTGAATATGATTGGTGTATATATGTAAATGATATATTAAATACAATATATCATTTACTAGTTTTATGAAAAGAAAGAAGGAAAAATATGAGATTAGATAAATTTTTGAAAGTATCAAGAGTAATAAAAAGAAGAACTGTTGCAAATGAAGCGGCTGATAATGGTAGAGTTTCTGTAAATGGAAAAGTAGTAAAACCAAGTTATGAAGTTAAAGTAGGAGATATAGTTGAAATACAATTTGGAGATAAGGTTTCTAAATTTGAAATAATAGAAATACCAAAGGTTCAAGGCAGAAATATGGGAGAGCTAATAAAAATATTGTAAAAATTATATATAATGTAAATTAATTATTTTAAAAAAATAGTAAAAAATAAAAAAAAATTTACAAAAGTTGCAAATTTACATAAAATAATGTATAATAAATAATAGGCTAAAACAAATTTTATTTAAGGAGGTGACTGTGTATGCGGAAATTCGCATATGCAATATTCCAAGTAGCCTTGGACGTATTAGTAACATTGTTATTTTTACGTCCATATGTAGAAACTGCTAGTTTCTTTTCAGGAAAATTAGCAGCATTGGGTACGATTATCTTAATGATTGTACCAACCATAACAGCAACATTGTTGTTTGTGGTGGATAACCTGGGAAAGGAGGAAAAAAACAAGAAGAAATTCATGTTATTGATTTTTGCCATTCTTGTAATTTCGGCATGTTTGGTTTATTATATAAAACCGACAGAGCTTACTTTAACATTAACTATTGTGGTCATGGCTGCAATAGAATGTGGAGTTGCAAAAATCTATACAAAATCGAACATGGAAGGGAAAGACACACCTAGATCTTTTATAAATGTTTTTTTCGACTGGGTTTTATCAATGACCACATGGAGATACTTATGTACAGCAGCAGATGCTAGCTGGACAAAGATAATTCCAGAGTGGGGTATTATCACTATAACGCTGGTAATTGTCTTACTTTCAGTCTTCTTGCAATATGCAGGAGAAAGGTTCTTGAAAGGTGATGCAATAATTGGTGTTGTAATTGCTGGTTCAGCTACAATGGCATGGTTCATAATGGACCAAAAAGGATATATGGCTGATAACCGCAGTTTAAGAGTAATACTTTTAATACTCTTCTCCGGTTTATTCTACTTCGGGGTTTTGTACTTCGGAGAAAGGATAGCTTCTGAGAAGAAGTAAACAAAAAAAAAGGGGGTAGGCATAAAAGCTATCCCTTTTTTTTTGTAAATTTACAAACTAAAAAATATATGTTATAATAAACACATAACATCCTAGTTTACGAAAGTAATTCTGCCTCTAGGATTCCAGAAAGGAAGTGTAAATATGAATAAACGGTTTGTAAAAAATCTTACTCAAGCCGTTCTATCAAGCGTATGCTATGCATATGCCATGCATATGTGGTTTCCCAATATACCACATATTGTTACAGCAATTGTCGTGGCTATTGCTGTAACAGCAAACATTATTGACTTCCAAAAAGACATGAAAAGGGAGTTAATTGTTGCTGTGATTTCAGTAGCATCTGTAACGATGTTTTCTGAAATAATGCAAATAGCGTCAAGCGACGAATGGTGGCAAAAAGAAAATGCCACAGTTTTAATAAGCTCAATATTTGTTGCGGCATTTGAATCAATTATCCAGTCTTTAGATAAGAACGATTCAAAAGCAGTACGAATAAAGCAAATAAAGGATATAATCATATCAATTAGTAATTCAATTGCTATATATCGGACGATAAGCATAAAAATCCCCGATGTTTATGCAGTTGTAATTACGTGTACACTGGCACTTTTCATAAATGTCGATTTTGATAAGAGAAAGATTGTGAAAAATTATCAGTGCTACTTAGCGTTAATTATGTCTGTAATTAGTGCTGTAACAACACTGTTTCTAAATTACGAAGTATTTAGAAACGTATATGTTGCATTTGCAATAGTAATTCCTGTTGCAAATGTAGCATTACCAAAGTTGATTACAATTTTGTTGCGGATTGATAATGATTCGTCTAACAATGATTCGCCTGATAAGGATGCATCATCCGATGATGAGATTTCTAGTGATGAGGCATTTGGCGAAGAATCTGAAGAAGAATAGAAAAAAAGGAACAATGATTAGGCAGGCATTGTTCCTTTTTTCTATGGAAATTATTGACAAAGACCAAATGAACATGTTAACATAAATAACGGAGGGATGTTATATGAAAATAGATTTTCGAGCTTTTCAAGATAATTTAGAAAAAAGAGATTTTTTATATAGCAAAATTGATTCGAAAACATATCTTGATGATGATATAACTATACAAATTGATACTCTAAAATTTATGATAAAAAGAGCAAAAGAAGCCTATAAAAATGGAAACACTATAGATCAAGTGAAAGAAGATATGACAAATTATATTGGAAATTTTTTAAGATATGATATAGTAGAACCTACGTTTAATGATTTCTTTGTTCCAAGAACATTAGAATATTTAAATAAAAATGAAGATGTTTTAAAAGAATCTGTAAGGGAATTTATATTAGAGCATAAAGATTACAGTGAAGTTTTAAAAGAAGCTAGAAACAATTCAACTGAAAATTTAGCAGAAAATGTAGAAGCTATTATTGCATCTATTTTAGAAAATTTAACAACATTTAAATATGTAAAATCTGAAAAATTTAGAGAAGTACAACGTAAAATTAAAACAAAAACATTGAATGAAGCAGATATTAATATTGTTCAAGTATATGTTGGAAAATTAGTTAAGGAATCAGCTAAAAAATCTAGAAGTGAATTTTATAAAGATATAAAAAGAAATCCAGAGAAAATATATAAGAAATTGATAAATAATATGAATTTAATATTTTCTGTGACTGTCCCAGAAAAAAATAAGAAAGACATTAATGTACCTCTTTCAAAAGAAAACTTTATGAAACAATTTAAAGAAAGTAGGTTATCTGAAGAAATAGTAAATGTAAATGATTATTTAGTTGATCCATTTTATGGTTCAAATCCAGAAAATGATGCATTGGTATTTTTAAGTGAATTTTTTGGTTCATTAAATGATACAACAATAAAAAATGTATATAATATACTGGAAAAATCAAGGAAAAATGAAAATGATAAGAAAGTAATAATTGAATTAATAAAAAATAGAGCCAATTTAAACAAATCCAGAGAATTAAGAAAAATGTTAAGTAATAGAATAGTAAAACTATTAGAATTTCAAGATAATATTGGTCTATTAGAAAAATATAATGAAAAAAATAATGGGAGATTAAAATCCATTGGATTAGATGGACTTACAATTAGTAAAGATGAACTAAAGAAAATATTATCAAATGAGGATTTTCCAACTGAGACAGGCGTAGCTTTAGCAACATTCTATGTAAATCGTGTTGCTAAAATTGTACCCGCATTTTTAAGGGCAACATTTATATTGGATAAAAATAATTTGTTTGAAAAAATACATGAAAATTCAGATTTAAATTTCGAGGATTTTAATTTATCTAATGAAAAAATAAAAGAAAATATGGCTGAATATGACGGCTTATCTGATGTAATAATGCAAAGATGTTTAAAGAAAGAAAAGGGTCAATATGGTGATGATATATTAACGTGTGATGTTAAAAAATTAGGACAATATCAAAAATTTTATGATGATAAATATGGAGATTGGGAAAAAGATTTTAAAAACGTAATTATGACATATAATTATAAAAGATTCTTTTATACAATAAAAGATTTTTCTTTAAGTTCATTAATATATACTGTGCTAACTAATCAAAAAAATAAAACAATAAATTGGGGATATGTAATGGATGATGAAAACAAAGATAAAGAAAAAATATTATTAGGATTTGATATACCTCAATTAAATACAGCTTTATTTACGCATATCAAAAAAAAATATTTAATAAATGCTGTAAAAAATATTACAGGGCAAACTATAATTCCTGTGTACGAAGGTGCAAAAGACTTTATTGTATTAAGTAAGGGAAAAAGAATGACTGCAGCAGTTTTATATCCAATTACAAGCAAGCAAAGAAAATATTTAAATAAAATAGGAAGTAGTAGAAATACATTTATAAATCATTTATTATGGATACAAAAAAATAAACTGAAACCAGAAAGACTTAGAGAGCCTGGAAGCAGATTATATGATATACAGGAAAACAGAATTTTTGAAAATATAGACAATGAACAGGTAAGAAATCAATTATTAAAAGACCGATAAATATAAACAAAAAGTAACTAAAGTGTTATACTTTAGTTACTTTTTTATGGCCTATTCAGCAGACCAAATTTTCTGAACATTTGAATTTCCAGAGTCAATCCAGATTTCCGTTACAGATGGAGGTGAATAAATTCCATCTGTGACAAAAAACGAAGCTTCGTCACTTGTAGAATGAGAAGTAACAATCATAGAACTGTTTCCGAATTTATCGGTATATTCATATGAAATGTTTGCTCCAACAATGTCTGGAGATGCAGCAGCTGTATCGTTTGGTAAGATAAAGTATACTACATCTTTTTCAGAAATATTAGTAACAGTCCAAGTATTACCAGCACCATATTTGCTGTTGTCAATAACAGAAGAGTAAACTTTATAATTCTTTTCTATTGTTGACGAAGTACTATTACTTGATTCGGATGGTTTGGTAACAAGCTCAGAAAAATTATCATAATTTTTTGAGCTATCAACCTGTTGCCGGCTTTCTGTGCATCCAACAAGTGAAATTGTACAGAAAAGTGCGAGCGCGACTTTTTTGATGTCCATAAGTAAATCCCTCCTAATATGGACTAAAATACATTCCAAAGCGGAATAATAATATGTTATCAAATTCACATAAAAAAGTCAAGCTTTGCAAATATGGAGATATAAAGATTTAAAAAAATACTATTTTGACTGAAAAACCGTATAGAATTAATAAAAAAAGAAAGTGTTAGCCTTGACAAACATTTTGTATCATATTATAATGTTAGCCAAAGTTAACAAACAAAATATATTATATATGTGAAAGGAATAAATTATGATATCAAAATCTGCAGAAGAATATCTAAAAACAATGTATATTTTAAAACAGCAAAATGGAAATATACGAGTAACAGATATTGCAACTAAAATGAATTGCACAAAAGCAAGTGTTAACAAAGCAATTCATAATTTAAAAGATAATAATTTAATAAATTATGAAACATATGGAACGATAGAGCTAACAGACGAAGGCGAAAATCTTGCAAAAAAAATACTTGAAGCATATGATATTGTTTATATATTTCTAAAAGATGTATTAAATATAAATTCAAAAGAAGCACAGCAACAAGCAGAACAAATAAAACAATCCATAACAGATAATACACTAAACCATTTAGTAAAATATGTTCATAAAGTTTTAGGGCTTACAAATTTAGATTGTGGTTATGATATAAATAAAGAAAAATGCAGAGCATGTGCTAGAAGAAAAATAAATAAAAATGAAAAAATTGTAAATAATTAAAATAATATTTTAAAACGACAGACATTAAACTGTTAATTACAAAAAAAGAAAGGAATCTATCATGAGTAAAGAATTATTAAAAATCACAGATTTACACGTAAATGCAGAAGAAAAAGAAATATTAAAAGGAATAAACTTAAAAATAAATAAAGGCGAAATACACGTAATAATGGGGCCAAATGGGTCAGGAAAAACAACAACAGCAAATGCAATATTAAACAATCCAGAATATAAAAAAGTAAAAGGAAATATTGAATTTGATGGAGAAGATATAACAAACTCAAAAACAGACGAAATAGCAAGAAAAGGAATATTTATGTCATTCCAATTACCAGAAGAAATACCAGGAATTTCAGTTACAAACTTTTTAAAATATGCAAAAAATAAAGCAACAGGAAAACCAGTAAAAATATTTGAATTCAAAGACGAACTAAAAAAATACATGGAAGACTTAAATATGAATCCTAAAAACATGGAAAGAAGTCTAAATGTAGGTTTCTCAGGAGGAGAAAAAAAGAAAAACGAAATATTACAAATGCTAGTACTAAATCCAAAACTTGCAATATTAGATGAAACAGATTCAGGACTAGATGTTGATGCAATAAAAACAGTATCAAAAGGAATAGAAATGTTCAAAAACAACGAAAACGCAGTATTAATAATCACACACAACAATAAAATTTTACACAGTCTGAAAGTTGACTATGTTCACGTTTTAGTTGACGGAAAAATAGTAGCAACAGGAACACAAGAGCTAGCAACAGAAATAGAAGAAAATGGATACAGTAAATACAAAAAAATGAGCAAATAAATCACAAATTTTTTTGAAAGGAAATTATAATGAGCAAAACAAATATAGATGAGATTAACAGAAATATATATGATGTAAAAAATAAAGACGAGTATGATTTTAAAATAAAAAAAGGTTTAACAAAAAAAATCATCGAAGAAATATCTAAACAAAAAAACGACCCGGAATGGATGAGAGAATTTAGATTAAAAGCATTAGAAACATACAATAAGTTAGAGCTACCAACATGGGGACCAGATATTTCAGAATTAAACATGGACGAAATAGCAACATATGTTAAACCAAAAACAAAATTAAATGATTCGTGGGATGATGTACCAGAAGACATAAGAAATACATTTGATAAATTAGGAATTCCAGAAGCAGAAAAAACTTCTTTAGCTGGTGTTGGAGCACAATATGATTCAGAAGTTGTATATCATAGTATGAAAGAAGACCTAATAAAACAAGGTGTTATATATACAGATATGGAAACTGCAGTAAGAGAATATCCAGATTTAGTAAAAGAACATTTTATGAAATGTGTACCAGTTTCAGACCATAAATTTGTTGCATTACATGGAGCTGTTTGGTCTGGAGGTTCATTTGTATATGTTCCAAAAGGAGTAAAAGTTGATATACCATTGCAATCATATTTTAGATTAAATTCACCAGAATCAGGACAATTTGAGCATACACTAATAATTGTTGATGAAGGAGCAAGTTTACATTTTATTGAAGGATGTAGTGCACCAAAATATAATAAAGTAAATCTACATGCTGGATGTGTAGAGCTATTTGTAAAAGATAATGCATATTTAAGATATTCAACAATAGAAAACTGGTCAAAAAATATGTTAAATTTGAATACAAAAAAAGCATTAGTAGGAAAAAATGCACAAGTAGATTGGGTTACAGGTTCTTTTGGATCTAAAATATCCATGCTTTATCCAATGAGTATATTAAACGGAGAAGGAGCAAAAACAGAATATACAGGAATATCTTTTGCCGGAAAAGGACAAAACCTAGATACTGGATTTAAGGTTGTTCATAATGCAAAAAATACATCAAGTGTTATTGATTCAAAATCTATATCTAAAAACGGTGGAAAGTGCACATATAGATCTTTAGTTCGTATTAATGAAAACGCAGAAAATTCAAAATCATCAGTATCATGTGAATCATTGATGTTAGATGATATTTCAGTATCAGACACAATACCAACAAATGATATAAGAACAGATGAAGTTGAATTTTCACACGAAGCTAAAATTGGTAAAATAAGTGATAAAACAATATTTTATTTAATGAGTAGAGGATTATCAGAGGAGGATGCAAAAGCAATGATAGTAAGAGGTTTTGCATATCCAATATCAAAAGAATTACCAATAGAATATGCTGTAGAAATGAACAATTTAATAAATATGGAATTAGAGGGTGCAATAGGATAAATAAAAATATTGATAAAATGAAAGGAATAAAAATGAGTATTTTAAAAATAAACGAAACACCTGTTAGAACATCAAGAAATTTTAATATTAATAATGTTAAATTAGAAGATATACAAATACCAGAAAATTTAAAAGAATTTAAAGGAACTACAATAGTACAAAATAATTCAAACATTAAATTAAGCTCTAATATTGAAAAATACGATATAACTTATGGATTAGGTGACTTTTTTACAAATCAAGTACTAGAAAAAGCAAATAAAAATATTAATATTGAAATAGATGGCAGTGACGAAAAAAATATAAATATAGATAATATTTTAAGTAGTGACAATTTAAATTTAATAGATAATGTAAAAATATTAGCAAATGAAAATTCAAAAGCAACAATTGTAATTAAATATAAATCAGATAAAAATATAGAATCTTTCCATAATGGAATAATAAAAATTATAGCAAAAAACAATTCAAACATAAATGTAATTATTGTTAATTTACTAAGTGAAACCTCAAACAACTTTTTAAGTATTGATGCAGAGCTTGAAGAATCATCAAAAATAAAAGCAACAATAATTGATTTGGGAGGAAAAAACAGTATAACAAACTACTATTCAAATTTAATAGGAGATTTATCAGACAATAAGCTAGAATCAATATATATAGGAAAAGACAATCAACTAATAGATATAAATTATATAGCAGAGCTAAGAGGAAAGAAATCTAATATTGATATAAATGTACAAGGAGCACTAAAAGATCAAGCAAAAAAACATTTCAAAGGAACAATAGACTTCAAAAAAGGATGTAAAAAAGCAACAGGAAACGAAAACGAAGAATGTATGCTATTATCAAACAAAGCAAAATCAATAGCATTACCAATGTTACTATGCTCTGAAGAAGATGTAGAAGGAAACCACAGCAGTTCAGCCGGAAAAGTAGGAGAAAAAGAGCTATTCTATATAATGAGCAGAGGCTTCAACTTCAAAGAAGCAATGAAACTAATGGTAAGAGCAAAATTTAATAAAATACTAGAAAACATAAAAGATGAAAATTTAAAACAAGAAATTCTAGACGAAATAAATACAAAACTAGATTAAATAAAAAAAGGAGATAGTGTGTGACTATGATGAAAGATTCACAAACAATAAAAAAAGATTTTCCAATCTTTACAAATAAAAAAATTTCATACTTAGACAGCGGAGCAACGACACAAAAGCCAACACAAGTAATAGATGCTATAAATGAATTCTATAAAAATCATAATGCAAATCCACACAGAGGCGCATATTCACTAAGCATTGAAGCAACAGAAATTTATGAGTCTACAAGAGCCAAAATAGCAAAATTCATAAATGCAAAACATCCAGAAGAAATTATTTTTTCAAAAAATGCAAGTGAAAGTTTAAATTTAATAGCATATTCATATGGATTAGATAACCTTAAAAATGGAGACGATGTTGTTTTATCAATAATGGAACATCATTCAAATTTAGTACCATGGCAATATGTTACTAAAAAAACAGGAAGTAATTTAAAATACATGTATATAAATAATGAGTATGAAATAAGCAAAGAAGAAATTGAATCTAAAATAACAGAAAATACTAAAATAGTGGGAATAACTCATGTTTCAAATGTATTAGGAACAATTAATAATGTAAAAGAAATAATAAAATATGCACACAAAAAAGGTGCAATAGTAATAGTAGATGCATCACAAAGTATACCTCATATGAAAATAGATGTACAAGATTTAAATGCAGACTTTTTAGTATTCTCAGGACACAAAATGTTAGCACCATTAGGAATAGGTGTATTATATGGAAAAAGAGAAATACTAAATCAAATGAATCCGTTCATAATGGGTGGAGATATGATAGAATATGTATATGAACAAGAAACAACATATGCACCATTACCAAACAAATTTGAAGCAGGAACTCAAAATGTAGAAGGAGTAATAGGACTAGGAGCAGCAATAGATTATATTGAAAATCTAGGATATGAAAACATAGAGCAAATTGAAACAAAACTTGTAAAATATGCAAGATCTGAGCTAAGTAAATTAGAATTTTTGGATATATATATGACACCAAATGAAAGCAATCACTCATCAGTAATATCTTTTAATATAAAAGGAGTACATCCACATGATGTAGCAAGTATATTAGATTCAGAAGGTGTATGTGTAAGGTCAGGAAATCATTGTGCTCAACCATTACTAAGATACCTAGGATTTGATTCAACATGCAGAGCAAGTTTTTATATATACAATACTCAAGAAGATGTAGACAATTTAGTAAAAGCTCTAATTAAAGCATATGATATGTTCAAAAAATATATTATAAAATAAGATGTTTTCGAAAAAGCTATAATTAAAGCAGTAAAATATAAAAGGCGAATAAATATTCGCCAAAACTATTGAAATTCAAAGAAAAATATAATATACTAAAAAACATAGGAAATGAATAAAGCAGATGTGCGTGTTACCTCCAACTCTTCAATTAAATTGAGAGATAGGAGGTGATGTTTATGAATATATTACTAATTATAATAATAGCATACATATCAATAATTCTAAACATAACCTTATTAAGTATATTACTATTAGTAATATCTAATAAGAATAAATAAAAAATGACACCACATTTTGCTTTCCCAGGCAATGTGGTGTTTTACCTAAAAATATGGTAACACTCATTTCTGTGTGTTTCATTTCCTATAATTATTATACACACATATATATTTTTTGTCAATGATGAAAGGATTTTAAAATGGAAGATTTAACAGATGTATACAATGATTTAATAATGGAACATAGTATGAATTCCTATAACAAGAAAAAGCTACCAGAAGCGGATTTTTGCGAAATAGGACATAATCCAAACTGTGGAGATGAAATAAGTATAGAGCTAAAACTAAATGGCGATATAATAGAAGATATGGCATTTACAGGACATGGATGTGCAATATCACAAGCTTCAACATCCATAATGATAGATACATTAAAAGGTAAAACCATAGAACAAGCCAAAGAAATAATAAAAACATTTATAGAAATGATAAAAAGAGAAACAACAGATGAGCAAGAGCTAAAAAAATTAGAAGATGCAATAGCTTTTAAAAATGTATCACATATGCCAGCAAGAGTAAAATGTGCACTATTAGCTTGGCATACAATAGAAGATATATTAAACAAAAAAGAAAATGAAGAAAAATAAATTGAAAGGATTAAAACTATGGAAAATAAAAAGGTACTCCTTGGAATGAGTGGAGGAGTAGACAGTAGTGTATCAGCACTTTTATTAAAAGAAAAAGGTTATGAAGTTATAGGAACAACACTAGAGCTATTTGCAGGAAGTAGTTGTTGTAATATAAACACATATATAGACGCTAAAAATGTATGTAATTCCATAGGAATTCTACACTTCACATATGACTATAAAAACGAGTTCAAAAAGCATGTAATAGATGATTTTATAAATTGTTATGCAAACTGCAAAACACCTAACCCATGTATTGAATGCAACAAATACTTAAAATTTGGTTTTATGTACGAAAAAGCAAAAGAGCTAGGTTGTAACTACATAGCAACAGGACATTATGCAAAAACAGAATATAGTGAAAAATATCAAAGATGGGTATTAAAAAAATCAAAAGCTGGGAAAAAAGATCAAAGTTATGTACTATGGAATATACCAAAAGATTTAATAGAACATGTATTATTTCCACTAAGCGATTTTGAATCAAAAGACGAAATAAGAGCTATAGCAAGGGCACATGATTTAAAAGTTGCAAATAAACCAGATAGCGAAGATATATGTTTTATACCAGATGGAAATTACAAAAAATTTCTAGAAACAAATTCTAATATAAAACCTAAAAAAGGAAAAATAGTTAACTCAAAAGGTGAAGTATTAGGAAAGCATACAGGATTATACAATTATACAATAGGTCAAAGAAAAGGACTTGGAATATCATATAAAGCACCATTATTTGTTCTAGGATTTAATCCACTAAAAAATGAAGTAATTGTAGGTGAAGAATCAGAGTTATACAAAAAGGAGCTAATAGTAAAAGATATAAACTTATTATTAGTAGACAAAATAGAAAAAGAGCTAGATGTAGATGTAAAAACAAGATATTCATCAAAAGTTGCAAAAGCAACAATAATACAACAAGATGAAGACACAATAAAAGTAACATTTAAAGAGCCACAAAGGGCATTAACACCAGGACAATCAGCCGTATTTTATATAGATGATATAGTACTTGGTGGAGGAAAAATAGTTTAAAATTAAATATCTTGTAATTTAAAAATCAATATTGTATAATAAGCAATATAATAAAAGTAGGAGGTAAAGAATATGAAATTAAATGTTTACAACACATTATCAAAGAAAAAAGAAGAATTTAAACCAATACATGAGGACAAAGTCTGTCTATATTCTTGCGGACCTACAGTATATAGTTTTGCTCATATAGGAAATTTAAGAGCATACTTATTTATGGATAATTTAAGAAGAGTATTAAAATATAATGGATATTCATTAAAGCATGTAATGAATATAACAGATGTAGGACACCTTGTTTCAGATGCAGACGAAGGTGAAGATAAAATGATGAAAGCAGCAAGATTAGAGCACAAAGATCCATTTGAAATAGCAGATTATTATACAAAAATATTCTTAGGTGATATGGGAAAATTAAATATTGATATGCCAGAAGTAATAGCAAGAGCAACAGAGCATATAAAATGTATGGAAGAATATGTAAAACAAATAATTGCGAATGGGTATACATACGAAACAGAAGACACTATATATTTTGATACATCAAAGCTAGACAAATATGGTGTATTATCAAATAAAGATGTAGATGAAAAAGACACAGAAGCAAGAATTGATGTAGATCCAAATAAAAAACATCCAAATGATTTTGCACTATGGATAAAGGCACCAGAAAATCATTTAATGAAATGGGATTCATTCTGGGGCAAATGTTATCCAGGATGGCATTTAGAGTGCTCTGCAATGGGTCATAAATATTTAGGCGAAGAATTTGACATACATACAGGAGGAGTAGACCATATACCAGTTCATCACGAAAATGAAATAGCACAAGGAAAAGGATTTTGTGGTAAAATTCCTGCACATTATTGGATGCATGTAGAATTCTTGCAAGTAAATGGCGGAAAAATGTCAAAAAGTTTAGGTAATTTATATACATTAGATGATTTAAAAGAAAGAGGATATGAGCCATATGTATATAGAATGTTTAACTTTTCATCACATTACAGAAAGAAAATAAATTTTACATTTGAAGCAATGGATTCAGCAAAAATAGCATTAGCTCGTTTAAGAGATGGATATTTAAAACATTTAGAAGGAACAGAAGATATAGATAGTGAACAAATATCACAATATGAGCAAAAGTTTTTGCAAGCAATAAATGATGATTTAAATATGCCAGTAGCAATGAGTGTTGTATGGGATGTAATAAAAAATCCAGTAAAATCTAAAAAATTAGCAAATTTAATTTTAAAATTTGATGAAGTTTTAGGATTTAATTTGAAAAAATATAAAAAAGAAGAAATTGTATTACCACAAGAAATACAAGAATTAGTAAATAAAAGAAATGAAGCAAGAGCAAATAAAAATTGGGCAGAATCAGATAAATTAAGAGATGAATTAACATCAAAAGGATATTTAGTAAAAGATAGTAAAGAAGGTACTATTGTAAGTAAAAATTAAAAATAAAACAGGTAAATTAAGTAAAATTAATTTATCTGTTTTATTTTTGAAGATATAGTTTGAAAAAGATTAAGCTCGAGGTTTAAATTCAAGTTGTATATTTAGAATGAAAATTTTTATTTAAAATTTTATAACTATAAATTTTGAATATAACTCAGCTTGATTTTATGTATAATAATATCATTTAAAGGAAAAAATAAAATAGAGCATAAAACATATGCAGAGGTTTATAGGTAAATCCACAAAAACCTAAATAATATTATATAAGGAATGTGATTTTTATGGATAAGCAAAAAATTAATTGTACAGTAGAAACATGTAAATTTAATAATTTAAATAATCAAGAGTGTTTACTAAAACAAATTACAGTAACACCAACTTTAAATTGCAATACACAAACTCCAGATGAGTCTATGTGTAGCAATTATGAAAATGATAATTTATAAAATATTAGTAAATAAAAATTTATTGATAAATAGACGTAAATTGTGAATAATTTTACAATTTACGTCTATTTTTAGGTAATGATTGACATAAATAATATAAATTGGTATAATAAATAGGATATTTTTTATATTGAAGGAGGGATTTTTTTGAATAATTTCGAAAAAATTCAAACAGTAATACTTGCCAATAAAGCACGGAAAATTACTATTTCCGAAATATCGAGAATTACCGGTATCGAAAGAAATTTAGTAAAAAAATGCTTACAGAAGTATGATACGGACAAAACGCTACATGAATTTATTGTTGATGGAAGAAAAACAAAATTTAATTCAGAAGCAGTAAATCCGTTGACAGACAGCAATGTGCTGAAACGAAGAGGGTGTTTTGAGCTCATGAAATGGGAAGATCCATCATCTGGAATTGGACCTGTTTCAAGAGCAACATCAAGTAATTGGTTAGATGAAAGTAGGACTGAAACAGCTAAAAAGTGCTCTAGCAATGAGTTTGAAGTAACTCGACCGAGTGATTTTAAAACGATTTGTTATTCAAATTTGAACAAATGCAAAAAAGTACAGAAATATGTATTTGACTCAAGTTTGTTGGAATTGGATTGTTCTCAGTTTTTAAGTATTCTAGAGAAATTATTTGATAAAGGAATAGTTCCAAAATTTTGTATCTATGCAAATGATATAGTTGAATTAGATACAAACAAGGAGGAATTTGTACTTGCAAGAGAGCTGTTGAAATTTTTTGCTTTGGATCTTGATGGAGAATTTCATTTTTTAATAAATGAAGAAAAAACAAATGAAGAACAGTTGGCAGAATTGTGTAAAAAGAATGACTACACACTAATTTCTGGTAAGGCGAAAAACATTGCTTGGTGTAAATTATATCAAGTCGATGTTGTAATTCCAGATTTATTTTTGGAAAAATTTCCGAATCCGTGTTGCGGTACTGGAATTGTAGGAGTAGATTCTTGCATGATGGCAATAAAACCAGTTGAGATGGATAATGTATTAAGAGATTATGAGAAAATTTTAATATCAGATATTCAACTTAATGAAATCAATGGTGGTTATTTGCTTAACCTAATAGCATATTATGGCGAAATTAGGTTTTCAAATAAAACTACGAAGGACCAAGATTACAACATTTGTTTGTTTTACCAGGAAAATACGGTTAGAGATGTATATACATTTGACTATGGTTGTTACTTATTTGGCAAATTGTGTCAAATAAATATTATACTCTATAAGTATACAAATGCATCAAAGTCATCTATATTAAAAGCAATTGCAGATATGGTGTCTCAAAACCAAGATGAATTGAAGATTGGAGATGAAATCATATTAGATCAAATGACTCAAGAATCCGTATCGTTAAACCTTAATGAATTTCCCGATATTTCAGTTTTTTCAAAAAATGGAGTAAAGAGGAAAGACCAAAACAAAAAAGCATATTCGCAGGACTTTTTAGTAATACGGCAAAACAAGTACATTGTAATTGCTAAAATTACTAAATTAAAATGTGCCATAGTATATTATTGTGGCACAGAAAGTAATGTACCAGAGGAATATAAAGTTTTTCTGGCATAACCTCAGAATGGCATGGATGTATAAAAGCATCTGTGCCATTTCTTTTATAAAATAAAATGGAGCTATTTTTAGCATTTTTTGTAAAACAATGTAACTAAGTATTGCAAAATATAAAAAATGCATATATAATAAGGACATGCAGGAGTTCAAGAACTTTTGTAAAAAAAATGAAAGGAGAAAGTTATGGGTGAAAAGTGTCGGTTTTACGCCGATGTACAATCCCTTCAGTCAGAAGTAACTGGTTCTAATTTTTTAGTAACCGTAAGTTATCCAGATGGAAGGAAGGAAACGTTTTTAGTGGATTTTGGTTTATATCAAGGTTCAACTGATCAGGAGGTACTGAATTACAAGATTGGTTTTAAACCGGAAAAACTTGTATCTATAATTCTTACTCATGCGCATGTTGACCACTGTGGAAGAATTCCTATGCTGTATAAGCATGGAGCGACTTGCAGAACATTGATGACCAATGATACCATGAAGGTTGCAGAAAAATTGCTCATAAATACAGAGTCAATAATTTCGTGTGACCAAGACAAAGAGCCTATCTATAATTTTCAAAACCTGGAGAATGCTTTGAAAGAATTCAGAGCATGTGAGTATGATGAGTTTGTAAAAATAACGCCAAATATTAAAGTGATGTTCATACAAAATCAGCATATTCAAGGAGCTGCATCTGTATATGTTGTGTTGTCTTACAAGGGTGAAGAGGATATTACTTTATTGTTTTCAGGTGATTATAATTCGGTAAATGCCTTTTCTAGCAGACGTTCAACATTTCCATGCAATATTCTTGAAAGACCATTGTCCATGTTGATACTAGAGTCAACTTATGGTGCAAGGAAAAGAGATGATGTTGAACATGGCTTATTTAAACGCGAAATCGAACAGTTAGTAGAAGAGCGGAAAACTATCATTATACCAGCATTTGCATTCGGAAGATATCAAACTGTGTTATATCAATTAAAGCAACTCGAAGATGAAGGTGTTTTAGGTGATATACCTATTTTTATGGATGGAGGTTTAGGATTAGAGATAACCTATTTATGGAAATATCTCGAAACTGTTGAGATAAAGGACTTTATTCCATACCGTGCATTTGCAGTAGAGGATCGTAAACAAATTATGGGGTTAAAAACACCTAAAATTGTGGTTACAACTTCAGGAATGGGCAATTTTGGCCCAGCGAGGGAGTACATTCCAAGATATATTTCTGAAAAGTGGGCTGCGATTTATCTAACAGGATATACATCACCAGATAGTGTTTCTCGTAAAATTCTTGAAACTCAAGATGGTGAAGTTATCAAAGTCAGTGGAATTGTGAGAGAAAAACATGCCATAGTAAAATGTACTGGTGAGTTTTCATCACATGCCCGTAAAGAGGATTTAGTGAATTTGGTGAGACAGTTCAAGAAAGTAAATTTCTTAATGTTAAGTCATGGTGATGAAGAGGCAAAAAATTCGCTTTCAAAATCGTGCTATGCCCTCGAAAATGTTAAAGACGTTGGAATTGTTGATGGTAAAACTGATTTTCGAGTAAATTGCTACGGATTAGTTAAGACATTCAGCATATAGACCACATTAATTTAATAAGACATCTTCTTGCTCTTACCTTTTTATCTTTCTTTGAAAGAGGCGACGTTTCTGTCGCCTCTTTTTTTAGGGGATAAAAATAGTAATAAGGAATATAAAATAATTATTGATAATATAATCTGTTATAAAAATAACAGTATTCTTGACAAATGAAAATATGTAAATTAAAATAAAACACATATACGCAAAAGCATAAACATTGGATAAGGAGGTTTAAAGATGATTATCGATTTACCGACGAAATTTTATTATGAGAAAGATGGTTCGAAAGCATTTGTAGATAATAAAATACTTTATTGTGAAAACAATGTATCATTTGAAAGATTAATGTACCATACAACATATGAACTTCGTGGGAAAAGCACTTGCTATTACTGTGGATGTGAATTGAACGAAGAAAATCGGACATTAGATCATATGTATCCACGGGATTTTGGTGGAGTCTCAATCACGAACAATTTAGTACCATGTTGCACTAATTGTAATCAAAAAAAGAACAATTTAACTCTTAATGAGTATTTTGATTACATGAATGTGCAAGATGCTAAAAAGAGAAAACAATACAAAAGCGAATTATTACATAGGCATGAAGAGTATCGATATGAAAAAGGTTTTTATTTACCAGATAATTGGTATGAGTATACTTCAGACAGAATTTATGCAGAAATTTTGCTGACTGAAGAATACAAACATGGTAAAAGATACAATTTCATAAGAGAATTTTATACAAAATATGGGCATTTACCACGACCTGTAGTGAAATCAGCCAATAACCGACTTTTGGATGGCTTTTTAGTACTATTGTTTGCAAAAGAAAATCAGATAGAGCAAATACCATGTATGAAATTACAAAATGTAATAGATATCTCATAAAAATAAAAGTCACTTGAGATATTAGAATCAAATAATTCAAGTGACTTTTTATTAATTTAAACAATATTTGAACATAATATTCTAAAACATTTAATTTAGTAAAAAACATTGACTTTGAATAAAAAAAGCAATAAAATAACCATAAATTAGTAATAATATTACTAAAAAATAGTTGTACCTAAATAAAAGGTAAGTACTATAAAATCAAAGGAGGAATGAAATATGCCATTAGTAACAACTAAGGATATGTTTGAAAAATCAATGAAAGAGCACTTTGCAATAGGAGCTTTTAATGTAAATAATATGGAAATTATACAAGGAATAGTAGATGCTGCAGCTGAACAAAATTCACCTGTAATATTACAAGCATCATCAAGTGCAATAAAATATGCAAGAGTACCATATTTAAAAAAGATGATAGAAGCAGCACTTGAGGAACATGATATTCCAGTTGTATTACACTTAGATCATGGTCCAGATTTTGAAACATGTAAAATGTGTATTGATAACGGATTTACATCAGTTATGATAGATGGTTCAAAATATGATTTTGAAGAAAATGTAGCTTTAACAAAAAAGGTTGTAGATTATGCTCATAGCCATGGTGTTGTTGTTGAAGCAGAGCTTGGAAAACTTGCAGGAATTGAAGATGATGTTAATGTATCTGCATCAGATGCAATGTACACAAACCCAAAGCAAGCTAAAGAGTTTGTAGAAAGAACAGGATGTGACTCATTAGCAATAGCTATAGGAACAAGTCATGGAGCATATAAATTTAAGGGAGAAGCTAAACTTCGTTTTGATATATTAGCAAAAGTTAAAGAATTAATTCCAAATACTCCAATAGTTTTACACGGAGCATCAACAGTTATACCAGAATTTGTTGAGCAATGTAATAAATATGGTGGAAATATTCCAGGTGCAAAAGGTGTACCAGATGAAATGTTACATGAAGCTAGTTTATCAGGTGTATCTAAAATAAATGTTGATACAGACTTAAGATTAGCAATGACAGGAGCAATAAGAGAAGTGTTTACAGAAGATCCATCTGTATTTGATCCTCGTAAATATTTAGGTGTAGCAAGAACACAAATAAAAGATATAGTAGAGCACAAAATAAGAGATGTATTTGGATCTTCAAATAAAGCATAATTTTTGAAGGAGTGATTATATAAAAAACAAAATTTTTAATATAAATTCATTCCTTCTGCTAATTTTATAATTAAAAAATTACATAAGTGAATTAAAAGGAAGGAATGAATAAAATAATTATGGGAAAATTAATAGCCAAAAATCCAAATGCCAGACATAATTATACAATTGAAGAAACAATAGAAACTGGAATAGTATTATCTGGAACTGAAATAAAATCAATAAGAGCTGGAAAAGTTAACTTAAAAGACAGTTATGCAGGGATAAAAAATGGAGAAGTATATGTATATTCAATGCATATAAGTCCGTATGAACAAGGAAATATATTTAATAAAGACCCACTAAGAGATAGAAAATTGTTATTAAATAAATCAGAGATAAATAAACTATATGGAAAAATAAAGCAAAAAGGATATTCACTAGTACCAATGAGTTTATATTTTAAGGGAGATAAAGTAAAACTTGAGCTAGGAATAGGTAAAGGAAAAAAATTATACGATAAACGCGAAGATATTGCTAAAAAAGATGCTCAAAGAAGAATACAAAGAGCGAAGTTCGGAACAACAATGTAATAATGTTAAAAATTAAAGTAGGATATGTGAATATTATATTTTCATATATCCTACTTATTTTAATACAAAATTTAAAATTACAATTACCGATTAGTATTGATTTTTATTATTTTTGTTATTATTAGTTTTAGAAGCATAATACCAAAATAAAGCAATAATAGCAATTGCAATAACGGCAATAATTATCCAAGACCAAGTTTCAGAACTCATAAAGCCATTTTGACCATTAGTTACATCAGTAGCAGTTCTTTGTGCTGTGTATCCAGCAGTATTGGCAGTATTTTCAGCACCATTTTTTACATCATTAGCACCATTTTTCATCTTGTCAGTTGCTGAATTTGCCTTCTGTTCCATTTTGCTAGTAGCACCTTTTATAGTACCAGCAACGCCTTTTGCTGTATCTTCAACAACATTTTCGGCACCACCAACAACATTACGAACATCATTTTTCATATCTGTACCAACATTTTCTGCTGCAACAGAGTATATACAAGAAACTGAAAGTGCAAATAAAATAAATGCAATTGAAAAAATAATTTTTTTCATAATATCCTCCTTTAAAAATAGAAATGTTTATTTTAATAATATTTTTAACAAATTAATATAAAATAAACATGTAATAGCTAGTTTTTATAAAAAGTAAAATCTTTTTTAGCTTAATCTTATTATTTTACTAAAAAGATAAAATATACATTATAAAATTTAGCAAAATTTAGAAGAAAAAGGCGAATAAAATAAATTTGCACATATAATTGTACTTGATTTACAGAAGTGAGGAACATATTATAAAGCAAAAAATAAAACAAAAATAAATTTTAATAATTATTTTTGTTTTATATAAATTTTATTTTCTTATTTTTGTTAAAATTGCAATTGCAAGTAGAATAATAACAACGCCTACGGCTATAAGTAAAATATTTATTATATTGGTAGGTGACAATAGTTCATTTTCTGTAGAAGAAGTAGAGCTAACTGTAGTTGTTATTGTTGTGTCACCATTTAAAACTGTATTAGAAGATGAAGTAGTTTCAGTAGCATTACTGCTTGCATTATTTGTAACAGCATCATTTGTAGTCGTGTTTTCAGCAAATGAATAATTAGTACAAACCATAAATAATGCAAATAATATTATTGTAAAAGTAATTAAAAAATTAACTAAATTTTTCATATGTAAAGTCCTCCTCAATAATTAATTTTATATGGTAATATAATACCATAATTTGTTAAAAAAAGTCTATAGTAAAAAATATTAAATATAATAATTATTAAATTTTTTTCTAAAAGAGCTGGATTCTTCTGTTAAAATTAAATTAACATTTTTATATTGAACATTGTAATTTGAATCTAATTTTAATATTTTTTGTTGTAAATTATGTGTAATTCCATCTGCAGAATCATAAATTTTAATATGCTCTGGTAAAATAAATTTAATTACGTCTTTAAAAATTGGAAAATGTGTACAACCTAAAACAATTCCAGAAAAATCATTCAAATTATATTTAGAAAATTTTTGCTTTAGATATTCTTCAGCAAGGTCATACCTAATTTCAGAAGATTCATCAGCAAATTCTACTAATTCATCTAAAGGGAGCAATTCAACTTTATCAACAGCGTTAAGTTTTGTTAAAAGATGAAATAATTTGTTACCCTTTAATGTAAGAGAAGTAGCAGTAAGTATAATTTTTTTGCCATTACAATTTTCAACAGCTGGCTTAATAGCTGGTTCAGCACCAATAAAAATAATATCTGGATATTTAGCTCTTAAAAAACTAATAGCGGCACTAGTTGCAGTATTACAAGCTAAAACAATTATTTTGCAACCATAATTCATCAAAGTAATCATATTTTGTTCAGTTAAATTTCTAACAGTATCAAAATCTTTAACTCCATATGGAGAATTTTTTGTATCTGCCAAGTAAATAAAATCACCATTAATTTTTTTATATGCTTCTTTAAAAATTGTAGCACCACCTAATCCAGTATCAAAAAAGCCAATTTTCATAATAAAATTCATTCCCTTCAATAATTTAATTACAGTTATATTATACAATTTGTAGCCATTATAAAGTAGTGTAGAAGATTATTATAATATCTTCAAAACGGCTTCTTTTAAAATTGTGAATTAATTATAAATCATACAAAAAAAAAATTCAATTAAATCTTGTAAAATAAGAAGATATTGGTATAATAAACAATATAGAAATTTTTTTCAATTTAAGGAGGATTCAAAAATGGTTAAAAAAGTAGCTATATTAGCAAATGGTGGAGATGTATCAGGCTTTAATGCAGTAATAAGAGCAATTGTAAAAGCTGCAGAAAAAGATGGAGTAGAATGTTACGGATTTGTTGATGGTTATAGAGGTTTATTAAATAATGATTATATAAGATTAAGTACATCACAAAACAGTAGAGCTTGTGGAATATTACCAAAAGGAGGCTCTATAATTGGCTCTTCAACAAATGCCAATGTATTTCATTACAAAGTAGAAGAAAATGGTCAAATTGTATACAAAGATTTATCAGATAAATGTGTTCAAAATATAAAAGATGATGGCTTTGATTGTTTATTTACATTAGGAGGAGATGGAACTCAAAAATCTGCAAGAGATTTTTCTTTAAAAGGGATAAATGTAATTGGTGTTCCAAAAACAATTGATAATGATGTTGCATGCACAGACATTACATTTGGATACAACACAGCTGTTTCAGTTGCATCAGATGCATTAGATAGACTTCATACAACAGGTGAAACACATCACAGATTAATGGTATTAGAAGTAATGGGTAGATATGCTGGATGGATTGCATTAGAATCTGCCATATCAGGAGGAGCAGATATTGCATTAATACCAGAAATTCCATATGATATAAATAAAGTCGTAGAAAAAATAAATCAAAGAAGAGCATTAGGCAAAAACTTTTCAATAATAGTTGTAGCAGAAGGAGCAAAACCAAAGGGAGGAGAAATTTCTGTTGCAGAAATGAGAGATAACGGAAAAGGTGTTGATAACACAAAACTTGGAGGTGCAGGAGAAAAAGTAACAAAGGAACTTCAAGAGATAACTGGAATGGAAGCAAGATGTACAGTTTTAGGATATGTACAAAGAGGTGGAACACCAACAGCTTTTGATAGAGTATTATCTACAAAATATGGTGCAAAAGCAATGGAACTTGCAATGGAAGGTAAATTTAATGTTTTAACAGTAATAAAAGATGGAAAATTAGATTCAGTATCTTTAGAAGATGTTGTTGGACAAAATAAAGAAATTGGTGCTGTTTCAGGTAATACAAAGGAAAGTAACATAAGAAAAGTAACAATGGATCATGATTTAGTGAAAACTGCAAGAGATATTGGAATTTGTTTAGGGGACTAGTTGACAAAAAGTGGAAAATATGATATTATAAATAAACATTAAATGGGCAATGCTCATTAGAAAGAAGGGAATTTTATGAACCGGAAGGATTCTAAAATTATCACATCCATAATCAATGCACTTTCTGTAATGCTCAAAAAAAAGACTTTGCATAACAGAGAAAACATTGAAAAACTAAAGGACAAAGTGATTGTTTCATCCAGTAAAGACAGAGAATATATCTGTTATATTCTGGAAGGAACTTTAATCTATGGAATCTCAATTGAAGAGGCAATGAGCCTTTTAAAGAGATTAAATAGACTTTGATCAAAAAAAAATTAGGATGGGAGGCCAGCTGTTTTCAGCTGGCTTCTTTCAATTTATGTAAAAATAAAGACGAAAAAAATCCACAAAAAAGTCACATAAAAACAATTAAATAGCAATATTCATAATATAGAATATCAGCAAATAAACCAAGGAGGATAAATTATGAAAAATAAAAAAGGAACCAGTTTATTAAAAATTGATAATTTTTTAGTAGAAACAGATAAAATAAACTCCTCAGATGAAACATTTAATAAATTAATGTTTTTGTATTCAGCTGCATTAAAACAACTAGAAACAAAAATGGATATTTTAAAGGAAGAATTCAATTGTTTTTACGGATGTTCAATAATAGATCATACACAAACAAGAATAAAAAAGCCAGAAAGCATAATTAAAAAAATGGAAAACAAAAATTATGAAAAAACATATAGAAATTTGGTGGAACAAATAAATGATATAGCTGGATTACGAGTAATATGTCCAATAAAAGATAATGTATTTACAATAGTAGATTTGATAAAGAATATGCCAGATGTAAATGTCATAAAAGAGAAAGATTACATAACAAAGCCGAAAAAAAGTGGATATTCAAGTTATCATATGATAGTAGAAGTACCAGTACCTTTAATGAAACAGATAATACCAGTAAAGGTAGAAATACAAATACGAACATTAGCAATGGATTTTTGGGCAAGTTTGGAGCACGACATAAAATATAAAACAAATAACAAACTTACAAAAAAGATGTCAAATGAACTAGTAAAATGTGCTAAAATGATAAACAAAATGGACGATAAAATGTTAGTATTAAAATATGGAGATGGAGCAAAAACATAAAATTATAAATAGAGTAAAGAACTTAAATTCTTTGCTCTATTTACAAAATTAAATGGGTATTTTTATACTAAAATAATAAAACGTGTCCATTTGTCTATATTTGTTGAAAAGAAAATTGTACCCTATTGCAAAATAAATACAAATATTATATAATTCTTAATAGAATAAATGAACGGAGGAAAAAATGCAAAGCAGACAGACTAATTATAATATATATTATATAAAAGGACTAGCTCAAAAGGCATTAAAAATTGGGATAACATCAGATGAAGTAAATGAAGCTTTTTATAGAAGAAATAGAGCGATAGAAGATATGGAAAAAAACAATAATGAAGAGCTATTATACAAATGATAAAAAATTGGAGGAAAATATATGGATAAAAAATATGCCAAAGCATATACAGAAGTAATTGAAATATTAAAACATATTCCAAAAGAAGAATATGATAAAATACCTGAAACTGAAATTCAATTTTATGAAAATAATTGTGATAAAAACTATAAATATGTGTATGACGAAAATAAAACTATAAAAGAACAACCAATATCACGAGAAGCAAATGCAGTAATAATTTCGATATATATGAATTATTTTGCAAATGAAAAACAAAAAGGCATAATTAACGAAATTTTGAAACAAAATAGTATTAATGCTGAGAATGAAAAAAAGGAAAAATATGACACTAATAATATTTTTTCAAAAGAAAATAATATAAACTCAAATAATACTAATAATCAGAATAATAGTGAAAATGGTTCTTCTATTGAAGATAGCTCTAATGAAAATGATAAAAAAGATACATCTGAAAATCTACCTATTGAAATAAATGATAAAAAAGAAAACTTTATTAAAAAGATAATAAACAAAATAAAGAAAATGTTTGTAAAAGCATAATTGTAATAAATAAGGGATAATCTTTGAAAAATAAGGTTATCCCTTATATTGTTTTTGGTTTATAGGCATCCATATAAAAACCTAAATTTATAAAAAAGGATGGTAAAAAATGTTAAGAGAAGAGCTAAACGAAAAGGATACATGGGATTTAACAACAATATTTGCAAATAATGAGGAGTTCGAAAAGGCTTTTAATAATGCAAATATTGAAATTGAAAATATAAAAAAATATGAAAATACAATGATTAATTCTTCAGATGAATTATATCAAACTACAAAAACAATATATGAGACTGGAGAAAAAATTGATAGAATTTATACTTATGCAAATTTAAAATATTCAGAAGATACATCAAATAATGATTCACAAACTTTAATGGGAAGAGCACAAGAGCTATATAAAAAGTTTTCAGAAGCAACAGTATTTTATGATACAAAATTAATTTCTTTGGATAAAGAGAATTTTGAGAAATATATAAGTGAAAATAAAAATTTAAAAGAATATGAAATAGTATTAAGAAATGCATATAAATATAAACCACATACATTAAGTGATGCAGAAGAGAAATTATTAGCTGCATTTCAAAAAGAAAGAGGAACTGCATCTGATATATACGAAACATTTACAGCTTCAGATTTGACATTTGGAAAAATTAAAGATGAAAATGGTAAAGAGGTTGAATTAACAGATACTAATTATAGTCTTTATATGAAATCTCAAAATCCAGAAGTTCGTAAAAGTGCATTTAAAACATTATATAAAACATATGAGCAATATCAAAATACATTTGCATCAATATATGCTGGTCAAATTGAAGTTGAAAAAACATGTGCAAAAGTACGTGGATATAAATCTGCAATGGAAGCAGCATTATTTGCAGATGATGTAACACCAGAGGTTTATGATAATATAGTAAATAGTATATCAAATCATTTAGATGTATTATTTAAATATTACAGAATGAAAAAACGTATTTTAGGTTTAAATGATATGCACATTTATGATGTATATGTCCCATTAATTTCAAATTTTGAAAGAAATTACACATATGATGAAGCTGTTAATGAAGTATTAGAAGCAACACATATATTTGGAGATGAATATGTAAATATATTAAAACAAGGATATAAAGATAGATGGGTAGATGTTTATCCGAATAAGGGAAAACGCGGAGGGGCTTTTTCTGGTGGTTGTGCTACAACAAATCCATTTATATTATTAAATTTTCAAGGAACTGAATATGATGTTTCTACATTAGCACATGAATCAGGTCATTCAATGCATAGCTATTTTACAAGAAAAAATAATCCATTACAATATGCTGATTATAGAATATTTGTTGCAGAAGTTCCATCAACAGTAAATGAACTTGTTTTAGCATATTACAGATTAGAGCATACAAAAAATAAGCTTGAAAAACTATCAATATTAAATTCATTATTAGAGCTATATAAAGCAACAATATATAGACAAATAATGTTTGCAGAATTTGAAAAAACAACACATGAGTTATCAGAAAAAGGAGAAGTTTTAACAGCCGAATTACTTAACAAAAAATATTATGAAATAAATGAAAAATACTTTGGTGGTGAAATAATATTAGATAAAGAAATTTCATATGAATGGATGAGAATACCACATTTTTATTATAATTTTTATGTATATAAATATGCAATAGGATTAACAGGAGCAAGCAAAATAGTAAAAAGAATAAGAGCAAAAGAACCACATGCACTAGAAGATTATTTTGAATTTTTGAAAATAGGAAATAAAAAGAATCCAATAGAATCATTAAAAGTAGCAGGTGTGGATTTTACAAACACAAATGTATTTGATAGTGCAATACAAATATTTGATGAATTAATAGACGAATTCGAAAAGCTATATAAAGAGCATTAAAATAGGACTTAGGGGAAAAGGGAAATGTTCTCTTTTCCTATTTTTGGGAAAAAAGGGACAAACTTAAAAATTATAAAAAGAATGTTGGAAAAGAAAATGGATATTAATTTAATATCTGAATTAACTGGATTGACAAAAGAAGAAATAGAAAGCTTATTATAAAAGATAAAACTATGGAAAAAAATACCTCAAAAAATGTCAAAAAATATATTGACTATAAATAATACAATTATTATAATAAGAGTATATAGATTATAATTTGCAATTATTAAAAAGAGGGGGAAAACAAATGAAAAGAAAAAATGCACAAACTAAAACAGCAAACGCTGTAACCATTATGGCTGTAGAAAAAGAAAGAAAGAAAGTAGTATTTAACTGCTACGATTTTATATATAATAACATAATGAATAAACAAATAGAGCAGAAAAAATGTACCTAATGGTGCATTTTAATCTGCTCTATTTTTCGTGCTAAAAAATAAAACCCTCAAAATAATTATAAAAATTATAATACAAAACAAAAAATAATCACAAATGATTATAAAAAAAGAAGGAGGAAAACAATGGACAAGAAAGAAAAACAAAAAAGTACAACAAAGCAAACAGCAACAAAGACAAGAAACAAACTAGTAATAATATTACTAGCATTATTACTAATAACAGCAATAGCATTTTCAATGTATGCATACGCAAAATACAAAACAACATTAACAGGAAATGGAACAGCAACAGTAGCAAAATGGAGCTTTAAAGTAAATGGAAAAACGCAAACAATACCAGACATAGATTTAGCAACAACAATGAAAGAAAATAACAATGTTGTTGAAGGTAAGCTAGCACCAGGAACAGAAGGCTCATTCGACTTAAATCTAGATGCCACAGGAAGCGAAGTTGCAATAGACTATAACATAAAATTAGCAGTAACAGAAAAGCCATCAAACTTAAGATTTTATACAGACAGTAGTTACACAAAAGAAATAGCTTCAACAGACGGAGTAATGAATGTGTCAGGAGTAATGTCATTAGAAGAAGTAAAAACAGTTCAAACAAAAACAATCTACTGGAAATGGGCATATCAAACAGGAACATCAGCAAACGACATAGTAGCAAATGATAAAATAGATACAGCAGATAGTAAAAAAAGCGTAACAATGACAATAACAGTAACAGGAACACAAAGAAATCCAAGTCAAGGAGAAGTAACAGCAATAGATGAGTTACAAGTAGGAGATGTAATAAATTATAGTCCAAGCGGAACATATAGCTGGGATAGAAACTATGCAACATCAAATTCAACAGCAACAGATACATTAAGTAGTAGCGCAGGGCAAAGTTTTAATATAAGTAAATGGAAGGTACTAAGCATAGATAAATCAACAGGAAAAATAGAAATGGTACCAGCAACAACACCAAGTGGAACAGTAACATTACAAGGAGCACAAGGATATAACAATGCAGTAAAATTATTAAATGACGCATGTAGTAGTTTATATTCAGATACGTCAAAAGGAATAACAGCAAGAAGTATAACAGAAGAAGATTTTGTAAAAGTTGGAGGAACAAAATGGATAAATAAAAGGGCAGCTTACGCAAATGCAGCAAAATATGGAAATCAATATGGAACACCATATACAACAGATAATTATTATCCAACAATATATAAAAATGAAGCAAATCACGTAATAGATGGAACAAAAACTGAAAGTGGATTAAAACAAAGTGAACAAACAAGCCTAATGGCAAAAACAGATGAAAGTTCAACAAATGGATATTTAAAAGCTTCAACAAGTATACAGCCATATCAAACATATTATAATACAACAGACTACGCAACAACAGCAAGCTTACTTGAAGGATACTCAAATATACTATTACCAAAAGGAAGTTCTACAACTTACTGGGTGGCTTCGCGCTGCGTCGATCTGTTCTCAAGCATTTGCGGCTTCGGCGTGCGCGGTGTGTATTCGGGCTATTTCCGCGTGAACGGCGTGTTCAACTCTGGTACAGGGGTGAACGGCCTCAGTCGTGCGGTTTTCCCGGTAGTTTCTCTAAGCTCACAGCTCCTAGAAAAGGCAGCAGATGGAACTTACAATGTAAAATAGTATTGTTATATAAGGGAAGAATAGAAACAATCATGTCTGTTCTTTCAAATATTGACAAAAATAATCAGAAATGTTAATATATGTATTAATTAAATTAACTATGCAAAAAAGAAAAAAGTAGAGCACTATAAGTCAAAATAAAGAGAGATAATGGTTGGTGGAAATTATCAGAATATAGAAATCGAATTACAATTCTTACAGTAGTTACGTAAATGATTGCGAAAATCAAAATAAGGTAAAAACTTGTTTAAATAAAAACAAGAAATTGTAAATAAAGGTGGTACCACGAGTCAATTCGTCCTTTAATAGGATTGAATTGACTTTTTTTGTGTGTCTCACTTGAGTTAAGGAGGAAATATGGAAGGATTAGATTTAATTAAAAGAAAAGCTGTTCAAATTATTTCTGAAGAAGATTTGGACAAAAAATTAAAATCAGGGAAAAAATTAAGAATTAAACTTGGAGCTGATCCAAGTAGACCAGACTTACATTTAGGACATACAGTTGTTTTAAGAGCACTAAAAACATTTCAAGAAATGGGACATGAAGTTGTTTTTATAATTGGTGATTATACAGGAATGATTGGAGATCCAACAGGAAAGAGCAAAACTCGTCCAGCTTTAACATATGAACAAGTTCATTCTGTCAGTGGGGACGGTTCTGATTGACACATTGACACAAGACTGTCAATCAAAAATGTTTCTACTGACATAATAAATAATGTATCAAAAAATTGCATTCTCACTACAAATTTATTGTTTTCACAAGATTTTTTTCATATGATATTTTGTAAAAGTCAAAATAAAAATTAATAAAAAATTCAAAATTTATGTTTTCTCAAGAAAAAATCCAAAAACAAACACATACAACGCTATAGTTTCATTATTTTAATTCTAAATAATTTCCAATATTATATGAAGTTTAATTTCTGAAGTTATAGATTATGGGTTATAATTTGTACTTATAGTTATATTTATATTTATATTTATATTTTCATTTTTATAATGTAAATCTTCTACATTACTCTAAAATAGCTGTGAATAGGAGTTTTATAACAATATTGTAAGAAAAAATTTGCTTAAACTATTGTACTGAATTTAACTAATATGTTAAAATAGAAGAAAGGAAAAACTCTATGACAGATAATTTAACAAATACTCAAAATCCAAAATACCTACCAACAAATGATGTAATATTCAAATGTTTGTTAGGAAATCCAGGAAACGAAAGAATAACAAAAAGCTTTTTAGAGCACATAACAGGAGAAGAAATTGAAGAAATATCAACAAACTTCAAATTAGAATTACTAAAGGAAAAACCAAAAGATAAGCAAATGGTAGCAGATTTAATAGCAAAAGATAAATATCTTCAAAAGTACATAGTAGAAATGCAAAGAAAAGCATATGATTATTTACCAGACAGATTTATAGCATATCTATCAAAAACATATGTGGCAGATATCAAAGTAAAAGAAGATTATAAAAAGCTAAAAAGAACAGTATTGGTAGTACTAATGGAAGAAGATTTCCCAAATTTAGAAAACATACAAGAATATCACACAGTATGGCATTATAGAGAAGAAAATCACAAAGAAAAAATACTAACGAAAAATACAGAAGTACATATATTAGAGCTAGAAAAATACAAAAGACACAAAAAGCAAACAGGAGAAATAGACCCCTGGTTAGAATTTTTCATAAATCCATATGGAAAGGAAGTGCAAGAGATGGCAAGAACAAGAGCTGAATTAGAAGAAGCAGTAAAACAATTACGACTATTAAATGCAGACGAAGAAGTACAACAATTAGCAGATGCCGAAGATTGGGCACGATATGATTACAACAGCGCAATGTCCGAAATGAAGGAAAAGGGGTTAGCAGCAGGATTAGCTGAGGGACGAGCTAAGGGGCTCGCCGAAGGACGAGCTGAAGGACTCGCTGAAGGTCGAACTGAAGAAAAAAACGAACTTGTGAAAAAAATGTTGGAAAAGAAAATGGATATTAATTTAATATCTGAATTAACCGGATTAACCAAAGAGGAAATTAAAGAAATATTATAAAATAAGAAATGTAATTTCATATATATTCACCCATCCAGGCTATTCAAATACTAAATTCAAAAAAGAAAATTCACAAAATAAAAAAATTTGAATATACATAAACTAAATCTAAACGACAAGGAGTATATATGTTAACATCAATAAAAAATTTATATTATGATGCCAAAAATATACAACAAAAAGACCCCGCGGCAAGAAATATCTTCGAAGTAATATTACTATACCCAGGCTTTCACGCACTATTTTCCCACAGAATAGCTCATTTTTTCTATAACATCAAGCTATTCTTCATAGCAAGATTAATATCACAGCTAACACGATTTTTTACTGGAATAGAAATTCATCCAGGAGCTACAATAGGAAAAAGACTAATGATCGACCACGGAATGGGAATAGTAATAGGAGAAACTGCAGTAATTGGAAATGATTGCGTAATTTACCATCAAGTAACATTAGGAGGCACCGGAAAAGAAAAACTAAAAAGACATCCTACCATAGGTAACAATGTATTAATAGGTGCCGGTGCCAAACTGCTAGGTCCAATCAACATAGGAGACAATGTAAAAATAGGTGCAGGCTCTGTTGTATTAAAATCAGTAGAAAAAAATTCAACTGTTGTAGGTGTCCCAGAAGATAGGGTTATTAAAAGAACTTAACAAATCCTATAATGATTAACAATATTCCAGATAGTACAGACCAAGTATTGTCTGGAAAAATTTTTGTATTATTTAATTTGCTTCCAATAATATATCCAAACTTTAAAAACAAAAGTTGAAATGTACTTATAAGTAGAGGAAATAAACTACTACTAATTCCAGCAATTGTAGATCCAATTCCGATACAAAAACTGTCAAGTGAAAGAGCAATTGCAAGAAAAAATGCTTCTTTACAATCTATCTTTTTAGAATGATCAAAATCGGAATTTGTAGGATTTCGTATTATTTGAATTGTAATTCCCAAAAACTTTATAAAAAAGCAAAAAATTTTTTCATCATTAATATTTTCATTGAAACTTAAATTCTCGCTATTACAATTATCAACATTATTTTTCTTTAAAGCCTGAAAAGTCATGAAAAATCCCATAAAAATAATAATTAAACTACCAATAATATTAGTAATATTACTAGATAAAAAATTACTAATACAATTACCAAACCACATAGAAAAAGTTGTAATAATAATTGAAATACTAAACAAAATAATATTTGCAACATATGAAATTTTAGTTTTTTTTAAACCATATGTAATACCAATACCAAGCGAATCAACACTACTAGAAATCGCAAGAAAAAAAGAATTCAAAATCATATTAAAACACCTCAAAATATAATATGTAAATCAACCGATAACGGATACAAAAAAAGTCGAAAAAAGACAATCGAAAAAATAAAAAAATTGGAATATTTTTCAAAAGACAAGAATATACTTAATAATATACATAAGGTTTATAGGTACAACCAAAAACCTAAATAATATTATTAAGGAGAAAAAAATTGAAAAAATTAAAAAGGGTATGTGCCATAATTTTATTTTTTACAATTTTTAACTTTAACCACATATATGCAAATGAATATAATTATGACAAAATAACTAATGTAAATATACATATTGATGGACAAGTATATATAGACACTCAAATAAATGGAGTAAGCGTAGATTACAAAAAATCTTCGATAGAAATTTCAAATATATCTATCGAAATAGAAGAAAATGGCGAAAAAAAAACATATACTAATTTTAAAGAAAGCAATAATCCAGATTCTACAGGAAAAGTGTATTCTATTGATACAGAGCCATTTTCATCACAAGCAAAAATAATTATAAAAGGACAAGTACTATCAGATGAACTTAATGTAAATATGCCATTTGAAAAAGAATACAAAAATGAAGAGCTAAAAAGTTTTCTAACATCAAATGAATGCAATATAGAAATAACATCAAGAGACCTAAAAAACTTTATAACATATGATGTAATTTTTAAAACAGAAGAAGGTGGAACATTTCAAGATGAGCAAAATTACATAGAGCATACAAGTATATTAAAAAATGAAAAATTCCCAACATTACCACAAGTAATAGGTAAGGAAGGATATGAATTTTTAGGTTGGTATGACGAAGAAACAAATGAGCCAATAAAAACATTTCCACAAGAAGTAACAAAAGATTATACAATAATAGCAAAATGGCAACCACAAAATAGTCAAGATACAGTTCAAACATCAACTACTAAAGACGAAAACAAAAACAACGAAGTTGCAGAGCTAAATAAAAGTGCCGAAAACATGTACTCACATAATCCGCCTAAAACAGCAGTAGAAAACAACATACTAATATTAATAGTTTCATATATAATAAAATTAACTGTAGATGTTAGATTGTAAATAACATATAAATTATAAAGTAGAAGGTATTATATTCATAATATCTTCTACTTTATAATTATGCCAAAATTCAATTGCAAAAAAATATATCTAATGATAAAATGAATGCGTGAAAAAAGAAAAATTTAGAAGGTGTATGAAACTTTGAGTAGAGCAAAAAAAAGAGAAAGAGAAAAAAGATTAAATAAAATAGAAGAAACAAGAAGAGTAAAAAGATCTGAAAGAAACATTAGGCAAAAGGGAAGAAAAGGAAATCCAAAAGTAAAAATAATGTCAGATAGAAGAAAAGCTTTTATAAAAAAAGCAAATGCGTTATTTGTTCTTGTATATCTAGTATTTTGTATATATAGGATATCTGCATATTTTTCATGGAAGAATATTGTACTTCAAATGATGAATAATGAGCCATCTACAATAGTTGATAGCTCTGGAAATATAATAGAAAAACTTGGAGCTGAAAGAAATAAAAATAATGTAAAATTGTCTCAGGTTCCAGATAATTTAAAAAATGCATACATAGATATTGAAGATGAAAGATTTTATAAACACAAAGGTGTAGATATAAAAAGAACAACAGCTGCAATTGGTTCATATGTAATTCATGCTGGAAAATCATCATTCGGAGGAAGTACAATAACTCAGCAGTTAGTAAAAAATTTAACAGGTAATGATGATAATTCAATATCAAGAAAAATAGAAGAATGGGTAAAAGCAGAAGAGCTAGAAAGCTTTTGCAGTAAAGATGAAATTTTAGAAACATATTTTAATATTATATATGTAGCACCAAATACATATGGTGTAGATATGGGAGCTAAATATTATTTTAATAAAAGTGTATCAAATCTTGATTTAGCAGAATGTGCATTTTTAGCAGGAATAAATAATTCACCAAATTCGTATAATCCATTTAATGAAAAAGATAATTCAGAAAAAATAAAGAAAAGAACAAAAGCTGTTTTAGCCAAAATGCACGAATTAAAACATATAAATGATTCAGATTACAATAATGCTATTCAAGAAGTGGAAAATGGATTAAATTTTCAAAAAGGAGATATTCAATCAGAAAGCAATGGAATTTATTCATACCATGCAGACGCAGTAGTATCTGAAGTTATTTCAGATATATCAGAAAAGAAAAAAATGAGTACAAAATTTGCAACAAATTATGTATACATGGCAGGCTTAAAAATTTACAGTACAGAAGATAAAGAAATTCAACAAAAACTAGAAGAAGAATATAACAAAAGCAAATATGTACTAACATCAAATGATGGACAAACATCTCAATCTGCAATGGTAATAATAGACCATACAACAGGATATGTTGTAGGATGTGTTGGAGGTTTAGGTGAGAAAAAAAGTGCACGTGGTTTTAATAGAGCAACACAAGCAGTAAGACAAACCGGGTCAGCAATTAAACCAATTGCAGTACTTGCACCAGGAATTGACAAAAAAACATTTACAGCAGCTACAATGTATAACGATGAGCCAACTACATTTAATGATGGAAGTGAAAGTGGTTATTCTCCAACAGATAATGATGAGTATATTGGAGAAATAACTGTAAGAAGAGCAGTAGAATCATCACAAAATATACCATTTGTAAAAATGATGGAAGCAATTGGCCCAAGTAATTCTGTGAAATATTTAAAAAAGATGGGAATAACAAGTTTAACAGATAAAGATGAAACATTAGCACTAGCACTCGGAGGATTAGATAAAGGTATAACACCACTAGAAATGGCAGGAGCATATGCAACAATTGCTAATGATGGACAATATATAGAGCCAACTTTTTATACTAAAATTGAAACTGCTAAAGGGAAAAATTTAATGAAATCAAAGCAAAAGAAAACCAAAGTCTTTTCAAAAGAAGTAGCATATGTACTAAAAGAACTTTTAAAACAACCTGTAGAAGGAAGCAGTGGAACAGCAAAATTGTGTAAAATAGATGGAATGGATGTTTCTGCAAAAACTGGAACAACAAACGATAATTATGATAAATGGTTATGTGGATTCACAACATATTATACAGCTGTAACATGGTATGGATATGATCAAAATGAAACTGTATCATATAAAGGAAAAAGCCCTGCAGTGCAGTTATGGTCAGCTGTTATGAAAAATGTACATGCCAATTTATCAAAAACAACATTTTCAATGCCTGGAAGTATAAAACAAGCAAAAATATGTGCAAGAACAGGAATGACAGCAACTAGTAAATGTGAAGATGTATATACAGAATATTTCTTATCTGGAACAGTACCAAGCGAATGTGTAGGTTGTACAGGAAGCAATAATAAGAAAAAAGAAAACACAACAAAAAATAATACAACTAAAAATACTACATCAAATAGTTCATCAGAAAATAATGTAGTACGAAATACTACAGAAGAAAATACAACAACAGAAAATACTTCTGTAAATAGTACAAAAAATAACACAAAAAATAACACAAAAAATAATACATCAAATAATGTAAAAAATGAAAATAAAGTAAATAATACAGAAAATAATACAACTGGAAATACTACAAATAATACTAATACAACAAATAACAATACAAATACAAATCACAATGAAACAAATACAACACCAGATGAAGATGAAACAGATGATGGACCATAATTGAACAGGCAAAAAACTTTGCAATATTATTCAAATTTGCAAAGTTTTTTGTTCCAATTATTTTTTTCTAAAAAATTGTTCATACTAGAATAGCCAAGATTATATAAAAAATCAATTTTCGAGATATCAAGTAAAGATGTATTCAAAGTGTTAATTTTTAAAACATAGTCAGAGCCAGACTGTTCATATAAAGACAATTCATGAGATAATAAATTTATAGATTTTGTAATAATTTCTAAAATATCTAAAAAAGGATCAGGCTCTAAAGTTCTTTCAAAAATAATGCTTAAAACAGTGTCAGCGCCAAGCTTTTTTGTTTCTTTCCAAGGGATATTTTCTCGAATACCACCATCAACCAAAATCTTATTTTGATAATGGCAAGGTGAATATATTCCAGGAAAACTGCAACTAGCACGAACAGCTTTAGAAACTAAAATTGAATTATCATACACATAATTATCTTGTATTTTTTTTGATGTAAATATGTAAGTTTCACCATTTTCAATATTTACACTTGGAATTAATAATGGCAAATTTATTTGATCAATTGTATAAATATCTTTTTTTGCACATGTTTTATACATTATTTTTTCAAGTTTTTTGCCATCATTTAAGCCATCAATTACAATTTTATGTTTAAGTAATAATCCAGATATAAGTTTGAAAATATTTTTAAAACCAATATGGGTTATATCTTTTGAATAATGTTTAAAAAAATTATATATTTCTGAAGGTGAATAGCCAATAGAATAAAGTGTTGCAACAATACTTCCAGAAGATGTACCAGATATATAATCTATATTAATATTATGTTCTTCTAAAGATTGCAATACACCAATATGAGCAGCACCTTTTATTCCGCCACCAGATAAACACAAACCAAAACTCAAAATATTACCTCCTTTAATATATAATATAAAAATAGATTAAATAGTTTACAAAATAAGGAAAGGAAAAATTATGGAAAAAGAAAAAAGAAAAAAATTATATCACTACACAAGTATAGAAAATTTACTATTAATATTAAAAACAAAAAGCATATGTTTTAGTAGTTTAGAAAATGTTGATGATATGGAAGAAAAAGAAACCGGAGATTTACAAAACTTTGGAAGATTTTATTATGTAAGTTGCTGGAATAAAAGCAGTAGAGAATCAATACCATTATGGACAATGTATTCACAAGATATGACAGGAGTAAGAATAGAGCTACCAGAATTTCCATTTAAAAAATTTACTTATGCACGTGGTGAATACGGGTTTGACGAAGAAACTATGCAATATTTTGATGTAGAAAAGCTATACAAAAATAATAAAATGTCATTAATAGATGAGGGAATAAAATTATATGATATTGAATATACAGATGACGAAAACTTATTATATCCTAAAATAAAAAATATAAATGTAGAAAAACTATTAAAATATGATTTTTCAAAACTTGGAAGATATAAAAGAAGTAACTGGAGCTTCCAAGAAGAATGCCGATATGGAATATTTTTAGCACCTTGGAATATGCAATATATGGAAGAAATGAAAAATATATGTAGGAACAATAGAGATAATGCCGAGAAATTTATAACAGAAGCAATGAATCTATTAGAAAATCCAAATACAATAATTCCAAGTAAAAGATTCTATGTGGATTTTGATGAAGAAGTATTAAAAGATTTAAAAATTTTATTAGGTCCAAAAGTAACAGAAGCAGAAGAAGAAATTGTAAGATTAATAGTAAAAGAATATTGCCCAACAGCCCAGATAAGTAAAAGCAAATTAAAAATTTCTTAAAATTGGCTATAATCTATTATTTTCAAAGAATATTAAAAGTATCTAATAATAATCAAAGCAATTACAAATATAGTATAAATTAATCTTTTTTGTTTAATAATATTTACGAAAGAGGTTGATTTATATGAAAAACAAAAAAAGACCAATACGCTGTAATCATCACTTTGAAAAAGATGATACAACAAGTTCAGGTGAATTTATCTGCTCTTATTTTATTTGGATGACACCGAATCAACAAAAACAAAGAGCAGAAGAATTAAATAAAATGACAAAGAAAAAATAAAAGTCGGTCTGATTTATATCAGATTGACTTTTTATATCAATAAGTATAGTGATTGTATAATACAAGAATATTAAGCGTTATATGCTTTTTGTGACAAAATATAAAACAACATAAATATATGGATAATAAAGGAAAAAAAGCCTTTTAGTGTTTACATAACCAAATAAATAGTGTATAATTAAAATAATTCCCAATAGGGAAAATAACAAAAGGGAAGTGAAAAAGATTTGCTAAAAGAAGCAATTTCACTTTTGGTCACAATTGGAATTGTGTTTGGCGGGACAACACTAGGCATGATTTCAAATGCAGAACCAATTGAGGAAACTCCATCATTGGAGGAATACTTTGGAGCTGAACGGGTAAGTGTGTCCACAGAGACGAAAGAAAAAGTGGTTGTACCTGTAGCAACACCGTCGTATTCTACGGCTACTATGGTTACAGAACTGTTGGCAACAACAGTTCCAATAACAACAGAGGCCACAACAACGACAACAACGACGACTATGACCACAACTGTAACCACAACAGAAGAATCATCTGAAGTAAATTCAAATGATGTCTTTCTCATTGCTTATGCAATGTCCCGCGAAGCTGCATACGGTGACTATACTGATGCAACGTATGTTGGAAATGTGATTATTAATCGTGTTAATGATCCAGATTTTCCAAATTCGGTGTCAGAAGTTTTGTCCCAGGAGGGTCAATATCCATGGGGAGTGAGCTATTACTCGGAAGAATACATCTATGATGATTATTTTTACGAGATAGCAGAAAAATTGCTCGCAGGAGATAGACCGTTACCAGAAAATGTAGTTTATCAAGCGAGATTTGCACAAGGTAGCGGTATATACTGTACTCTTGGTGCTCACTACTATTGCTACAAATAATGATAATAACTGTGGCAAACTTTTTACGGCAGACAATGTATTTTGTCTGTCGTTTTTCTATTATAAAAGCATAATTTAAATCAAAGGTCAAAGAAAGTCAAAAAAATGTAAAAAAAGTATTGACATTAAAAAAAAACAGAGTATAATAAAAACATAAGGTCAAAGAAAGTCAAAGTCAAGAAAGGAGGATTACAATATGAGAATGTCTGATACGATAGAAGAATTTATAAAAGAATTATTCGAAGAAGATAACGATTACATCGAAATACAAAGAAACGACTTAGCAGAGCACTTCAATTGTGTACCATCACAAATAAACTACGTAATATCTACAAGATTCAAACCATCACAAGGTTATTATGTAGAAAGTAAACGTGGTGGAGGAGGCCATATAACAATTAAAAAAATAAATATAACAAAAAGTAACTACATAATGCATATTATATCAAGTATTGAAGACAGTATTTCTGCACAAGAAGTCGACATTTTCATAAGTAATTTGCTCTCTTATCAAATAATTACAGAAGAACAAGCTAAACTATTAAAGGTTGCAACAAGTGACAATGTTTTAATAGTTCCACATCAATATAGAGATGAATTAAGAGCAAGCATTTTTAAAAATATGTTAATTAATTTAGTTTAAGGAGGTTGATTTATAATGTTATGTTCAAATTGTGGTAAAAACGAAGCAAATGTACGATATACAAGAATAATTAATGGAGAAAAAACAGAATTTGCACTATGTGAAGATTGTGCAAAAAAAATGGGGTTAGAAGATATTGATTTTAATATACCAATCAATTTTTCTAATTTTTTAAGCGACTTTTTTGAAGATGATAATTTATTACCAAGTTTTGCAAAAATAGAAAATGAAAGGTGTCCAAAATGCGGTTTAACATATGATGATTTCGTTAATAACGGAAAATTCGGATGTGCCGAATGTTATGACACATTTTCAAATAAATTAGATTCTATTTTAAAAAATCTACATGGAACATCAAAACATATAGGAAGAAAGCCAAAAAATATTGTAAAAGCTATAGATATACAATCTACAAAAAAAGAAGCAAAAGCTAAAAAAACAGAAAAGAAAGTCGATGAAAAACAAGAAAAAATAAATAAACTAAATAAAGATTTACAAAAAGCAATAAAAGACGAAAGATATGAAGATGCAGCAAAAATCAGAGATGAAATAAAAAAACTACAATAGTTTAACTATTAGAAAGGGATGATATTAGATATGTCAAATTGGTATTTACAAAATGGAAAAGATTCTGATGTAGTAATTAGCTCTAGAGTAAGACTAGCAAGAAATTTAGTTGAATATAATTTTCCAAATAAACATTTAAAAGATGAGTCTAAAGAGGTATTAAATAAGCTTGAGGAAATTACTCCAAGTTTGGGTTATGGTCTTAAATTTTTAAAATTAGAAAATATGGATGATATCACAAAAATAAGTTTAATGGAAAAACACCTAATAAGCCCAGATTTTGCGATGAACAATAAACCAAACAAAGCAATTATAATTAATGATGATGAAAATATATGTATAATGGTAAATGAAGAAGACCATCTTCGTATGCAAGTATTTAGCGCAGGCCTAGAGCTTGAAAATTTAGTTGGTCTTATGACTGAAATAGATGATAAACTAAGTGAACTTGTTAATTATGCATATAACGAAAAATATGGATATTTAACAGCATGCCCAACAAATGTAGGTACAGCAATGAGAATTTCCATAATGGTACATCTTCCAGCACTTACATTAACTGGAAATATAGGAAAAGTACTAAGAGCAGTTAATAATTTTGGAATGAGTATAAGAGGAATTTATGGTGAAGGAACTGAAAGCAAAGGCGATGTATATCAAATATTTAATAGTCAATCTTTAGGATTATCAGAAAAAGAAATTACAAAAAATGTAAAAACAATTACAGACAAAATAATAGAGCAAGAAAGACTAGCAAGAAAATACTTAACTAAAAAGCCAATGGAGCTTGAAAACAAAGTATATAGATCATTTGGTATATTAACAAATGCAAGAATATTATCATCAGATGAATGCAGAGGACTTATATCAGATGTAAAATTAGGTACAGATTTAGGAATAATAAATGAATTAAATGATCAAAAGGTCAAAAAAATAGAGCTTTATACAAAACCAGGAAATCTACAAAAAATAGTAGGAAACGAACTAAGCGGATTCGAGCGCGATATAAAAAGATGTGAAATCATTCGTCAAATACTAAATGAAAAATAAATTTTAAGGAGGGTTGTTTTATGACATATAAATTTACAAATAGAGCTGAAAAAGCTATACAAATAGCAAATGAAATTGCAGCAAACTTAGGTCACGATTATATAGGAACAGAGCACTTGTTATATGGTTTAGTTGAAGAAGGCACAGGTATAGCAAGCAAAGTTCTACAAAATCAAGGTATGACTTCAGATAAAATTTTAGACGAAATAGAAGAGCTCATAGGAAGATCAGAAGAAGAAATCGATGAGCCAATGGGATTTACCCCAAGAACAAAAAGAGTTATAGAAAATGCTTTTTTAGAAGCTAAAAAAATGGGAAATGAATATATAGGAACAGAGCATTTATTAATAGGAATTATGGTTGAAGGTGACAGTGTAGCTGTTAGAATTATGATGGATTTAGGAATTAATCCACAAAAATTATACAATGAAATTGTAAAAGTTTTAAGAGAAGGTGAATCAGATAGTAGCACTAGTACAAGATCTTCAAAAAATAGTGGAAGCTATAATTCTACACCAACACTAAATCAATATGGAACAGATTTAACCAAACAAGCAAGCGATGGTAAATTAGATCCAGTTATTGGTAGAAAGGACGAAATAGATAGAGTTATTCAAATTTTATCAAGAAGATCTAAAAATAATCCATGTTTAATTGGTGAGCCAGGTGTTGGTAAAACAGCAGTTGTGGAAGGCTTAGCAGAAAAAATTGTAGCTGAAGATGTTCCAGAAATGCTAAAAAATAAAAGAGTAGTTACACTAGATATTTCTAGTATGGTTGCTGGTGCAAAATATAGAGGTGATTTTGAAGAGCGTATAAAAAAATGCTTAAATGAAGTAAAAAAAGCAGGAGATGTTATATTATTTATAGATGAAATTCACACTATAGTTGGAGCTGGATCAGCAGAAGGTGCAGTTGATGCTGCCAATATTTTAAAACCACTTTTAGCAAGAGGTGAAATACAATTAGTTGGAGCAACAACTTTAAATGAATATAGAAAATATATTGAAAAAGATAGTGCATTAGAGCGTAGATTTAGCCCAGTTACAGTTCTTGAACCATCATCTGAAGATACCGTAAAAATTTTAAAAGGTATTAGAGATAAATATGAAGCACATCACAATGTAAAAATTACTGATGAAGCAATTGATGCAGCAGTTAAAATGTCTGTAAGATATATAACAGATAGATTTTTACCAGATAAAGCAATAGATTTAATAGATGAAGCTGCATCAAGAGTAAAAATGAAAACATATACAGTTCCAGATAATTTAAAAGAAATAGAAGAAAAACTAGAATCTTTATCTAAAGAAAAAGATGAAGCAATTCGTACACAAGATTTCGAAAAAGCAGCAAGCATAAGAGATAAAGAGCATACAACAAAAGAAAAATTAGAAAAAGAAAAGAAAAAATGGGAAAATAAAAATAGTAAAAGTGTTACAACATTAACAGAAGATGATATAGCTGAGGTTATTTCAAGTTGGACAAATATTCCTGTAAAGAAAATAACTCAAGATGAAAACGAAAAATTGAAAAATTTAGAGCAAACATTACATGAAAGAGTTATAGGACAAGACGAAGCTGTATCAGCAGTTGCAAAAGCAATAAGAAGAGGAAGATTAGGATTAAAAGATCCAAACAGACCAATAGGTTCATTCTTATTCTTAGGACAAACTGGTGTTGGTAAAACAGAGCTATCAAAAGCACTTGCAGAAAGTTTATTTGGAAACGAAGATGCAATGATAAGAATTGATATGTCTGAATATATGGAATCACATTCAGTAGCAAAATTAATTGGTGCGCCTCCAGGATATGTAGGTTTTGACGAAGCTGGTCAATTAACAGAAAAAGTAAGAAGAAAACCATATTCAGTAATATTATTTGACGAAATAGAAAAGGCACATCCAGATGTAATGAATATGTTACTACAAATATTAGATGATGGTCGTTTAACAGATAGCCAAGGAAGATCAGTAAACTTCAAAAACACAGTAATAATAATGACATCAAATGTAGGAGCACGCCTATTATCAGACAAAAAATCACTAGGATTTTCAGCAAATACAGATAAAAAACAAGAAGAAAATAAAGAATACGAAGATACCAAAAAAGAAGTAATGTCAGAGCTTAAAAAACAATTTAGACCAGAATTTATCAATCGTATAGATGAAATAATAGTATTCCATAAATTAGGTCAAAATGAAATAACTCAAATAATAGATATAATGCTAAAAAGAGTACAAAAAAGATTACAAGACCAAAACTACAAAATAGAAATAGACCAAACTGCAAAAGACCTAATAGCCAAAAACGGAGTAGATGACAACTATGGAGCAAGACCACTAAGAAGAGCAATACAAAATTTAATAGAAGACAAAATAGCAGAAGCAATACTAGATGGAAAAATAAAACCAAACAAACCAGCCAAAGTAACAGCACAAGACGACAAAATACAAATAAGTTAATAAAGATAAGAAAAAATGACAACAGAAAAGTTGTCATTTTTTCGTGGCTTTCAATGGTTATCAATGGAGGGTCAATGGGGTTGTCAATGGGGACGGTTCTTTTTGACAACTTTAGGCATACATTTGGGATGTAGCTTAAAAAAGTTGTCAAAAAGAACCGTCCCCATTGACAAAAAACATTAATGAATGTTAATAATTAAAGTCAGTTCACCCGGTGAACTAAATTATATAATAAAATTCACTTAGTGTACTACTAGCTTTTTTACAGAAAATATGATATAAATATGTAAAGTTATAAAAATTTTTATTTTATAATTAGGAGAAAAAATGAAATTAAAAGTATTAGGAACTCAATCACCAGTTTGTAAAGACGGTCATAATTGTCCAGGATTTTTTATACAAGATGGAAACAATAGAATATTATTAGATTGTGGGAGCGGAACTCATAGTTTACTTACATACCCAAATGATTTGCAAAATTTATCAGTTATTATAAGCCATTTACATAGGGATCATTATAATGATGTATATAATTTACAATATGGTTCATATGTATTTCATAATCAAAAGAGAATTGAAAGACCAATAGATATTTATATGCCAAAAACTCCAGTAGAGAAAGTAGAAGATGTTAGAAGAGAAGCCGAATCTTATGCTAATTATCATTCAATAGATGAAAATGCTATAATAAAAATTGGCGATATGGAAATAAGCTTTTGCAGAACAGACCATCCTCTTGAAACTTATGCAATTAAAATTCAAAATGGCGATAAAAGTATTGTTTATACAAGTGATACTTCATATTCTGCCAAAGATAGACTAGCAAATTTTGCCAAAGATGCTGATTTATTAATTTGCGAATCAAGTCTATTAAAAGAACATGGATTTCCAGAAATCAATTCTCATTTAACTGCAGAACAAGCAGCAAAAATTGCAAAGCAGGCAAATGTTAAAGGACTAGCATTAACACACTTTTGGTTTGAAGAAAATCTTCAAAAATATGTAAATGAGGCGAAAGAAATATTTAAAAATGTGGTAGGATTAAAAGAAGGTCAAATAATAGATATCCCATTAACTAAAAAAGAGGAAAGAGGTAAATATTAAAGTCTCAATCTTTACCTCTTTTTGATGTTGCAATGAAATTATTAACCGTTGTTAACGTCCGTGCCTCAATCTGTAATTTTCGAGTTCGAGTTCCATCATCCTTTTTTGCTCAGGACTAGGCTCATACTCACCTACGAACTTGTCATGCAGAATACTTGCACCAATTCCACGCATATCAGCGTCAGGATCAGTGTAGTACTTGGCTATGATTTGTCTTTCACCTTCTCTGAAGGCTTCTTCTTCCATTTCTTCGCGGATTTCGTTTTTCAATCCCATAAAAAATCACTCCTTTTGTTAAAATAAAAACTGTTTTTTGGACATTAAACGATTATTTCATTGCGATATGTTATAAAAACATATTTCATATTATAGCATAATTTAAATAATAAAACAATTGATATACATAAAGTTTTTGATATTCCAAGAATCTATTGGTGTCAAGAAATTTCGGAAAATAATCCGATGATATATAATTTGTTTGTGAAACATAAAGATAAAATTTATTTATCTTTATGTTTCATTTTATGTATAAGTTTCTGTAGATATCTCATGTGAAATATTGTCTAAGTAAATATAAGTTCCAGTATTTCGTCCATAATTAAGGACAGGAATATTATGAATTATTTTATTTTTTAACACATTTAATAATTTTTGTGATATAATAGTTTTCATAAAAGAAAGTCCTTTCTTTGATTTATTTAGTCGTAAATTATTATATCAAAGGACTTTCTTTTTGTATATTCCGAAACTATTTTACACTATTTATAGCAACCCAAATTTGCCATTTCAGGTTTTTGGTGGTATAATAACAACATAATTCGTAGCTATGCGATATAAATAGTAAATAGTAAATAATTCTCATATAACAATTGTAAGGAGGATTTTATGCTTAGCAAAATTTTTTCAAATCTTTTCGGAATAAAATCTGAGGAGACAAAAGGAACAAAAGAACGGAAAGTAACAGAAGTTACAACTGAGACCTGCAATGCAGACTTTCAAAAAATTACAGCAAAGAAGTTCGCTACTGAAAATGGTATCGAATATATTTCAAAAGCGACAGGTAAAAAGCTCCATTCAAATGAAAAGTATGTAAACCAAGTTTATGCTGTAAAAGGCAATTATATCTTGTTACATCCTGCAAATGATGGAATGCCGACATGTCCTATTGAATGGTACGGTAAGTTTGATGGAGAAAACAAAATGATAATGGATAATCAATCATCGTTTAAGTGCATTACTAATTTAAGTGATATTATATTGCAGATGGTTAGATTGTATGCCAAATACATTGATGCAGATATGTTCATTGCTTCTGCTGGATTTGCTATCAGACTTGATGATGAAGTATGTCCGGACTATACTGGCAAAGCAAGTTTTGTGCTTACCGATGATGCTATCCAAAACAATAAGGTAAATCCCAACCAAGTTATTGAGGCAAAGAAGTATTTTATAAATGACTTTCTTGATCATTTCATTGGCTGGAATTTTGGAGTAGCGGTTAAAAGCAATCCACAGCTGGAGAGAGAACTGCTCGAATTTAACAACCTTGTTATTAGTAAAGGTTTAAGAGAAGATGCGGGGCCTGGTTTCGAGGTATGGTGTTCCGATGATGTGCAGCATTATGATTTAAAAAAAGCATAATTTTACAAGAAGATGTCCTTGGGTAATAAAAGGACATCTTTTTGCTAGATTTACATTTCATCTTCTAGTTCTTCCTCATATTCAAGCTGTTTTTCTGAATCAAGATACATATCATTTTCAAATTCAAAATCTCTAATAAATTCTTCTTCAGAAGATACTGAAAACTTGTTACATACCCAATGTATAAACTTATCAACTTTTTTTTGAAATGTATTTATAACTTTTCGTAAAAAGTTATTTTTTTTCTCAAGCTGATATATTTCATCTTCATATTTATTTTCAACTTTTCGTATTTCTTCTTTAAGTTTAATAGAATAGTCCTTTTCAATATTTTCGCACTTTTCTTTTAGCTCTCTATTTTCACACATTATAGATTTTTTCTTTTTCAAAATATTTTTCGAACTTCTTTAGTTTAGAAGTGTATTCCTTTTCATTTATATTATCAGATTCTAAAGTTTCCTTTTTAGAAATATTACCGTTTTCATTTAAATATATCTTATTCTTAATGTATTTATATTCCGTTGATGCATCAAAAAAGCATATTTTTACAATTCTATATTCATAATACTCTTTTGAATTAATGGATTTATACATGCAATGTATAGTTTGGTTATTTTCATAACCATAAGAGCTAGATTTTAAAAGTCTGCCAGTATTATCATAATTATTATCAATTCCAGTCTCTTGGTAATCTGAATATTGATCTACTTTTACTTTATTTTTTATATATATTAGATTTCCATTAGAAATCATTGGAGTCATTAATAGTAAAGAGTTATCATTACTTTGAGAATTTTTTAAATTATTGTTTTCTGTAGAATAACCAAGTGGAATAATATTTAATAAATCACAAAAATTGCTAAAATTAATTTCTTTTAATTTTTTTTCATATGCAATTTCTATAATTGAGTCTTCAGTGTCATTTTTTTCGGTTATTAAAATACAATCTTTATTTTGGTAATTAATAGTTTTATAATTTAGAGTATAGTGCTCTTTGTATTCATTTTCAGTGTCTGTATATTTTGTAATAGTATTATCAACTATTAGTTCATCATTTTCTAAATAGTTGAAAGTGAGATTTAAAATATCCTTGTTATTTGACAAAGAATTTGATATAGTTTCATACATTTTAGATATTTTGTTATTTTCATTGTATTCTATTTGTATATAATCTTTATTGTTTAAAATCACCTCTGTAATTCTATTGTTATCATCATATTTGTATTTAAAATTAAATTCTGAAATTTCATTGTTGTTTGGTGATTTGTATTTGTAATATGTTAAATTTCCTTTTTCATCAAATTTTTCGTCTAGGATAATTTTATCGTTTTTCATTAGACCCTGTCTATTTAATGTATAGGTTTCTAAAACAGATTGATTAGATTTATTGAAAAATACAAAAAATCCCAATGTAAGTATAAAAATAATAATTAAAACAAGTAATAACTTTTTTTGGTTTGACATATAAAGTCCTCCTTTTTCATATATGTACATAATAGCATAGTTGGGATATTCTGTAAATAAAAAAATTACATGAGCATTCTTTTAGTAATAATATAAATGAAGTATTACTTATTGATAAATACATAAGAGAAACTGGAACAAAAGATGAATTTGTCAATATCGATTAAAAAAGCACACTAGAGTGTTGAGAAAATAACTAATGTCTTTTTATTTTTTATGTTGGATTATATTCGAAAGAAAGCTCTATCGGAAGATTCCATTTTGGTAATTGATTAGATATTTAAATTTGGCTCCTGTTTAATAATTTGAAAATTTTACCTATATATTTGTTTATAAAGATCATAATATCTAAATAATTGACAATGTTATGTAAAGTATGATATAATTGTAAGTGATGAATCGCATTTACTCCGTTTCATCTGTAGGAAAAAAACAACAAAGAACGCGTAATTACGCAAGGAGGAAAAAATGGCAAAGATCGTAAGATACAATGGTGGAACTATGAGTTACTACGGTTGCTCTGAACCTACTGAACTGGTCATCGGTAAGGCGTATGAGGTTATTTCTGAAAATGATCGGGGTTGGCAGACCGATTATACCTTGAAGGGTGTAAAGGGGTATTTTAACTCCGTATGGTTTGATGATGTCAACTCGGAAACAGAAAAAACTTTCATTGCTATTGCCCACAATGTTCCTGTTGTGGGAAAAAGATACGAATGCTCTAAACTCGAGTTTGTTAAAGGTCAGCCTAAGCTGATTAGCTGGAGTACCAGCATTGTCAAGGCAGTTTCTAACATGGGAAACAATATCTATCAGGTAACTACTCGTAACAGTACCTACATTGTTAAAGTCGGTTAATCTTTTCCTAAAAAAAAGTATTATCTTTTCTCTCTCGAAAGAGGGAGTTTTTTTTTTCAAATTTATAAAAATTAAAATAGTTACTGTATGTATATTTTATGTATATATTTCTAATACAGATTAATTAGATTTATTGAAAAATACAAAAATCTCAATATAAGTATTAAGACAAGTAATAACTTTTGTTATTTGTCATGTAAAGTATGTCTTTTATATATGTACATAATAGCATAGTTGGATACTTAGTAAATAAAAAGCTCTTGAACATCAAAAGATGATCAAGAGCCTTTTATTAATCATGTTTTATTTGAATTCAGCTTAATTTAACATCACCATTCTTCGAAGAAACTTCTCCGTTGGCAGTATTATGACCAGTTGTAGCATGGAAACAATTGTGTACAGATCCATTCATAGACGATGTAGAAAGATTGCAACAAGAAATATTGTGCAATTCTACAATTGCATTGCCATTCTTAGAAGATACATCCAGTTCAACGTCAGAGATGGCATTTACAGATACTTTTGTATTGCCGTTCTTTGAGTTGGCTGTAATAACTTCAAAGGTAGCATTGGATTTTACATTCCCATTTGCGGATTTTAGATTGAGCTTTCTAACGCTTACTCCTTCAGAAATGATGATATCGCCATTTTTACTTGTTACATCAATTGTATCGAACATTGTTGCTGGAATGTCGATATAAAGACGTAGATTGCTATTTATGGAAATGCCTGTCAAATTTACAGTAATTTTAACTTCAGTACCAAATGTAGATATATCAAATTCAGTAGTTCCATCTGTTGTGACATGACCGAAGAGATGTGCGTCAATAGTATTGGTATCAGCAACATTCATCTGGACATTAACACAATTGGAGTTAACAGTTATCCGACTTATACCATTTGCACTTGTCGACTTCTTCTCGTCAATACTCTTGGAATCTCCATCGAAAAAGTTTCCGCCACCCACAATCAAACCATTGATGATGACACTATTGCCATTGAAATGGCCTCCGTTAATAGTAATACCCATGATTTTCCTCCTTAAACTTTATTGGTGATTAATGTTTGCATGCATAAACTAAAAAGTTAGAGGTTATCCCTCTCACTGATTAGTGAAAACTGGGAAAACGATACAGGACTTTGCCTACATCATTTGGTATTATACCATGAATATACATAAAATAGAAGACTTGATTTCTAAAAAGTTGACATGCAACTAAAATCTGCAAATACTTGAAAATTATGTTGAATTGAGTTTTTTTATCTCTATTAATTTTAATTCTTTTGAAATATCAGCATGTATCTGAGCAAATTGACAATTATTTATGTTAAATATATTGCAAAATATGAAAAAATATGGTACAATCGGAACATTGTTATGGCTTTTTAGCCATTGTATATAAATAATTTTTCTCATGGTCCATTAAAATTAAAAGGGGGTATATTTATGCATGAGAAAGTTGGCGATGGTTGGCGGAAAGTAAAGGATGGAATACTTATTTTTCTAGCTTTTCTTCCCATGCTTCTTTTCGGCATTGTTTTGGCAGCAGTTGTGCTTATAAGTGCGACAGTAGTAGAAGGCATAATTTTTAGCATATGCTGGAATGCAACTGTTACAACAATGTTTGGCTTTTCAAAAATGACAATCTTCCAGGCAGTTATTCTTTCGTTTGGGATTACAGCTCTTAAATCAAATTACTTTGAAAGAGCAAAGTCAGAATATGAAGGTTTTACGAAAAAACTCTGTAAAAAAAGCTGGCCTGAAGGAAGTGTAAAAATTGCAACGGTGTTGCTTACCACAGTATTTGTACTCATTTCAATTATTTTTGATGTTTGGGTTGTAATGTATGCTTGGAATAACATTTTACCACAACTGTTAAATATTGAATTGGTTCAAATTAACTTTTGGCAAGCATTGGGATTCGGTTTTTTATGTAATTTGGTTATAGGAGTTCCCGAAAGAAATAATAAGAAATCCGAAAACGATAATAAAGACAGAATGAGTAAAGCCGAAAAGCACGAAGATGCAATTCATGAAAACGAAAAGCATGAAGACGCAATGCATGAAAGCGAAAAGCGTGAAGACCAAATGCACAATGACGAAATTGAAGAAACAGCCGAAGACTAATCGCTAATTGATGCGGTGTGAGTTTTTATAAAGCTCATACCGCATTTTTCTATTGTATTTACCATACTTATTTTATATTCCAAAAAACTAATAGTGATCTATCATTTGTAGCAATAACCTTAGGAAAAATAGGCATAATAGCTGTTATTTGCTTTCAAGGAAATCTTTTAACTAAAAAGATATTAACATCAATCTTTCTCAGAATTATTTTATATTATCATAACAGGCTTTGCAGTTAAATAAAAATTAGTTTATAAAATCAATAAAAAGTAAAAAAACTAAAAATATTAATTTTAAATATTTTAAAAAATGTTATGTCAATGGGGACGGTTCTTTTTGACAACCATTGACACACGTAATTTTATCTAAAAAAACAATAGTATTACTAAAAACTTTATGATATAATAATACAAAATTTAAAGAAAGGAGATTTATATATGTCAAAGGTAATGGACCGAATGAAAGAAATCGTTTCTGAACTTCCAAAAGACTATTTTGATAATATGGATGAATATGCTTCAGTTGGTGAACTATTGAATTTATATTTAAAAAAATATGGTGAAGATGAAACAACTTTAATTCCAGGTACAAATACACATATGAATCGTGAATATCTTTTAAAACTTCGCGAAAAATTACAAAACGAATTGGAAGGTTAAAATTATGGATTTTGTACAAAAAGCTATTTCAAAAATTAATTTACAAGAAGACTCTTTATATGATTTTTTATATAATATGGTTCTTTTTATAGGTCTTGAAAAAGGTAAAAAAAAATTAGAAAGTGAAAATTATCACTCTTTAGAGGAGTTTGAAAAATTCATTACAGAATTGGGGGGTAAAAAGTAACAAACAAAACAGTACTCAATTTATAGAAGTACACAAAAAAGAAATTATTGATATTATAAATTTTTTAAATCAGATTATTTAAATTCTACTTGGATATTATCCAAACATTTCCATAATATTATATTGAAAATTAATAAAAAAGATTAGAAGAAAATAGTGCATACTCCATTTTTTCATTGCATTTTAATATTCTTTTATATATAATGTAAATGAAAAAAATAAGAGGAGGAAATCAAATGAAAAAAGAAAAAATTAAAAGCATATTAATATTATCAATAGTATCAATATTATTAATAATGCTAACAGGATGTGGAACAACTAAAGAAAAAAATGAAGAGGAAAAATCTAATAACACAAGTAATAATGAACAATCAAATGAAGCAAAGCAAGATGAAGAAGTAACAACAAATGTTGCAGAATTTGTAAAATACAAAGATGCAACATATTTTTGGAAATTATCTGCAAATAGTAGAGAAAATACAGGATTATTTGCAAAATATTCAACAAATCAAAATACTAAAAATGAATTAATAAAATTAGACAGCTCTGGAAATCAAACAACAGTATTAACAGAAAAAGCTTTGGGAAATATTTGCATTTCAAATGACAAAATATTTATGCAAGGTACAGAAAGTGAATCAGGATCTTATAATAAAATTTATTCAACTGATATGAATGGAGAAAATAAAAAAGAATATCAAAAAGGTGAAATTATAAAAAGCATAAAAGGATATGTAATATGTCAAAACGAAAATATATTTGCAATAAACACAAAAACTGACGAAATAGTTAATTTAAAAGAAAAAGCAAATGTTATTGATGTTATAGATAATGTTATATATTATAGTGATGATACAGAAAGTAACACTTTAAAAATAGGAACAATAAAAGATAATAAAGATAATGGGACAATAGCAACATTTTTGAGAAAAGATTTATTCAAAGAATCAACAGATCAACCAATGGAAATTGTTGAATTTGGAGAAGATGATGGTAAAATAAAATGCTACATAGGATATCGTGATGGAACAGCACATATGTTACAAGATGAATATTGTTTTACTATGAATAAAGACGGAAGCAATTTACAAAAAGAATCAGTTCAAGATTTAGAAGATGAAAATGGTCAAAAATTAGAAGGTGTATATATTAATTCTAAATATGAAAATGGAAAAATTGTAAATGATTTAGTATATGTTGATGAATCAACAAAAGAAAGAAAAACAATATTAACACAAAAAGAAATAAATGAAAAATTTGAATTTACTTCAGATGATGAACACACAATAAATTTAGCTGAAAGTTCAATAATAGAAAATGAAATATATGTAACTTTAGACTATGGAGTGCATTATTCTCAAGAAGATATGGGATGGAGATATGCATATAAGAGACAAAAAACAATTTGTTTTAAATATAATACAGATACAAAAGAAATAACAGAGCTATATAAATTTTAAAATAAAAAAAGAACTCCTGAAAAATATCAGAAGTTCTTTTTTTGATAAATGTGAGACAATAATTACTTCTCAGGGAAAACTAATACCCAGCGTGCACTATAGCCATCCTTAACCTCAACTTTTTTTTCTGTTATCTTCATTGATCTTTTAAATGGGAAAAGACAAGGATCTATTTCAGCCTTTTCAGCGCATTGTGCAAGTAAATTACACGGATCGTAATCGCAACTCAGAACAACAGATGGGTGCTTTTTTAATTCCTTTTCAATCTTCTTGGTGAGAATAGAACAGAAATTTTTTAACTGGGCACGTGATGCAAGATGATTCATTGCTCTCATATGTCCAAGCATCATATACATAAATGATGCATCACTGGTTCTATCTCCATTATTAAAGCTTTCTGGAGATGGATTGGCGATAGCGTTTGTCCACCATTTAGCAGCAACGAGTGCTGCGTTTTCATTTGCCATAGTTGTAACCTCCTATATGTATTTCTAGGCAATTTGGAAATGTGCCATATTAGACACTACGAATGATAAAAAATACTATAACATAATTTTACATAAAATGCAACCCAAGAACAAAAAATCATTAATTATTGTAATATAAAAAGTGATATGTTATAATTTTTATAAGGGAATAAAAAAATATATATCCAAATATGTAAATTAAAGGAGGAGTTTGTAATTTTATATAATGAAATTAAAGTAAAAAGTAAAAGGAGATTTTATGGAAGATATAGATAAAGAAAATAAAAAAAATGGATTTGAAATGTTATCAGATTTCTTTTCAAATCTAGATGATAGTTCTACAATAGATAAAGATAAACATGGGAGTTATAATATAGATTTATCTTGGTTTTTTACAGAAAATTTACAAAGGGAGATAATTCAAAAGACCGTTTCAAGATTGATGAAGGAATCAAATCCGGAATATGAAAGTAGATGTAAAAAAAATAACAGAGATGTAAATGATATAAATAAGATTTCAATTCGTGTTTCACCAAAGAATGGTTTATCTTTTTCTTTCAAGGGAGCGGATAATTGGTCTAGATTACAAATTTGTAATGCCAAAGATTATAATTTTAAAGTTCCAACAATTGATGTACAAAAATTTAAAAACGAAATTTGTAAAACTATAGCATCAGAGCCTAATCCAGACTATACTCCATTTTTGAATGGTCTTGATGATACTTTAAATACAGCATGTGAAAATTTTATAAATTATTATAAATATTTAAAAGAGGAAAAAGATAAAAACACAGTTTATTCATGTGTTGTTTCAGTGCCAGACATACCAAAACCTGAAGGAAATGGAACAAAAAGACCGAATAATGAATCAGGAGAGCAGTCAACTAGAAAGAATGAAATTATTCCATTTAGCGAAAGAGCCGAAATACTAAAAAAACAAAAACCAATATATACTATAAATGTTGGGGAAAGAAAATTAAATGGGGAAATTGAACCAAATGCGTATAGTACATTTGTATATAGCAATTTGCTTGATGGAATACAATCACCAGATAAAGGATATATGTTTATATGTGAACCTATTAGTGGAGAAAGAGCAACAAGAGTATTTTATATTTCGCCAGAGGAATGGAAAAAATATCAACATAAAAATATTACTGAAAACTTTGGAACTATTTTAAGCAGTAAGTTAGGACAGCCATTATCTATATTTGCAAAAGAAACAGGTACTACAACAATTGCACATACAAATAGTGAGGCCTATGAAGATAAAATTGATTTTTATCTACATGGAATAAACGGAAATACTATGACAGTTCTTAAATTTTATCTAAAAAGATTAAGGGAACTATACAATAATCCTGATTTAAATTTACCGTATTATGTACCAAGAGTTTCTGCAAGTGATGTTGGAAATCTTGGTATATCAGAGAGCGGAAGAATTGATCGTACAGCACAAAATATAATAGCAAAATCAAAAGAAGACAATAAAGCACATACAGAATTATAGTATGTATATGGGGAGGATACAAATGATTAATACAGAATATCGTGAAGCATTAGTTGAAGTACTAGAAATTATTGATCATCTTGAAGAAGATGAAAAGTCAAAAATTCCAAGTGAAATAGTAGAGTTTTATGAAAAAAACAAATCAAAAACATATATTCCTAATATTAATTTTGAAGAAGATATTTCAAAATATAATATAAAAAATAAAACAAGAGAAATCTTAGCAGGAATATATATAGATTATTTATGCGATGATGAGAAGAAGAAAAGTGAATATATAAAAAAATTAAGAAATAATGAATATAATTATGAAGAAAAAAAGAAAAAAAGCTTTAATCAGAATACTATATTTAAAAATAAGCAAACACAAGATCTAAAAAATGAACAAATACAAGATACTAAATCAATGATTAAAGTTGAAAAAAAAGGTTGGTTTTCAAAAATTTTAAATAAAATCAAGAAGATATTGAAAAAATAATAATAAAACATGAATTAGCATAACATTTTGATTATTCAAAATGTTATGCTTTTTTATAATAAATTATTGACTTATACCTAACTCCAAGTGATATAAAATTGCCAAGGAGGTAGAAAAATGGATATAAGCTAATAGACACAGCAAATGCATATGTTAATGAAACACTCTCTTTTACTGGAGAGTTTTTTTATTTGCCAAATTAGATGATTTAAGGCCAATAGTTAGTTGATAACTGGTTGCTTTTATGTTAGTATAACTAAGAACTAAATAGTGAATTATGGAGGAATTATAATTATGAAGATAAAGCAACAAAAAAATATAAAAGCATTTTTAAATGAAGAATTTGGTGAAAAAAGGGGAAACGATTTGTTTAATAAGCAAGAAGTAATGCTTAATGAACTTATAAAAAATACACAGAATAAATCAAAAAATCAAATGAAAACGCTTATTCAAACTATTCTTCCTCGTATAGCAATGTATAAAATTTTATCAAAAGAGGAAATTTCAGAAGACGAAGTATATCAATATATGCGAAAATATATGATTGATAAAATTGCGGCAAAAAAACATGCATCTACTGCTAAGATGGAAAAAGTACCAGGATTTTATTCAATATACAGCAAGGTATTTCTTAAAATTATGAGCACAACTGATTTACAAGAAAGCGTACAAAAACATGGTAAGGATTATTTTGATGTAACTATAAAAAAATGTCTTTGGCATACTGCATGTGTAGAAAATGATTGTGAAAAACTATGTCACTTATTTTGTGATGTTGATAATGCAACATATGGAGGGCTAAAAAAGATAGGATTTTCGAGAACAAAAACATTAGGGTATGGTGGAGATTGCTGTGATTTTCATTTTTATAAAAAATAATTAATTTATATTTGCCATACAATACAAATAATGGTTAGATAAATTTATAGTAATAAAAACAATAATTGCATGAATAAAATGAAATAATTAGTTATTGAAGATAATAAGAATGATCATTAATGAGATGAATAAAAAGTATAGCACCTATTAGAATGTATCTAAATAGGTGCTATTGCTTTTTATCACAGTTGACAATTCAGCCAACTATAATTTTTTGAAAGGGTCTAAGTTAATCGAAATTGACTGTGGGTACTTCTTTTGCACCTTCATCAGCCTCAAAGTATTCCATGGGATAATATCCGCTCATTCCAGCGACTATGCTTGAAGGAAACTTTTGAACCTTTGTATTATAGGTATTCAATTTTTCATTATAATACTGTCTTGCTACAGCAATTCTGTTTTCCGTTCCAGCCAGTTCGTCCTGCAATGCAATAAATTGTTCACTTGCTTTCAGGTCAGGATAATTTTCAGAAATTACAAGCAATCTGCTAAGTGCAGAATCTAAAGCAGTGTTTGCTTCACTGATACTTTCCATATCTCCACTTTCGATACTACCTGCGAGCTTCGATCTTGCATCAGCAATTTCTGTGAATACTGCCTCCTCATGGTTGGCATATCCCTTAACAGTTGCTACCAAATTGGGAATAAGATCATTCCGTCTTTGAAGTGTTGTCTCAATTTGAGATTGCTGCATTTCGACATCCTCTTTCAAAGATACCAAGCTGTTTCTAGTTCCGAAAAACCAGAAGCCTACCAACAACAATACTATACCGATAACGATTAACACTTTTGTTTTTGTTTTCATTGTAAAATACCTCCTGATGTTTTATATAGTGTTTTTATTTACAATTTGTTATCGTGAGGCACCACCACCTCCAGAAAAACCTCCACCGAAGCCACCGCCAGAAAATCCTCCTGATGATCCGCCAAAGTATCCTCCAGATGAACCATCACCATCAGAAATGAATGCAATGATTATCGATAAAATAACTATAACAGCAATAATTATTATTACCCATACAAAATCTGGTATTTTACTATTGGATTCATCTTCAATAGATATATTATCTGTTTCTAGACCTTGAATATCGATTTCGTATTCTTCAGCAATAACAGTCAAAACAGCTTTTACCGTCATTTCTGTTGCTTTAGTATAGTCATCGTCTTCTCGATAAGGAACAAAATAATCATCAAGAATTCGGCCACACTTTGAGTCCGTTAGGAGTTCTTCAAGCCCTCTGCCAATTTCAAGTCTAACTTTTTCATCAGACCGAGAGAATAAAAGTAATACTCCATTGTCCTTTCCTTTTTTGCCAATACCCAAAGTATTAAAGAGATTATTTGAATAATTTTCAATACTCCTGTCAAGCAAGCTTTCTACAGACACAACGGAAAACTCTACTTCTGTCTTTTCTTCGAGTTCAACTAACATTTTGTTGAGAGATTCTTCTACCTCATCATCGACAATGTTATCTTCATCGTAAATAAAGACATTCTCCTTAACTGTTGGAATGGGGATTTTTTCCGATGTAGCGCATCCAGCAAACATACTCATAAGAGCAGTCAATACCATAAGTAACACTACATAAGAAATTATCCGTTTTTTGTTCATAACTTCTTACCTTTCCTTTCTCGGATTACAATCCGATTATTTTGATATATGTAAAATAAACCCAAGAGTTTATATAGGTATATATTTTACTATAATTTTACATAAAATTCAATACTTATTCTATTTTTAATAAGGTTATTATTATTATACATAGAGCTAGTATAAAGTAATAAAATACCAATTAGAGGAAGTTACAATAGATAAAGGAGAATGGTTGAAACTTGAATTATTAAATTTTTATGCACTTTATGGAAGAAATTTGGATAAACCTATTCCAGATACTGATGAAATAGAAATAATATATTCAAATAAATTTTAATGTTATAACTAAAATTGTAATTAAAATATTTAGCCATTGATAACAGTATGGTACTAATTCTTCTGTACCACGATGTTGTCAATTATAAAAAATAATTAGTTTATATTTGTCATACAATACAAATAATGTTTAGAAAATTTTATAGTAAATATTAAAAATAAAAATACAAAGAAAAATGGAAGAGCATTATCTTCCATTTTTATCTTTAACAGTCTTTATTCATATACCATTTTTTTTCAGCCAATTTATCTTGAACACCTCTCAAAGCTTCGCCAAATCTTTGAAAGTGAACAATTTCTCTTTCTCTTAAGAATCGAAGAGGGTCGATTACATCAGGGTCATCTGCGCATAAATCAATTAATTTTTCGTATGTTGCTCTTGCTTTTTGCTCAGCAGCTAAATCTTCTTGTAAGTCTGCAATAGGGTCACCTTTTACAGCAAGCACAGAGGCAGAAAAAGGCATTCCTGCTGCTGATTGAGGATATACACCCCAGCCGTGGTCTGTATAATATGATCCAAGTCCAGCTTGTTTAAGCTCTTCAGGACAGCATCCATCTGTTAATTGATGAATAATAGTTCCAACCATTTCTAAATGAGCTAGCTCTTCAGTACCTATATCATTCAAAATAGCCTTAGCAGTTTGATCAGGCATACCAAATCTTTGACTCAAATATCTAAGAGAAGCACTAAGCTCTCCATCAGGACCTCCATATTGACTAATTATAAATTTTGCAAGTTGTGGATTTCTATTTTTTATATTTATAGGATATTCTAAAACTTTGTTATAAGTCCACATTAAAAGTTCCCCCTTTCCCATGGCCAAGGCTCTTCAAGCCATCTCCATTTATTACATGGGAACATTATAGTCAATGGCCCATATATTTTTTGATACTGATCAGCTAATTTTCTATACTTATTACAATATTCTTTGTGTAAGCAAATAGCCTTTTTATCATCATGGTGAGTATCTAAATATAAACCTAATTCGATAATACTAAATTTTAAAGATTTTAAAGTACTTAGCATTTCTTCTCTTGTAGCATTATTACCACAAGTACAATTTCTATCAAAGTCATTTAATTCACAAGCTCTTTGATAATCTTCATAGCTTATATATTGGTCATTCATTTATTACATCCCTCCCCAAGACTATTATTATTTCTAATATATTCAATTTCTCTTATGCTTTGACAAGGCATATAAGGGCTTACAAGCTCTGGAAAAATAGTTCCCATTTTTAAACCAACATCAGGTGTAAAAACTTTATTCATTTTTTGAATAGGAACATAACTTTGTGCAAGCATAGGATTATCTGGAAATACAGACTCTGTATCCATATCAAAACCACAGTTACAGTTATTTTGAGGCATTGTACATAAATTTGCACAATCAGACTGAGCTGTTGTTACTATGCTAGTATCTTCATCACAAAAATCATCCATCATATCAATATTCATATTATTATTCATCATAGACATAGAATTTTTATGACAACATTTTCTACTACTATAATCATTCATACATAATCCTCCTTTGTTTGATTATATAATACATAATATGTGTTATCACCCCAAAAAGTTACAATAGCAACTAAAAAATGGGCAAGTTCGTGAAGAATTTTTTTAATAAAAAATGAGAACAACCACAAAAATTAGAATTAATATTGAAAATTATGTAAAGTTATGATATAATTACATTCGACGTCGTCAAAGAATGACGTGGTGATGTCATTTCATAGAAAGTTTCAAAGAGCATTGGAGGAAGGAATACGAATGAAAAAAATTTTGACTGTTGTTTTGACTGTCATTCTCACATTTAGCACTTTGCTGATGTCGACAATGACAAAGGCAGTAGCAACAACAGCAATGGCGACCAATACACATACTATATTGCTTGGTGATGCAGATTCTGATGGGAATCTGAATTCCACAGATGTATGGTATATCATGTACTACATCGCCCTAGTTGGAGTTGGCTACTCTAAAGAGGAAGCTCATACACGGTTAGGCATCGAATTTGATGAAAAAATCTTCGATGTTGACCGAAATGAAAAGGTTGACTCAACAGATGTGTTCTATTTAATGGTGTATATCGCCAAATCTGGAGCAGGTCAAGATGCAACTTGGCCACCAGCACCAGAAAAAATATACACTGATGACATTCTGGTGTTCAATCCTGTGAAAGGAGTTGAAACCTGGAATCTCAGATCAGCTCCGTCACTGGAAGCAAATGTTGTAACCAAAATGACTGCGGGTGAAACCTGCAAAGTAATCAAAATTATGCCAGAAAATTGGTATGAAGTTGAATACTTTGGCTACGATTTGTATCTGCAAATTACACCAGATTCAGAAAACCTTTTCTACGTAAATCCAATTTCACAAACAAGTACGATAACCGAAACAACGACAACCAATACAGAAGAAACAACAACTACAGGGAAAACGACAAAACTTACAACAGAATCTACAATAACTATGACGAAGTCTGAGACAACAACATTTGTTACTACAAAAACGAAAACTACAACCGCAACAACTACAACCGAAACAACTGCTGAATCCACGACAACTGTAAAAACAACGGATAATTCCACGACAACATCCACAGAATTCACAACAACATCTGTTACTACAACTGAAAAGTTGCAGTTAGGAGATATTGTAACACCAACAGAAACTGTCAAGTTGACAAACTCAAATGGTGAAATTATTGTGGAGGCTGGTGAACATATCACAATAGTAGCTGTAAATGAAAGCAACAAATATATTGTAATATACCAGAAACGGCTGTATGAATTAGACGAGATTGCTCACTTGAATAAGGTTGAGCATAAGTACCAGGAAAAGCAACTTTCGAACGTAGAAGAAATTGAAGAAGGAGATATATTGAAATTTACAGGTAACACCTGGTATATTAGAGATAAGTCTCAGTCTGCAGTTGGTACGTTGAAGAAAAACGAACTTTTTGTGGTTATGGAAAAAAATGAAAATATACTCACTATAATCACATCTGAAGGAACCGTTGGCAACATTTTCTGCATTGCAGACAAATATTGTGTAATGGAGTAAAACAAACTAATAGAAACTTTTTATGAAGAGAGAGCTCATGTATGAGCTCTTTTTTTTATAGAAAATGGTTCAAAAACCATTGAATATTATGTAAAATTATGATATGCTAATAAAGTAACTCAATAATATTTTGAGTATGTGCATTCATAAGGGTTTCAACAAGGAGGAAAGCAAATGAAAAGATTTGTGATTGCATTAATAAGTTTGGTGGTGTCGTTATTGCTAGTGGTTCAGCCATTTTCTGCTTTAGCAGATAGTAACAACGATGTTATTGTTGGAGATGTAAATGAGGATGGGTACATCACAACAAGTGATGTCTTGTCGTTAATGATCTACTTGGCAAATGAGGGGGTTGGCAATCCAGTTGAAAAATTGGATATGATGCGAGCTGATGTAGATAAATCGGGGGAGTTAGATTCTTTGGATGTGTTTTACATCTTGTTGTATATAGCACAAACTGGGGCTGGTGTAAAAAATGTAGTATGGCCACCAGAATTAAGTGGAACGACAACATTACCCCAAGAAACAATTCCAGCATCACCCGAGGAAGAAACTACAACTCGAGAAACTACTATGACATTGTCTGAAACAACATCTGTTGAATTTGCTGATGATAGTAACATAGCTGTTGGAGATATATTCATGTTTGTTGGTCCAAACTGGAATGTACGTTCCACTCCCGAAACAGATTTTAATGGTAATATCGTTAAAATTTTGCAGGAAGGAGACTGCTTTAAAGTCGTGACAGTTTGGCAAACCGATTATTGGGTTGAGATTGAGTTTGAGGGAGAAAGAGGGATGTATGTCCAGATGAACCGGATGAAGTATTTTCAAAAAATAAAAAATACTTCAACAACGGAAACTGATGTGATGACAACTCAAACTACAACAACTCAAACTACAACAACAAAAATGACAACAGCAGTAAAAACAACCACTTCCACAACGACCACTTCCACAACGACAGCAAATACTAAAAACAAATATCAAATTGGAGACGTTGTACAGTTCTCTGGTAAATCATGGAATTGTCGGAAGGATATTGGAGGAGAAATAATTGACAAAGTAACACACAATGGGACTTTTGTGATTATTAGAAATGTAACGTCAAATTGGTATGAAATATCATATAGTGGCAAAATTTCCTATATAGATTTGGCTCAGTACTGGTATTTTTCTAAAACTGGTACTTTAAGCGAATGTAAAATAGATGCTGATGTTACAGTTGGCGATATTTTGCGATTCAAATCTACAAGTTGGAATATTTATGCAAGCGAAAATTCTTCAAAAGCATATTACACTTTAAGGAATAATCAAACTTTTGCAATAGTTGAAAAAAACGGCAACTGTTTAAGGATTGTTACCAATGAAGGAAAAGAAGGATTCATTTTTTATGATTTCAAAAATCTGACGATACACTTTAAAATTCTAAAGTAAAAAAATAAAACCCTTATGAAAAGGAGGCCTATTTATGAGGCCTCTTTTGCATTATTATACATCAAATTAAAAATAAAAAATTTTACTTGAAATAAAAAATTCATATGGTAAAATATAATAAATTTACTATAATATTTAATGTATCATAAAATTTTATACAAGGGAGGAAAAATATGTTTGCATATTTAAAAGGTGTGTTTGAGTTTAGAACATTAGATTACATTGTTGTGGATGTAAATGGAATTGGCTACAAAATTTTTATGTCAGAAAATTCAATGAAAAAAATAGGTGAACTTGGAAGTATAATTAAGGTATATACTTATGTAAAAGTACGAGAAGATGACATAAGTATATATGGCTTTGCATCTAATGAAGAGCTCAGAATGTTTGAATTGCTTGTTTCTGTAAGTGGAATAGGAGCAAAATCGGCTATTGTAATTTTATCAAATATAGAGCCATCAGCATTTGCTGCTGCAGTAATTTCGGATAATGTTGGAACATTAAAAAAATTGCCAGGAATAGGATCAAAAAGCGCACAGAGAATTATTTTAGAGCTTAAAGATAAACTGAAAACAATTGATGTTGAAGATACTTCAAGTGATGAGTTAAAATCTGTAATTAGTCAAAATAACAACTTAGAAGAGCTAATTTCGGCACTACAAGTTTTAGGCTATACTAAAAAAGAAGTAGAAAAAATAATACCAAAATTAGACAATAAAGATGATAATTTAGAAATTTTAATAAAAAAAGCACTATTATTATTGTCAAAGTAGTAAAATATATCGAAAAACTCTTTCATTTTTTCTTATTTTATAATATAATTTTAATGTGATTAAAAAATAACTAATCATTAATAACTAGGTATTTTTGACAATTATATAAGTTAAAGTTTGGCTAAAAAATAAAAGCCAGAAAAGGAGTATAATAAATATGGAAAAAAAATCAAACAATAATTCCGTTAAACGTACTGGAAGTAATGTTACAAGAAAAAGCACTACTAACAAGAACGCAAAAGGAAAAAAGAAACATCCAAGACTAAAAAAAGTTATTATAATATTTGCACTATTAATTGTTTTATTAGTATTGGTTGCGGTAGGAATATTCTGTGGAATATTCTTTAGTGATAAATTTGCTTTATCAAAAGATGATTTATTACTATCAAATGCAAATACTGTTATTTATGACAAAGATGGCACTGTAATAGCAGAGCTATCTGGAAATGAAAACAGGAAAATTATTAGCATTGGAGATATGTGTCAATATTTGCCAAAAGCATTTGTTGCAATTGAAGACGAAAGATTTTATAGCCATAATGGTGTAGATTTAAAAAGAACTTTGGCTGCAACAACAACATATGTTTTAAAAGGAGATTCATCATTTGGTGGAAGTACAATAACACAGCAGTTAATAAAAAATATTACTGATGAAAGAGAAAATTCAGGTAAAGCTGGTGTCGAAAGAAAAATAAAAGAAATGTCTAGAGCATATCAAGTAGAAAAAATGATTTCAAAAGACCAAATTTTAGAGCTTTATTTAAACATAATTCCATTAGGTGCAGATGGTGGAGATATTTGTGGTGTAGAAATGGCATCAACATATTATTTTAATAAATCTGCAAGTGAATTATCAGTTGAAGAATGTGCTTTTTTAGCAGGAATAAATAATGCACCAAATACATACAACCCATTTAAAAATGAGAGCGATGCAACAAAACAAGAACAAGTTAATAAAAAAATAAAAGATAGAACGAAAACAGTTCTTACGAAAATGAAAGACCTTGGATATATAACAGATGAACAATATAAAACAGCATATGATAATGTAGAAAAAGGATTACAATTTTCAAAAGGTACTTTACCAGGAAGCAGTGTAAAATCATACTTTATACAAGCTGCAATAGATGAAGTTGTAAATGATTTAGTAAATGAAAAAAATTATTCAGTAGAATATGCAAAAAACCGTGTATATGGTGGAGGATATAAAATTTATACAACACAATCAAAAGACGTTCAAGATAAAATAGAATCAGTTTATAAAAGTGACGAATTTGTGTTAAATTCATCAAGTGCAAAAAATCATTCACAATCAGCAATGGTAATAATGGACCATACAACAGGTCAAGTTGTTGCTTGTATGGGAGGTTTAGGTACTGATGTTGATGCAACAGGTATAAATAGAGCAACAAGCAGTACAAGACAACCAGGTTCATCATTTAAACCTATAATATCATATGGATGTGGTGTTGAAAAAGGTGTTATAAATGCTGGAACAGTTTATTATAACTCAGCAACAACATTTGGAAAGAACTATGAGCCAAAATCAACAAGTACATATGCAGGACCATGTACTGTAAGAAATGCGATAGAAGTTTCTTCAAATGTCGTATCATGTAAAATTATGTCTGAAATTGGACCTGATAATGCAATTGATTTTGCAAGAAAAGTTGGAATTACATCATTAGTAAAATCAAGTGAAAATAAACAAAAAAATGATTCAAGTTTATCATTAGCACTTGGAGGTTTAACACATGGTGTTACAACACTACAAATGGCTGCAGCATATTCAATGATAGCAAACAATGGTGTATATAATTCGCCAGTATTCTACACAAAAGTAGAAGATTCATCAGGAGAATTAGTAGTAGAATCTAAACAAACAACAGAAAGAGTAATGTCAGAGCAAAATGCATATGTAATGAAAAGTTTATTAAAACAACCAGTTGAAGGAGAGCATGGTACAGCAACAAGTTGTAAAATATCTGGAATAGATGTAGGAGCAAAGACAGGTACAACAAACGATAATAAAGATAGATGGCTTTGTGGTATGACTCCATATTATACAGCTGCAACATGGTATGGATATGATGATAATGCTGTAGTAAACGGTAGTGGAAACTATGCTGCAAAAGTATGGAATGCTGTAATGAAAAAAGTTCACGAAGGTAAAGCAAGTGCAACATTTACAGAGCCAAGTGGAATAGTACATGTAACAATATGTAGAAAATCAGGATGTAAAGCTACAGAATCTTGCTCAGATACATATTCAGAAGTATTTGCAGAAAGTGCAGTTCCAAAGGATTGTGAAGGTCATTCATTAAAAGTTTGTACAGAATCAGGAAAATTAGCAACAGAATATTGTCCAAGTACTCAATATGTTGGATATGTTCCAGAAAAAGAAAGAAATCCATCTTGGAAAACAACAGGATATTCATCATCAGTTCCATCAGAAACATGTACAATACATACAGGTCCAACTTCAGGAGGAAATACAACTACACCAGTAGATGGAGTAGATATTCATGTTTCAACAGATATTGTAGTACCAAATGTTATTGGAAAAACGGAAACAGAAGCCAGGGGAGAGCTTAAGTCATTAAAAGTAACTGTAAAATATAAATCAGATTCAACTAAAGCAGATGGTGCAGTTTTAAGTCAAAGCTTATCTGCAGGAGAAGTTGTTGCAAAAGATACTAAAATAACAATAACTGTAAATAAAATAGAAAAGAAAAATAATGACAAAACAAATGATAATAATACAACTAATAATGAAAATACAACTAAACCAGACAATACTGTAACACATGATCCTACAAATGAAGTAGATGAACATTAATAAAATTTTGTAATAGGCTATTTAATATAAAAATAGCCTATTACAATGAAATTTAGAGGGAGAGCCAGTGGGAAAGAACAAAAAACAAATTTTTATTGTAGATTTTATAAAAAGTATAAATAAATTTGATTATTATAAACAAATTGCAAATAAAAAAATGTCTGAAAATATAAAGTATTTTTTCAAATTAGTAGCTTTTTATTCAATAATACTTACAGTTTGTACAATAATTAACATTAATAATGGAATAAAAGAATTTAAAAACTTAATTAATGAAGAAATTACAAGTTTAAATTATTCAAGTGGAATTTTAAGTATAAACAACGATGAAAACAAAACTTTATTTAATAAATATGTAATAATAGATACAAGCAAAGAAAATCTTGAAGAGCTTGAAAATAAAGCACAAATTGTTATTGGAAAAGAATATTGTACAGTAAAATTAGATAATAATATTTTAAAAATTAAGTATAATGATTATTTTTATGCAGATATTAATAAAGAAGATATAATAAATATTTTATCTAATTTAAGTATAAAGTTTTATATAATTATGTCAGTAATAGTATTAATTTGGATATTTATTTTAATGACGATATCAACAATTACAGATGTACTAGTAATTGCAACTATGGGATATATAATATCAAAAATTATAAATAAACAATTTACATTCACAAATATATTTAATATTGCAATTCATGCAATAACACTTTCAGTTCTTTTAGGAGGTATATATTATATAATAAATTCACTTACTGGATTTTATATGAAGTATTTTTCAATAATGTATACGTCAATCGCAATAATATATATAATGACGTCAATTCTACTAATAACAAGTGATAATAATGAAAATAATAATATACAAAATGATTAACAAATATACGAAGGGAGTTTAATAATGGATCCAAAGGAAAATAAAAAAAGCAATAAAAAGAAATATCTATTTACTTCAATTATAGTTATTTTAGCTATAGCTGGAATAGTTTTTGGAATATTTCAATATATGAACTACAGTAAAGAAAAAGAAGAAAAAACATTAGCATATACAGATTTAATTACTAAAATAAAAGAAGATTCTGTAGAAAAAATTGAAATGAAAGAAAAAAGTACTACAGTAAAAGTAAAACTAAAAGATCAAGATGAAGAAAAAGAAGTAAAAGTTCCGGAAAGTGAAGCTTTTATAGAATTTGTTCAAGATCAAGTAAAAGAAGGTAAAACAATAAATTTAAATCAAAAAGAAGAAAATTTATTAGCAGTAGTAGGAGAAAAATTACTATCATTTCTTCCAACAATAATGCTTATAGTTTTATTAGTAATGATAATGCAAATGCAAGGTTTAGGAGATAAAGGAAAAGTATATGATGCTACAACTCAAAAAACAAAAACAACATTCAAAGATATTGCAGGACTAGATGAAGAAAAACAAGAAATGATTGAAATTGTTGACTTCTTAAAAAAGCCAAAGAAATTCCAAGAAATGGGAGCAAAAATACCAAGAGGTGTTCTATTATGTGGAAATCCAGGTACAGGTAAAACATTAATAGCAAAAGCAATAGCTGGAGAAGCAGATGTACCATTTATTTCAATGAGTGGATCAGAATTTATAGAAATGTTCGCAGGACTTGGAGCATCAAGAGTAAGAAAATTATTCGAAAAAGCAAGAAAAATAGCTCCTTGTATAGTATTCATAGATGAAATAGATGCGATAGGTTCAAGAAGAACAACATCAAGTGGGTCTGAAAGTGAAAATAACCAAACATTAAACCAATTATTGGTTGAAATGGATGGATTTGACACAGAAGAAGCAATAATAGTATTAGCAGCGACAAACAGACCAGAAATGTTAGATAAAGCATTATTAAGACCAGGAAGATTTGATAGACAAATAACAATTGGATTACCAGACTTAAATGGACGTGAAGCAATTTTAAATATACATGCTAAAGACAAAAAAATAGACGAATTAGTAAATTTAAGAAGTATTGCAGAAGACACAGCAGGATTTACAGGAGCAGAGCTAGCAAACATATTAAATGAAGCAGCAATAATAGCAACTATAAAAAGACATAAAGCAATAACAAACAAAGATATTGAAGATGCAGTAAAAAAGGTTACTGTAGGAATTGAAAAACACAGCAGAGTGATATCAGAAAAAGATAAAAAATTAACAGCATTCCATGAAGCAGGACATGCAATAGTTAGTAGATATTTAGAAACACAAAAAGAAATAAAAGAAGTGTCAATAATACCAAGAGGCGTTGCAGGTGGATACACAATGTATAAAACAAATGAAGATAAATTCTATGTATCAAAACAGGAAATGCAAGAAAAACTAATATCATTACTAGGAGGAAGAGCAGCAGAAAAATTAGCACTAGACGACATATCAACAGGAGCAAGTAATGATATAGAAGTAGCAACAAAAATAGCAACAGACATGGTAACAATATACGGAATGAGCGACATAGTAGGTCCAATATCAATAAACACAGAAAAAGATCCATATCAAATGGAATTACTAGGAGACAGATTCGAAGATTCAATAGGAGCCGAAATAAAACAACTAATAGACAATGCATACTACCAAGCACAAAAAATATTATCAGAGCACATAGACAAACTAGAACAAGTTGCAACGACCTTAATGAGACAAGAAATAATTTCAGCAGAAGAGTTTGAAGCTTTTTTTGAAGAGGAATAATATTAAACTAGAGAATCAAAAAAATCATTGAATGTACTAATGTATTTTCAATGATTTTTTTATTTGAAATTACCATATTTTACTGTGAATTATGATAATAAATAAAAAATATATGGTCAACTAAGAAGTAAATTCTAATTAGAAAAAGTAACTTCAATTTAGTAATTAAAATCTATAAAAAATATATCATAAAAAAATTAAAAAAATGTTGTATATTGTAAAAAAAAGTTGTAAAATAGTCTGTGTTTAGGAGGGGAAAAATGTACGAATCAAATGATAATGAAGGAATGTTTAACAGTGAAAATAGATTGATAAAACACGTTAACGAAAAAAAAGTGAAAAAAGGTCATATTTTCTTAATAGTATTATTAGCAATTATATTACTAGCAATTGCTGTATTATATTTTTGTAAAGTTCCTATTATAAAATATCAAGGAGAAAAAGTTGAAACTGTAGAATATGGTGAAACATATGAAGATAAAGGAATTAAAGTATATACACAATTTAAAAATATAAGTGATAAAGTAATAGTTGAAAACAATGTAAATTTAACACAAATTGGTGATTATACAATAACATATAAAGTTCCATATTTTAATAAATATAAAAATTATACAAGAACTGTAAAAGTTATAGATACAAAAGCACCAGAAATTCAATTAAAAGGTGACACAGAATATAATTTACAATATGGAAAAAAATTTGAAGAGCCAGGATTTACTGCAATTGATAATAAAGATGGAGATGTTACTGAAAAAGTAACTGTAAACAAAGTAGAAAAAGATAGTAATAATTTTGAAGAGCACTACACAGTTACAGATTCATCAGGAAATAAAGCAGAAAAGGTTAGATACGTTAAAATTATAGATACAACAGCTCCAGTAATTAAATTAAAAGGAACATCAGTTGTTAGTATAATAACTGGAAATAAATATACAGAGCAAGGAGCAACAGCAACAGATAATAAAGACGGAGATGTATCAAAAGACATTAAAATTTCTGGAGATGTTGACACATCAAAAGATGGAACATATATTGTAAAATATACAGTAACAGATTCAAATGGAAATACGGCAACAGAAGAAAGAAAAGTAATTGTAAGCGAAAAAGCAACAACAGGAATAATATATTTAACATTTGATGATGGACCAAGCACAACAATAACTCCAAAAATATTAGATGTTTTAAAAGAAAAAGGTGTTCATGCAACATTTTTTGTAATAAACTATAACGAAGCAACAGAACATTTAGTAAAAAGAGAAGCAGAAGAAGGTCATGCAATAGGAATTCACGGATATTCACATGATTACTCAAAAATATATGCATCAGTAGATGTTTGCTATAATAATATAAAAACATTACAAGAAAAAATATATAAAACAACAGGAATAAAAACAATGATTTTAAGATTCCCAGGAGGAAGTTCGAATACAGTAAGTAGAAAATATTGCCCAGGAATCATGACAAAAATCACAGAAAAAGTATTGAGTGAAGGTTTTAAATATTATGATTGGAACGTAATGTCTGGTGACTCAGGAGATGTAAAAACAAAAGAAGCAGTATATGCTAATGTAACAAAAGGTCTAAAACCAGGAAGAGACAATATTGTATTAATGCACGATTTCAGTGGAAATAACAAAACATTAGAAGCATTACCAGGAATAATAGACTATGGATTAGCAAATGGCTATAAATTTGAAGTGATAACTCCAAATACAGAAATGGTAAGACAAAAAATACAAAACTAATAATCATAAACGTATCACAGAAGATGACAACAAATTGTCATCTTTTTGTGATATATTGACTAAAATTTAGAAAACATAAAAAATACACGTAAACCTATTTATTTTTGACAAGAAATGAGTTATAATAATTTTATAAGTATTTAGATTAAGGAGAACATATGAAGTGTACAAAATGCAACTACGAATCATTAAATCTAAATGCCAAATTTTGTAAAAAATGTGGTAGTAAATTAGTACGAGAAAAGCATTTTTGCAGTAATTGTGGAAATAAAATATCATATAAAAGTAATTTTTGCGGTAATTGTGGCCAAAAAATAAATTATGAATATATAGAAAATAGTGATTCAACAAATAATAAAATGTACACAAAAGATAAAGAGGAGGATAACCAAAAAGAAACTAAAGATAATATTTATAAAGAAGAAAAAAATAGTAACGGGGGTGAGTTTGCCAATATGGAAAGTAATATTACACAAAAAAATTGTTTAGAAATATTACCTAACAAAAATATTATTGAAAATAAAAAAGAAAATTTATTACCAGTAATTAGACATGATAAAAATTTATTATTACCTGTTATTATAGAAAAAAAGGAATTAGCACTAATTGAAATAAAACAAGAATATCAAAAATTAAAAGAGCATAAAACAGCAACAGCATTATTAAAATTTGCAAAAACAGTTGTACTTACATTAGCAAAATTCACAAGATTTTGTTTTTTATCAGTTGCAAGTGTTATAGGATTTATAGGAGTGGCAATATTAATAATAGCTTCAACAGCAATTATTACAAAGAATATTGTAAATTCATATTATGGAATTACTCCAGAAAAAGATACTACATATTCAATTTTTAAAATAAAAGATGACAAAATCACTTCACAAAGTCCACCAAACAATTAATATATAGGTGATGAATTAATTAAAAAAGGTTACAAAATTAATATTATTTTGAATAATATTGCATGGTAAAAATCATTGAAAATACATTAGTAAATTCAATGATTTTTGATTTCTCATTTTTTATAAAATGTATTATGTATGTAATATAAAATAAAAGGAGGTAACAAATGAAAATTGTTTTACAAAGAGTAAAAAATGCACAAGTAAAAGTAGATAAAAAATCTGTGGGAAAGATAAAAAAAGGTTTATTAATATTTTTAGGAATAGGAAAAAATGATGACGAAAAAATTACAGATAAATTTGTAAAAAAAATATGTAATTTACGAATATTCGAAGATGAAAATAAAAAAATGAACAAATCAGTAAAAGACATAAACGGTGATATATTAATAATATCTCAATTTACTTTATATGCAAATTGCAAAAGTGGTAATAGACCAAGCTTTACAGAGGCATGTGAACCTCAAAAAGCAAATGAATTATATGAATATTTTAAAAAGATGTGTAGCAAAGAGCTAGAAAGAAATATACAATCTGGAGTATTTGGCGCAGACATGAAGGTAGAGCTATTAAATGATGGTCCAGTAACAATAATATTAGACTCTGAAGAAATTAATTAGAAATTAATAAAAGAAATATAAAATTAAATAGAAATTGTAGGTATTATTATAATTTAGAAAGGTTTTATAAATATGAGAAATATAATAGATATAGCAAATATAATTGAAAAAAATGGTGGCAGATTATATTTAGTAGGAGGTGCAGTAAGAGATAAATTAATGAACAAACCTCCTCATGATGAAGATTATTGTGTAACAGGTATATCATCAGAGAAATTCGAAAAATTATTTCCAGAGTCTTTTAAAAGAGGAAAAGTATTTGAAGTATTTGACTTAGATGGAAAAGAGTTTGCATTAGCAAGAACGGAAAAGAAAACAGGAACAGGTCATAAAAATTTTGAAGTAACCTGTAATTCAAATATAACAATAGAAGAAGACTTAAGTAGAAGAGATATTACGATAAACTCAATGGCTCAAGATGTAATAACTGGAGAAATAATTGACCCATATGATGGAAGAAAAGATTTGCAAAATCATATTATAAAAGCAACAACAAGTAGTTTTAAAGAAGACCCATTACGAGTGTACAGGGCAGCAAGATTTTCAAGTAAATTCAATTTTGAAATAGAGCCAGAAACATTAAAATTAATGAATGAATTAAAACCAGAGCTAAATTTATTATCTGCTGAAAGAGTATTTGAAGAGCTAAGAAAAGCTCTTAATACAGATTATCCAGAGAACTTTTTTAATAATTTAAGAAGGGCAGATGTATTAGATGTACATTTTATTGAAATATATAAATTAATAGACGCACTTCAACCAGAAAAATATCATCCAGAAGGCGATGCATATAATCATTCAATGTTAGCATTAAAAAAAGCAACAGAGCTAACAAAAGATGAAAAAATAAGGTTTTCAGCATTAGTTCATGATTTAGGAAAGGGGATAACACCAAAAAGTGAATATCCACATCATATAAATCATGATAAAAATGGTGTAGCAGAGGTTAAAAAATTATGTAAAAGATTAAAAATGCCAACATCATGGATAAAATGCGGAATGATATCTGCAAAAGAGCATATGAAAGCAGGAATTTTTAATCAAATGACACCAAACAAACAAGTAGAATTTTTTGAACGTATAGATAAAACACAACTAGGACTAAAAGGTTTAGAAATTATAGTAGAGTCAGACCGAAATTGCAGAGGAACAAGAATAGACAAAGTACGATTTGCTAATTTAGGTAAACAAGTATTAACAAAAGTCAATGGCGAAACTGTAATGAAAAAATATAATATACCATCAAATGAAAGATTAAAAGAACGAATACATCAAGAAAGAATAGCTTATTTAAAGAAACTTTATGATATTGAAAATAAAAATAATGAAGATCAAATTGAAAGATAATTATAATAAATATATCCCACGACAATTGAGTTTGTCGTGGGATTAAATATTTTAATCTAAATTTTCTAATATTCTTGGTAACATTTGTTTTTTTCTTGAAACAACATTTTCAAGCATTGCTGTATGGTCGTCTAATGTTACACCATAAGCTTTTTCAACTATTCCAGAATCATTTCCTAATGAAATAATTTTTGAATTTGAATTTAATATATCAGTAGCAGCAAAAACGTACAAGTCTAAGTTATCTTTTTTTATTTCGTTATTTATAGCTGCTTCGAAATATACTTTATTTTTGAAAACGCTATCTATATCGGCTGTGTTTATTTGAGCAATTTTGAATTTCTTTCCACCTTTTTCAAATAATTTACTATCAATATTAATTACTTGCTCTGGTGTATAATCACTTAAATCAGTACCAGCTTTTAATAAATTTGTTCCATAAACATTAACATCAACTTCAGCTATTTTTCCTAATTTTTCAGCAATTGCTTTATCTTCAGCTGTACATGTTGGTGATTTGAATAATAAAGTATCTGAAATTATAGCGCTAAGCATCATTGTAGCGATTGTTTTTGTAATAGGAACATCATATTCTTTATACATTTTATATAAAACAGTAGAAGTACATCCAACTGGCTCTGTTCTATAATATAATTGGTATGGAGCAACAAAGTTCATTGTATGATGGTCAACAACTTTTTTTATAATAGCATTAGAAATGTTACCAGCACTTTGTGTTGATTCATTATGGTCTACTAATATAACATTTTGACCATCAGTTACATCTGAAATTAATTCAGGTGCTTCAATACCTAAATAATTAATTGCATATTCTGTTTCTTTATTTATATTTCCAAGACGAACGGCCTTAGAAGTGTTTCCTAATTGATTTTCTAAATTTGCCATAACCATAGATGACATTATTGAGTCTGTATCTGGATTTTTGTGTCCAAAAATAAGTGTTAGATTTAATTCCATTTTAATTCCTCCTTCATGTGTAATCACAATATTTATTCTACCACAATATGGAAGCAAAGTCAATAGTTAACATAAAATAAAAAGACGCGTTTGATGCAGTTAATTGCTTTTTTGGAACCATTGCAAGGATATTATAAAAAGTGCACTTTTTCTTGAGTAAACCGGATTTTTGTGTACTCCAGCTATTACAGTTTAAATCTATTTAAAATTCTAATTAAATATTTTTATTTGTTAAATATGCAGATAAAGATTGGTCACTACTGTTAAATGTTGCTAGGAAGATATTGTCAATCTTAGTAATTCCCTGTTTTTGTAAAGCTTCCATAAGCCACAATTTATCACGCCCAAGTTCAGATAAATTTTTTTCCATTATTTTGCCATCTAAAATAATATTAGTAATAATATTTTCATCAGCTGGATGAATATTAAAATCACTAGGATTAGCTGGCCTTTTTTCGGACATTGGAAGAAAACTTATTTTTCCATTTTCTTCAAGCAATGCTGTTTTTATATCACTTAAATTAAAATATCCACTTGTTCTGCATTGAACTAAAAATTCATTTAAATCAATTTTAGACTTTTTAAAATTTTCTTTAAATAAAGTTCCATTATCATATAAAATAAGAGTTCTTCCAGAAAATATAGGACGTAGTTTAACAAATCTAGTGTTAAGAACTCCAATAATTAATGTAACAACAGCATAAACAATCATAGCGACCAAAGGCTCTACAAAATTATCCTCCAAAGAAGTTGCCATTTCGGCAGCAATAGAACCAATAGTTATACTAATAATATAGTCAAAAATACTAAGTTGAGACATTTCTCTTTGTCCCATTATTTTAGTTAAAATAAATAAAACTACAATAGAGCCAGTAGATAAAGCTATTATTTTTAAAATTAACATAATCTTACTTTTATGATAAAAATCATAAACTCCTTTCGAGTTTAGTATTGCAATAAAAAATAATATTATTCTATTTAATGATATTATCTATATGATTAATTTTTAGTTAATTAGTATTATAAAAAATTAGTGGAAAAAATTACTTTAGCAAGCTGTAAAAATGTCGAAAAATCTGTTGACTATGAATAATAGAATTATTATAATAAGAGTATATAAATTATAATTTGCAATTATTAAAAAGAGTGGAGAAATACAAATGAAAAGAAAAAATGCACAAACAAAAACAGCAGATGCCGTAACCCTTATGGCTGTAGAGAGAGTAGTATTTAACTGCCACGATTTTATATATAATAACATAATGAATAAACAAATAGAGCAGAAAAATGTACCTAATGGTGCATTTTAATCTGCTCTATTTTTCGTGCTAAAAAACAAAACCCTCAAAATAATTATAAAAATTATAATACAAAACAAAAAATAATCACAAATGATTATAAAAAAAGAAGGAGGAAAACAATGGACAAGAAAGAAAAACAAAAAAGTACAACAAAGCAAACAGCAACAAAAACAAGAAACAAACCAATAATAATATTAAAAATATTGGGTAGCTTCACGTTGTGTTACATTGTATTCCAGTGACTGTGGTTTTCATATTAGAAGTATATATAATGGATATTTAGGTGCTGCAGATATGATTTATTCAGGAAGTAATGTTGATGGTAGTGGTAAGGCAATAGAACCTGTAGTTTCACTAAATGTACAACTTTTAGAAAAGAATGCAGACAAAACATATAATGTAAAATAAAAAGAATGATGAGAAAAGGGACACATTGAATGAGGCAATATCTAACATGTATAATCTATTTATTTTTAGCCAGATAAGTGATATATATTTACTTATCTGGCTTATTATCATAAAACGATAGATATTACAAAGCAAAAATTAATTACGAAAAAGCTCGAAATTTGTCTCACGATTTTCCTTGCAAAACATACTAATTCGTTATAAAATACAATCAAGTTAAAGCTTAATGCGAAAAACTTTCGAAAATTTAATTCAGAGCCAATTTAAAGCTCACAAATTTTATTCATGAATTTAAATTCTTAAAAATTTCAAAAAAAGCATAAGCACAGCAATAGTTTAATTAAAAATGAATTATGTGTCAGTGGGTGTCAGTGGGGACGGTTCTGATTGACACATTGACACAAGGCTGTTAATCAAAACTGTTTCTACTGACATAATAAATAGTGTATCATAAATTGCATTCTCACTACAAATTTATTGTTTTCATAAGATTTTTTTCATATGATATTTTGTAAAAGTCAAAATAAAATTAATAAAAAACTCAAAATTTATATTTTCTCAAGAAAAACTCAAAAAACGAACACATACAACGCTATAGTTTCATTATTTTAATTCTAAATCATCTCCAATATTATAATTAGGTTTAACTTCTGAAGTTATAGATTATGGGTTATAATTTATACTTATAGTTATATTTATATTTATATTCTCATTTTTATAATGTAAACCTTCTACATTACTCTAAAATAGCTGTGAGTAAAAGTTTTATAACAATATTGTAAGAAAAAATTTGCTTAAACTATTGTACTGAATTTAACTAATATGTTAAAATAGAAGAAAGGAAAAACTCTATGACAGATAATTTAACAAATACTCAAAATCCAAAATACCTACCAACAAATGATGTAATATTCAAATGTTTGTTAGGAAATCCAGGAAACGAAAGAATAACAAAAAGCTTTTTAGAGCACATAACAGGAGAAGAAATTGAAGAAATATCAACAAACTTCAAATTAGAATTACTAAAGGAAAAACCAAAAGATAAGCAAATGGTAGCAGATTTAATAGCAAAAGATAAATATCTTCAAAAGTACATAGTAGAAATGCAAAGAAAAGCATATGATTATTTACCAGACAGATTTATAGCATATCTATCAAAAACATATGTGGCAGATATCAAAGTAAAAGAAGATTATAAAAAGCTAAAAAGAACAGTATTGGTAGTACTAATGGAAGAAGATTTCCCAAATTTAGAAAACATACAAGAATATCACACAGTATGGCATTATAGAGAAGAAAATCACAAAGAAAAAATACTAACGAAAAATACAGAAGTACATATATTAGAGCTAGAAAAATACAAAAGACACAAAAAGCAAACAGGAGAAATAGACCCCTGGTTAGAATTTTTCATAAATCCATATGGAAAGGAAGTGCAAGAGATGGCAAGAACAAGAGCTGAATTAGAAGAAGCAGTAAAACAATTACGACTATTAAATGCAGACGAAGAAGTACAACAATTAGCAGATGCCGAAGATTGGGCACGATATGATTACAACAGCGCAATGTCCGAAATGAAGGAAAAGGGATTAGCAGCAGGATTAGCTGAGGGACGAGCTAAGGGGCTCGCCGAAGGACGTGCCGAAGGACGAGCCAAAGGACGTGCCGAAGGACGAGCCGAAGGACGAGCCAAGGGACAAGCCGAAGGACGTGCACTTGGGGAAAAAGAGACAAACTTAAAAATTGTGAAAAAAATGTTGGAAAAGAAAATGGATATTGATTTAATATCTGAATTGACTGGACTAACAAAGAAAGAAATAGAAAATTTATTATAAAAGCAAAAAAGTAAACAGATTTATGACAGTGTAAACAAACACACAAAACATTCATAATTTTAACCAATACACTTGACAACCCTAAAATTTTAAACTAAAATAACAAAAGAGTAAATTAAATAGTCGCGTATAGCAAAGTCGAAAGGCAGCGTACGAGGAAAGTCCGGGCTCCATAGAGCAATGATGCAGGATAACGTCCTGTGAGGGAAACCTTAAGGAAAGTGCAACAGAAAATAACCGCCTATTTGCATAGGTAAGGATGAAAAGGCGAGGTAAGAGCTCACCGCTAGCATGGTGACATGCTGGGTCTGTGTAAACCCCATCTGGAGCAACACCGGGACAAGAAGGCTAAGACTGCTCGTCATCTTCTTAATCTGGTGGCTTGAGGCATATAGTAATATATGTACTAGATAAATGACTATTCACGACAGAACCCGGCTTACAGATTTGCTTTTTATATGATTTTAAAAGGAATAGACATTGTGGTCTATTCCTTTTTTGAGCAAATCGAAAGCATTGGAAGGTTTGTATAAAGTTTACACAAATTCTTCTATATCTTCCTTTCTTGAATTCTTAAAATCAAATTAATTTAGCAATATCATCTGGAATATTTGCAATATATTCAACAGGTGTATTTTTAATAGGGTGTATAAATTTTATTTTATACGCATGTAATAACTGTCTTTTAAATTTAAAATCATGCTCTCCATAAAGAGTATCTCCTAAAATATAATGTCCAATTGCAGACATATGTACTCGTATTTGATGAGTTCTACCAGTTTCAAGCAAACACTTTACAACAGAATAATCAGAATGCTCTGAAGTAACTTCATAATGAGTTATTGCAGTATCACCATCTGATCTAATGCATCTCTCAATTATGCTTCCATCTTTTCGTCCAATAGGTAAATTAACAGTTCCTTTTTTATTATCAAATATTCCAGAGCAAATTGCAATATATTCTTTTTGAAAATTCTTGGATTTCATTTGTGAAATAAGACATTCTTGAATATATTCATTTTTGGCAAAAATAACAATTCCAGAAGTATCTTTATCAAGACGAATAACAGGTCTAATTTTCTTTTTTAGTCCAATAGAATCAAAATAATATTTAACACCATTAGACAAACTATTTTCATAATGCAACATAGATGGGTGAACTGGTAAATGAGGAGGTTTATTAATTACCAAATAATATTCATCTTCATATAAAATATTCAAATCCATTTTGACAGGAACAATATTACTGCTATCCTCAATAAAATCAATTCTGACAATAATTACATCATTAGTTTTTATAGATTTTGAAACATAAGTAGGTTCACCATTTAAAAAAATATTTTTACTATTTTTCAATTTAAGCAAAAGCCTATCAGAAATATGAAAATAAGCTTTTAAAACTTCTTTAACATTTGTATAGCAATCATGTTCTTTAACAACATATCTTAAATCCATAATTTCTCCAATCTTAAAGTGTGTTAACGGTGAGGCAATGGTGTGTCAATGGGGACGGTTCTCTTTGACAACTTTAAAGCTACATCTCAAATGTGTGCCTAAAGTTGTCAAAGAGAACCGTCCCCATTGACACACCATTGCCTCACATTAGAGATTAAACCTCTCTGTTTAAATTCCCATTTGTATAATTTTCACCTTCTAATCTAGTGCCTTGTTTTGTGCTTTTTATAATTGTGTTAATATCAGATAAAGATTCATCTAAAAAGTCTAATCTAACAGATGTTACATTTAAATCAGTTGAGTCTATGCTTGTAATTTTTGAGTTATATATTGTTGTTATTCCATTTTCAACTTGTAATTTAAATTTTAGTCCTAATCTATCTTTTAAATAAAAATCCGAATAATCTTTACAATGTTTTGAACATTTTAAGTAACATTTATTTGACTTTCCAAGTAGACAGTAATTTGAATTCATTACTGGTGTATTACCATAAACTATTAATTCTTTTTGAAATTTGTCTGATAAAGCAAGCAAAGAATCTTTACTTAGCTCTGGTGACAATGTGCATGTAGATATTCCATATTTTTGTAAGTCATTTAATGTTAAATCATTAAAAATATTAAAAGTATAATTAGCAATAAATTCATATTTATCTGAATATTTTTCTAATAATTTTAAATGTGAAATATTTGATAAAACAAATCCTTTTATTTTAGAAAAGTTAGACAAAATTTTATCAAAATTGTATTTCATAAAGTTTTTTGAAACAGTTGGTAAATATATGTATGTATTGATTTTTTTTGTTAATGTTTTTAATATATCAAAATAGTTTGCATCTATAAAATATTTATATGGAATATATATTTTATCAACTTTTTCTAACAAAGAGTAATCAAAATACCTATTAAAATTATTAAATAAAACTGCTACACTTTTTTTCACTTTCTTTGAACCATCATTATTGTTAAAAGAGATAGGCAAAAGATCAGTATGTAATTCTCTTGAAAATCTATTTTGAGCAACTGTTTCAATTTTTTCAATTGCAGTTCTTCGTAATTCATTTAAACAACCAATTGAAGGGATAAATATATTATCATCTAAATCTATTTCGATATGTTCAAAATAAAATGGTGTGTTTTTAGTTTTTGTAATTTGACTTATAACTCTTTCATGAGTAATAGGAGCATTTATTGCTGAAACAGGTTTTACAGGAGATGTAATTGTAAAATATATATTACTAAATACGTCATCAGGGTCATCAGTTGTATTAATAACAGTCATTGTAATTGGTTCATCTTTTTTTATTTTTAGAATACAATCAAAACCTTTTTTTATGTTTTCTTTGTTTATACTATCTAAAGAAATTCTAGTTAGCTCTTTACTAGACATTTTATAAACTTTATCTCCAACAGATATATTTCCTTTCATTCTTCCAATTGTAACAGGTTGAAAAGGTAGAGATTCTTCTATATTACTATTACCAACCATTAATTCAGAAATCGTATATGTACCAGATTCTTTTTCTAAGCTTATTGTATCTCCAATTGACAATATTTCGTTTGCAGATATATCAATATGGCCTTTTTCAGGATTAAATTTCTTTACGGTACCAAGTAATAGTCCCATATTATTTGGCTTTTCTGTAAATACTAAATCTTTATTATATTCATTTTCTAAATGACCAGAAGAAAATCCACCTCTATTAAATACTTGCATTAGTATTTTTTTGTCTGCATAATCTACAATATATGGTTTTTCAGATAAAGCTAAATCGATATATTTTCGATATATTTTTGTAACAGCAGCAACATATTCTGGAGTTTTCATTCTTCCTTCTATTTTGAAACATTTAACTCCTGCTTTTATTAATTTCGGAATAAAGTCTAGTCCACAAACATCTCTTGTACTTAGTAAATATCCAGAATCTAATGTTTCTTTGTAATTTGAATTAGATTCAGATTTTATTAAACTATATGGAAGTCTACAAGGTTGGGCACATTTTCCACGATTACCTGATCTACCACCAATCATACTAGAAAATAAACATTGGCCAGAATATGATATACATAAGGCTCCATGAATGAATGTTTCTATTTCAATGTTAGAGTTTTTACATATATATTCTATTTCAGAAATTGATAATTCTCTTGAAAGCACAGCTCTTGAAAAGCCTAGCTTTTCTGCAAGTAATGCTCCTTCTAAATTATAAATTGTCATTTGAGTGCTTGCATGTATTGGTAAATCTGGAAAGTTATGTATTAAGTAATTTGCAAGACCTAAATCTTGAACAATTATTGCATCAATTCCATACTCGTATGCAGTTTTGGCTATTGAAATTGCATCACTTAGTTCATTATTCTTAATTAAAGTATTTAATGTCAAATGTGTATGAACATTTCTTAGTTTGGCATATGTAATAGCTTCTTGCAAATTATCAAGTGAAAAGTTTGTAGCCGAAGCTCTAGCACTAAACATATCTGCACCAAAGTACACGCTATCTGCACCATTTTGGACAGCAGCTTTTAAACAATCAAAATCACCAGCAGGTGAAAGTAATTCAATAGATTTATTCATAAAAAATTTCATTCCTTCCTTGCTTTTTCAATTATTATGGAAAAAGCATAAATTCTCATATGTGTCTAAAAATTTTGTTTAAATATATCATAATTTGTCTGAGGTGTAAAGGTAGAAAAAAGAAACAAATTATTGTAATAAAGTGGTAATAGTTTCCCCATATTAAGGAATAATAAAATTAAATATTTTAATAGGGAGGAATTACTTTGGAAGAGTCATTATGGATTTCAGGTACAAAGAAAACGAATTATCAGACATTGAAAAAAGATGAAAAGTGATGTTTGTGTAATTGGAGGAGGAATTGTCGGAGGAGTAACGGCAAATTTCACAGCAAAATTAACAAGTCAGCATGGTTTATTTTATAAATATTTATATGATGAATATGGAGCAGATTTTGCAAAGTTATACTTAGAATCAAATGAAAAAGGGATAAAACTTGCAGAAGAAATAGTAAAAATGAAAATATTGATTGTGATTATGAAAAAAAGGATTCCTATGTTTTTGCAACAACTATAACAGAATTGGAAAAAGTTAAACAAGAGCTTAATACATTAAATAAATTAGGATTTGATGCTGAATATGTTGAAAATATAAAAATACCTGCTGATAATGTGTTAGGTGCAATAAAATTTAAAAATCAAGCTCAATTTAATGCACGAAAATATACACTTCAATTATTTGAAAAAACATCAAATTTAGAAGCAAAAATGTATGAAAATAGTAAAGTAGAAAAAATTGAAAAAATGGTAAAATAAATATGAAAAAGAAGTGGACATAAAAACGTTTTAAATGAAAAAATGTTATTAATGTCCTCTTTTTTGTTATAATTTAAGTTTTGCGTAAAAATAAAATCTGCATTTGTAGCTCAGTATTTTTTGATGCTCTTATCAGTGATTATATATGAGTTTTTAGTTTGCAAAGGAGTTTTATGAAATATTACTGTTTTGAAATATTTGATAAAATTTCCTTGTTTATTTGGAAAATGCATTGACTAAACGGAAAAATGATGATATTAATATTAAGCATAGAAATTTGACAAAAATCAAAAAAATTTAATTCAAAAATTTAAAATTCTAAGTGTGTAAATTCATACACAAAAAATTCAAAACAATTGAATAACAAAAACAAATATGTTAAAATGGAGGCGATAAATGAGTAATTTAAAACCAACGAACGACTTTGTCTTCAAAAAATTATTTGGAGAGGAAAAAAATGTTGATATTTTAAAAGATTTAATACAATCAATATTGCCAGAGCTAAAAATAGCAAAAGTAGTGGTAAATAAAGATGTAAGTTTAGAGCGAAAATTAATAACAGATAAACTAGGAATATTAGACGTAATGGCAACACTAAATAACAATACTAAAATAAATATAGAGATGCAAGTAGAAGATTTGCACAACACAGTAGAAAGGTCAATATTTTATCAATCTGGAGTATACCACGAAAGTTTAGCAAAAGGAGTATCATACATAAATGCATTTAAAACAATAGGAATATGGATAACAAATTATAATGTATTCAAAGAAGGTCCATTTCACGAAATAGCACGATTAAAAAGGGATTATGAAAACATAATATTAACAGATAAGTATGAACTGCATTACATCCAACTATCAAAATTCAAAAAGAAATGTAAAAGAATATCAACAAAACTGGAGCAATGGTTACTATTCATTATCAATGAAAATATGGAGGAAATAAATATGGTTGATAATAAATATGTAAAAAAGGCAGAAAAAGAGCTTGAATACTTAAGCGGAGATGAAGAAACAAGAAGATTAGCAGAATTAAGAGAGAAAGCAATAAGAGACGAACTAGCTGCAATTGCTCAAGCAAGAGATGAAGGAAAAAGTGAGGGAATAAGTAAAGTAGCCAGAAAAATGTTAGAAAAAAAGATGGATATAGCTCTAATAATGGAGATTACAGGACTAACTAAAGCAGAAATCGAAAAGCTATAAGAAAGAAGTCAAATTTCTATGTTAATATGAAACAACTAAAAAAAATATAGAAATACCCGTGCCATGAATCTAGATATGATTATATGGGAAATATAATTACAGAGCCTACAGTTAAAGGTTTGAGTAGATATGAGTTTGAATAAAATAATAAAAAATAAGTATGATAAAAATGCCAAAAGGAAGGTCAAAAAATATGAGTTATATTATACGAAAAAAAGAAAGAAAAGATTGTAAAGATATTGCACAGGTTGTAACTGTTGCATGGAACGAAACATATAAAGGGATTGTACCAGATGAGTTTTTGAATAATTTATACACGAATGAGGAGCAAAGAGCCATTGATTCATTTAATAATTTTGATGAAGAAAATAACCATCAATTTGTTTTAGAGGTAGATAATAAGGTTGTAGGATTTGTTAGTGTTGGAATAACTGATGATACATCATATAGTAAATGTGGTGAAATTTATTCTTTATATATAATTAATGGTTATAAAGGATATGGATATGGTAAGAAATTAATGAAAGTTGGAATTAATGAGTTAAGAAAAATTGGATGCAATAAAATGCTTATTGGTTGTTTGCAAGGTAATCCATCAAATGAATTTTATAAACATATTGGTGGTAAATTTATAAAAACAAGAGTTTTTCAGAAGTTAAATTTGATTGAAAATGTTTATTTTTTTGAAAATATAATTAATATAAATTGGTAAAAATAGAGGTATTAAATGATGAAAAAAGAGCTTGAAAATTTTATTATAGAAAGTGACATTCAACTTGATTATTTTGAAGAAGTTGTAGAGCATATTGCTGAAAATGAAAAAAGAATATTGGATTTTTTTAAACTAGAAAGATTGCCTAACAAAATTAAAATATTAATTCTTAGTTATAAACCTTTCAAGGAAATTATTATTTCTAAGTATGGTGAAATATTAAATTATGTCCGTGGAAATTCTAGTTCAGAAACAAATACTATAATAGTTTTAAATATTGAAGATCAAATTAAATATACGATACATAAAGATGCTGATATAAAAAGTTTAAAAGATACTGTGTTACATGAAATTGTGCATCAATGTCATCATGTATATCATAATGATCACAGGCAAATAATATGGTTCTCTGAAGGTTTAGCTACTAATCTTGCAAATCAAAATTACAAAATTAGTGATTTAAATAAATGTGATTTTGATAAACTTAAAAATGACTTTAGTCATTATAAGGGCAGTTATATATATGCATATACAATTGTTAATTATGTTTTAAATAATTATTCAAATGAAGAAATAGAGAAATTATATAAAAATCCAAATTATTTAAGAGAAAAATCAAGTAAAATTTTTGAAGAAGCTAAATCGTGGACAAATAACATATTGTTTAATTAATCTACAAGCAAAAATATAAAAAAATAAGTAAAAATGCTAAAGCAAGGAGAAAGTATATGAGTAATAACTATGAATTTTTTATAGCAGGTAGAGCTAGAAATAGAGAAAATATATTAAAAATATGCAATATTTTTGATAAGTATAATATATCATATTATTGTTTTATAAAAAATGAAAATAAGTGGGGATTTGGAAATGAAAATCAAACTATTGAAGAAAAACAAAGAGAGTTTGAGTTATTAAATTTAAAAAGTGATGCTGTTTTAAATTTGTTCAAAACAGATTTAGAAGGAGAAAAAAGCTCAAAAAACCTGTTATTAGTGTTACCAGCAGGAAAAGCTGCACATATTGAATCTGGAATTGCATATGGTTTAGGGAAAAAATGTTATGCAATTGGTGAGTATGAAGCAACAGATTCTTTATATAACATATTTGAAAAAATATTTAAAAATGAAACTGAATTAGAGGAATTTTTGAAAAAATACAATAAGTAGTAGGTGATATAAAATGAGAATAATACTCGCTTCAGCCTCAAAACAAAGGCAAGACATATTTAATATGATAGGGTTAAAATATGATGTAATTACAAGTGATGTGCCAGAAGAAAGTAATCAAACAGAACCAGATAAATATGTTGAAGAGCTTTCATTAAATAAAGCTAAATCTGTTAAGAAACAAATTAAGGATAAAGCAATAATTATTTCTGCAGACACTATCATATATAGTAATAATAAAATATATGAAAAACCCAAAAGTAAAGAAGAAGCATATTCAAATTTAAAAGAATTGTCAAATAATAAGTGTACAGCGTATACAGGAATAACATTAATTGATTTATATAAAGAAAAAGTAATATGTTCAAGCTCTAAGGTCAATGTATATTTTAATGAAATAAAAGATGAAGAAGCAGAATGGTATGTAAATAATGAAGAAAAAATCTTCAAATGTTGTGGATTTGTTCCATTAGGTAAGGCTGCTGTATTTATTAATAAAATTGAAGGAGATTATAATACTTTATTAGGTATTTCTCCAAGTATAGTGTATAATAAGTTAAAAGAGCTGGGATATAGTTTTAATGATTTGAATTTTGAAGAGAGCTTATCTTAATGGTAGTCAATCTGATAAAAAAATGTATTAAATGGTCAAATTAATTATTTAGATAAATAATAATTTTTTTAATAAAGATTTTATTTAAAATTTTAATAAGAAAGGTAGGAGTTATATAATGAAAAAGACAGGAAAAATTGTAATTGTATTAGTATTAGTAATTATCTTATTAGTAGGAGGAATTGTATTTGGAGGATACTACTTACACAAAAAGAATGAAGAGTCAAAAAGAAAAATTGAAGAATTAAAAAATGAAATTACATCAATAAAAAGTGAAAAACAAAATAGTTCATTGGAAGAAAATTCTAAAATAGAAAATTCTAACACAGAAAGTAATGAAGTGAATACAGTAAAGAAAGAAGAAAAAACAGAAAATACTAATAGCAATAAGGTTGAAGAAAACCAATCAAAAAATAAAACAAATACTGTAGGATATTCTAAATATTATGGGACATGGGAAAATGAAAGTAATTCTAGTGGATTAGAAATTAAAAGTATAGAAAATAATGTTATTGTATTTACATGGTTTATTTATAGAATAGCATCAATAGATGATGTAGCATTACCGATTGAAAATAATAAAGCAGTATTTTATTATAGTGGTGTTGATGATTCAAATTACAATAATGTAATTGAAGATAATGAGCACTATTATAGAAAAGCAATACTAGAATTAAAAGATAACGAGGTAACAGTTACTGTGGAAGAAGTTACTGCTGAAGAATATAATAATAATTTAAATTTAGAAAAAGAATTTAGTGGTGGTTTATATATTACAGAAGGAGAATATGTATATAATAAAAAGTAAATAGATAGAATTTTGATTTATATAAACCATATGCTGATATGTACTGATTCATATTAACATTTTTATGATTGTAATAAATGTATATGAAAAATTAGTAGAAAAAAGGAGAAGTTTAAAATGATTAAAATAGAAGATTTTTTAATAGAGGCAAAAAAACAGACTTATGCAAATGAAACAATAGAAAAAGCAAAAAGCACAAGACAGAATTCAAAAGATTACGAGTACAAAAAAGATAATATGGTTTACCATGATACATATTTTGGTGGTACTAATTTTATTGGAGAAGAAGTTGTTTACATTGATAATCAAACTTATTGGGCTATGAATTATTATGGAGTAACATTAGATGAAAATTTAGGAGAAGAGGCAATGGATAATGCATTACGTCCAGCTTTAATGAATGTTGGTAAGGATAAAACTATAATACCAGTAAGAGGTCCAAAAGAATTTATTAATGGAGAATATAAATATTTATTTGAAGTTACAGGAGATATTAATTGTTTTGCTGGTGTTGAGACAATTTATAAAAATGATAAGAAAATATATGAATTGAGATGTAATGGTGGATTAATTAAATAAGGAAAGATGTGAATAATTAAATGCAAAGAGAAGATTTTCAAATCCTCTCTTTTGTGTTATAATGGAAAAGTGTTAAAAGAGCTATTAAGAATTTAAAAAAATGAATATTTGGAAGACGTTAAAAAAGATAAAGGAATTATATAATTAATGTAATGATAGATAATAACAAGTTGTAAATAAAAAAGAAAAATAAAGTTAAAATATAAAAAGGGAAGAGAGTAAAATATGATATTATATGAAATAAAAAATACTTGTAGATTTGTTATGAATAGTAGTGAGCATGTTAAAATAAATTATTGCAAACTTGATAAATTTATAAAAAATATTGATTGTAGTAATTTAGAAAATTGGTTAATGTCTAATCCTTATAATTTATTAGATTTAGATATAGAAACAATTGTAAATTTATTATTAGTTTTTGAATGTATTTGTTATTCATTTTGGGGAGATCCTAAATGGACTATAGAAACAGAAGAAGGCTGTAAGGATGGAAGTGATGCTCTTTTATATCTTATGATTAATTATGTGAAAACATCAAATAACGTTGATTTTACTAAAATATCATTTGATGAATTTAAGCATTTATTAAAAGGAAATGTAGATATCCCATTATTAAAAAAGAGATATGAAACTATAACTAAAGTAAGCAAAGTTGTAAATGGAAAAATGAATGGTAATTTTTATGATTATATTAAAAATATATCTTTAGATATCGAATTATTCGATGTGATAGTTAATAATTTTGAAACTTTCAAAGATGAAAGAACATATAATGGTAAAACAATATACTTTTACAAACTAGCTCAACTTTTAATATCAGATATCCTACATATAAGAGAATATTTAGAAAATATTAAAGTAGATTATTCTAATTTAACAGGATGCGCTGATTACAAAATACCACAAACTTTACGTGCACTTGGTATTATAGAATATGATTATGAATTATCAAATATAGTAGATACAAAACATGAATTAGATATTTCTTCAAAATATGAAGTTGAAATTAGAGCTAGTCAAATAGTAGTGATTAATTATATTAAAAGTAAATTAAAAAATGTTAAAGCAATAGATATAAATGATTATTTATTTACTTATTCAAAGAAAGTAAAAAATATAGTAAGCCCATATCATTTGTGCAGAAATACAAATTATTAAAATTAATTTAGTTGGCAGTGCTGACAAAATAAAGAGATTTTTAAGAAACAGAAGGTTAAAGAGATTATTTTATGAAGAATACGCTGATGATGAAAAATGGCAACAACTTGTTGCCAAAGAAGTATTAGATAAATTACCAACAGAAGAAATAAATTTGTATTTGAATATAGAAGAAGGTGGAGAGTAATATGGATATGTATCAAAAAAGAAAAAAGAGACAAGAAATGAAAAATAACGAAAATAAAGAAAAAATACAGAGCCAAATGAATATCAACTGGTACCCAGGTCACATGGCCAAAACCAAAAGACAAATAATAGAGGACTTAAAATTAGTAGACCTTGTAGTAGAAGTATTAGATGCAAGAATACCAATTTCAAGTCAAAATCCAGATATCCAAGAATACATAAAAAATAAAAATAAAATAGAAGTACTAAACAAAGCAGATTTAGCAGATGATACACAAACAGCAAACTGGGTAAAATACTTTGAAAAGAACAATATTCCAGCTGTAATAACAGATTCAAACTCTGGCAAAGGAATACGAGAAGTAATTAAAAAAATCCATACTGTATCTGCTGAAACAAAGGAGAAATCTGCACAAAAAGGAAGAGCTGGAAGAAGTATAAGAGTATTAGTGCTTGGAATTCCAAATGTAGGAAAATCATCATTTATAAACAGAATTTCAAAGAAAACATCTGCAAAAGTTGGAAATAAACCTGGTGTTACTCGTCAAAAACAATGGATTCGTGTAGATGAGGGAATAGAGCTAATGGACACTCCAGGTGTATTATGGCCAAAACTAGGAAGTGAAGAAGTTGCAACAAATTTAGCATTTACTGGAACAATAAAAGATGATATTTTAGAAAAAACAGAAATAGCATTTTCACTATTAAAATATCTATTAAAAAATTATAAACAAAATCTTTCTGAAAGATATAAATTAGATAATAAAATTGAAGAAATAATGAATCAATCAGATGACATAGATGAAAATGACAAATATTTAGAAATATTTGAGCTAATTGGTACCAAAAGAGGTGCAATAATATCTGGTGGACGAGTTGATTATGAAAAAGTTTCAGGGATATTATTGGACGAGTTTAGAAGCGGAAAATTAGGCAAAATAACACTTGAAAAAGTTAAAATTTAAGGAGGAACTATTGGAAGATTTAATAGAAAGAGCAAAATCTCCAGAAGAAATAAATATGTTATCACCATTAACATGGGCATATGTTGGAGATTGTATTTATGAATTATATATAAGAACAGACCTAGTAAATAAAACAAAATTAAAACCACATAAACTACACATTGAAACAATTAAATATGTAAAGGCAAAAGCACAAGCCGATATATTAAAAAGAATAGAAGAAAATCTAACAGAAAAAGAGCTAGAAATTGTGCGAAGAGGAAGAAATGCAGAAAATCATCATCTACCTAAAAATGCAGATCCAGCAGACTATATGTATTCAACAGCTTTTGAAGGTTTAATAGGCTATTTGTATTTAACAAAACAAGATGAAAGATTAAAAGAAATTTTTAAAATGTGTAAAGAATAGTATTTATGTTTGAAATAGAAAATATCAAATAATTAAGAAGATAAATGATGTTATAAACTAATACTAAAACATTGATAATTAAACTTTGTATGAGAGGAAAAATAAATGAAAGAAATATTAATAATATGTGCAATGGAAAAAGAATCAAAAACAATAGCACAAGAGCTAAAATTACAAAAAGTTACAGAAACTATATTCAAAAAAAATAATATATCACTACTTATATCAGGAATAGGAAAACAAAAAACAGCAATAAATTTAACAAAATATTTATGTGAAAATATCAAACCAGATTTAATAGTAAATATAGGATATGCAGGTTCAACAGACATAAAAATAGGAACTTGGGTAAATATAACTAAATCATATAATTACGAATGGGATATACCAGGAGAAGAAAAATACAGTTTCTTAGACTATGGAAATCAAGAGCTAGAGCTAACAAAAAATACAGAAATACAAAAAGTAGAATGCTATTCAGCAGAAAGTTTTGTAACAAAAACTGACCTAACAGGGCACTTAGCATTTGATATGGAACTTCATTCAGTAGCAGTAATAGGTGATATGTTCAAAATACCAGTAATGTCTTTAAAAAAGATAAGTGATAATTTAAGTTTAGAAGATTATTACGATAATACAGAGAATAATGAAAATGTATTTGAATTAAGTAGTTCATTAAAATTATTAGATTTGTAAATAAAAAATTATGTGCCAAAGAGTTGTCAATGGGTGTCAATGGGGACGGTTCTTTTTGACAACCATTGACAATCATTGAAACATGAAAATAAATAAAAAAGTTAAAGTAATTACCACCACAGGTATTGACTTATGGTGGCAATTACTTTAAAGTATATATGAAGATAAATCTATTCGTGATTTTATAAAAGAATTAAATAATACAGATGATGGCATAAAAAATTAAAATAACAGGAAAAAATGAGCAATTACATCATCAAGATTATGATGGAAAAAGAGTATATATACAATTGAATGATAAAAATAAACACTCTATTAGTTCAAAGTTAGATATTGGAGTACATAAATATTTTTATATAGAACAAGACGAATACTATTTTGATTTTAATATAATAGAACAAAGCGTAAGCTTACTTATAAACTCAAAACAACAAATAAAAGATAAATTTTAAGATACAAAAGGAGAGAAGTATATGGAAACATTAATGGATTTATATAATAGTGTTGAAAGTTCACTTGATGATATAGATATAATAAAAAAATGTATAGAGTTGTATTCTGAAACTCAAAAATCTGGTAGAAGTTTTTATAAAGCATTGGTAGAAATAAATTCAAATGAAAAAGAAAATAGTGGAATGTATAGGGGCTTTGATGAAGAAGTATTAGATAATTGGAGAATGAGTACATTTAAAGATAACATTGTTAATATGACACCTGAAAAATATGCTTCGTTGTTAGGCAGTAAAGATGGATATTATAGTGAAGAATTCCAATTACTAAGAGATTTTTTTATGCAAATTGATGAAATAGATTTATATAAAATAGGAGAAACTAACAGTATAAGAGAAAAAATAGAAAAAAATAGTAAATTAAATAATGCATTTCAAAAATATGGTTTTGATATATTTCAAAGTGGATGGGATTATATATCTTCTTCAGAAGTATTAGAAACAAAACCTGTAGAGACAACACACAGATTATATATAAATATGGATGGTGTAGTAAAGTATAAATTAATTGCTTTGATTATAAATGAATTTAGCGAGGCAGAAATACCTTTTCATTTTAAATATAATGATGCAAGTAGAGATGATACTATAGTAATGTGGACAGATAATGAAAATCTAGTAAAAACTATAGAATTATTAAAAAAAATAAGAGAAAAAAATAAAGAATTATTGGAAGACGGAATATTTCAACCTCCTATTTTATCAGGTAAAATAGATAATTGGATTGGATATGGTTCAGAGCCTACTATGTTATTAGAAGGAAAAAGGACATCTTTTAATAGAATTAGAGCAGAAATAGTAGAAAATGCAATTGCAAATGTTTATACAAATTATTCTTCTTTAGATTCAAAAAGAACGTCTGTATCTGAAATTGTAGAAAGTGACGCTGGATTTATACAAGCTGTTCGAGATGAGATAATAAAAATAGGGAAAAAATGCGGAATTGATGAGAATAATTTTTGTTTTGACACTCAAACAGTTGAACAAATGAAACAAGCTGATAATAAATCAAAACAAATTTCTCAACAACCAATTTCAGATGTTCCGGCAGAAGAAACTAGCTATAAAGAGGCAATTACATTAGCTGATGAATTGTTACAAAAACCAGGTATTGCTTGGGAAGATTTATTGAAAAAAGATGATGAAAAACAATCTTATTCTAATGAACCATCAAGTATGACAGAAGAAACACAAGATTTAGAAGCAGTACTTGTAGAATTAAATAAAATTAAAGAAAATGATGAAAAAAGAAAAGCACAAAAACAAAAAGAAACACAAAGAGGTTGGAAAAGTAAATTTGATAAGCGAGATAAAGACTATTATAAAAAGGCTGAAGCATATCTTCTTGGAGAGTTAAAAAGATTAAACCCTGAAGAAAGGAAAAAAGAAAATCAATATTTATCTGCTTTAGAAAAAAACGAACAAGAAAGACAATTAGAAAATTGTTATGAAGTTATAAGAGAATATCAAGAAAAACAAAAAGATAATCCAAACAAAAATATATTTGAAAAAAAGCAAATCATAAAAAAAGAAAATACAAATCCAAGTTCTAGTTCAAGACCAATAAGAGCTGGACATCAAAGACCAATGAGTGGAACAGGAAAAGATGATATTCATAGTTCAACAAACTTTGAAAAAAAACAACAAATGAAAAAAGAAGACAATAGAGTTCAAAGGACTGTTAGTAGTATGTTGGGTGATATTAATAATTTAACACCTGAAGAAAGAAGTAGAGCTAGTGAAATGTTGGATGTATTAGAACAAGATAAAGAGCATAATAGAGGACATAACAGAGGTAGAGGAAGGTAATAAAAAGAGCTTGGAGGTTAGTATGGAAAAAGAAATTATTGAAAAAATGTATAATTACTATAATTGGCTTTTATCAAAAAAGGATTGTGAAGATCTAGTAGAAGACATTATGGAGGCTATTAAAAAGGAAAAATATAGCAAACTTATTAAAGAATGGTTGAATGATGAGCAGGAATATACAGATATTGAAGTAAATAGTTTTTCTTTAGTTGAAATTGCAGAAGAGTTAGATGAAGAAAATCCTAATATTCCAATAGCTATTCTATTATGCTATTTGGCAGAAAGTGATTCGCCTGAATATCAATGTATATTACCTATTGCAAGTGAAATATGTTTAGCAGATTATAAGCTAATAGAAGAAGGAAAAGTATGTCAAACAGCAATTTTAAAAGACGGAGAATGGTATTTATTTTCAGATGAAACAAATGCTGATGACTTAAGAGAATATCAAAAATGGCAAGTATTGGTATTAAATCCATTACTAGCACCACAATTTATATATGAGTATAAAAATAATACAGCTATTTGTTTGCAAGAAGATGGAAGTTATCTAGTAGTAGAAAACGATGATGATGTATAAAACTTAACATTTAATTGTTTTAGAAAAAAATTTTACAAAGGAAATGATGAAGTATGGATATAGCAAGTATTAATAAACAGGCATTAGCACAAACATATTATATTTTAGATAATTTGGATGATAATACAAGGAATAAAGTTCCTAATAGTTTATTAGCTATAATAAAAGAAAATATGGATATACAATATACAAACACAACAGATTTATTGATAGAAACAAAAGAATTATTATATGCTATTTTAAATAAATATATTTTAAGTCAATCGCAAAAGGATAAATTAGCAGAGTATTATAGATTTTATGATGCTAAAATGGAAGAAGAAAAAGTCAAAAAGTATCAGAATAAAGGTTTATTTAAAAAGAATAATGAAACAATAGAAGTCAAAGAAGAGAAAAAGAATGCTTCTTTAATTTCATATAAGGAAAATTTATTTACAAGATTTTTTAGGAGAATAAAAGGATTATTTAAAAGATATTAGGGATAGAGATTAAAGTTCTCTATCCTATTCTTTTTCTTCTTTTGCAATTTGCTTTTGAGAATCAATACTAATATGGTTTTCTCTTTTAGAATCTCGTATAAGCCCGTTAGATTCTCCAAAATTAAATTTATTGCAAACCCATTCAATAAATTTTTCAACAGTCATATAAAATCTGTCAATGGGGAAGGTTGTCAAAAAGAACCGTCCCCATTGACAACCAGAACCTTCCTCCATTGACACCCATTGACACAACCATTTTATGTTCTAAGCAGACTAAACCATTTCTTTATAAGCAAAGCACTCATATTCATAAAATTATTTTTTCCAATATCTCTATCACTCACAATATCGACTTTGCCAACTAATTCGGTATCTAAATAATAGCAAATTTCACCTATTTTTTGTCCTTTGCTTATTGGAGCTGTTAATGTGTCAGGAATATTCACTTGTTGTGATATTCTTGATTCTTGATCTTTTGATACAAGACAACATTTATCTTCAGAAAAGACAGCATTTACAGTATTTTCAACACCTTTTTCAACAGAAACAGTTTTTACAATATCATTTGCTTTTGCAAGTTCAGAAGAGGAATAGTTATTGAAACCATAGTCAAGTAAAGCTTTGGCTTCTGAAAATCTTAAAGCTGTTGTAGGAGCTTTCATTATTACTGCAATCAAACTTAAATTGTTACGAGTTGCACTTGCAGATAAATTATATAAAGCAAGACTTGTAGAGCCAGTTTTTAATCCTGTACATCCTTCATAATTTCGTACTAATTTATTAGTATTAACAAGTTCAGATTTTCCATCACGAATACTATCCATCCAAATTGTAGTATATTTTGTAATATTAGGATGTTTAGTTAACAGTTCTCTGGACATTACCGAAATATCGTAAGCGCTTGTTACATGACCATCTTCATCAATACCATGACAATTTTTAAAATGCGTATCATTCATTCCAAGCTCTTTGGCTCTTTCGTTCATTTTAGCAACGAAAGCATCTGTGCTTCCACATAAATATTCTGCCATTGCAACAGTACAATCATTAGCAGAAACAACACACATGCATTTAATCATTTCATTAACTGTTAAAGTTTCAGAAGGTGTAAGCCATATTTGAGATCCACCCATAGAGCTTGCATTTTCACTGCAAGGAACTTTATCTTCTAAAGAAATTTGACCAGAATCTAATGCTTCCATAATTAATAGAATAGACATAACTTTAGTAACACTTGCTGGACGAAGTTGCTCGTGGCTGTTATGTTCATATAATACCTGACCAGAGTTTTGGTCAATTAAAATTGCTGCACCAGATTGTAAGTTAAGAGCGTTATTTGGTGTAATTGGTTCAGAAGTACTAGTAGAAGTTTCAAGCGAATCTGGTGTTGTAGACCATTTGTACGTATCTGCACTAAATACTATAATATTATAATTAAATAAGACACTTAAACCTATAAACAAATATAATGTTTTTAGTGTGAACTTTTTTATATACATTTAATGTTACCTCCAATAAAAAAAATTCATCTTTAATAAAATATATTAAAAAATGTTTTAAAAATGTCTAAAAAATTATTTTACAGAAACAATTTTTATGCTTACTTTTTTGTTATCTGTGCTAGCATAAATTTTTATTGTATTAGAAGTATTATTAACAAATTTTAAATCTTTACTACCATAAGAAACTGCAGCATCTTTTCCTTCAGGAACATAATTAACTTTTTTTCCATGAGGATGTCGCTCTGTAACTTTAAAGTCAGAAACTTTAAGAATAGCATTATATAAAGTAGAGCTAACTTGACAATTTCCACCACCTAATGCTTGAGTAACTTGCTTGTCTACAATAACATCTGCTTTTTTATATCCTTTTTCTTCAGTTGCCTTACCAACTGTTTGACAAAAAGAGAAACTCTTACCAGATTCAACAGTAGTTTCATTTAATTTAGAACAAGTTATTTGAATATTATTCAATCTGTTAGAAGCCCTAGATTTAATTGTAGTAGAAAATTCAGCCAAAACAGCTTCAACAGGCTCACTCTTAGCAGGAGGCTCAGTAGGCTGAGGTTCTTGAACAACATTTTGATCAGTTTCATTTTCCGGTACAGTATTATTATTTTCATTAACAGAGCTATTATTAACAGATTGCTCGTTAGAAACACTACCAGTTCTTTCGGCCTGGAAATTTTGCCCTACATTATTATCATTTTTTGAAACAGTATTACATCCAACTAGAACAACTAAAGGAACAGTAAGTAAAAAAATAAAACATAGTTTTTTCATAAAAAAATCTCCTTGTGAAATAATAATTTATAAAATTAGTATAAATAAAAATAAAAAAAATATACTAAAAAAATTAAATCTATTGACGTCAATTAAATGGTATGATAAACTACAAAATGTAAAAAAATTAAGGAGGAAGAAAAATGAAAAAATTTATTTCAATATTAGGTATAATTGCAATATTAGCAGTTAGCTTATTTGGGTTTTCAGGATGTGGAAACAAAGAAAAAGATGAAGCAAAGGACGCAGAAAACAATAGCAATGTAAAAGAAGAGCAAAAAGAATCAAAAGATCCAGTAAATGATAATGATTCATATTATTTTATATATGATGGAAAGAAATTTAATGCAGGAGATAAAATTTCTAGTATAGAAGAAAAAACAGATTTAGTTGTAAGAGAAAGAGAAAAAACAGAAGATGTTCCAGCAAATAAATATATGATTGGTGCAGGATATATACAAACTGCAGATAAAAAAACATCTTTTTATGTAACACCTTATAATACAGAAAGTTCTGCAGTAAAAGTTCCAGATACATCTATAGGAGGATTTGACTTAGATGAAGATAATTTAAAATATGACAGTAAATTAGCTGATGTTGAAGTTGTCGGAGGATTAAAATTAGGATCTTCACTTGATGATGTAAAAAAAGTATTTGGAGAAACTGAAGAGATATATGAAGGAACAAATTATGATCAATATACATATAAATCTGAAGAAGTATATAGAAATTATGAATTCAAATTCAGCAAAGATGAGAAAAAAGTTATAGAAATTAAATGGAAAAATTTAGTTTTTGATAAATAAGAAAATGTAAAAATTAGTTACAAAAATGTTGGGGATAAAACTCCAACATTTTTTAATAATTTAAGAATTATCCAAAATCAATAGCTTGTTTACATATTATAAATACTAGTCACAAGAACAGAAAAAAGCACTATTGAAATTTTACTAAAATAAATATACAATATAAGAAAATTACAAAAGAGGTGCAATATGGCATATATAGAATTTAAAAATGTTATTAAAGAATATAAAATGGGGGAAATTACAATAAAGGCCCTAGATGATACAAATTTTGAAATTGAAAAAGGAGAGCTTGTTGTAATTGTTGGACCATCTGGTGCTGGAAAGACTACTACTTTAAATATATTAGGTGGTATGGATTCTGCAACAAGTGGTCTTGTTTTGGTTGATGGAAAAAATGTAACGAAACTAAAAAATAAAGAGCTTATACAATATAGAAGAAATGATATTGGTTTTGTATTTCAATTTTATAATTTAGTTCAAAATTTAACTGCAAAGGAAAATGTTGAATTGGCGACTGAAATTTGTAATGATTCTTTAAATGTAGATGAAGTTATAGAAAAGGTTGGCCTAAAAGACAGAAAAAATAATTTTCCATCACAACTTTCAGGTGGAGAACAGCAAAGAGTTGCTATTGCAAGAGCTATAGCTAAAAATCCTAAATTGCTTTTATGTGATGAACCAACAGGTGCTTTAGATTATAAAACTGGTAAACAGATATTAAAATTATTGCAAGATACTGCAAGAAAAGAAAATATGACAGTTTTAATAATAACACATAATGGCGCATTAGCTCCTATGGCAGATAGAATTATAAGATTTAAAAATGGTAGTGTTGAAAGTATGGAAATAAATCCAAATCCTAAGCCAATTGAAGAAATTGAATGGTAAAGGAGTGTGTTTATGAAAAGAGCTTTAGTTAAAGATAGCGTAAAACAAATAAAAAATACATTAAAAAGATTTATTTCTATATTAATGATGGCATTTTTAGGAGTGGGATTCTTTGCTGGTATAAAAGCGACTTCACCAGATATGATTGATACAATAGACAGATATTATAAAGAGCAAAACATATATGATTTAGAAATTGTATCTACATTGGGATTAACTAATGATGATTTAAATGAAATTGCTAAAATTGATGAAATAGATCAAGTTGAAGGAACATATGAAAAAGATGCAATAATTGAAAATGACAATGAAGAAATTGTTGTGAAATTATTATGTGCAAATAATATAAATGTTCCGGTAGTTTTAGAAGGAAATCTTCCAATAAATGAAGATGAATGTGTTGTGGAAGATAGTTTTTTGAAAAAGAAAAATAAAAAAATTGGTGATTATATAGATTTAAAGGTTGAAGATTCTACAAATGATAATGGTGATAAAGTCAATTATTTGAAGCAAAATAAGTTAAAAATAGTTGGAACTGTAAAAAGTCCATTATATATATCAAGAAACAGAGGAACAAGTAATTTAGGCTCTGGATCTGTTGATTATTTTATGTATATATCTGATAAAAATATTAATGCAAATGATATATACACACGAATATATGCAAAAGTAAAAAATGCAAATGAATATACAACTTCAACAGATGAATATGAAAATTATATAGATAATATAACTGATAATGTTGAAAAAATTAAAGACCAAAGGGAACAAGCTAGATATAATGAATTAATTACATCTGCTACAAATAAATTAAATGATGCAGAGCGAACTTTTAATGAAGAAAAGCAAAATGGTCAAACTAAAATTGATGATGCGGAAAAAGAGCTTAATGATGGAAAAAAGAAAATTGAGTCTGCAGAAGCGAAAATTAGTAAAAATGAGAAAGAAGCGGAATCTAAGTTTTCATCTGCTGAAAAACAAATAAAATCTGCAAAAGAAGAAATAAGCAAATCTGAAAATGAGCTATCAAGTAAGGAAAAAGAAGTTAATTCGAAAATTGAAGAATATGAAAAACAAAAAAATGATTTAAATACAAAATTAAATGATGTAAATAGTGGAATAGATAAAATAAATGCAAATTATAAAAATATTATAGAATCACTAAAAAATAATAATTTGCCAGCTGATCAAAGAAAACAATTAGAGCAAACTAAATTATCACTTGAACAACAACTGAATGAATTAAATAAAAATAAAAATGAGCTGGAATCTGGAATAAAATCGATTGAATCCGGAATTTTAACAGCCAAAAGTGAAATTGAAAAAGCTAAAAATCAAATAAGCACTGGAAAAAAGGAGTTACAAAAACAAGAAAATACCTTAAATGCGAGTAAAAAAGAGGCTCAAACCAAAATAGAAAATGCTAAAAAAGAGCTTGAACAGTCTAAAGAAAAAATAAAAAATGGTGAAGAAGAACTTGAAAAAAGTAAAAATGAATATAATCAAAAAATTAATGATGCTGAAAAAGAATTAATTGATGCTAAATCAAAAATTGCAGATATAGAAAGCCCAAAATGGTACATTTTTGATAGATATAATAATGATGGATATAACAGTTATATTCAAGATACACATAGTATAAAAAATTTAGGAAATGTTTTTCCAATTGTGTTTTTTATAGTAGCAACATTAATATCATTAAATTCAATGACAAGAATGGTAGAAGAGCAAAGAACTCAAATTGGAACATTAAAGGCATTAGGATATAATAAATTTCAAATAATAAGTAAGTATGTAATTTATGCAACATTGGCCACAGTAATAGGTGGAATTTTAGGTATGTGTGTAGGTTTTGTTTTAATCCCAACAATTATATTTAAAATGTACCAAATGATGTACCAAATATCCGGATTTAAAGCTGAATTTAACATGTTTTATGGTATGTTAGGATTAGGTCTTATAAGTATTTGTATAATAGGTGCAACAATATATTCTGCATTAAAAGAGCTTGGAAATACTCCAGCTACTTTAATGAGACCGAAATCTCCAAAAATAGGAAAGCGTGTATTGTTAGAGCATATACCATTTATATGGAAAAGGTTGTCTTTTACAAGAAAAGTTACAGTTCGAAATATATTTAGATATAAGAAGAGATTTTTAATGACAATAATAGGAATATTAGGATGTACAGCTCTTATTGTAACTGGATTTGGATTAAAAAATACAATAAAAAGTATAATCCCACTAGAATATGAAAATGTATTTAATTATGATATGCAAATTACATTAAAAAGTGGAAATGATGAAAATCAAAAAGATAAATATATTCAAGAGCTAAAAAATAAAGACGAAATTGAAAAAGTTGTAGCAACATATATGACATCAGTAACAGCTCAAAAAGATGATAAATCTGAAAGTTTAATAATGATAGTTCCAGATGATGAAAATAAACTTGAAGGATTAATAAATATAAAAGATGTCAAAACAAAAAATCAAGTAAGTTTAAAAGAAAACGAAATTTGTATAACAGATAAAGTAGCACAACTTTTAAATGTAAAACAAGGAGATACAGTAAAAATAAAAGATTTAGACGATAATGAAATAGATGTTAAAGTTTCTAATATTGTTGAAAATTATGTATATCATTATGCATATATGTCAAAGCAAACATATCAGAATCTATTCAAAAAGGATTACAGTACTAATATATTATTTACAAAAAATAAAGAATTATCAGAAGAAAAAATAAATGAATTATCAAAAGCAATAATGAATGATAATGAGGTTTCAGGTGTAAGTGTAATAAGTAATTTAACAAGTCAGATAGATAATATGATGAGCTCATTAAATTATGTTGTAATAATCTTAATAGTTTCAGCAGGATTACTAGCATTTGTAGTATTATACAATTTACAAAATGTCAATATAAGTGAAAGAATACGAGAGCTCGCAACAATAAAAGTACTAGGATTTTATGACAAAGAAGTATATTCATATGTAGCAAGAGAAACAATACTATTAACAATAATAGGAACAATACTAGGTCTAATAGGAGGCTATTTCCTAAATGCATTTATTCTAAAAACATGTGAAATAAATATGCTAAGATTTAAACCAACAATAGAGCCAATAAGCTACATATACGCAATAGCACTAACAGCAGGCTTTAGCATAATAGTAAATATAGCAACATATTTCGCCCTAAAGAAAATAGACATGATAGAAAGTTTAAAAAGCGTAGAATAAAAAACGCAGAGAAAAGGGGGACGGTCCTGGAAAGATTAAATCAAGGACCGTCCCCAAAAAGAGAGGAAGTAATTTTATGAAATATGATCTTATTATTTTTGATATGGATGGAACAATATTAAATACTCTAGAAGATTTAAAGAATAGTTTGAACTATGTTTTACAACAGGCTGGGTATCAAACAAGAACATTGGGAGAGGTTCGTACTTTTGTTGGAAATGGAATAAGAAAAACTATAGAAAGAGCTCTTCCGTCAGATATAGAAGAAGAAAAGGTTGACGAATTATTCAGTTTATTTATGGATTATTATGCTATTCATAATACTGATAATACCAAACCATATAATGGAGTAATCGAGTTATTAAAAAAATTAAAGCATTTAGGTTATAAAACGGCTGTTGTTTCAAATAAACAAAATTCTGCAGTAAAAAGTTTATGCAAGAAATTTTTTACAGGATTATTTGATGTTGAGATCGGAGAAAAGGAAAATATTGCCAAGAAACCAGAGCCAGATGAGGTTAATGAGGTTTTAAAAATATTAAATATAGATCGTACAAAATCAATATATATTGGAGATTCGGAAGTTGATATACAAACTGCTCAAAATTCTAAGATGAAATCAATAATTGTAGATTGGGGATTCAGAGATAGAAAATTTTTATATGAACATGGTGCAGAAGTAATTGTATCTAATCCAAGTGAAATTTTAAATATAATTAATAAATAAGTTGAAATATTCTTAGCAAGCAATTCTATGGAATTGGCTACCAGAGAGATTGAGTAATTCATTAATAACTATATCAAGTCCACCTTTTAAGCTTTTTATATATCCAATAATTTTTGTCTTCTCGTAAATATTGCGATGCAGAAGTATAAAAAAGGGAAAAAGAAAAGATAGAAAAACGGAGACGGTCCTTCAAAAATGCTAGAGCAACTAGTGTTTTCGAAGGACCGTCCCTGTTTTTCTATTTAATTTTAAAAAAGCTATTAATAAACAATCTTCTATGATATAATTTAAGCAAAGAAAATTAAAGGTAGAAAATATAAAATAACGGAGGAAAAAAATTGGAAGAGTTAATAATTTTATTATGTAATTTGGGTTATACGAAGGAAGAAAGTAAAGAAATATTGAATACATATTCACTAAATACATGTAAACCAGAAACATTAAAAAAGAAAATTGAAGAAATAAATATATATATGGAAAAGCTAGGATATAGTAAAGAAGAAGTAATAAAAATGACAAAAAGTCTGCCACAAATATATGGTTATAGTATAGACAATATAAAACAAAAAATAGAAGATATGGAAAAGCTAGGATATAGTAAAGAAGAAGTAATAAAAATGACAAAAAGTCTGCCA
>ERZ1673702.140-NODE-140-length-118918-cov-31.548093_pt1 | contig 118918 bp, 112 predicted proteins | sample MGYA00580232_ERZ1673702 | MGnify/ENA primary metagenome ERZ1673702 (study PRJEB41218, sample SAMN15661792) | gut metagenome | host: Homo sapiens | place: Canada: London | collected 2015-08-20/2019-03-30 | study: EMG produced TPA metagenomics assembly of... | reverse complement strand
CGGACTTGATCTTTTGATATAAACTCAAAATTTCTCCTTTGGTCAAAGGTTTTGGCACGGATCGTTTTGATCCCTGCCACGTTCAAAGTCACCGGGGTCCCCCAAATGGGAACTTCGGTGAAGCCGGTCTCCCTTGCTGCCTCCCGACAGGAAATCTTTTTGGACTCTGTGTCGGCCCCATGCAGGGCGCTCGCTCCCCCGATGGGAGGTCTTGGCGGTCTGGGCAGTTCGGACGGTCATTCTGTTGTCAAGGTCCTGTTATGAAAGATATTTCAGAGGGCTTTCGCGGGAAGCCCTTAATATGTTCGCTGCTGGGGAGTTATATGTTTTCTTTCTGTCTATAGGATAGCACCGCAATGGCCGCTGTGCCGTATATCCATAATGTCGGAAAACAGGTGCAGAAACTGCAAAATTCCACGCTTATGGACAGGAACCGCCGGAAGTGGTATACTGTGCAAAAAACATCGGAGGTGCGACCATGAACATCAAGCTGACACTGGGAGAACGGCTCAAAGACCTGCGTGTGGAGCGGAGTCTGAAGCTGGAAACGCTGGCAGAGCAGACGGGTCTGTCCAAATCGGCATTGTCGAAATACGAGAGTGACGATGTGACCGACCTCAGCATTTATGCGGTGACAACGCTGGCTGAGTTCTATGGTGTGACCACGGATTACCTGCTGGGTGTGACGGAAAACAAAAAACGCCCAGATGCAGTCCTTTCGGACTTGCATCTGAGCGATGGCGCAGTGGACGTATTAAGGAATGGGAATTTCAATCATCGGCTGCTGTGTGAACTTTTGGAACATCCCGATTTTTCCCGGTGGATGACCGACCTTGAGATCTGTGTGGACGGTCTGGTCAGTGACCGCATCCGGGATATGAATGCCATGGTGGAAGCCACCCGGCAGGAACTGGAAAAGCGATACCATGCCGATGCAGAGGACCTGACCATGCGGACGCTGAAGGCGGCGCAGATCAACGAGGACGAATATTTCGGGCAGATCCTCTATGATGAGCTGGCGGCGATCCTGAAGCAGATCAAAGCGGCACATGGGACCGATAAGACCACGTCGGACGGCGCAGCGGTCGAGCAAGCGAGGAAGCAGCTTGAAAATGCACAGAAGTTTGAAGGTTCTCCGTTGGAAAAGAAGATGAATGTCCTGATGGGACAGATCGGCATCGACTATTCCAAGCTGACGAAAGAAGAACAGATGACCTTGCTGCGAGTGTTCAATAAATCCTCTATGTTAAAGCACCGCACAAAGGCCGGGATGCGGGGCAAATACAGACGCTGATTATTTACCTTGCGGCTTATAGGGAAAAACGCTGCTGCGGCAGGAAGGAGAACGTACACCATTGGTTCCTCTGCAAGCCTGCGCTGGGTGGGCAGAAACCATTAGCTGCCATCCCCATCCGCGCATCCTTCTGCCGCAGAATAGGTGCTTGCCGGAGCTGCTCGCAGTCCCTTTTCCGCATCAGCCGGAACCAAGGTGTAACACACTAGACTTTGCAAACAAAGTCGTGTGTCACGAAACCCCGGCACGGTTTCTTTGGATTCTTCCGGCTATTGCGTTGCTTCCCGGTTTCAGACAATAGAAGATGCGGGCGTCAACTCGTACACATGATCGAACTGGGCTTTACGTTCGTCGCTCAGGTGATGGCTAATCAGGATCAGGGTCAGGTCAGGGTTGGACAGCAGGCTCTTCTCCACGATGTCGGCGTTCTTCTGGTCCAGGGCGCTGGTGCCCTCATCCACCAGCAGGATGCTGCGGTTATGGATCAGAGCACGGGCGATGGCCACGCGCTGCTTCTGGCCGCCCGAGAGGGCGTTGCCTTCCTCGCCCACCGGCGTATCCAGACCCTTGGGCATATTGGCAAGGTCGCCTGCCAGGGCGCTGTCACGCAGTGCCTTTTCCATCTGCTCGTCGGTAAAGTGCTCACCCAGGGTAATGTTCTCACGGATGGTGGTATTGAACAGGAACACATTCTGTTCGATGTAGCTCATTTTCTGCTGGAGCTGCTCGGGCGTGTAATCCCGCACGTCTCTCTCGTCATAAAGGACCTTGCCCTGGTAGCCGGGCAGCCAGCCCAGAAGAATCTTCAGCAGGGTGCTCTTGCCGCAGCCGGAGGGACCGGTGAGGGCGTATTTGCCGCCTTTCTTGAATTCCGCGTTCATGTGGACCAGGATCGGCTTCTTTTCATCGTAGCCGAAAGAGACATCCTTGACCGTAATGCCTTCCTGCAGGGTAGGCAGACCGAAATCAGGAAGCTGCGCCTCGCCGGCATGGATGGTAATCTTATCGAAATAGGGCTTGCTGGCCGAGAAGGACACTGCAAGTTTGGACACCTGGTTCAGTCCATTATACACGCCGGCGCAGATGGTACCGGTGCCCATAAAGGTGGCCAGAGGAATCATATCATTGAGGATCAGGACACCCAGCAGGATGACAACGGCCACTTGGCAGACGGCGCTGACATAGGCCAGACCACAGCCGATGCCGTCCTTGTTGATGGTCAGTTTGTACTTGGCCTGCTCCATGCTGTCGCTGGCTGCATCGACTCCGCTGGTAAACCGTTCATCCTTGCCAAAGAAGCGAAGCACATCGTAACCTGCCAGCAGATCCTTGATTTTACTGACGCTGTCAGCCTGGCTGGCGGCACAGGCTGTGCCAACGGTTCCCAACCGTTTGCTGAACAGACGAGGAACGAAGATCATAACCAATGCGATGACCAGAGAAATCACCAGAAGCAGCCAATGAATGGATGCCAGTGCAACGATGCCGAACACCACCTGTGCCGCAGAACCCATGATGGTGAAAAACGGAGTCCAGGCCATCTGCTCAATCTGGTTCACGTCGTTGGTAAACTGGGAGAGGTACTCGCCGCTCTCCTGCTTATGATACTCCTGATGGGTCTTGTGCAACAGGCCCGCTGCCATATCCCGGCGCAGAGCGTTGTTCATCCGGCGCACGGCCCGGCCCTGGAAGAAGGTCTCTGCAATCAGGCAAAGGACCACGGCCAGCCAGGTCAGCAGAAGAAGAATGATCCGAATGGTGAAAGCCCGCAGATCACCGTCCAGCAGTCCCTGGGTGATCTGAATCTGTACCAGACTGGTGCAGACCTGCAAACCATAGGCAACAACCATACAGATGGAGGCCGCTGTAACAGTGGGCCAGCACTTTTTGAGATAATACTTCATGATTTCCACCTCTTCTGTGATCGTTCCATCTGTCTCTATGAACAGTGGATTGTGTGCTTTGCTCTTTCTGATTCAAATTGTAGCACACAGGATGAGGAATAAACATATCGTTTTGCGTTAGTTAACTGATTACACACATTCTGATTTTCTATAGAGGCAAACTGTCTTTCCATCAATAATTTCAGACTTTTTGCACTGCATATTCATGCAGCGCAAAACATTCCGGCAGCTACGACACTCGGGCTTCAGATCAGAAAAGCTCCACCGGCAGTTAACCTCCGGGTCGATCACAATACCTTTTTCGGGATCAACCCAACCTAACTGGTTTTGCGGGTGGTCAAGCGCCACAGTGCATTTGCCAATTTTTCCATTGGCCCGGAATACCATGCTATGTGGATAGGAAGCGTAGCACACCTGTGCAAGGGCTCCGTTTCTGTGGTTATGACACGACATCCCGATCTTATCCAGATATGCAACATGTTTTGCTACCAACACATCTTTTGTATCCTGATGAAGGATGGATAGACTGTGGACGCCTTCACCACCCCAGTCACCAACAGCACGAACAAGTACGGCGAAGCGTTTGTCATGCCCAAACAGACGGTACAGATAATCATACCAACTGTAGTCCTCATCGTCGGCCAGAATATTGTGGCGCAGCGTGATATGAAAGGAATACTCTGCCGGCGGCAACTTGGAAAGAGAGGCCAGATTGTTAATGATGGTCTGCAGGGTTCCTTTGCCGGATACATGGGGCCGAGTCTTGTCGTGATTCCAACCATCAATTGTAATTTGATAGCTGGTGATCCCTGCCTGATAGAACTGCCGAAATAGCTTGTCATTCAGCAGATAACCATTGGTGGTCATATTGGCAGCATAGTGAAAGCCATACTGTTTCTGCAGATTTTGCACAATGTTGGACACTTCCAGCACAGTGTCTTTGCAAAGAGTAGGTTCACCTCCAAACCATGCAAGTATGACCTGTTTATAGCGCGGCGCTTGTGCAGTTATATACTCCTCAATTCGGTCCAGTGTGTCACGAGTCATACTGACCGCATGGTGATCTTCATAGCAATATGGGCAGCGGAAATTGCAGCCTTCCGTCGGCATCAATGTTACCATGAAGATATTATCCAGCAAAGATCTCACCTGGTGCAGCGCATGGTCCAGTTCTTCCTCGGTTACCAGAAGCTCTTGCTCATGCAGATAGCGTGTCAACGGCGTATTCAGTTCCGCACAGCCGCCGCAACGGGTGAGATTGATGAACTCCTTCTGCAGGCCATGATCGGTCAGCCGGACGGTATTGCGATACAATTCTGATGTAATATAAATAGCATCTTCTTCCGTGCGATAGGTCACATAGCTGGGTACTGTATACATATTAGCTCCTCTTTATCTATATAAAAATCCTGATTACAGGATAATTGTTCGAAATAAGGGGCCCGGAACAATCCGAACCCCTTATTAAAGTGGTAATTAACCCTGTTAGCAGAAGATATTAATGTCGATATTGCAATCAACCTGTTCTTCAATGGGCTTCTTCTCAGCGAGGACTTCCATGATTTGTTTCTCCTTTCTTTAAGATTTATCAGCTTGGAACCTCTGATTGTGCAAGTCCCTTGCTGTGACTGTATTGTAGCACAGATAGTTGTTAAGGAACAATTAAAAATAACACAAAACGATATGTTTTAGAACGCGTAGTGTCATCGTACTAGGGAACCTCTGATTTAATCAAAGCTACCATCCCGCTGCCGGATATGGTATAATGTCCTTAGAATATTGATATTGGTTGACACACAGTGCCAGCTTTAAACTACAGGAGCGCGGCAGCTATAATGAGGAGAGACTCAGCAATGAAAAATGTCTTTCTGGGAGAATACATTAAACAGCGACGGCTGGATCTGGGTTTGACGCAGGAGCAGCTCTGCGATGGAATCTGTGAGCCTATGACTCTTTCCCGACTGGAAAATGGGAAACAGACCCCCAGCCGCAACCGGATCAATGCCCTTTTGCAGCGTCTGGGCCTGCCGGATGACCGCTATTTTGCTCTGCTGAGTAAAAATGAACTGGAGATGGAAGCTCTTCAGAAAGAAATTGTTGCCTGCAATGTGACCGAAAAGGTGCCGGAGGGCTTTGAGAAGCTTGCACAATTTGAAAAGCTGGCAGATCCGGATGATCAAATTGCGCAGCAATTTGCCCTGCGTTCAAGGGTACTTCTGGGACGCTTAGATGGACGCTACACGCCGCTGGAACAAATCGATCTGCTAATGCAGGCAATTCAGCTGACTGTGCCCCGCTTTGACCTGGAGAGTATAGAAAGTTTCCTTTATACAAAAGATGAAATCACAATTATCAATCAGATTGGGCTTGCTTACTCTGATGCTGGCCAAAATAAAAAAGCAGCTGAAATCTACTATCAGCTGCTTAAGTATGTGCGTAAGCATTTTAAGGAAACCATAACATCTATAGGGGTGTTGCCTTTGGTCCTTTATAATTATGCTCGGGTACTGGATTTGTGCGGTCGCTATGAGGAAGGAGCTGCACTCGCTAAAGAAGGACGAGAAGCCTGTATTCAATATGGACATTACCAAGTATTGCCCCGATGTCTGGAAATTGAAGCGGAATGCCGACATTTTATGGACGATGACGAAATCAGCAAAGAATTGTACTACCAATCGTATTATCTCTGCAAAGTCATTGGATATCAAATCGGGTTAGAGGTTGTCAAAAAAGAAGCGAAAGAATACTTGAACATCGATTTTATGAGTTAACCCATGTCTCCAACGCCCGGCATAGCATCACATGGCTGGATAGAAGGTCTGTCCGGATTCTCAGGCTGATCAGAACCGTCAGGTTGTTCCGTTTCGGTCACACCAGGCTGCGGTGCTGGCAAGTCTTCAGGCTCAGCGGCAAAGCAGGGGACAGCCAGTAGACTGGTGGCCAGAACAATAGAGGCAATCAGGGTAAAGATACGTTTCATCATTTGTTTTTCCTTTCGTTTTATGTTGTTTTCTTGTTGGCAAAAGGATACCACTACAAGGCCATACAGACCATATCGTGCTGTGTTGCTTTTTTCTAACACAAAACGACGGGTTATACTGAGAATGAGGTCAGATGCTTTCCAATCGGCTTGTGATGCAGCAAGTACTAAAAATAAGAGAATGGCCACCCAAACCAATGCCGTCAAGTCGTTGTCGGATGAAGTGGATTTTAGTTTGTCTGGGAGTAAGTGCACGGTTTCTGCACGGATTTTGCACGGTTTCAAAACGTGCAAAGGGTGCTTTTCGTTGCAAAATACGACAAAGAGCGCAGAAATTGCCGGGCAAAAAATCACGCTGCCTTGTTCAAAAATAACGATGACTCGAAACTTCCATAAATTGAGACGAACCGGCGGCTTGCTCTCTTAATCAGTGGGCCCAGGGTTCGAGTCCCTGGAGGTGCACCAACAAAAGAGCGTTGAATCGTAAGATTCGACGCTCTTTTTCGTTATGTAACCCCAAAAATTTCCACTTGACAATCCAATATTGCCTTGCTATAATCCAATTCGCAACTAAGTTGCAAATTCGAGAGGGGAGGGCAATGGAATGAACTGCACTGTAAAACAACGCCGCGCTGCGTGGATTCTGCTGGTTGGTTTTCTGCTGGCCATTTTGGTTTCATTGACGTTCTGCGCGGAAGAAGTCAACCACGACTGTACCGGGGCAGACTGCACCGTCTGCGCACAGCTGAAACTTTGCGAGAATATCCTGCACGCCGGAAAAGATGGTTCCGAGCAGTTCATTCGGACATCCGCGCCGCATTTTGTGCTGGCGGCTTTGCTGTCGCTTTGCTCTCCGCTTTTGCTGATAAAAACACCGATTCGACTAAAGGTAAAGCTGTCGGATTAAGAAATGCCTGTCCGTATGATTCTTGAGATCAAACAATGGAGAGCATTTCTATGAAAAGACTCAAACGTATATTCGCTGTATTTTTTTGCCTTTTACTGGCTTCTGGCATTTTGGGTGGCTGTGGGAAGGCCGCATCTTCGTCCGCTCCTGCACTGTCTGCATCGCAGAGTGATAGCAAGCCGCTGAAAATCGTCACGACTATTTTCCCGGAGTATGACTGGGTGCGCGAAATCCTCGGCGACAAGGCCGATCATGCCGAGGTTACCATGCTTCTGGACAACGGCGTAGATTTGCACAGCTATCAGCCCACCGCAGATGATATCATTAAGATCTCGGACTGTGACTTGTTCATCTATGTTGGCGGCGAATCGGATGGCTGGGTGGAGGATGCCTTGAAGGAAGCCACCAATAAGGATATGCAGGTCATCAACCTGCTGGATGTGCTGGGCGAGCAGGTAAAAGAGGAGGAAGTCGTAGAAGGCATGGAGGCCGAGGAAGAAGAATCCGAGGATGAAGATGAGCCGGAGTACGATGAACACGTCTGGCTGTCCCTGAAGAACGCCGAGACCCTCTGCAACGCCATCACCGATGCACTGGAAGAAATCGACCCGGCCAACAAAGATGCCTATGCTGCCAACGCTGCATCCTATCTGGAAAAGCTGGCCGCTCTGGATGGCGAATATCAGACGGTGGTGGACAATGCCGCCCGGAAAACCGTGCTGTTCGGCGATCGTTTCCCGTTCCGCTATCTGGCGGACGATTATGGTCTGAGCTACTATGCCGCGTTTGCAGGCTGCTCTGCGGAAACGGAAGCCAGCTTTGAGACCATTTCTTTCCTTGCTGGCAAGGTGGATGAACTGGGGCTGCCCTGTGTGCTGACCATTGAGGGCGCACAGCATAAAATCGCTGAAACCATCGTGCAGAATTCTGCCGCCAAGAACCAGTCCGTCCTGACGCTGGATTCCATGCAGTCCACCACATCCGCCGATGCGGCAAACGGCACGACCTATCTTTCCGTGATGGAAAGCAACCTTGACGTGCTGAAACAGGCTCTGAACTAAAGGAAGGAACCGTCATGTCTCAGCTCATTTGTAAGAACCTTCTCGTTGGCTATGAGGGAAAGGCTATTCTGGATCCTCTGAACTTTGAGATCCACGCAGGCGACTATCTTTGCGTGGTCGGAGAAAACGGTGCGGGCAAAAGCACCTTGATGAAAACGCTGCTCGGTTTGCAGCAGCCCATTTCCGGGCAGATCGAGATGGGCGATGGTCTGCGCCAGAACGAGATCGGCTATCTGCCCCAGCAGACCATCGTGCAGAGAGATTTTCCGGCGTCGGTGCAGGAGATCGTGCTGTCTGGCTGCCAGAGCCGCTGCGGTCTGCGTCCGTTTTACAGTCGTGAAGAAAAGCAGCTTGCGCAGAATGCCATGCGCAAAATGCAGATCGAACCGCTGGCAAAACGCTGCTACCGGGAGCTTTCCGGCGGTCAACAGCAGCGCGTCCTTCTGGCGCGCGCCCTCTGTGCTACCCGGAAAATGCTGCTTCTGGACGAGCCTGTTTCCGGACTTGACCCAAAGGTGACTGCGGAGATGTACCATCTGATCGAAACGCTGAACCGACAGGAGGGCATCACCATCCTGATGATCTCCCATGACATTCGGGCTGCGGTTTGCTACGCCAGCCACATTCTCCATATCGGCGAAAGTGTCTTTTTCGGCACACGGGGAGAGTATCTGCAAAGCCCGCAGGGGCGGCTGTTTGCGGCTGGGAAAGGCGGTGCCGTATGAACGTGTTGGAAAAGCTGGCCTTTTACTGGAACTATCCTTTTGTCCGCTATGCGCTCATCGTGGGCGTTCTGATTGCCCTGTGTTCTTCGCTGTTGGGCGTGACGCTGGTGCTGAAGCGATTCTCCTTTATTGGAGATGGCCTTTCTCATGTGGCGTTCGGCGGCATGGCCGTTGCGACCGTATTGGGAATGTCCGACCAGATGCCGCTGACGCTGGCCGTGACTGTGGCCTGTGCAGTCCTGCTGCTGCACACCGGGCAGAACACCCAGATCAAAGGCGATGCTGCCATTGCGATGGTGTCCGTTGGCGCGCTTGCAATGGGCTATCTGCTGATGAATCTGTTCTCGAGCTCGGCAAACCTGTCCGGCGATGTGTGCAGCACCTTGTTCGGCTCTACCTCGATTCTGACCCTGACAAAATCAGAGGTCTGGCTCTGCATCGGGCTGTCCATCGTTGTGGTTCTGGTGTTTGTGTTGTTCTACAATCAGATATTCGCTGTCACTTTTGACGAAACCTTTGCAAAGGCGGTCGGAACCAATGCAAACGGATACAATCTGCTGATCGCCATTGTCATTGCCGTCATCATTGTGCTGGCCATGAACCTTGTCGGCTCGCTGCTGATTTCTGCACTGGTGATTTTTCCGGCTCTTTCGGCCATGCGCCTGTGCAAGAATTTCTGCGCCGTCACCATCTGCTCGGCGATACTGTCCGTGAGTTGTGCCTTTGTGGGCATCGTGGCTTCGGTTCTGGCCGGAACGCCGGTTGGCTCGACCATTGTTGCGGTTGACATGGCGGCGTTTGGTTTGTGCTGTCTGGCCGGAAAACTGTTGGGGAGGGCATCATGAAACGATTCTTGAAAGGGCTTCTGCTGCTGGGTATCGCCGCTGCATTGACCGCCTGCGGTGCAAAATCTGAAACAGCATCTTCTGTGGTGACGGTCCTGCCGGAGCCCGCATCCTCCAATGCTGCTACTGCGCCCGCCCCGGAACATTCTATGCAGCTCCCGGAAAGCAGCACTGCTGATGCAAGCGATATTCACGCCGGGATGGATGCAGAGATTGACCTGACCTTACTCAGTGATACGATTGTGAACGCAGAAGTTTACAATATGCTCGTTACCCCGGAGAACTACACCGATAAAATTGTTCGCATGACGGGCGAATATCAGGAGTACATAGATGAGCAGACCGGTGAGCTGTATCACTCCTGTGTCATCTACGATGCGCTTGCCTGCTGCCAGCAGGGAGTGGAGTTCGTGCTGACCGATGGCGATTACCCGGAAGAAGGCACACCCATTACCGTGGTGGGGCGGTATGAAACCTATACAACACCGTACTATGATTACTTTCATCTGGTGGATGGAGTAAGAGAGTAATTGGTTGGCGGAAAGAGGTGCTCCATGCGGATTTTTTCCAGCGTCAGCAGCTTTGCCTTTTTGTCGATGCCGCCTGCGTAGCCGGTCAGGCTGCCGTTGGTGCCGACGACCCGGTGGCAGGGGATGATGAGGGAGATCTCGTTGTGCCCGACCGCCCCACCCACGGCCTGTGCCGACATCCGGGGAAGGCCGTGCATCGCCGCCAGCTGCTTTGCCAGTGCGCCGTAGGTCGTGGTCTGGCCGTAGGGGATCTGGAGCAGCAGCGCCCAGACTTCCTGCCGGAAGGGGGAACCAATGGGGTGGAGCGGCGGAGTGAAGTCCGGCTCCTGCCCGCGGAAGTAAACATCCAGCCAGCGCTTTGCTTCGCGGAGGATGGGCGTTTCCTGCGCCTTATGCTCCGGATCCAGCGTATCGGCGAAATATTTTTCGCCATCGAACCAGAGTCCGGTCAGGCCGACCTCATCCGCTGCCAGCAGGATGCCGCCCAGCGGGGAATCGTAGTGCAGCGTGTACATCATGGCGGGTTCCCTTTCATTTCACCCCGCGCACCACTTGCAGCAGGATCGTTTCAGTGTCCCACTGCTTCTGCCCGGCTTCGTATTGCGCAAGGCGGGTGGCGAAGCGGCGGTTGGTCTGCCGCTTCATCTCGTCGGCTTCGGCAGAAGTGACCGGCTGGCCCGGAAGCTGAAGCAGACTGTCGATGTTGTCCAGCGCGGCACTGCGGCCCGCCTCGAAGATGGCACGGGCCAGTTCCGGGGAACAGGCAGGGTCGTCGGGGGTCAGGGAGAGCACGACGTAGCGGCTGGACACCTCCCGGAAGCCGAAGTGTTCCATGTTGGCGGGCAGCTCACTCTCGCTTTGGGCGTAGGCCCCGACGGCATTTTCCTGCACAACGCGGTCAAAGAAGGGCGTGACCCGCTCCCAGATGCAGCGCTCGAAGTCGCTTTCCTCCTGCACGCAGGGGGCGGGGCAGTTGACGCCCCGGCGGGAGCTGAGCACAAGGCAGACGCCGCCCGGCTTGAGGACGCGGTACTGCTCCCCATAGAACGCGGAGGGCTCGATGTGCTCGACGACGGTGTTGGAAATGGTCCCATCGAAGCTTTCATCGGCGAAGGGGAGGGCAGCGGCGTCGCCCTCCAAGAAGCGAGCCTGTGGGACGGCGTTCTGCGCGAAGGCGACGAAAGCGCTGTCTCGGTCGATGCCGATCACGTCGGCGTCCGGGTACCACCGGGTCAGCGATTCAGCCAGCGCGCCGGGGCCGCAGCCGATCTCCAATAGGCGGGAGCGCCCTTCCAGCCCGAAGAGAGGCTGATACTGGGGCCAGTACCTATCCGAAAAGCGCAGACGGCGGGTGTCATACAGGGTATGGATGCTCTGAATGTAGGATGACCAGACGGTATTCATACGCGCCTCCTTTTCTTGGAGGTCAAGCGTAGCAGATTTTGCACGCAGTGTCAAGAAAAAACGGAGTGATTGAAAAGCCTTGCGTAATTTTGTATAATAAAACTGGATTTTTGCCGAACATGGAAAACAGGGGAGGTGCGGGGCGTGATCCGAGTGGCCATCGTGGAGGACGAAGAGGCGGTGCGGGAGCAGCTGCTGGGCTATGTGCAGCGCTACACCCGGCAATACGGCACGACCTTTGAAGTAAGAACATTTTCGGACGGGGTGGAGATCTTGGAGGGGTACCGCCCGGTTTTCGACCTCATCCTGCTGGATGTGGAGATGAAGCATCTGGACGGCATGGAAACGGCCCAGCGCATCCGGGCGCTGGATTTAGACGTGATGATCGTCTTCATCACCAACATGGCGCAGTATGCCATCAAGGGCTATGCTGTGGGGGCACTGGACTACGTGCTGAAGCCGGTGCCCTATTTTGCGTTCTCCCAGCAGCTTCAAAAGGCGGAGGAGCAGCTGCGCCGCCGTACCCGGCACTATCTGGCTGTGCCGGTGGAGGGTGGTCTGCGGCGGCTGGACACCTCCCGCATTTACTATATAGAAAGCGAGGGCCACCGGGTGCGTTTTTACACCGAAGAGGGCGACTTTGCGGCCCCCGGCGCGCTGAAGGCACTGGAAGAAAAGCTGGCCGACCGCCCCTTTGCCCGCTGCAACAGCGGCTACCTTGTCAATCTGGCACAGGTACAGGCCGTGCAGCAGAACACGGTGCAGGTTGGGCCCTATGAGCTGCAGGTCAGCCGCCCCAAGCGGAAGAGCTTCCTTGCGGCGCTGACCGACTACATCGGGGGTGACGGCTTATGATCGAGCTGCCCAATATCCCGCGCCTCTATACGGCGCTGGCGGAGGTGCTGGCCGTCTGCCTGTACGCCGACCGTCTGCCGCTGCGGTGCGGAAAGACCGCCACAGGGGCGATCACCGTGGTCTGGGTGATCGTGCTGGGGGCTTTTCTGGAATGCACCGGCTTTGTGCCGCTGATGTGGTGGATCCCCTGTATGCTCTGTGCAGTGAGTCTGCTCTACATCTACCTTTGGGGCACCCGGTGCGTGAACTGGCTGGAAGCGCTGTATACCACGGCGCGGGCCTTTATGCTGGCCGAGCTGGCCGCCAGCGTGGAGTGGCAGCTCCACTGCTGGGTCTTCCCGCACCGCAGGGGCGGCGACCCGCTGGCACTGCTGCTGTTGGTGGTCGTATACGGTGCGGTATATGGGGTGATGTACTGGCTGGAGACCAGCCGCCCCCAGCCCAGCGGACATCTGGACATCAGCAACAAAGCGGCGCTGGTGGCGGTGGTCATGGCCGGGACCGTCTTTGCGGTGAGCAACCTGCTGTTTTTGGTCAACGGCAAGGTCACGATGATGCTGTACTATGTTCGCACGCTGGTGGATATCTGCGGCGTGCTGATCTTGACGGTCCAGCAGGACCAGCTGCGGGAAGCGGCCCTGCACAAGGAGCTGACCGCGCTGGACAGCGTGCTTCACCGCCAGTACGAGCAGTACAAGCGGAGCAAGGAGGGCGTCAAGCTCATCAACCGGCGCTACCACGAGCTGAAAGTTCAAATCGCCGACATCCGCGCCGAGCGGGACCGCGCCAAGCAGGACGCGGCCTTGGCTCGGATGGAGTCGGGCATCCTGCAATATGAGGCCGAGAACAAGACCGGCAACCCGGTGTTGGACACCCTGCTGACGGCCAAGAGCATGGACTGTCAGGAAAAACACATCCAGATGACCAGCGTAGCCGACGGCCGGGCGCTGAATTTCCTGACCACGCGGGAGATCTGCACCATTGTGGGCACCGCGCTGGACAACGCCATTGAGAGCTGCGCCGCTGAGCCGGACCCCGAAAAGCGGCTCAGCCGAACGGCGGTCTATGTCCAGAACGGCTTTGTCATGTTCCGGTTTGAAAATTACTGCGCTGAACCCGTAGAACTGGGCCCGGACGGTCTGCCCGCCCGGAGTACCCACGGCGGCTACGACCTGAAAAGCCTCCGTGCGCTGGCCCAGCAGCACGGCGGCAGCATGACCGTCCACTGGGAGAACCGGTGGTTCACGGTGCGGATGCTGCTGCCGCTGCCGAAAAAAGCATAAACGAGAGGGAGCATTTTGCAAATTGCACAAATGCTCCCTCCTTTTCTTTGTATATTAGCACAATAGAAATTGAAACCGATTTGAAACTTTTGACAGATTATGCTTCCAAAACGACAGATTATGAAGAAACTGAAAAATTTCTGTGTGGATTTGTTATCCTATAGATCAGTCCGGCGGAGTTGTGCGCTCCGCCATCCGTTTATCAACCCCATAAGAAGGAGGAGAAACATTATGCTGTCCATCAATTTGGATGACGTGATGCAGGTTCTGACGAACATTCGCAGCTACCTCATCGCGTTTGGCGTAGTTCTCGCTCTGGCGATCATTGTGATGGTTGCGGTGCGGAAGCTGCCCAAAGCAAAAAAGAAGATGATCCGTGCACAGTCTGGCCTTGCCATTCTGCTGGCGCTGACCATCGTTATCAACCTGATCTGCACCGGCCCCATGTCCACCATGCTGGACCTCGTTTCCGGCAGCGGCACCATCAGCGAGGAGACCTCTGCAAAGGCCACGGAGCTGGTCAATGAGATCACCGCAGAGGGCGTCGTTCTGGCAAAGGACGAGGACAATGTTCTGCCGGTGGCTTCTGGCTCCAAGCTGAACGTCTTCGGCTGGTCTTCCACCAACCCCTGCTATGGCGGCACCGGTTCCGGTGCGCTGAACACCGCTTACCCTGTCACCGATCTGCTGACCGGTCTGCACGATGCCGGCATCGAGACCAACGAGGAACTGAGCAAGTTCTACACCGATTACAAGGCGGACCGCCCCAGCGTTGGCATGGTGGAGCAGGACTGGACCCTGCCCGAACCCAATGTCAATCTGTACACCGATGAGATGATGGAGAACGCCAAGGCATTCTCTGACACCGCCATGGTCGTCATCACCCGCGTCGGCGGCGAGGGCGCTGACCTGCCCACCGATATGGCTTCCGTCGTGGACGGCAGCTGGATCCGCCGTGTGGCACAGGCTTACGGCTCTGAGCGCGGCACCGCTTACTACAATGGTACTTACGACGATTCCCTGAACGAGGGCAATGACTGGGATAAGGGCGACCACTTCCTGCAGCTGTCCAACCGCGAAGAGGATCTGCTCGATCTGGTCACTTCCAACTTCGACAACGTCATTCTGGTCTACAACGGCGCAAACGCTTTCCAGATGGACTTCCTGAAGGATTATCCTCAGATCAAGGGCGTTCTGCTCTGCCCCGGCACCGGTCAGTCCGGCTTTGAGGGCTTCGGCAAGGTCGTTTCCGGCGAGGTCAACCCCTCTGGCCGTACCGCAGATACCTATGTTTCGGATCTGACCGCTGCTCCTTGGTGGAACAACTTTGGCGACTTCAAGTACACCAACACCGAGGATCTGAACTCGGATGCAAGCTTCTTTGACCCGGAAGGTGCCACTCCTTCCTTCGTCAACTACGTGGAAGGCATCTACGTCGGCTACAAGTTCTATGAGACTGCTGCGGACGAAGGCCTGATCAACTACGACGATGAAGTCGTGTTCCCCTTCGGCTATGGCCTGAGCTACACTTCCTTCACCAAGGAAATGAGCAGCATCACCTCCGACGGCACCAACCTGAACTTCACCGTCACCGTTACCAACACCGGTTCTGCTGCCGGTAAGGATGTTGTGGAGATCTACAGCAATCCTCCGTACACCAATGGCGGCATCGAGAAGTCTACCGCAAACCTGCTGGACTTCGCCAAGACCAATGAGCTGGCTCCCGGCGAGTCTCAGACCATGGAGTTCTCCATCCCGGTGGAGGATCTGGCTTCCTATGATTATCAGACCAACGGCTGCTATGTGCTGGAAGCTGGCGACTATATCATCAGCGCCAACAACGATTCCCACAATGTGGCTGATTCCAAGACCTACACCGTCGCATCCGACATCGTTTACAACGAGTCCAACAAGCGCAGCAGCGACGCTGTGGCTGCGACCAACGAGTTCGATTTCGCAGAAGGCGAGGTCACCTATCTGTCCCGTGCCGACGGCTTCGCAAACTATGCCGAGGCTACCGCTGCTCCCGCAAACTATGAGATGTCCGATGCGGACAAGGCTGTGTTCTACAACGCGCACAGCTACACCGAGTCTGGCTATGAGGCTGACGACGACGCAAATGCTGAGGACATCACCACCGGCGCAAAGAACGGCCTGAAGCTGGTTGAGCTGCGCGGCGTGGATTACAACGACCCCAAGTGGGATGACCTGCTGGATCAGATGACCATTGAGGATATGCAGCAGACCATCGGCTTTGGCGGCTACCAGACCGCTGCCGTTACCAGCATCGAGAAGGTCCGTACCAATGACTGCGACGGCCCTGCTTCCATCAATAACAACTTCACCGGCGTCGGTTCTGTCGGTTTCCCGGCTGCTACCCTCATCGGCATGACTTGGAGCAAGGAGCTGGCTTACTCCTTCGGCGACAGCATCGGCGAGATGGCCAATGAGATGGACACCTCCGGCTGGTACGGCCCCGCTATGAACATCCACCGCACTGCATTCGCTGGCCGTAACTTCGAGTATTACTCTGAGGACGGCGTCCTGTCCGGCGTCATGGCTTCCAACGCCATCAAGGGCGCTCAGGAACACGGCGTCTACGCTTACATGAAGCACTTCGCCCTGAACGATCAGGAAGGCAACCGTACTTCCATGGCGGCTACTTGGTCCAACGAACAGGCCATCCGTGAGATCTACCTGCGTCCCTTCGAGATCTCGGTCAAGGATGCGGACTGCCACGCAGTCATGTCCTCCTTCAACTACATTGGCAACTGCTGGGCTGGCGGCTGCTCCGAGCTGCTGAAGAATGTCCTCCGTGGGGAGTGGGGCTTCGTGGGCTTTGTTGAGACCGACTACTTCGGTGTCTACGGCTACATGACCGCAGATCAGGGCGTCCGCAACGGCAGCGACCTGATGCTCTGCACCACCGGCAACGATTTCAATACCGTTACCGTGCTGACCAACAGCAGCAAGCAGGCTCTGCGCGAGGCTTCCAAGAACATCCTCTACACCGTGGTCAACAGCCGCGCTTATGCGGAGGAGAACCTGAACCCCGGTATGCCCAAGTGGAAGATCATCATGATCGGCGCTGACGTCATCGTCGCCCTGCTCATCGTTGGTCTGGAGTACACTGCCATCAAGGGCTACAAAAAGCGCAAGGAAGAGGAAACCGAGAACGCCTGATGCGCACTCTGGGTTCTGAACCGATGCAGCACCTGAACTGAACCAACGGCAAAGGCCCGCTGCGCAAAAACAGCGGGCCTTTGCCCTGCTCAGGAAACAAAGAGGAAAATGCGATGAAACACGCAGACATCATTCAAACACTGGATCTGGAACAGAAATGCGCCCTGCTTTCCGGCGGGACGGTGTTCGACACCCGCGCGCTGCCGGGCAAAAACGTCCCCTCCATCACCCTGTCGGACGGCCCCAACGGCGTGCGCAAACAGGCGGGCGCGGCGGACCATCTGGGCCTGAACCCCAGCGTGCCCGCAACCTGCTTCCCGACGTCCGCCACCGTGGCAAACAGCTGGGACCCCGCCTTGGGCGAGGCCGTCGGCGAGGCCATGGGCGAGGAAGCCGCCGCACAGGAAGTTTCGGTCCTGCTGGGCCCCGGCCTGAACATCAAGCGCAGCCCGCTGTGCGGCCGCAACTTCGAGTATTTCTCTGAGGACCCCTATCTGGCCGGTAAAATGGCGGCGGGCTATGTCCGCGGCATCCAGAAGAACGGCATCGCGGCCTGCCCCAAGCACTTCGCGGTGAACAGTCAGGAGCTGCGCCGGATGGCCAGCGACTCCATCGTGGACGAGCGCACCCTGCGGGAGATCTACCTCACCGGCTTTGAGATCGTGGTCAAAGAGGCAAAGCCGAAGACCATCATGTCCTCCTACAACCTCATCAACGGCACCTATGCCAACGAGAACGCCCATCTGCTCAAGGACATCCTGCGGAAGGACTGGGGCTTCGAGGGCGCCGTCGTCACCGACTGGGGCGGCTCCAACGACCACGCCCTCGGCGTGAAGAACGGCTCCACGCTGGAGATGCCCTTCCCCGGCGACGACTCCGTCCGGGAGCTGATGAAGGCCGTGGAAAGCGGCAAAATTTCGGAAGCGGACGTGGACGCCCGGCTGGACGAGCTGCTGGAGCTGGTGCTGGACACCAAGGCCGCCGTCGAAGCGGCCCCCCGCACCTTTGACGCCGACGCCCATCATGCGCTGGCCCGCCGCGCGGCGGGGGAGAGCATCGTTCTGCTCAAGAATGAGGGCGGCATCCTGCCCCTGAAAGCGGGCGAGAAGGTGGCCGTCATCGGCGACTTCGCCAAGACGCCCCGGTATCAGGGGGCCGGTTCCAGTGCCGTCAACTCCATCAAGGTGGATTCCTTCCTCGACTGTCTGGCCGGGAGCGGCCTTGTGAGCGCGGGTTATGCGCAGGGCTTTGAGCGGCAGGGCAAGGCAAACGACACCCTGAAGCAGGAAGCCGTGGCGCTGGCGCAGAACGCCAACGTCGTTCTGCTCTGCATGGGTCTGGACGAGATCAAGGAGAGCGAGGGCATCGACCGCTCCAACATGAAGCTGGCGCAGAGCCAACTGGACCTGCTGGCAGCCGTTGCCGCCGTCAACCCGAACGTCATCGTCCTGCTCAGCGCGGGTTCTTCTCTGGAAACGGAGTGGCTGCGGGACTGCAAGGCGCTGGTCTACGGCTGCCTCGGCGGTCAGGCGGGCGCGGGCGCTCTGGTGGACGTGCTCACCGGCGCGGTCTGCCCCAGCGGCAAGCTGGCCGAAACGTGGGTGAACGGCTACGACGATTCCCCGGTGAAGGATCACTTCGCGGGCGAGGGCCGCACCGTGCAGTACCGCGAGGGCCTGTATGTGGGCTACCGCTACTTTGAGACGGCGGGCAAGCCTGTGGCCTTCCCCTTCGGCTACGGCCTGAGCTACACCACCTTCGCCTACAGCGGCCTCAAAGCCGCGGCCGACGGCGTGACCCTGACCGTGACCAACACCGGCAGGTGCGCCGGTGCCGAGATCGTGCAGCTCTACGTGGCCAAGCCCGACGCCAAGATCTTCCGCCCCGCACAGGAGCTGAAGGGGTTTGCAAAGGTCTGGCTGGAGGCTGGCGAGAGCAAGACCGTCACCATCCCGCTGGACGATAAGGCGTTCCGTTATTGGAATATCGCCACCGATGGCTGGGAGGTCGAGGGCGGCAAGTACCTGATCCGTGTGGGCGCTTCCAGCGATGACATCTGCCTGACCGGCGAGGTCACGGTGCCGGGCACCGGGGCCCCGAACCCCTACCAGAGCGTCGAGCTGCCCCACTACCGGACCGGCGAGGTCACGCAGGTCTCCGATGAGGAGTTTGCCGCCCTGCTGGGCCGCCCCATCCCGGAGGATAAGATCAAGATCGACCGCAATATGACGCTGGGCGAGCTGGGCCACGGCCGCAGCCCGCTGGGCTGGATCGTTGCGGCGGTGCTGGGGCAGCTGCTGCGGCGGAGCATTCAGCGCGGCAAGCCGGATCTGAACATCCTGTTCCAGTACAATATGCCGCTGCGTGCCTTGGCCAAGATGACCAACGGTGCCATCAGCATGGGCATGGTGGACGGCATCGTGATGGAAGCACAGGGCTTCTGGATCATCGGTCTGCTGCGGGTCATCGTGGAGGCCGTGAAGAACATCGTCCTCAACGGGCAGATGGAAAACCGCCTGAAAAACAGCTGAAAGGGAAGTAAGTATGAACTTCTGGAATCATTTCGCCGCCAAGCACCCGGCGGCTGCCAAATGGGTGCGTGAGGGCGGTCTGTTCGTCATCGTGTCGAACCTCATCACCGTCTTCAAGTATCTGCTGCTGCAGTTCCTGCCCGCAGCGTTCAAGAGTCTGCCGGTGGTGGACTTCGGCTGGCCGGGCATCGACATCACCCTGTTCGGCGAGACCTTCAAGTGGAACATCCTCGGCTATGACGCCGCTCACGGCGGTCTGCCCTACTTCTGCGCTTACATGATCGCTATGATCATCGGCGAGTGCATTAACTTCCCGATCCAGCGCAGCTTCGTCTTCCGCAGCAAGGGCAACCTCGGCAAGCAGATCGCATGGTATGTGCTGGCCTTCTGCGTCATCACCTGCATCGTCAACTCCATCAACTGCATCTGGGTCGCGGTGGCCGGTCTGCTGGTGCCCGACTTCATCTACAACATCGGCACCACCGTCCTGAACGGCGGCATCTCGATGATCATCTTCTTCTTCGTCAATAAGATCATCTTCCCCGAAGGCGAGGCCAAGAAGAACTAAACAGTGCGTTTCTCCTTCATCATTATCATTTCTCCATAGAACAAAACGCCCGGTACCGTGCAGGAACCGGGCGTTTTGTTGTCGTTTTGCGGATTTTTTGTCCGCCCATCGCGGACTTTTTGCGGATAGGGCCGAAGTTTCCAAAAAGGCTTGCACTTCTATGCTTTAGTGTGGTAAAATCAGAGCAACCTTATATGGGAAAGGGGAAAGTATATGAGCAACATCTGTATCATTGTTACCATCGTTGTCTATCTGGTGGCGATGCTGCTCGTCGGGTTTGCGTACAGCAAATCCAACAACGACAGCACCGACTTCTACCTTGGCGGCCGCAAGATGGGCCCGCTGGTCACGGCCATGAGCGCCGAAGCCAGCGATATGTCCAGCTGGCTGCTGATGGGGATGCCCGGCCTCGCGTACCTGACCGGCATCGCCTCGCCCGGCTGGACGGCCATCGGCCTTGCGGTGGGCACATGGCTGAACTGGCTGATCGTGGCCCGGCGGCTGCGGCGGTACTCGGCCAATCTGGACGCCATCACGGTGCCGCAGTTCTTGTCGCTGCGATTCCATGACCAGCGCAACCTGCTCAACGCGCTGGGCGCGGTCATCATCATCGTCTTCTTCGTGCCCTACACGGCCTCCGGCTTTGCGGCCTGCGGCAAGCTGTTCCACAGCCTGTTCGGGGTGGACTACATGGCGGCGATGCTGGTGTCGGCCCTCGTCATCGTGGGTTATACGATTCTGGGCGGTTTCCGCGCTGTGACCACCACCGACCTTATCCAGTCCATCGTCATGTCGCTGGCGCTGGTGGCTGTGCTGGTGTACGGCATCGGCGCGGCGGGCGGCTGGGACGCCGTGGTGACCAACGCCCAGAGCCTGACCGGCTACCTGACCATGATGGCCAGCCACGACGCGGCCACCAACACCGCCACCTCCTACAGTCTGCTGGACATCGTCTCCACGATGGCGTGGGGCCTCGGCTATTTCGGAATGCCTCACATCCTGCTCCGTTTCATGGCCATTGAGGATGAGAAGAAGCTGGTCCTCAGCCGCCGTATCGCCTCGGTGTGGGTGGTCATCGCGATGACGGCCTCCATCGTCATCGGTGTGGTGGGCCTCGGCATGACCAAGGCCGGTGCGCTGGAGTTCTTGAGCGGTTCGTCCAGCGAGACCCTCATCGTCCGCATCGCCAGCCTTATCAGCGGCCACGGCATGCTGGCGGCCGTTCTGGCGGGCCTGATCTTGGCGGGCATTCTGGCTGCGACCATGTCCACCGCCGACAGTCAGATGCTGGCGGCAGCGTCCAGCGTCTCCCAGAACATCCTGCAGGAGTTCGCCCACCTCAAGCTCAGCGAGAAGCAGAGCCTGTTTGCCGCCCGCCTGACCATCATCTGTGTCAGCGTGGTGGGCGTGGTGCTGGCCCGCGACCCGGATTCCAGCGTCTTCGGCATCGTCAGCTTCGCGTGGGCCGGTTTCGGCGGCGCGTTCGGCGCGGTCATCCTCTGTGCGCTGTTCTGGAAGCGCTGCAACTGGCAGGGCGCGTTGGCCGGGATGCTCTGCGGCGGCCTGATGGTCTTCGTCTGGAAGTACCTCATCAGCCCGCTGGGCGGCATTTTCGGCATCTATGAGCTGCTGCCCGCCTTCCTGACCTCGCTGGTCGTCTGCTTTGTCGTCAGCCTCGTCACCCCGGCACCTTCCGAGGAGATCGAAGCGGAGTTTGAGGCAGCGAAGTAAAGAGGAAAAATAGGAAATGAGCCTTTGCAGAAAACGCAAAGGCTCATTTTGTATCCGGAAAAATCAATTCATCACGATCAGGAGGACCTCACAAAACGGCACCGTCAGCCCGCAGCAGAAAAAGAAGAAATAATCCAGTGCGAACTTTACAAGGCGGACGCCGGGGGAGAGAAAATCAAGCGAATTTGTAAGGGCTGCATCCCACTCGCCCCAGTGGCGAAAATATCCGGTCTGTTCAAAGAGACGCCAAAGGTTCAGAGTGAAACACTCCAGCGCCAGAAGTAGCGGAAAGATCAGGAGGGACTGCATCCAGCCGTCCGCCCGGAAATCTCCATTGCCAAGGCCGTGCCAGTGAACGACAAGAACACCGGGGTGGAAGCATACGCCCCAGACGGCCAGCAGGATGCTCAGACAGAGCAGCGCGGCCCGGATGGAGTACCAGTCGATGTGATGTGGACGGCGGAGCATGGTCAGGAAATCTTCCAGTGTGGGTTCGGCGTCCGGCAGAGACGTTTCCTGCGGGTCGCGGCAGTGCATTAGGTCGGAGAGCGTCAGGCCCAGTGCATCCGCCAGTGGTTCCAGCGTGTTGATGTCCGGCAGACCGACACCCCGCTCCCAGCGGCTGACGGCTTTGTCGGTCACATGCAGCTGTGCGGCCAGATCGGCCTGCGTCAGCCCGCAGGCCTTGCGGGTCCGGGCCAGAAAGGCCCCGAAATCTTTGGCGTTCATACGGTTCACATCCTTTGAGGACAGGATAGCATACCCGACTCCAAAACGCAACCGACGCTTCGTTTACCTGCGTCGTCACGCAAAAAATCCCCGCCTTGTGCTCGGTCAATGAACACAGGGCGGGGATCGTTTTATATGGAGTTCAGAAGAAAAATGCTGGGTTCAGCTTACAGCTGGGGGCCGGCGGAGACCAGAGCCTTGCCGTGCTCGTTGCCTTCGTACTTTGCGAAGTTCTTGATGAAGCGGCCAGCCAGATCCTTTGCCTTCTCCTCCCACTGGGAAGCGTCAGCATAGGTGTCGCGAGGATCGAGGATCGCGGGATCGACGCCGGGCAGCTCGGTGGGAACTTCGAAGTCGAAGTAGGGGATCTTCTTGGTGGGAGCCTCGTTGATGGCGCCGCTCAGGATGGCATCGATGATACCACGGGTATCCTTGATGGAGATGCGCTTGCCGGTGCCGTTCCAGCCGGTGTTGACCAGATAAGCCTTTGCGCCGCTCTTCTGCATCTTCTTGACCAGCTCCTCAGCATACTTGGTGGGGTGCAGCTCCAGGAAGGCCTGGCCGAAGCATGCAGAGAAGGTGGGGGTGGGCTCGGTGATGCCGCGCTCGGTGCCGGCCAGCTTTGCGGTAAAGCCGGACAGGAAGTAGTACTGGGTCTGCTCCGGGGTCAGGATGGAGACCGGGGGCAGAACGCCGAATGCGTCAGCAGACAGGAAGATGACGTTCTTGGCTGCGGGTGCAGAAGAGATCGGGCGGACGATGTTCTGGATGTGGTTGATGGGGTAGGACACACGGGTGTTCTCGGTGACGCTCTTATCGGCGAAGTCGATGTGGCCCTCAGCGTCCAGCGTGACGTTCTCCAGCAGAGCGTTGCGCTTGATGGCGTTGTAGATGTCGGGCTCGGACTCCTTGTCCAGATTGATGACCTTTGCATAGCAGCCGCCCTCGAAGTTGAAGACGCCGTTGTCATCCCAGCCGTGCTCGTCGTCGCCGATCAGCAGACGCTTCGGGTCGGTGGACAGGGTGGTCTTGCCGGTGCCGGACAGACCGAAGAAGATGGCGGTGTTCTTGCCCTCCATATCGGTGTTGGCGGAGCAGTGCATGGAAGCCATGCCCTTCAGCGGCAGGAAGTAGTTCATCATGGAGAACATACCCTTCTTCATCTCGCCGCCGTACCAAGTGTTGACGATGACCTGCTCCTTGGTGGTGATGTTGAACATGACAGCAGTCTCGGAGTTCAGGCCCAGCTCCTTGTAGTTCTCGACCTTTGCCTTGGAAGCGTTGTAGACCACGAAATCAGGCTCGAAGTGCTCCAGCTCCTCAGCGGTGGGCTTGATGAACATGTTGGTGACAAAGTGTGCCTGCCATGCCACTTCCATGACGAAGCGGATCGCCATGCGGGTATCCTTGTTTGCGCCGCAGAAAGCATCCACGACGTACAGGCGCTTGTTGGACAGCTCCTTCTGTGCGATCTCCTTCACGGCAGCCCAAGCTTCCTGAGAAGCGGGGTGGTTGTCGTTCTTGTATTCGTCGCTGGTCCACCACACGGTGTTCTTGGAGTTCTCGTCCATGACGATGAACTTATCCTTGGGGGAGCGGCCGGTGTAGATACCGGTCATAACGTTGACGGCACCCAGCTCGCTGACCTGACCCTTCTCGTAGCCTTCCAGACCGGGCTTGGTCTCCTCTTCAAACAGCTGCTCATAAGAGGGGTTATACACGATCTCAGTCGTGCCGGTGATACCATACTTGCTCAGATCTACCTTTGCCATGATACTTATACCTCTTCTTTCAGATTCAATTCTGATCGCACAGCGCGTACATCCTCAGCCAAAAGGGCCGCGCGGGCGATGAAGAAATACAGATGCGTATTCTCCTGTTTATCATTATACATAAAACACGCCCAAAATCAACCAGATAAAACAAATCCTTCGGTTAGAAACAACAAATTTCATTAAGAATCTGAGACGTTTGCGGTAATTTCATGAAAAAAATCGGGGTTTGGGATGAACAAAATAAAGATATTTTGCCAAAAACAAAATTGTGATAAAACTTTAACAAACTGGGATTCTAGGTAAGGGGCCCCACCATTGCGGGACAGCACCTTTTGGGTTTTTCGTTATACCCGTTTTGAACGTGTTATCAAGGGTTTTGCCTTATCTTACGCTGTGCGAAACAAAGGTGAAGTGTTCCCGCTGCCGTCCTTGCCCTCTCCGTCATCGCTTCACGATGCCACCTCTCCCAAGGTGAGAGGCCTTGGCAGTCTGCCAAAAATCGCGGGGCATCTTGTGTTATGCCAAACTTTTACCGCCTTTTCGCGCGATTTCACTGGCAAAGAACTTTAACCTGTGGTATACTGTAAAGAGGACGTAAAATCAGAAAACCCGCGCATCGCGCTTTTATGGAGAATCCTGCTTTATGAAGACCCTCTACATCTTCCTGACCCGTTCGGGCACCTTGGTGTCGAATTTGGTGTACGCACTGACCGGGGCGGAGTATACCCACATTTCCATCGCGTTTGACGAGAACCTGAATACCCTGTACAGCTCCACCCGGAAGAACGGCTACACCATGTTCCCGGCGGGGCCGAGCCGGGAATACCTGAACAAGGGCGTCTTCCGGCTGCGGGAGAACATCCCCTGCGCGCTCTATGCGCTGGAAGTGTCGGACGAGGCCTACGCCCGCGCCAAGCGCCGCGCCGAACATATGATGACCCACGGCGAGCTCTACCGCTTCAACTCGCTGGGGCTGCTGCTCTGCGCGTTTCATATCCGCTGGAACCGCCGCCGCCATTATTTCTGCTCCCAGTTCGTCAGCGAGGTGCTGCAGAAGAGCGGCTCGCTGGACTTGCCCAAGCACAGCACCCTCATGCGCCCCAACGATTACGCCGCCCTGCCCCAGCTGAAATGTCTGTATCAAGGGAAGCTGGCCGGTCTGCCCCAGCGGCAGAGCATGGAGATGGGCGAGATGGAAAGCGTCATCGGGCTGTATCTGGAGGTCTTCTTCGGCGCAGTCAAGAGCGGGGCGCAGAAGATGTTCTGATTTTCTGAAAAAACTTGAAATTTCCTGTTGACAAAACGCGGTCTCTGTGCTAAAATAATCGAGTCGGGAGCGAACGCCCGATGCAAAATGGACGTATGGCCCGTTGGTCAAGCGGTTAAGACAGAGGCCTCTCACGCCTTTAACATCGGTTCGATTCCGGTACGGGTCACCATTTTATAGTAGTAAAACGGTCATGTGCCGTTTTATATAGATGCCTCTTTAGCTCAGTCGGTTAGAGCACCTGACTGTTAATCAGGGTGTCGCCTGTTCGAGTCAGGCAAGAGGCGCCAGCAAAGCGATGGAAGTTTTCCATCGCTTTTTTCTTTTGTTTTCACCCTTTTGTTGACAGAAAATTGGACTGGGGCTATACTTATTAGCAAAGGAAAAAACCTCTCAGGCCGCCTGTCGGCGTCCAGCTCCCCTAATAGGGGAGCCCTTGGCAAAACCGGGAACTGGATGGATACGCCAGAGCCTCCCCTACAAGGGAAGGTGGCATCGCGTAAGCGATGACGGAGAGGTTGTACAAAGGTGAGCCTGAAAGAGAAGGAGATTATTTATGAAGCAAATTATCCTGACCGGCGACCGCCCCACGGGCCGTCTGCATGTGGGCCATTACGTTGGCTCCCTGAAGGAGCGCGTCCGGCTGCAGAACACCGGCAAGTTCGATGAGATCTACATCATGATCGCTGATGCACAGGCGCTGACCGACAACGCCGACAACCCGGAGAAGGTGCGCCAGAACATTTTGCAGGTGGCGCTGGACTATCTGGCCGTGGGCATCGACCCCGCCAAGTCCCACATCTTCATTCAGTCCATGGTGCCGGAGCTGACCGAGCTGAGCTTCTATTATATGAACCTCGTCACGGTGTCCCGCTTGCAGCGCAACCCCACCGTCAAGGCGGAGATCCAGCAGAAGAACTTCGAGACCAGCATCCCGGTCGGCTTCTTCACCTACCCCATCAGTCAGGCCGCCGACATCACGGCGTTCCGCGCCACCACCGTCCCGGCGGGCGAGGATCAGATGCCCATGCTGGAGCAGTGCCGCGAGATCGTCCACAAGTTCAATTCCGTCTACGGCGAGACTCTGACGGAGCCTGAGATCATGCTGCCCCAGAATGCCGCCTGTCTGCGTCTGCCGGGCATTGACGGCAAGGCCAAAATGAGCAAGTCGCTGGGCAACTGCATCTACCTCTCCGACGAGCCGGAGGACATCAAGAAGAAGATCATGTCCATGTACACCGACCCCGGTCACCTGCGGGTGCAGGACCCCGGCAAGGTGGAGGGCAACCCCGTCTTCACCTATCTGGATGCCTTCAGCCGCCCGGAGCACTTCGCTGAGTTCCTGCCGGAGTACCAGAACCTCGACGAACTCAAGGCCCACTATCAGCGCGGCGGTCTGGGCGACGTGAAGATCAAGAAGTTCCTCAATGCCGTCATGCAGGCCGAGCTGGAGCCCATCCGTACCCGCCGCAAGGAGTGGGAGCAGCGTCTGCCGGAGGTCGTGGAGATCCTGAAGGAAGGCAGCGCCGTGGCCGAGAAGACCGCCGCCGCCACCCTCGCCGATGTCCGCAAGTCCATGAAGATCGATTACTTCACGGATAATAACCTGCTGAAGTAACAAATCGTAAAATATAGATGCAAGAAAACAGCGCCGCTCTCCCGGTCATGGGAAAGCGGCGCTGTTCGCTTAACGTTTCAAATCTGCAAATAGTTCATCCAAATCCGTATAATGCTTTACATTGGGGTCTCGCGCAATGCGCTCGGCTTCCAACATGGCAGCAATGGTTTCTTCGTTTGGATGCTCTTCACTTTGCAGCTCTATTTTTACAATATCAGGCATTGTAGCTGCGGTTCTTGATCTCGTCGGTGACCTTTGCGATGAAGGCGTCGAGGTCCATCGTGGTGGTCTCGCCCTTGCGGTCACGGACGGAGATGTTGCCGGCCTCGGCTTCCTTGGCGCCCAGAACCAGCATATAGGGCACGCGGTCCACCTGCTGTGCGGCGCGGATCTTGTAGCCGATCTTCTGGTTGTCGTCGTCCAGAGCCACGCGGACACCGGCCTCCACCAGCTTCTCGGTGACGGCCTCAGCGTAGTCCAGCGTCTTTTCGGAGACGGGCAGGACCTTGACCTGCACAGGAGCCAGCCAAGTGGGGAACTTGCCCTTGGTCTCCTCGATCAGGTAGGCCATGAAGCGGTCCAGAGAGCCGAGGATCGCGCGGTGCAGGACCACGGGGGTCTTTTCGGTGCCGTCCTTGTCCACATAGGTCAGGTGGAACTTGGCGGGCAGGCAGAAGTCCAGCTGGCAGGTGGACAGGGTGTACTCCGCGCCGACGGCGGGCTTGACGTTGACGTCCAGCTTCGGGCCGTAGAAGGCGGCCTCGCCGATCTCCTCGGTGAAGTGGATGCCCAGCTCGGTCAGCACCTCACGCAGGGCGTTCTCGGCGTGGTTCCACATGGCGTCGTCGTCGTGGTACTTCTTCTTGTCGGCGGGGTCACGCAGGGACAGTACACAGCGGTAATCGGTGATGTTGAAGTCCTTGTAGGTCTCGAAGATCAGGTTGCAGACATCGGCCACCTCGCTCTTGATCTGCTCCGGGGTGCAGAACAGGTGGGCGTCGTTCTGGCAGAAGTGGCGGCCGCGCTCGATGCCCTTCAGGGTGCCGGAGGACTCGTAACGGAAGTCGTGGGCGATCTCACCGATGCGCATGGGCAGGTCACGGTAGGAGTGGGGATGATTTGCGTAGATCATCATGTGGTGGGGGCAGTTCATGGGGCGCAGCACGTAGCTCTCGCCCTCCATCTCCATGGCGGGGAACATGTTCTCGCGGTAGTGATCCCAGTGGCCGGAAGTCTTGTACAGGTTCACGGTGCCGATGCAGGGGGTCATGACGTGCAGGTAGCCACGGGCACGCTCCTTGGCCTTGATGTAGTTCTCCAGCTCCTGCCAGACGGTGTAACCGGCGGGCAGGAACATGGGCAGACCACGGCCCACCAGATCGTCGGTCATGAACAGGCCCATCTCCTTGCCGATCTTGCGGTGATCGCGCTCGCGGGCCTCCTGCTGCTCCTTCTCCCAAGCTTCCAGCTCTTCCTGATTGCGGAAGGCCACGCCGTTGATGCGGGTCAGCATCTTGTTCTCTTTGTCGTTCTTCCAGTATGCGCCGGACTGCTGGGTGATCTTGAAGGCCTTCAGCGCCTTGGTGTAGGTCAGGTGAGGTCCGATGCACATATCGATATACTCGCCCTGCTGGAAGAAGCTGAACTCGGTCTCGTCGGCCAGATCCGCCATGTGCTCGATCTTGTAGTTCTCGTGACGCTCTTCCATCAGCTTCACGGCCTCGTCGCGGGGCAGGATGAAGGGCTTGATGGCCAGATTTTCCTTGGTGATCTTGCGCATCTCTTTTTCGATGTTGGCAAGGTCTTCGTCGGTGAGCTTGGTGTCGCCCAGATCGACGTCATAGTAGAAGCCGTTCTCGGTGGCGGGGCCGAAAGCGAAGTCTGCCTCCGGGTACAGGCGCTTGATGGCCTGTGCCATCACGTGCGCTGCGGTATGGCGGATAACATGCAGTTCCTGATCCTGTGGGCACTCGTCCACATGGCCGTCTTTGTAGATGATCTTCATAATGAAATCTCCTTTTGAACCTGAAACGAAAAATGTGAAAAACGAAAAGCGCTCCATCCCGCAGCAATACACGGGATGAAGCGCTTGAAAATTTCGCGTTCCACGGTTCCACCCGAATTGTGCGGCACGCCGCACCACTCGCTGTGCTGTAACGGGCGCACCCGGCAGAGGTTCGCCTCTGCACTCTGCGGTGGTAGAAGCTCTGGCTGCGCTGGGCCGCTTGCAGCACGCTTTTTATAAAAGCGGCGGCTTTCTCTGAAACGCAGGGGGCAAAGCCTCGGTTTGTCCGCATCATCGTTTTGGACGGAATGAAACTACGCTGATTGTAGCACGTTGGGCGGCAAAAATCAAGGGCTGGAACGTCATTCCTCCTGATTTTTCACCTTATGCCGCAGTTTGTGGGACATATATTCGGACCGCAGCTTGTTGGTGACGAAGGTCTGGCTGCTGTACAGGCCGTGGTGGCCGGAGAGCATATAGCAGATGCCGCAGCCCAGCGCGATGAGCTCCAGCCCCGCGCCGCTGAACAGCTCGAACCCCATCAGGATGGAGGGGATGAGGGCGTTGGTCGCGCCGCAGAAGATGGAGACAAGGCCGACCGCTGCCGCAAACCCGGCGGGCAGACCCAGCAGCGGGCCAAAAACGCAGCCGAAGGTGGCCCCCACAAAGAAGCTGGGCACGACTTCGCCGCCCTTGAACCCGCAGGAAAGGGTCAGCGCGGTGAGGAAGATCTTGCACAAAAAGTCCCACGGCAGGGCCTCGCCCTGCTCCACGGCGGCGGTGATGACGCCCATGCCCGCACCGTTGTACCGGCCCACGCCGAACAGGTAGGAAAAGGCGATGACGGCCACGCCGCCCACGAAGACGCGCAGCCACGGGTTCGGGAGGAGCTGCGGCACCTTGTGCTCCATGAAGTGCAGCAGACCGCAGAACAGCCGGGAGACGGCGGCGCACGCGAACCCCAGCAGGATGACGAGGAAGGCGTTCCAGACCGTCAGCTCCGGGGCCGTGATGGCAAAGTGGGTGGGGGCGATGCCAAAGGCCAGCGAGCAGCCGTAAGCGATGAGGGCCGAGGTGAAGGCCGGGACAAAGGCCGAGGTAAAGGTCAGGCCCACGTCCTCCACCATCATGGCGAAGAGGGCAGCGGTGAGGGGGGTGCCGAACAGGGCCGAGAAAAAGGCGGCCATGCCGCTGATGGTGGCGGTGCGGCGGTCGTGATCCTTGAGATGGAGCAGGGTGCCCACGTTCCAGCCGATGCTGCCGCCCATTTGCAGCGCTGCGCCCTCGCGCCCGGCGGAGCCGCCGCACAGGTGGGTGAGCACGGTGCCGAGGAAGATGGCCGGGACCAGCAGGATGCTTACCGGCTCGCCGCTCTGCACCGCGCGGATGACGTTGTTGGTGCCCACGCCCTCGCACTTCGTTGCCTTATATAAGGCGGTGATGAGAAGGCCCGCCGCCGGCAGCAGGAACAGAAGCCACGGCTGGTCGGCCCGCAGCTCGGTGACACGCTCGACGGAAAGGTGGAACAAAGTGCCCACCAGCCCACAGATCAGCCCCGTGGGGATCGCGAGGAAAAACCATTGCAGGGCCACCCGGATGGCAGCCTTGGCTGCGCGCTGGAACTCGTTGAAATTGCTCATAGAAGAAAACTCCTGCACATTGGACATCCTAATTTAAAATCGTTCAGAACCGCTCCAAAATAACACAGCGGTGGGGGGTTGTCAACTAAAAAACGGTTAAGAAAGCCATGTGATTTCCGTATGGCCGGTACAACAAAGCCCCCGCTCCCTTGTGCGGAAGGAGCGGGGGCTTTGTGTGCTTGGATTCAGAAAAAAGGAAAAGGAGAAAAAGGAGAACAGATATCTATCGCACGCCTTGCGGCGGGACAGCGGAGAAAAAGAAGAACAAGGGCGGAGCCTTACTCCACGTCCTGCAGTGCGGCGAAGTCTTCCTCGCCGGTGCGGATCTTGACCACGCGGGTCACGTTGTAGACGAAGATCTTGCCGTCGCCGATGTGGCCGGTGTAAAGGGCCTTCTTGGCGGCTTCGACCACGGAGTCAACGCTGATCTTGGAGACGATGACTTCGACCTTGATCTTGGGCAGCAGGGTGGAGTCCACGGGCACACCGCGGTACTTCTCGCTGGTGCCCTTCTGGATGCCGCAGCCCATCACCTGCGTGACCGTCATGCCGGTGACGCCCAGATCGTTCAGGGCGGTCTTCAACTGGTCAAACTTGGACAGCTTTGCGATAATGGACACCTTGTGCATCCCGGTGTCGTAGATGCCGTCGTGGATGACAGCGGGCTCCCGCACCACGGGAACGGCTGCATCGATCTGCTTCGACGATGCCTTGACGGGGTCATCCTCGCCGAGGTCGGTATTTTCGTTGGGGAGCATGGCCGCTGCGTTGGCGTCGGAGATGGAGAAGCCAGCGTAAGCGGAAGCAAGGCCGTGCTCGTGGATATCAAGGCCGTCGATCTCCACCTCTGCGGGGACGCGCAGACCGATGGTCTTGTCGATGATCTTGAAGATGAGGAACATCACGATGAGAACGTAGGCGTCCACGGTGATGAGGCCCAGCAGCTGAATGCCCAGCTGGCTCAGGCCGCCGCCGTAGAACAGGCCCTTGCCCACGCCGTCGCCGCCGTTGGAGAACAGGCCCACCGCGATGGTGCCCCAGACGCCGTTTGCAAAGTGGACGGAGACGGCGCCCACGGGGTCATCGATCTTGGCGATCTTATCGAAGAACTCGACGCTCAGCACCACGAGAACGCCGGCGACGAAGCCGATGATGAACGCGCCGAAGGGGGAGACTGCATCGCAGCCCGCCGTGATGGCGACCAGACCGGCCAGCGAGCCGTTCAGGGTCATGGAGACATCGGGTTTGCCGTAACGCAGCCAAGTGAAGATCATGGTCACGCAGGTGGCCACGGCGGCGGCAAGGTTGGTGTTGAAGCAGACGAGGCCTGTCAGGGTCATGGTGGCGTCGGTGGACAGGCTCAGGGAAGAGCCGCCGTTGAAGCCGAACCAGCAGAACCACAGGATGAAGACGCCCAGTGCACCGGCCGTCAGGTTGTGGCCGGGGATGGCGTGGGGGTTGCCGTCCTTGTCGTACTTGCCGATGCGGGGACCCAGCATGGCCGCGCCCAGCAGGGCGATGACGCCGCCGACGTTGTGGACCGCTGCGGAACCGGCAAAGTCATGGAAACCCATGCTCTGCAGCCAGCCGCCGCCCCACATCCAGTGGCCGCAGATGGGGTACACCACCAGCGAAATGGCGGCGGAGTAGACGCAGTACGCTTTGAAGTTGGTGCGCTCTGCCATGGAGCCGGACACGATGGTGGCTGCCGTGGCGCAGAACACGGTCTGGAATACGATGTACACCCACAGCGGGATATCCAGACCCAAGTGGGAGTAATCGCCCTGAATGAACGGGTCGAACCCGCCGATGAGGGCGCTGGTGCCGCCGAACATCAGCCCGAAGCCGATGAGCCAGTAGCACGGGGTGCCGATGCAAAAATCCATCATGTTTTTCATGAGGATATTGCCGGTGTTCTTGGCGCGGGTGAAACCCGCTTCACACAGAGCAAAACCCGCCTGCATGAAGTAAACGAGGAATGCCGCAACCAACACCCAGCAGGTGTTTACGGAGTTGAACATGAGATCCTACCTCCCCACGATCTTTGGCGGGCCGGACGCCAGTACCGGCCCTTGGCAAAATCCGCTGCTGCACCCCTCTATCTGCGCAGCAGCGCAAAATATGGAAAACAAAAGGCGCTGGCGGAATCTCTTCCGTCAGCGCCTTTGCTTTCGATGGCACGAGTATAGAGCGTTTGGGTCAAGGTGTCAAGTACCAGACTTGATTTTTGACGTTTTTCACAATCCGAGCGGCACAACAACACATAAACTTTGGAAAAGCCCGAAGCCCGCCTGCTTCATCATGGAGCCGCGTGCTGCCCGAACTGCCTGAGAGGTTTATTCTTTGTGCGCACCGCGCATCTCAATGTGGAGCAGAAGGCTCATCAGCGCCCGCAGCGCGAAGGTAGCCGCCAAGGGCACCACCGATTCCAGATTCTGCAGCAGGAACGTTTTGGCGATCTCCGCCGACATCAGAAATTCCAGCGCCGTGGTCAGGCCGCTGCTCATCTCGTGGTGGAAATCGAACCGCTCGTGGAAAAAGAAGGTGCGGATATAGTGGTGGGTGGCCCGCGCAAGGCTGGTGACGATGATGAACAGGCCGATGACCTCGGCCAGCCCCGCGATCATGGGGACGGCGGATTCCAGAAATCCTTCCAGCGCCTCCGCGATCACGTTGTTGAACTGATACAGCGCCCCCATCTTACAGCAGGGTCTTGACGTAGGCAGCCAGCTCTTCGTCCTTGCAGGAAGCGAAGAACAGCTCGCTGAATTTCTCACCGGCCACGGCACCCTTCAGCAGATCCTGATCGATGCTCTTCAGGCACTGGATCAGCGGCTTGAAGGTGGCGGCGCGGACACCGTCGAGGATCTTCTTGTTGCGCTGCTCCGGCTCCACCCGCTCCTTGGGGTAGCCCTGACCGTGGCCGAAGCCGAACAGCTTCTCGAAGCAGTATTCGAGGTTCAGCTCACCGCCCCAGCCGAAGCCCTTGGCAAAGGGCATGGCCACGGCGTTGCCGTCGTTGACGTGGGCAAAGGTGTAAGCGTCCACGGGATCCTCCACATGGCCGCAGATGACGCCGGGGAAGCTGTTCAGCGCCAGCATGGCACCCTCGCCGGTGCCGCAGCCGGTGATGACGTAATCGGCTGCGCCGCTGTTCAGCAGGATGGCGGCCAGAATGCCGCACTGCACATAGGTCAGCTGGGCTTTGTCGTCGGCGGCATACATGCCGTAGTTGACGACCTCATGGCCCATGGGCTCCACGACCTTCTTCAGAGCGGCCTCGATGATGCCATTCTTGGCGGCCTGACTGTTTTCGTTGATGAGAGCGATCTTCATGGAAAATTCCTCCTCGGAGTGTTCAAATTTTCCACCGTTTCCCAAAATAAAGTGGAAAACGGCGGAGCGTGTCAGAAACTGCTGTGTTTAGTGTATCCGGTCGGGGCGGAAAAGTCAACGGCGGAAGGTGTCTTTCCCCAATTTCCGCTTTTGCTGCCGGGCCATGATGGGCATCAGCAGCGGGGTGGGCACGAGCTTCTGAACTGTGGTGGCCGCCCGCATCAGGGCCGACGGCACGATGATGGTCTTGTGGCGCAGCATCCCGCGCATGGCCTCGTCCACGCAGAGCTGGGGCGAAATGCCCTTGAGTGCGAAGACGACGTCGGCGCGGTCATTGAACTCAGTGTCCACCGGGCCGGGGCAGAGGGCGCAGACGTAGACCGGGCTGTGCTGCTCCCGCAGCTCCTCGGCCACGCCCCGCGTCAGGCTGACGACGTAGGCCTTGGAGGCGTAGTAGCCCGCCATATAAGGCCCACCCGGCAGCAGCCCGGCGGAGGACGCCACGTTCAGGATGGCCCCGAAGCCCTGCGCCTCCATCTTTTTCAGCACGAACTTGAACAGCCGGTGCATCGCGAGGACATTGACCCGCAGCATGGAAAGCTCCTTTTCCGGGTCCGTCTCCAAAAAGCTGCCGCAGGCGCCGAAGCCCGCGTTGTTGATGAAGAAATCGATCCGCTCGTCGGCGAGGGCGGCGCAGAGCGCGTCGCACTCCGCATCGCTGGCAAGGTCGGCGGGGAGGACGCGGCAGGGGATGGCGTGCTTGGCCGAGAGTTCGGCGGCAAGGGCATCCAGCCGGTCCTTCCGGCGGGCGGTCAGGATGAGCCGGAAGCCCAGCTTTGCGTACCGGCGGGCAAACTCCTGCCCGATGCCGGAGGATGCGCCGGTGATCCAGACGGTTTTTGTATTCATGGCTTGTCCTTTCTCAATTCTTCATTGCTTTTTCCTACGTTTATTCTAACACACCCAAATCGCAGAATCCATGAAAATTTTCACGCTGCGAACCGACACTTGTTGCCGCCCGGCGTTTGGAGTATAATAGAGCGGAGAAAACGCACTTGTGCAGGAGGTAGCAGAAAATGAACAAACCGGTATTGGTGGTCATGGCGGCTGGTATGGGCAGCCGGTACGGCGGCATGAAGCAGATCGACCCGGTGGGCCCGAACGGGCAGGTCATCGTGGATTATTCCCTCTACGATGCCCGCCGCGCCGGGTTCGAGACCGTGATCTTCGTCATCAAGCATGAGATCGAGGAGACCTTCAAGGCCGCCATCGGCGACCGGGTGGCCAAGGTCATGAAGGTGAAGTACGCCTTCCAGCAGCTCGATGAGCTGCCCGCGGGCTTTGCCATCCCGGAGGGCCGGGTCAAGCCGTGGGGCACCTGCCACGCGGTGCTGGCGGCCAAGGACCTCATTGACGGCCCCTTTGCGGTCATCAATGCGGACGACTATTATGGCCCGGAGGCCTTCAAGGTCATCTACGATTACCTCTCCACCCACGCGGACGGCACCGTGTATGATTACTGCATGGTCAGCTATCTGCTGAAGAACACCGTCTCCGAAAACGGCAGCGTGGCCCGCGGCGTCTGCGTGGCAAACGAGGACGGCACCCTCCGCAGCGTCACCGAGCGCACCCGCATCGAGACCTATGAAAACGGCATCCACTACACCGAGGATGGCGGCGAGAGCTGGCACGACCTGCCCGCCGATGCCCCCGTCAGCATGAACCTGTGGGGCTTCGGCAAGAGCTTCCTCGACGAGGCCGAGCGCCGCTTTGCGGGCTGGCTGACCGAGCATCTGGAACAGAACCCCCTCAAGTGTGAGTACTTCCTGCCCCTCGTGGTCAGCGAGCTCATCGACGAGGGCAAGGCGGCGGTCAAGATCCTCCACAGCCGCGATAAGTGGTACGGCGTGACCTATCGCGAGGACAAGCCCACCGTGGTGGCCGCCATCGCGCAGAAAACGCAGGACGGCCTGTACCCGGAAGATCTGTGGGCGTGATAAGCTGAAAACATTACAACGTAGAAGAGGCTGCTGCACTTTCGGCTAAAACGATGTGCAACAGCCCCATTTTTTGTCTCTTATTTCCGCTTGAGCTGTTCCCGCAGGGAGTCCAGCGAGCGGCTGTGTTCGCCGTGTTTCATCTTGGGGAAGGCGCGGAGCATACGGCGCTTGCCGAAATGCGGGGTGGCCTTCTGAGTGCGGGCGCGGAACTCCTCGCTGCGAACCTGAAGCTCCTCGGCCAACTGTTCCAGACGGAGCAGCTCGGCGGTGCGTTCGGCTGTGCCCTTGGCTGCCAGCTTGACGGCGTTGGCCGCTTCCTCGGCGTTGAGCTTGGCGTCCTGCGAGGCTTTCTTGGCGGCCTCCATGGCTTCGTCGGCCTTGGCGCGCATCACATTGGCGGCGTCACGGGCGGACAGGCTGGAAGCACTGTCGCGGGCCTCGGCAGCGGCCAGCTTGAACTGCAAGCGGCTCTCGTCCATCTTTTGATCCACGGCCATGGCGTTGGTGCCCAGCAGTTCGGTCATGGCGTCGCTGACGGCGTGCATACTGTCGGCCACCTTTTCCAGCGCATCGAGGTCGCGGGCAAGGTCGGAGGCCGCAAAGGCGGTGGCGATGGTATCCGCCGCGTAGACGGCGTAGAGCAGGAACATCAGGATGAGGCCCACCAGCGGCGGGATCATCTCGATCAGCCCGGCGATGATCGGGTGGACCATCTTCATCACGATGAGGGTGCCCACGCCCCACAGCAGCGAGAACTCAAGGCAGATGTAGCCGCCGATGTTGAAGGGGTAATCGCTGTAGTCCCACCAGCGGGTGTGATAGAGCTTGTACAGCGCCCAGCCGCCTGCCAGTTCCAGCGTACTGGGCAGGATGACGCCGCCGATGTAGAGCAGCAGCAAGCTGTGCTGCAAGGGCGTCAGCAGGAAGAGGACGATGATCATGCCGAAGCCGTAGATGGGGCAGACCGGACCGTTCAGGAAGCCGCGGTTGACCAGCTGGCCGGTGGAAACGGCGGCGTAAACGACCTCAAGGCACCAGCCGATGCAGGAGTAGACGAGGAAGTATGCGAGGATCTGGTAGAGCGAAAACCCGCAGATCATCGTATCGGTAAAAAAGGCAACCATGAAATCACCTCCGTTATTCGGCTTTTCCCTCGGCTGCGGCAGCTTCGGCGGCAGCGGCCATCTTCTTGAGCACCTTGGGCTCGATCCACGTCACGGTCTCGTCACCGGGCAGCTTTTTCGCAATGAGAGCCTTGATCTTGATGCCCATCTCGGTGAACATCCCCTCGTGTTCGGTGCGGATGTTCCACTCCGGCTCCTTCTCGTGGAGGTCGAAGGTCTTCCACGTGATCTCGTAGCCGGAAGCGGGGAAGTATTCGAGGCTGTCCCGGAACAGATCGTCGTCGTCGGTCTTGAAGTAGATCTCGCCGCCATCTTCAAGGAAGGCGCGGTACTGGATGAGCTGGCGGGGGTAGGTCAGCCGGTGCTTGTTGGAGGAGGCGTTCTTGCTCCATGGGTTGCAGAAGTTGATGTAGATGCGGTGGACGGCATCCTCCGGCGTGATGACGTTGCGGATGCGCTCGATGTCGGCGCTCATGATCTTCACGTTGTCGATGGGGCGGCCCGCTTCCTGATAGGCGGCCTCGATTTTCCGCTTGGCGAGGATCAGCACCTTATCGGTGATGTCGATGCCAAGGTAGTTGTTCTCCGGGTGGGCCGAAGCCAGCTGGGAGAGGAAGCCGCCCTTGCCGCAGCCCAGCTCCAGCACGAAAGGCTGTTCCGGGCGGGCATACTGGGCATGCCACTTGCCGCCCCAGACAAAGGGGTCGTGGACGTGGAAATCGGCGGCCATCAGTTCCTCGTGGGCGTAGGGTTTGAATCGCATTCTCATACGGTGTGGTTCTCCTTCAAAAATGTTTCAACTTGTTCGGGGGCGGCGGCGCAGCTGCCCTGACAGATGCCGGGCTTGCCGCCGCCGCGGCCGTTCAGTGCGGTGTTCAGGGCCTTGGTCAGGGCGCGGACGTCGCCGCCCGCTTGGGCCAGACAGTAGCCGGTGCCCTTTTCGTTGGCGGTCAGGGCGGCGCACAGGCCGGTGGTGGCCTCGCTCAGCCGGGCGGCCAGCCGGTGCAGCTCGTCGGGGTCCAGCCCCGACACGATGCGGATGGCGTCCGCGCCGGGGGCGACCTGCGCGGCCAGCGCGTCGAAGAGCTCGCCGCACAGGCCGAAGTGGGCAAATTTCAGGGCGGTGTATTCGTCGTATACCCGGTGGACGGCGTGGGCCGTTTCACTGGGCTTGGCGCTGAGCAGGGCCCCGATGTCGGCCTGACGCTGGCGCATGGCCTGTGCGGCCAACAGGGCCCGCTCGCCGCAGACGATGCTCAGCCGGACGCCGCCCTTGTAGTTTTCCGCGGCGAGGATCTTGATCTGCCCCACGGCCCCGGTGGCGGCGGTGTGGGTGCCGCAGCACGCGCAGACGTCCGCGCCGGGGATGGTCACGATCCGCACTTGGCCTTCGATCTCCTTTTTGCTGCGGTAGGTCATCCGGGCCAGTTCTTCGCGGGTGGGGTAGGTGATGAGCACCGGCACGTTCTGCCAGACGATGCGGTTGGCGGCAAGTTCCGCCTCCCGCAGCCCTTCGGCGGAGATGGGCACGCTGGTATCCATCCGCACGGCGTCGGAGCCGATGTGGAAGCCGACATTTTCGGCCCCGAACATCTGGTGCAGGATGCCGGAAAGGATGTGTTCGCCGGTGTGCTGCTGCATTTTGTCGAACCGCCATGCCCAGTCGATGCGGCCGGTCACGGCGGTGCCGGGGGCAGCGGTATCGGGCAGGGCGTCCACCCTGTGCCAGATGACGCCGCCCTGTTCGTGGACATCGGTGACGGTGAGCCGGGCTCCGTCCGGCAGGGTCAGGGTGCCGTGGTCGGCGGGCTGGCCGCCGCCTTCGGGGTAAAAGACCGTACCATCCAGCGCGAGCTTCCCGCCGCCCCGGCCGTCCGGTTCGGCAGCAAGGATCACGGCGTCAGCTTCGCGGCGGTACGCATCGGCCTCGTAGTATTTTTGTGTGGGCTGCATAGATCCTCCCAAAAAGCATTCACTGTTCCGGCGGCGCAGAGCGGCGACGGAACAGTTTTTTCTAGTATACCACGTTTTTTGCCTGTGGAAAATAGTCTGCGGTTATGTTATGATAGGAAATAACCGAAATCCGAACGAAATGAGGAAGGTACATCATGCGTGAAAGTGGAATCCTGATGCCGGTGTCCAGCCTGCCCGGCCCTTATGGAATTGGCTGCTTCGGAAAGGAAGCTGAAAAGTTCGTTGATTTTCTCGCCGCTGCGGGCCAGAAGATCTGGCAGATCCTGCCGCTGAGCCCCACCGGCTACGGCGACAGCCCCTACCAGAGCTGCTCCGCCTTTGCGGGCAACCCCTATTTCATCGACCTCGATGCCCTCAAGGCCGAAGGGCTGCTGACGGCGGCCCAGCTCAAGGCCGAGCCTTGGGGCAAAGACCCGCTGGCAGTGGATTATGGCACGCTGTACACCAGCCGCTACAAGATCCTGCGGGCCGCTTACGCCGCATGGTGCAAGCAGTGGGAAGGGCTGCACGGCTGTGCCCGTTACTACCCGGATGCTTACTACGCCTTCACCCTCGAAAATGAGGACTGGCTGGAGGATTACGCCCTGTACATGGCGCTCAAGACCGCCAACGGGATGAAGAGCTGGACCGAGTGGCCCCGCGAGTACCGTCTGCGGGACGGCGGTGCGCTGGAGCGCTTCCGCGCCGAAAACGAGGAAGAGATCGGCTTCTGGAAGTTCTTGCAGTACGAGTTCGCGGCCCAGTGGAAAAAGGTCAAAGCCTACGCCAACGAAAAGGGCATCCAGATCCTCGGCGATATCCCCATCTACGTCTCGGCGGACTCCGTGGACGCTTGGGTGGGCGGCCCGCTGTTCGAGCTGGACGCCAACGGCGGCTTTGCCCGCGTGGCCGGCTGCCCGCCGGATTACTTTGCCGCCGACGGCCAGCTCTGGGGCAATCCGCTGTACAACTGGCCCTACCACCGCGAGACCGGCTATGCTTGGTGGATCAAGCGGGTGCGGCACGCGCTGGGCATCTACGATCTGCTCCGCATCGACCACTTCCGCGGCTTCGACACCTACTGGGCCATCCCGGCGGGCAGCACGACGGCCCGCGGCGGCAAGTGGGAGATCGGCCCCCGGATGGAGCTGTTCCACGCCCTCGAAGGGGCGCTGGGCAAGCTGCCCATCATCGCGGAGGACCTCGGCGACATCGTGGACAGCGTCCGTGAGCTGCTGGCTGAGAGCGGCTTCCCCGGCATGAAGGTGCTGCAGTTCGCCTTCGGCGGCGGCGACAACGAGTACCTGCCCCATAACCACATCAAGAACAGCGTAGTCTACCCCGGCACCCACGACAACACCACCCTGAACGACTGGTGGGAAAACAGCGCCACCGAGAAGGAAAAGACCATGGCGGCTGCCTACCTGCATTTGGTGCCCTGCCGCCCCACTGCCAAGGAAGTGGCCGCGGTCAAGGCAGATACCGCCCGCGTGGCCCTGCTGCGGGCGGCGCTGGGTTCGGCTTCGGATCGTGCCATCATCCCCATGGGCGACTGGCTGGGGCTGGGCGAGGAAGCCCACCTGAACACCCCCGGCCGCTTGGGCGGCAACTGGACATGGCGCGCCGCCGCCGGGTTCGACACCGCCGCGCTGGCCAAGGAAATCCGGGGCGAGTGCGAAGTGGTCTGCCGTGCATAAAAATCGGAAAAACCGGGATATCTTTGGCAGATTGACGAAGTTGTGAAAAAATCAGCTAAAATTTGTGCGTTTTGCTGGTAAGTCGCCCGCCGGAGTGGTATAATCGATTGTAAATCGAGGATCGTAAAAAGGCGGTCCCGTGGAAAAGGGTGCCGGGAGGGAGAATCCGGCACCACGATGATGGGGAAAAATGCATGAAAAAAGAATGGACCGAGCAGGACCTGCGCGTATTTGTACGCAGCGCACAGGCAGCTTTCGAGGACGTGACCCTGACCGAGGCGGACGAGGAGTCGGCCCGCAGCTGGCAGGATGACGGCCTGATGGTGGACTATGAGCTGCGCAACGGGCAAGTGGACTGCGTGCTGCGCCGTCAGATCGTGGCAGATGGCAAGGTATGGCAGCTGCAGATGACGGCACCGCTGGCGGGCAACGACCTGCCGGAGGACCGGATGACCCCGCGGGAGCGGGAACTCTGCCGCGACGACATGAACCACGATTTTCTGTCGGGTGTGTTCAACCGCCGCTATTTTGAGATCGAGTTCTGCACCCGGCTGGACGACTGGACCGACGCCCACCGCTGCGCCTCGCTGGCGCTGGTGGAGCTGGACAAGGCCGACGAGCTGCTGGCCCAGCAGGGTGACGCCGTGATGAACCAGTTGGTCTGCTTTGTGGCGAACCAGTGGAAAAAGCACTACGACCGCCCGGACGAGCGGGTGGTCTGCCGCCTGACCGATACGCTGTTTGCCATCGGCTGCGCGGACAAGACCTGCGCGGAACTGGCCGAGGAGCTGCGGGGCATCTACGCGGAAATGCCCCGCGAGTGCGTGGCCTCGGTGGGCCTGATGCGCCGGGTGGCGTTCACCCAGTCCATCGGCTGTGCCTGTACCGGCGAAGTCCGGGGCAAAAACTGGGATGCGCTGTACAAGCTCTGTGAAGAGCGGCTGGCCGCAGCCAAAACGGCGGGCGGCGATCAGGTCTGCGCCGGGTAATCCCCATGGATAAACGATCCCCCTTCTGGGTACGCTAGGTGCCAGAAGGGGGATTTTTGTTATGGAGAACCAGAAAAACGACAACCTCAACTTACTGGAAGCCGTGGTGCAGAATACCGAGATGGGCAAAAACACGCTGGAGCAGATCGTGCCCATGGCGGAGGATGCTCCGTTCAAGGCCGAGCTGCTGCGGGAGCGGAACATCTACCGGCAGCTGAATCAGGAGGCGCACACCGCCATCGAGGCCTGCGGCGGCACTGCCCAAGGCCAGAGCGCCATGGCGAAGCTGAACACCAAGATGGGCATCGGCATGAAGACCCTGACCGACAAATCGACCCGGAATCTGGCCGAAATGCTCTCCGAGGGCAGCAGTCAGGGCGTGATGGACTGCATCAAATCCCAGAAGGACTACCCCGACGCGGCCCCCGGCTCCAAGCGGCTGATGCAGCGGCTGCAGGATTTCGAGGAGGACAACCGCATCAAGCTGGAACAGTTCCTGTAAGCAAAAAGGAGCCGGGCGGCAAGCCCGGCTCCTTTTACGCATGGAGGTAAAATCAGAGCGATTCGACCATGGCGGCGACGATCTTGGTCGCAGTGGCGACGTACTCGGCGATGCTGAACTTCTTGACGACCAGCACCTCGTGGCCGTCTTCGTCAGCGTTGTCGCTCATAGCGCGCAGAATGACGCAGGGAACGCCATTCTTGGCCGCGATCTGGCTGACGGCGGCACCTTCCATCTCCACGCAGTCGGGGGCGCACTTGGCCTCAATGGCGGCCTTGGTCTCGCTGTCGCCCACGAAGAGGTCGCCGGTGGCGATCTTGCCGGTCAGCGCCTTGACGCCAGCCGCCTTGCAGGCGGCCTCGGCGGCGGCGATCAGCTCCGGGTCGCCGGTGTATTCCTTCAGGAACGGCGGGTTCTGGCAGATCATGTCCAACTGGGCGTCGTGGTAGAGCACCGTCTTGCCGATGACCACATCGCCGATGCCGATCTTCGAGGTCATGTTGCCCGCGATGCCGGAGAAGATGATCTTCTCGGCCCCGAACTTGGTGATGAGCACCTGCGTGGTGGCGGCGGCGTTGGCCTTGCCCATGCCGGCGCAGCAGACCACGACCTCCTTGCCCGCGAGGGTGCCCTTGTGATATTCCACGCCGCCATAGGGCGCCACGGTGACGTTCTCCAGCTTGGCACAGAGCTGATCGACTTCATCGGGCATTGCGCCCATAATTCCGATAATCATAGTTGAAATCCTTTTCCTTGTAAGCTCGCCCCTAGGGAGAGCCGGCGAGCGAAATGAGCCTGAGAGGGCAATCAAACGTTGAACAGGAACTCAATGACGTCGCCGTCCTTGACGACGTATTCCTTGCCCTCGGTGCGCTGCAGACCCTTGGCCTTGACGGCGGCGTAGTCAAAGTTGTTGGCTTCGAGGTCGCTGTAGCCGATGACGCTGGCGCGGATGAAGCCGCGCTCGAAGTCGCTGTGGATCTTACCGGCAGCCTGCGGAGCCTTGGTGCCCTTGCGGATGGTCCATGCGCGGCACTCCTTCTTGCCGTCGGTCAGGAAGGAGATCAGGCCCAGCAGGTCGTAGCTGGCGGTGATGAGGTTGTCCAGACCGCTGGCCTCGATGCCCATCTCAGCGAGGAAGGCCTTTTTCTCTTCGGGGGAGTAATCGGCGATGTCCTCCTCGGTCTTGGCGCAGATGGGGATGTAGCGGGCACCCTCTTCCTTGGCGCGGGCAGCCACCAGCGGGACATACTTGTTGTTCTCGATGCCCTCCATCAGGTCGTCCTCGCCCACGTTGCAGGCGTACAGGACCGGCTTTGCGCTCAGCAGACCCATCTCGTGCAGCACGGTCTGCTGTTCGGCGTCGCTCTCGTCGAAGTCGAAGCTACGGGCGGGTTTGCCGGCACTCAGGTGGTCGGCCAGCTGTTGCAGCCAAGCGGCCTCGGCGGCAGCGCCCTTGTTGTTGCCGCTCTTGGCGGCCTTGGCCATCCGGCCCGCGCGGTTCTGGACCACTTCGAGGTCGGAGAGGATCAGCTCATAGTCGATGGCGTCGATGTCGGCGATGGGGTCCACGGCCTCGGCCTTGGTCACGTCCTCGACGACATGGATGATGTTGTCGTCGTCGAAGCAGCGCACGACATGCACGATGGCGTCGCACTCGCGGATGTGGCCAAGGAACTTGTTGCCAAGGCCCGCACCCTGACTGGCACCCTTGACGAGGCCCGCGATATCGACGAACTCCACGATGGCGGGGGTCTTCTTGTTGGTCTGCCAGATCTCGGCCAGCTTGTCCAGCCGCTTGTCGGGCACGGCCACGATGCCGCTGTTGGGCTCGATGGTGCAGAACGGATAGTTCGCCGCCTCCGCGTTCTTGGTGGAGGTGATGGCGTTGAACAGAGTGGACTTGCCGACGTTCGGCAGACCGACGATACCTAATTTCATATCAAATACGCTCCTTACACGTTCTCGATCTATAAAACCACTCAGACCTCGCCCTTCGGGAGAGGTGGCACGGCAGGGCCGTGACGGAGAGGGTCCAGAACATAACAATACATCTATCATTATACGCAAAGCGGGAAGGGAGCGCAAGAGGTAGAAAAAGCTTCGGTGGGTTCGTTTTGCAAAAGTGTCAGTAGGGGATCCGGAAATAATCCATGACCGCTTTGAACTGATCCTGCGCGGTCAGGCAGGTATCCAGCAGATATCCTTGCTCCGACTTCCACTCATGGAGCCCCCGATAGTAGAACATTTTGAGGTCGTCCGTAATAATGAATGGCACGATGTTGTTCCGCAGACACTCCTTGAAGAGCAACAGCCGCCCGACACGTCCATTTCCATCCTGAAACGGATGGATGGATTCAAAGGAATAGTGAAATTCCAACAGGTCTTCCAGCGATTTGGCAGAATTTTGATTGTACGCAGATAAAAGCTCTTTCATCTGTGGGGCAACCAGTTCGGGAGCAGTGGTGCTTCTGCCGCCGACTTCGTTCGGAATTTTTTTGTATTCGCCGACGGCGAACCAGTCCTTGCGGGAATCGCTGGTGCCGCTTTTTAGGGTAAAGTGCAGCTTTTTGATCAGAGCTTCGGTGATGGGCTTCTTGGCATCTCGGATGACCATATCGATGCACTTGAAGTGATTGGCTGTTTCGACTACATCATCTACATTGATAACACCGTTCTCCATGCCAATGGTGTTGGTTTCGTAGATATACCGTGTCTGGTCATGGGTCAGGCGGCTGCCCTCAATGTGATTGGAGTTGTAGGTAAGGTCGATCTGGATTTTGTGATAGATTCCACCTTTGACATGTCCGGCCATTTCATCCTGTAAAACAGTAAGCAGAGTACGAGGTGCTTGTTGCTTTTTGTTGATACGTTCTGGACGCTCTGCATCCTGCGGAATATTCCATGTCTTGCCGATAAGGACTGCCCCCGGAATCTTGCCGGCAGCACAGTAGTTGCGGACCGTGCGCTCTGAAACATTCCATGATTTTGCCGTATCAGCGACAGAAAGATACTTCATATAAACACCTCCCAGTAAAATAATTATACCATTTTATCGGCAAGAAATCAAATTTTGAAATACGTAAAATTGAATTTTGCCGATAAAAAGTTGCGAATAATCTGGTAAAAAAGAATGGCCGCTGATGGAAAGAGAAATCTTTTCTTGATCCATGAGCGGCCATAATTTTGAGGGAGAAGACGGAACAAAACCATGTTGGTGCCGCTTTTTTGGCACCAGAAATGTGAAAAATCATACAAAACCTTCTTTATTTTGTCATAACTGTTCCGTATAATAGAAGATAGGCATTCATTGGAAACAACTGTCCCGGTGCGTGGGACGCTTTTTAAGAGACGATCACAAACGACGAACGAGTCGAGATACAGGAGGAACACTCATGGCAAACGAAAAGATCCTTGTCGTGGATGACGACGTGAATATCTGCGAGCTGCTGCGGCTCTATCTGACCAAGGAGGGCTATCAGGTCACCATCGCCAACGACGGCGAAGAGGGGCTGGACAAGTTCAATCAGGTCAAGCCCGACATGGTGCTGCTGGATGTGATGATGCCCAAGATGGACGGGCTGGAAGTCTGCCGCCGTATCCGCAAGCTGGGCAACACCCCCGTCATGATGCTGACGGCCAAGGGCGAGACCTTCGATAAGGTGCTGGGCCTTGAACTGGGCGCCGACGATTATATGGTCAAGCCCTTCGATGCAAAAGAGGTCGTGGCCCGTATCAAGGCAGTGCTGCGCCGTTGCACCGCTTCCACCCAGACCGAGACGAAAGAGGGCGTCATCGAGTTCGACAACCTCCGGCTGGATATGAACAGCTACGAGCTGCGGGTCAAGGGCAAGGTGGTGGAGGCTCCCCCCAAGGAGCTGGAGCTGCTCAACTGTCTGGCATCTCACCCCAACCGGGTCTACACCCGCGATCAGCTTCTGGACGAGGTCTGGGGCTTCGAGTATTACGGCGACAGCCGCACCATCGATGTCCACGTCAAGCGTCTGCGCGAAAAGCTGTCCGGCGCTTCCGACAAGTGGGAGCTGAAGACCGTCTGGGGCGTGGGCTATAAGTTCGAGGTGCGTCAGTAATGCGCAAAAGTATTTCCGTCACCTTCTTTTCGATGGTGGCGACCCTTCTGGTGCTGGGCACGGCGGTGATGGGATTCTCGGAATGGGTCCTGTTCAACCGCTATTTCGCGCAGGAGCGCTACGAGACGCTGGACAGCGTGGCCGAGGTCACCCAGCGGGCGGCGGACTACGTGGTGCAGCAGGCGGCGCTGCCCGGCGGCGATGAGCTGGATGCGCTGAGCGACAAGCTGGTGATCATCGGCGAGAGCGCGGAGGCCTACCTCTTTTTCACCGATGAGGACGGCAGCGTTCTCATCACGTCCAATCCGGAGCTGCTGGCCAAGGAGACGGTGCCCCAAGAGCTGATAGCCAAGGTGGGGGAGGATAAGCCCTACCACGTGCTGAGCACGCTGGACGGCGTGCTGACCGAAAAGAGCTACGTCTCCGTCCGGCAGACGCGGGATGCGCAGGGCGTGTGCAGCGGGTATCTGTTCCTCTGCTCCTCCGGCGCACGGCTGACGGCCTTCAAGCAAGAGTTCGGGTCGAACTTCTTCTTCTCGGCCTGCATCATGCTGCTCTGCGCCAGCGTGGTGACCTCCTTCCTGATGCGGCGGCTCACCGACCCGCTCCAGAAGATCACCGATGCGGCCCAGCGGTTCGGCGGGGGCGATTTCTCCGTCCGGGTCGAGGGCGTGGAGGGCGAAGGCGAGGTGGCCGATCTGGCCAACACCTTCAACCGGATGGCCGAGAACATCCAGTCCAACGACAACTCCCGTGGGCAGTTCATGGGCAACATCGCCCACGAGCTGCGCACCCCGATGACCACCATCAAGGGCTTCATCGACGGCATTCTGGACGGGACCATCCCGCCCGATATGCAGAACCACTATTTGCAGCTCGTCTCGGAGGAGACGGGCCGCCTTGCCCGGCTGATCCAGAACATGCTGGATCTGTCCAAGCTGGAGAGCGGCGAGTATCAGGTCAACGCCCGGATGTTCAACATCTGGGAGACCCTGACCGGCGTGGCTCTTTCGGCCGAGCAGCGGATCAACGACGGCATGATCGAGCTGGAGGGCCTGACCATGGACGAAAAAGTCCTCGTCTACGCCGACCCGGATCTGATCCATCAGGTCGCGTACAACCTGCTGGATAACGCCATCAAGTTCACCCCGGCGGGCGGGACCATCAAGTTCAAGGTCGAGAAGCTGGGCCCGGAGGTGGAAGTTTCCATCTGGAACTCCGGGCAGGGCATCAGCCCGGAGGCGCTGCCCCATGTGTTCCAGCGCTTCTATAAGGAAGACAAGTCCCGCGGGCTCCATGCGCGGGGCGCGGGCCTCGGCCTGAATATCTGCAAGGTGCTGGTCAACCTGTCCGGCGGCCAGATCCGGGTCGAGAGCCAGCAGGGCGAGTGGTGCCAGTTCGTCTTCACCCTGCCCACCTGCCCGCCCAACCCCGGCGAGATCAAGCGTCTGCCGGACGAATCGGGCCGCCCGGTGCCGGTGGAAGACCCCGCCAGCATGAAACCGGTCGATTAAAATCTGCGCAGTCAGGCTGCTCCGCATCCGGGAGCGGCTTGGCTGCTTTTTGTATTGCCGGGGCCGTGAAATGGATTTTTGCGTCTTTTCCGTGAAAAACACGGCTGTGGGTTTGATTTTTTGCGTGTTTTCATGTAAAATAAAGATAGCTATGTCTACCCTGAATTCTGTCTGCACAGGAGCGACAGAACCGGGCCAAATAGCAAAATTTTTCGTAAAAATAACGGAGAGTACAAACGAATATGACGATTGTAAGTCCTTCGATCCTTTCGGCTGATTTTACCAAGCTGGGTGCCGACTGCCAGATGGTTCTGGACGCCGGAGCGCAGATGCTGCACTACGACGTGATGGACGGCCACTTTGTGCCGAACATCAGCTTCGGCGTGCCGGTGCTGAAAAGCCTCCACAAGGGGATGCCCGCCGCCTTCTACGATGTCCACCTGATGATCAGTCATCCGCTGGCCTACGCGGAACCCTTCGCCAAGGCCGGTGCCACCTTGCAGAACTTCCACCTCGAATGCGAGGACGACATCCAAGCCACCATCGACGCCATCAAGGCGCAGGGCTGCAAGGTGGGCCTGACCATCAAGCCGGGCACCGCCCCGGAGGCCCTCAGCCCCTACCTCGACCAGCTGGACCTTGTGCTGGTGATGAGCGTGGAGCCGGGCTTTGGCGGGCAGAAGTTCATGCCCTCGGCGCTGGAAAAGCTGCGCTGGCTGCGGGAAGAGCGGGCCAAGCGCAGCGCTCACTTCCTGCTGGAAGTGGACGGCGGTGTGGACGACACCACCGCGCCCCTCTGCGTGGAAGCGGGGGCCGACATCCTCGTGGCGGGCAGCGCCGTCTTCGGCGCAGCCGACCCGGCGGCCGCTGTGCGCCGTCTGGCCGCTCTGTGAGAGGAGCCGCACCATGGATGAAACTTTGATCCGTGCGCAGGAGCGGGAGCTGGCCAAGACCGGCCATTACTACAAGCACCTCTGCTGGATGGTGGTGCCGCTGCTGTGCGTGTCCTGCTTCCTGTACGGGCTGCGGCCGCTGCTGCTCTGCGGCGCGGCCCTGCTGACCGGCAACCTCTGCGACCGTCTGGTCTCGCTGCTCCGCCGCCGCGTCTACCAACCCAAGGACTGCTCCAACGAGAGCTTTGCCCTCCTCATTGCGCTGCTGATGCCGGTGACGGTGGACTGGTACGTCCTCATCGCCGCCGTGCTGGCCGGTGTCCTCATCGGCAAGGAGGTCTTCGGCGGCTACGGCAGTTATCCTTTCAATCCGGCTGCTCTCGGCTACACGGTGGCGGCGGTGTCGTGGCCGGAACAGGTGTTCCGCTACCCGCAGCCCTACACGAACATCCCGCTGTGGGACGCTTCCGGCGTGCCGGTGTCCGACACCGTCTCCCAGACTCTGCGCAGCGGCGGCATCCTGAACATCGGCTCCCTGTCGCTGGGGCTGGGCGAGTACGCCGCCCCCATGGGCACCGGTGCTGCGCTGGTGATCTTGGCGTGCGGGTTCTTCCTCTGGCTGCAGAAGGATACCCGCCTGAGCGCGACCGTCAGTTTCTTGGTGACGAGCGCTCTCATTGCCTTCTTCTTTCCCCGTCAGGTGGGTTTGATGGACGCCTCTTTCGCGGCAGGTCTGCTCTCCCGTTTGCAGTGTGTGCGGGACGAGCTGCTGACCGGCGCGATGCTCTTCAGCGCGGTGTTCCTGCTCAACGAGCCCTACACCTGCGCCCACCACCGCATCGGCCGCATCCTGTACGGGGTGCTGGTGGGTGCCGCGACCATGGGGTTCCGCTATTTCGGCGTCTATGATACGGGCGTCTGCTTTGCGCTGCTCACGGTCAACAGCATTTCCGGCTGGCTGGACCGCACCGAGACCCGCCTCTATCGGCTGCTGAACCGGAAGGAGGATGCGGAATGAGATGTCATATTGCCGAAGCGATCGCGCGCGACCCCGAAAAGTTCGCGCACCATGACCGCATTTTCAAAAACAACCCTGTCGTGATGCAGGGCATGGGTCTGGCTCCGCTGGTGGTCCTTGCCACTTCGGGCAAAAACGCCGCGATGCTGGCGGTGGCTGTGGCCCTGCTGCTGACGCCTTCCCGGATGCTGGCGTGCCTTCTGAGCCGCCTGTGCCCGCTGCGGGACGAGCGCCCGGAGCCGGAGGAACTGGAAAAGAAGCTGCTGCCCCGTGCCTTTGTGTACAGCGGCAGTGCGGCGGTGGTCTACCTCGCCGCCTACCCCATCCTGAACATGCTGTTCGGCACCGACCTGCTGACGATGGGCGTCTACCTGCCCATGCTGGTGGTGGAGCCGCTGCTGACCTACCGGTTTGGCCGGGTGCAGGAGTCCATGCACAAGGCTGTTTCGAAAGGTCTGCGCATTACGCTGGGCTACGCGCTGCTCCTGCTGATCCTTGGCTGCGTCCGCGAGTGGCTGGCCTTCGGCACCGTGTTCGGCGTGGAGCTGAGCCGCTCCATCCTGCCCATGGCCAGTATGCCGGCGGGCGGCTTCATCGTGCTGGGCGTGGTGTGCGCCGTCTGGCGTGCGCTGGCCCGCAAACAGCGCGAATACCTGAAAAATGAGGCGCGCGGCTATCTGGCCGTACATCCCCAGAGCCAAGAGAGCGGGAAGGAGGAGGAAGAATGAGCGAAGTGCTGCATCTTGTGGGCGTGTTCTTCAGCTACGCGGTGCTGGCCATCTTTGCCCAGAATGCCATCTTCACCCGCGGCCTCGGCGTTTCCCGCCTTGTCCAACTGGTCGGCGACAAGCGGACCAGCAGCTGGTGGTTCGCGCTGATGCTCTGCATCACGCAGGTACTGGTGGCTCCGCTGGCCTTTTATGCGGGCCGCCTCCTCGCCCCGCTGCCCAACCGCGCCCAGCTTCGCCCGGTGGTGTACCTTGTGTGCATCGCGGTGGTCTGCCTGTTTGAGCTGGTGGTCCTGAAGCTGGCCAAGGGCCCGCGCAGCGGCCAGCTCATCCGCATCCTGCCCATCGCCGCCGTGAACAGCGGCGTGCTGGGCACCGTTCTGGTCGAGCGCACCCAGAGCTTTACGCTGGAGCAGTCCATCGGCTTTGGCCTTGGCAGCGGCCTCGGCTATCTGCTGGCCGTCATGCTGGTGACGGAAGCTCAGAATCGTCTGCGCAGCCGGGCCATCCCGGAAGCGTTTCGCGGCTTGCCCGTCACGCTGATCTACATCGGTGTGCTGGCGCTGGCCATCTATGGCTTTACCGGCCATTCCGTGATCTTGTAAAGACCCCAAGGGAGGGTGGTTCATTATGGCAAAATATCCAAAACGCCAGAAGGTCAAGCGCTACCGGCGCAGCTTTTACAGCCGCGAGATGCGGGTGAAAAAGGGCATTGGCATCGCGGTGCTGGTCCTCGTGGTGCTGGCCGCTGCATGGGTGGCCGCGCCGCATGTGCTGGACTGGGCGACCCATACGTGGTACACCGTCGTGCGCAACCGGGATCTTTCCGCTTCCTCCCCGGCGGGCGGGAGCGCTTCGTCCGCAGCCGAGAGCACGGCGTCGTCCGTGGCGGAGGAACCGGCAGCTTCTTCGGAGGCCCAGCCGGAAGTGGTGACCCCCGCTGTGGACGGCACCGCCATCGTGGAGGGCGCTTGGGCAGAGACCGACCTCACGACCCTGACCGATGATGCCGCCATCCGCGCCGCAGCCCAGCAGCTCGCTGCGCAGGGCGCAAAGTACGCGGTCGTCACCCTGAAGGATGCCGCCGGCGCCGTCTATTACGCTTCGCAGGTGCCCGCCGCAGCGGCCAGCCCTGCCGGCGTGACGGTGGACCCGGCCAAGGTGGCCTCCATCTTCAAGGACGAGGGCCTGATCCCGGTGGCGAAACTTGCCGCCTTCCGGGACCCCGCCGGTGCCCGCGTGGATCACGCCATGGCCATCCGGTATAAGAATCAGGAGTACCTCTGGCTGGACAATAAGGCGTCCGCTGGCGGCAATCCGTGGCTGAACCCCTATGCCGCCGAGGCGGTGCAGTACATCGGCGACCTCATCGACGAGCTGCACACGGCGGGCTTTGACCAGATCGTGCTGGAAAATGTCCAGTTCCCCTCCTCTACCAGCAGCAAGCAGGACTACGGCTCCACCAACGGTGTGGGCCGCGCCGACCAGCTGACGGCAGACATCACCGCGTGGGAACAGCGTTTCGGCGGCAGCGTGACCCTCTGGTACAGCTATACACTGGCCGAGGTGACCGGCACCTCCCCGACGCTGGGCGTCCCGGCGGTGGAGCTGGGCGTGAAGAACCTGCTGGTGCGGGTGCCCTCGGCTTCCACCATGACCGACGAGGAGCACACCGCCCTTGTCCAGAGCCAGACCGAGGCGGGTGCGGAACATGTCGTCGTGCGGGACTCGACGGCTGGAATTTTTGAATGAACCTGCGAAACCCTTTCATGAGAGGGAGGAATGTGATATGAAAAAAACATCCTGCTTTTCCCCGGCACATATCCTGCTGCCGTCGGAGCAGATCAAACTGGAGCAGTGGGGCTGCGTGGCCTGTGACCAGTTCACCAGCGACCGCTCCTATTGGGAAAAGGCGGAATGGGCAGCGGCAGGTTCACCCAGTGCGCTGAACCTGATCCTGCCGGAAGTGTATCTGGAAGACGAGGATGTCCCCCGGAAGATCGAAACGATCCATGCGGCCATGGACGAATACACCCAGTCGGTGCTGACCCGCGCCGTGGACGGCTTCATCTACGTGGAGCGAACCGAGCAGAGCGGCCGGGTGCGGCAGGGCCTCGTGGGCAAGATCGACCTCGAAGCCTACAGCTACGCCGAGGGCGCCAAGGCGGACATCCGCCCCAGCGAGCACACGGTGGAGAGCCGCATCCCGCCCCGGATGGCCGTCCGGCGGGGGGCCAGCCTCGAAACGCCCCACATCATGATGCTGGCCGACGACCCGGACTGCACCCTCATCGAGCTCATCGGTGAGAAAAAGGCGCAGCTGCGCAAAGTCTACGAGGGCGAATTGATGTTGGGCGGCGGCCACATTGCGGGCTGGGCCGTGGAGGACCCGGCGCTGCTGGCCCAGATCGACGCCGCCTTGCAGCAACTGGGCAGTCAGGAAGCCTTTGACGCCAAATACCCGGAGGCCAAGGGGGCCGCGCCGCTGACGCTGGCCGTCGGCGACGGCAATCACTCGCTGGCTTCCGCCAAGGCCTGCTGGGAGGAGCTGAAGCCCACCCTGACCCCGGAGCAGCGGGAACACCACCCGGCCCGGTGGTGCCTTGCCGAGGTGTGCAACATCCACTCCCCGGCCATTGAGATTGAGCCCATCCACCGCGTGCTGTTCAATGTGGATTGCGGCGCGGTGTTGCTGGCCCTCATCGCGTGGAGCGACTCCAACAACGCGGGCATCTGCTTCGGCGATGCCAAGCAGCAGTCCTTTACGCTGGCGGGCCCCCACATTGCCAACGTGCTCAGCTTCGAGCGCCCCATTGCGCCCCTGACCGTCGGCACCATCGACACCTTCATCGAATACTTTATGGCCCGCCACATCGAGGCCCGCGTGGATTACGTCCACGACGAGCCCGCCGTCCGTGCCCTGTGCAAACAGCAGGGCGGCGTGGCCTTCCTGCTGCCGCCCTTTGAAAAGAGCGACCTGTTCAAGGGCATCGTGATGGGCGGCGTGCTGCCCCGCAAGACCTTCAGCATGGGCCATGCGGAGGAAAAGCGGTACTACATCGAGTGCCGTAAGATCAAAGAATAAACGTTACGAAATGCCAGCTCCCCCAGCAGGGGGAGCCTCTGGCAAAGAGGGAAACATTTTATTGATACAGGAGAACCATGACTTTTAACGAACTGAATCTGTCCGCCCCGCTGCTGCGTGCCGTTGCGGAGGCGGGTTACGAATCCCCCTCGCCCATTCAGGCATCGGCCATCCCGCCGGTGCTGGCCGGGAGGGACTTGATGGGCTGCGCCCAAACGGGCACCGGCAAGACCGCAGCCTTTGCGCTGCCCATGCTCGACCGCCTGACCGCGAACCCTGCAAAGAAGAAAGGGGCCGTCCGCGCCCTGATCCTCACCCCCACCCGTGAGCTGGCTCTGCAGATCGGCGAGAGCTTTGAAATGTACGGCAAGTACCTCTCCCTGCGCAGCACCGTCATTTTCGGCGGTGTGGGTCAAGCCCCGCAGGTGGCAGCCATCAAAAAGGGCGTCGATATCCTCATCGCCTGCCCCGGCCGCCTGAACGACCTTGTGGGGCAGGGGCTCATCGACCTCGGCAGCATCGAGATCTTCGTGCTGGACGAGGCCGACCGGATGCTGGACATGGGCTTTGTGCATGACGTGAAGAAGGTCATCGCAAAGCTGCCCAAAGTGCGCCAGAACCTGATGTTCAGCGCCACCATGCCCAAGGAGATCGAGCAGCTGGCGGCAGGCATCCTGCACGACCCCGCCTTCGTCAAGGTGGACCCCGTGTCCAGCACGGTGGACCGCATCGACCAGAGCCTGTACTTCGTCGAGAAGGGCAACAAGAAATTCCTGCTGCCGTGGCTCATCCAGAACCTGAATCCGCCGGTACAGAACGCGCTGGTCTTCAGCCGCACCAAGCACGGCGCGGATAAGATCGCAAAAGACCTGAACAAGCAGGGCATCCCCGCCGCCGCCATCCACGGCAACAAGAGCCAGTCCGCCCGTGTGGCCGCGCTGGAAGGCTTCAAGGCCGGGCAGACCAAGGTGCTGGTCGCCACCGACATCGCCGCCCGCGGCATCGACATCAGCGAGCTGTCCCATGTCTTCAACTACGACCTGCCCGAAGTGCCGGAAACTTACGTCCACCGCATCGGCCGCACGGCCCGCGCGGGCGCAGACGGCACCGCCGTCAGCTTCTGCGCCCCGGAGGAGCAGGAGTATCTGGCCGGCATCGAAAAGCTGAATCGCCAGAAGATCCCGGTGGTGTCCGGCCACCCGTGGGACGGCGTGCCCGCCCCCGCCAAGAAGGAGCCGCCGGTGCGGGGCAAAAAGCCCAAGGCGGAAGCCGAAGCCCCGGCTGCCAAGCCGGAACAGCCCGCCAAGGCCGTGAAACCGGCCAGACCCAAAAAAGAAAAACCGGCCGCAGAAAAGCAGCCGTTGAAATCTCAACCGAAAGAGGAACCATCCATGGACGAAAATCAGAAGCGAACTTCCGGCGGACGCAATGAAAACCGCCGTTTCAATAATAACCGCCCCCGCCGCGAGGACAGTGCCGCCGCCCCCAACCGGGGCAGCAATGCGCAGCCCAAGTTTGACCCCCACTTCGTGAGCGCCCCGGAGGCAACGCCGCTCCGCCCTGTGAAGAAGGCCGCCCCGGCTCAGCCCGCCGCCAAGGCCGCTCCGGCAGCGAACAACGCCAAGAGCGAACAGGGCAGCGGCCAGAACCGCCGCAATGCCCAGCCGAACGGCCAGAACGGCCAGAGCCGCCCGGCCCGCGGCAGCCGCAATGAGCGCACGGAGCGTAACGGCGACCGCGCTGCCCGCCCGGCCCAGAACAGTGCCCAGAGCGGCAAACCCCGCAGTGAGCGCAGCAGCCAGCCCGCCCGTGCGCCCCGCGCCCCCAAGCAGGAGACCTCCCGCGGGCGCGGCCGTGCCGCTGCCCCCAGCCGGGACGAAGATCCGGGCCTTGTGCTCATCAGCCGCCGCCCGCCGCAGCAGAAGTTCACCAACTTCGAGGAGTATATGAACGCCCACGGCGGTGCAACGGCCCCCATCGAGGATCACAGCGATGAAATGTGAGCCGTGGCAGTGCCCGCTGTGCGGCGGGCCGCTGACCGGTGAGCGGGACCTGAAGTGCCCCTCCGGCCACTGCTTTGACCGCGCCAAGGAGGGCTACTGGCATCTGCTGCCGGTGCAGAGTATGCGCACCAAGGCCCCCGGCGACAGCAAGGAGATGGTCGCCGCCCGCCGCGCCTTCCTCAACGGGGGGTACTACGGCATCTTTGGTCAGGCGCTGGGCAAGCTTTGCCTCGAATACGGCCAGCCCGCCGCGCCGGATGCGCCGCTGCACCTGCTGGATGCGGGCTGCGGTGAGGGCTGGTATGACCGGTGCATCGCCGGGCAGTTCGAAGCGGCGGAACAGCCGCTGGCGCTGGCCGGGTTCGACATCGCAAAACCGGCGGTCCGCTGGGCCGCCAAAGCTCTGCCCGCGGCCCGGTACGCCGTGGCGTCCAGCTTTGCCCAGCCCGTCCGCACCGGCTGGGCCGACCTGCTGCTGAACTGCTTCTCGCCCTTTGCGCGGGAGGAGTTCCTCCGCGTCCTGCGCCCCGGCGGGCGGATGATCTATGTGGTGCCCGGCGCGGAGCATCTGTACCAGATGAAGGCGATCCTCTACGATACGCCCTACAAAAATCCGGTGCAGCAGGTGGCCTATGAGGGTTTCCGCCCCATTGGAGAGCGGGAAGTCTCCGGCACCATCACGGTGCCCGCTGCCCAGCTCGAAGCGCTTTTCGCCATGACGCCCTACTACTGGAAGACGCCCCGCGACGGCGCGGCCCGCCTCGCCGCCCTCCCGGAATTGACGACGGACATCGCCTTCCGGTTCTTGGTGTTTGAGAAAGAATAAAAAATGTCCCGGTTTGCATCGAATGAATGCCAGACCGGGATATTTTATTTGGTAAATTCGTCCGATTCGTTTGAATTCATCGAACGAATTTGATATAATAATAGTACGATGAGGAAAAGGAGGCTGTCAAGATGTCGATCACTGCAACGGAGCTCAAGAATAACTTGGGCAAATATCTTCTGCTGGCTGCAACGGAGGAAGTCTACATCACCCGCAACGGCAAGACCATTGCAAAATTGACCTCGCCCTACCAGAATAAGCTGAACACAGTGGAGTCGCTGTTTGGCAGCGTCCCGGCGACGATGACGCTGGAACAGGCACGGGAGGAAAGGCTGGGGAAGTTATGAAGGCGCTGCTGGATACCTGCGTCGTAATGGATTTTCTGCAAAATCGGGAGCCGTTCTCCATTCCGGCACGAAGCATCTTCCGCGCGGCCGCAGCGGAATGGTTTACCGGCTGCATTACCGCAAAGGCGGCGACGGATATCTATTACCTGACCCACCGCTGCACCCACAGTGATAAGGAAAGCCGTCAGAAACTCAGTCAGCTATTGACGATCGTAGGGCTGCTGGATACTTCGGCAGAGGATGTGTTCCACGCGATCGCATCCCCGACTGCGGACTTTGAGGATGCCGTGATGATCGAAACGGCACTGCGTTCTCAGGTGGACTGCATCGTGACCCGCAACACGAAAGACTACGCGAAATCGTCGGTGCCGGTCTATACGCCGGACGTCTTTTTGGAGCAGCTGGAACAAAACAGTATCAATTAAAACGCAACCGCCCCCGGTGCTGCATGAACGTGCAGGACCGGGGGCGGTTTTGTCAGAGACCTGTGGAGAGGTTCGAGAAATGCTTAGTGTTTCTTCTCACCCTTGGGCAGGAGATTGGCGCGTTCCAGCGCCGGGCGCAGGGCGAGGTAGAGGATGACGGCGCAGACCGTGGAGGCCACGCTGTTGACGAAGGTGACGCCGCCGGCGATCTTGGAAAGGGCCTGTGCGACGGTGTACTCCTGACCGAAGATGTAAACGTTGCGGAAATAGCCGAGGAACGGGTCGGTGACGACGTTCAGCAGCAGACCGGAACCGGCAGCCACGATGACCTTGACGAGGTAACCGGCGCTGTGGCGGTCGAGGTCGCGGAGCTTGAAGGCCTTGTGTGCCACGGCACCGCAGGTGATGCCGATGATGAACTTCAGCACAAAGGTGGTGACGGCGTAACCCGGATCACCGGCCAGAATGTCGGCCAGCGCCAGACCGATGGCACCGGCCAGACCGCCGGACACGCCGTCCAGCAGCAGGGCGGTCAGGGCCGTGAAGGTGTTGCCCAGATGGAACGAGGAGCCGCCGTAGAACGGCACCCGGAAGAACAGGTAGGCCACAAGGCTCAGCGCGGCCATGACGCCGGTGAGCGCCAGCTCGTGCACGGTAAAGGTGCGCTTATACAGCACACTGGCAAAGAGGATAACGATGACGACGACTGCCAGCAGCAGCCACATTGCGGTTGTTGACATGATGTATTCCCTCCATTTTCACAAAACCCATAAAACCGATTGACTTTTTCGGTCTCGGCGGGTATGCTCTTATTATACGCAGAACTGAACCCGTGAAAATACCCAGAATAGAGTTTTTTTATGGGGTCAGTTTGGGAGACTGCCCAAAAAGAGGAGGGGTTTTGTGTTCCACTTGACAACAGCGCTGGATGCGGCCTCGGCGGTGCCGCTGTACGAACAGCTCTACGATAGCCTTGCGGAGGAAATGCGCACCGGGGCCATCCCGGCGGGCACTCGGATGCCCGGCAAGCGGCGGCTGGCGGCGGAATTGTCGGTGTCGGTCAACACGGTGGACGCCGCGTATCAGCTTCTGGCGGCGGAAGGGTATCTGGAATCGCGGGAGCGCAGCGGTTTTTATGTACAGGAGTATCTGGCCCTGCCCGTCCGGCCGGAGACCCTGCCCGCCGCCCCGGCCCCGCTGCCCCCGGCGGCCCAGCTGGAGCGGCCCGTCCGCTATGATCTCTCCACGCGGGGGGTGGACCCGGCGCTCTTCCCGTTCCGAACATGGGCGCGGCTCCAAAAGGAGCTGCTCTATTCCTCGCCGGAGCTGCTGACCCACGGCGACGCGCAGGGCGATCTCGAACTGCGGCGGGCGCTGGCCGGCTACCTCGAAGAGTACCGGGGCGTGCGGTGCAGCGCGGAACAGATCGTGGTGGGAGCTGGATTGGAATACCTGCTGGGGCTGCTGGCCCCGTTGCTGCCCGGTGCGGCGGCGGTGGAAAACCCCGGCTACCCCCGCGCCAAGCGGGTGCTGGAAAACAACGGCGTGCCCTGCTGCTGCCTGCCTGTGGACGAGGACGGCCTGTCCATCGAGGCACTGATCCGGTCGGGCGCGGCGGTCTGCTACGTCACCCCAAGCCACCAGTTCCCCACGGGGGTCACCATGCCCGCCGGGCGGCGGGCGGAGCTGCTCCATTGGGCGTCCCGCAAGCCGGGGGAGCGGTACATCATCGAGGACGACTACGACTCCGAGTTCCGGTTCGACACCCGCCCACTGCCCAGCTTGCAGGGGATGGCCGGGGCCGACGGCCCGGTGATCTATCTCTCCACCTGCTCCCGGAGCCTTGCCCCCAGCATCCGCATCGCCTATATGGTGCTGCCGGTGCAGCTCCTCCCGGCGTGGCGGGCGGCTTACCGGCTTTATTCCAGCACGGTCAGCCGGTTCGAGCAGCAGACGCTGGCCCGGTTCATCACCGAGGGGTACTTTACCCGGCATCTGGCGCGGGAGCGGGTGGCCTACAAGGCCCGGCGGGACGCGCTGACCAAGGCGCTGAACGGGGCTTTTGCCCCCGGTGAGCTGACCTTAGCCGGGCTGCACACGGGGCTGCACCTGCTGGCTGAGGTGAAACAGGCCCCGCCGGACCCGGCCCTTCGGGTGGCGGCGGCACAGCAGGGGGTGCGGCTGAGTCTGTTGAGCGATTTTGACCTGACCGGCGAAACGCCCGGCCTTGCGGGAACGTTCGTGCTGGGTTACGGCTCGCTGGCGGACGATGCCTGTTCGTCGGTGGGCGAAACGTTGAGGAAAGTCTGCACCGCCGCGCGGGAGGCTTCCGTGACCGAATAAGTGCCGCTGGCCCGGTCCCATGCGCCGGGCAAAGCGTCGGCCCGGATGGGGGCTGCGCGGTTGGCGAGGAACTCCAGAATCTCGCCGAGGCGGGCGTAGTCCTGCGCGGTGAAGTCCGTCAGCAGGGCGGAACTCTGGGCCCGGAGGGCGTCCGGCAGGGAGGCGGGGAGCAGTTCGAGATCCTGCCGGAAAAAGGCGTCCCACACTGCGGCCCGTGCCGCGGCCCGGTGGGCAGGCGGGATGCGCCCGGCTTCGTCGAGGCCGGTCAGAAAGGCGGAGGCTTCCGGTACGCTGAGGGTCTGGACATTGCCGGTCTGGCCGAGGGCGGCCAGCTCTTCGGTGGTGAATGCCCCGGAGAACCCCACCCGCACGGCCCCGTAGCGGGACGCCAGCTTTTCCAGCACGGCGGGGGAAAGAGCCAGATAAAAGGTATCCTCCGGCAGGGCCAGCGTTTCCAGCAGGGCTTGGCGGCACCGCGCCGGGCCCGCCGCCGCGTAGCAGCGGGTGAGGGACGCTTCCCCATCCCCGAAGGGCACGGTCAGCTCCCCCGGCACGGCCAAGAGGCCGCAGACGTTCTGCGGGGCGTTCAGGTAGAGGAGCAGAAAGCCCGGCTGTTCCCCGGCAGTGCAGAGCAGCACCGTCATCCGGTCGTCCTCCTTGGGCAGCGTGATGGGCACGCCCTGCTGAGGTTCGGCGGTCTGGGCAAGGAGCTGGGTGTGCAGCATCCGGCGGGTGAGCAGCACCGTGCCGCCCACAAGGGGCAGCAGCACCAGCAACGCCGCCCACAGCGCAGCCCAGAATGGCCTCCAACCTCCCTTGTGCATCCTGCGCCCTCCTTTTTGCAAATGATACCGAAAGGATGGCCCGGCAAAGGGCGGATTATACAAAAAACGATCCCGGCGCATACAACGATCCCCTCTGCCATACAGTGTGGCAGGGGGGATCTTGCGATGTTGGAGACCATTACTGCCGTCAACGGCGCGGTCAATGGGGTCGTGTGGGGACCGCTGGGGCTGGCACTGCTCTTCGGGGCGGGGGTGATGCTCTCGGTGCGGACGGGCTTTTTCCAGCTCGTGCACTTCCGGTACTGGATGCGGCAGACCGTCGGGGCCATCTTCACCGACCGGAGCGTGACCGCCCACACGGGCACCGACGATCAAGCGATCAGCCAGTTCCAGAGCCTGTGCACCGCGCTGGCGGCCACCATCGGCACCGGCAACATCGTGGGGGTGGCAACGGCCATCCTCAGCGGCGGGCCGGGGGCGGTGTTCTGGATGTGGGTCATGGCCCTCCTCGGCATGATGACCAGCTTTTCCGAAAACGTGCTGGGCATCTTTTACCGGCACAAGAATGAGGAGGGCGCGTGGCAGGGTGGCGCGATGTACTACCTCGCCGACGGGCTGGGGCGCAAAAAAGGCTGCAAGCAGCTGGGCCGGGTGCTGGCCGTGCTGTTTGCAGCCTCCTGTGTGCTGGCGTCGTTCGGCATGGGGAACATGAGCCAGATCAATTCCATCGCGGGGAACCTGCGCACCGCCTTCGGGGTGCCGGAACTGGCCACCGGGGTGGTGCTGGCCGGATGTTCGGCGGCGGTGATCTTCGGCGGGCTCAAGCGGGTGGCGGCGGTGGCGGAGCGGGTCGTGCCGCTGATGGCCCTGTTCTACCTCGGCGGGGCGCTGGTGGTGGTGCTGGTCCACGCTTCTGCCGTCCCGGCGGCCTTCGCGGCCATCTTCCGGGGGGCCTTCGGGCTGGCCCCGGCGGGCGGCGGAGTGCTGGGCTGCGGCGTAGCCCGCGCCGTGACGTGGGGGTTCAAGCGGGGGGCCTTTTCCAACGAAGCGGGTCTCGGCGCGTCGGTCATGGTGCATTCGTCCTCCAACGTCACCGAGCCGGTGCAGCAGGGGATGTGGGGGCTGTTCGAGGTTTTTGCGGACACCCTTGTGGTCTGCACCCTGACAGCCCTTGTCATCCTGACGTCGGGTCTGGTGGATCTGGAAACAGGCCGCGCCGCCGCCGGGGTCGTGGGTTCCGCGCTGGTGGGCGAAGCCTTTTCCACCGTCTTCGGCAGCTTCGGGCCCAAGTTCATCGCGGTGTCGATCTTACTGTTCGCCTACTCCACAGTGTTGGGATGGAGCCAGTACGGCACCAAGGCGGTCAGCTACCTGCTGGGGCCGCGGGCCGGCGGGGCGTATCAGGCCGTGTTCGTGGGGATCATCGTGGTGGGCGCGGTGATGAAGCTCGACCTCGCGTGGGACCTGTCCGACACGTTCAATGGGCTGATGATGCTGCCCAACCTCGTGGGCGTGGCGGGGCTTTCCGGCACGGTGGCACGGATCACCCGAAATTACGCTGCCCGCGTTTTTTATGGGCGGGATGTCGCGCCGCTGACAGCGAGTGCACCGCGTCCCGCCCGGCGGTGATGCCGCTGCCGAAGGCCCAGTGGAGGTTGAAGCCGCCGCACATTCCGGCGCAGTCCAGCGTTTCGCCCACAAAGTAGAGGCCGGGGCAGCCCTTGAATTGAAAACTGGGTTCCAGCTCTGTCAGGCTCAGACCGCCGCCGGTGGTCTGGGCCTGTTTCCATCCGCAGGGGGTCAGCCCCTCGAAGAGCCAGTGCTTTGCGGTGTTGGCCAGCACCTGCCACGCGGCATCGGGCAGGGTGTTCAGGGGCTTATCCGGCAGATGAGCTGCGGCCCAGAGCGCCTTGCCCAGCTTCGGGTTCAGCAGCCCCGTCCAGAAATCGGCGGGGGTCTTGCCGGGCAGCAGGGACACCCGCCCCGCGAACAGGGCCGTCAGGGCCGCTTCGTCCAGCGCGGGGAAGAGGTCCAGCTCCACGGCCGGGCGCTTGGGCCCGCGCTTGGGGGCCAGCAGACCGGAAAGCTGCATGATGCAGATGCCGGACAGGCCGTATTCGGTGAACTGTACCTCGCCCGTCTCGGCGGCGAGGGTGGTGTGCCGGTCGAGGTCCAGCAGGGAGGCTGCGGCCTTGGCCCGGATGCCCGCAAGGGATCTGTTCGGTTTTGCCACCTGCAAGGCGGTCAGGCAGGGGTAGAGCGGCTCCAGTTTCCCACCGCACTGGGCGGCGAACTTGGTGCCGAAGCCGTCGGTGCCGAACTGAGGGCCTGCGTTGCCGCCCAGCGCACACATGACGGCATCGGCGTGGAGGGTCTCGTTGCTGTGCTCGGCGCTGTCGAAGAGGACGGTGTAACCGTTCCGGTTCTGGCTGATGGTATTTACGGTGCAGCCGGTCCGCACCTCTACGCCGAGGCGGGCCATCTGCCCTTCCAACAGGGCCAGCACATCGGCGGCTTGGTTCGAGTAAGGGTAGACCCGCCCGGCCTCGTCGGTGCGGGTGTAAAGGCCCAGCGCCCGGAACCACTCCAGCGGGGCGCTCCGCTCTACCGCCGCCAGCAGCGGGGCCAGCGCCTTGGGGTCGGCGGTGAAATAGCACTCCGGCGCGATGCCGGTGTTGTCGAGGTTGCAGCGGCCGTTGCCGGTTGCCAGCAGCTTTTTGCCGCAGCGGGGGTTGCGGTCCAGCAGGGTGATGCGGGCCGCGCCGCCCGCCGCCTGTGCCGCCGCCAGCGCAGCTGCCATACCCGCAGCACCGCCGCCTAAAATTACGATCTGTTGCATGAAACGCTCCTTGGTTCGGGGATGTCCCGGATTCGATCCCAGTATAACATAAACCGAAAAAAACGACCAGTCCCTTCGGGAAAACAGGAAAAATGCCATTGACAAAAATCACTGGTTTTGGTAAATTTTTATTGAAAAAACGGTAAAGAAATCTTAGCCGCCTTTCGAGAAAAAGTTTGGGCAGTAAAAAATAAACGAAGCATCGCAAAAGAAGGCACGGAATATGAAGAGGAGCAAAGAGAAGATCACGCTGTCGATCCTGCTGGCTGCCGTGCTTGTGGTGGGCATCGTGGGGTATATGATCTATGTCCAGCACCAGTTTTACACCGAGAGCACCAAAAACCTGCTGGAGACCTATGAGCAGGTGGACAAGACCTTCACCATGTTCGCCCAGCGGAACTGGAACGTGCTGAGCGAGTGGGGCAGCAACCTGCAGGATGACGCCGACGGGGAGGCGGTCCGGGCCAGTCTGTGCCTGTTCAACCAACAGAAGCCTACATGGAAATACAGCGGCCTGTACTTGTTCAACGAAGACTGCACCTATCTGGATGCCGAGAGCGGCCATGGCTCGGCTAAGCACATCTGGGGCGCATTTTCCGAAATGTACATCACCGGACTTCCCTGTGTGGGCAGCTATACCATAAAAAACGGGGAGCGCCGGGTCGTGTTCACGGTACCCATTGAGCCGGTGAAAGTGGACGGCGAGACCTACACCTGCATCGCTGTCAGCTACGACAACGAGACGCTGGAAGAGATGATCGGCGGGCACGCCTACAACGGCCAGAGCGATTGCTACATCATCTATCCGTCGGGTGATATCATGCTCTCCGAAGAGCCGAAGAGTGAGATCGAGCCCCGGATGGAAAACCTGTTTGATTTTCTGGAGCAGAACGCACAGGTCAACACCAATGCCTTAGCCAAGATGCGCGAAGACGTGCAGAACAGCGGCCGGGGCAGTGTGGCGTACCGTTATGAGGGCAAGAGCTATTATCTGGTCTATCAGCCGGTGGGTTTTCAGAGCCTGAGCATCGTCGGCATCGTGGACCGGAGCGTGGTGGACGCCGGGATGCGGAAGATCCAGACGGCGACCATCCTGCTGCTGATCGCATTGATGGCGGGCATTGTGTTCACGCTGGTGCGGTTTGTCCGGATCAACGCCCGGCAGGAAGTGGAGGAAAAGGAACACGCCCTGCGTGCGGAGGCCAGCGAGCGCAAAAAGATGGAGGGCCTTGCCAACAGCGACGGCCTGACCGGCCTGTTCAACGAGCGGTGCTTCAATACGACCCTGAAAGAAAAGGAACAGCAGGGCGAGCCTTTTGTGCTGTTCTACCTCGACCTTGACCGGTTCAAGCCGGTGAATGATACTTACGGCCATGACGTCGGCGACCAACTGCTCAAAGCGGTGGCGGGCCGGCTGCGGAGCTGTGTGCGGAACACGGACTACGCCTTCCGCATCGGCGGCGACGAGTTCGCCCTTATCGTCAACGGCGAAGTGGACGCAGAATGGTGTGCGCATCGGATGGAAACCATCAAATCGATCATCCGCCAGACCTATGTGCTGGAGGGGCAGACCATCGACATCAGCACCAGCTGCGGCGTGGTCTGTTACCCGGCGGACAGCGCCGACGTGCGGGAGCTGCGCATCCTTGCCGATCAGCGGATGTATGAAGACAAACAAAAAACCGGGAGCAGCCGGAGCATCAAGCAGAAAATCTGAGATTGAATAATTCTCTTTCTCTTACCACAAAATAACCACAGAAAACGAAATCTGGGAACAAAGGAAACGCCGAACAGAGAAAGGGAGAATGTGCTATGAAAGCGACAGGCATCGTGCGCCGCATCGACGAACTGGGGCGGGTGGTCATCCCGAAGGAGATCCGCCGCACCCAGCGTATCCGCCGGGGCGACCCGCTGGAAATTTTCACGACCGGAGAGGGAGAGGTCATCTTCAAAAAGTATTCGCCGGTGGGGGAGCTGAGCGGCGTGACGACCCAGTACGTCGATGCGCTGAGCAAGAGTTTCGCACTGACGGCCTTCGTCTGCGACCGGGACCGCATCCTCACGGCGTCCGGTGCCGGGCGGCGGGACCTCATCGACCGCAGCGTCAGTCAGCCGCTGGAAAGGCTGATGGACGGCCGCAAGCCCTACGCCAGCGAGGGCGAGGCGGAGAAGACCCTGCTGCCCTGCGAGGGGGCCCAGCGGGTGCTGCTCTGCGTCAGCCCCATCATCGCGGCGGGGGATGTGACCGGCGCGGTGGGGCTTTTGACCGAGGACAAGAGCGCCCAGCCAGACGCTGCCCAGCAAAAGGCGATAGCCGTTGCGGCGGCGTTTCTGGCTAAACAAATGGAAGAATAACATTATAAAGGAAGAAGGCCAAGCCGGAAAATCGGACGGTGCGCCAGTGGGCGCAAACGCTGATCCGATTTTCCGGCTTGGCCAATTTTGATTTGAGAGAGATGTATAATTTGTGAATCTTTCAAAACTTTTCTGCGAACCTATTGACAGCGCCGGAAAATTGAATATAATGGTCTTAGCACTCAGGAAGATGGAGTGCTAAAGAACGAAAAGCAAACAAAGGAGGCAGGCGCTATGACGATGGATGCACGCAAGCAGCGAGTCTTGCAGGCGATCGTGGCGCTGTATGGTCTCGAAGGTGAGCCCGTGGGCAGCAGTGTGCTGGCAAACTACTTTGACATGGCGGTTTCCAGCGCGACGCTGCGCAACGAGATGGCGGCGCTGACAAAGCTGGGTCTGCTGGAGCAGCCCCACACCAGCGCGGGCCGCGTGCCCAGCGCCAAGGGCTACCGTTATTATCTGGATAATCTGCTGACCGACGATCAGCCGCTGGATCGTGTGACCCGTGCACGGGTGGATGCCGTGTTCGCCAGCTTTGACCATGAGCCTGAAAAGCTCGCGCAGGGTGCGGCAAAGGCGCTGGCCGCCATCAGCGGCTGTACGGCCGCCATCAGCACCCCCTGTGCCGAGGATCTGTGCATCGCGCATTACGAAGTCGTGCAGGTGGGCCGCAGCGCGGCGGCAGTTCTGGCCGTCACCACAGCCGGTTACGTCCGCACCCGTGTGGCGCGGGTCCGCACCGGCCTCTCCCGCGAGAACGCGGCGGCGCTGGCCGCTCTGCTCAACCGGAACCTGACCTTCGTGGCTCCCGTAGATCTTTCGCCCCGGCTCCTTGTGGAGCTGTGCAGCCAGATCGGCCCGGAGCTGGTGCCGGTGGTCTCGGCGGCGGCGGCGATCCTGCAGGATTCCACCACGCCCCATGTCTATCTGGGCGGTGAGCAGTACCTGCTCGACTGGCCCCAGCTGGAAGGCAAGGTCGGCTCCATTCTCTCGCTGCTGAATGACGAGGAAGAGGCCGCTCGGCTCATCGCACCGCCTGCAGAGCGCAGGGAAAGCGTGCTGCTGGGTGAGGATATTGAGCCGCAGATCCCCGGCCTTTGCATCGTCAGCGACCGGTATCTGGTCGGCGGCGGGCTGTGGGGTTCGGTGGCACTGATCGGACCCACCCGGATGCCGTTCCAGAAGCTGATGCCGCTGCTCCACGCCTTTGCCGATCATCTGGGCGAGGGAATGAGCGGTCGACAAAAAGATACCCCGCAGGCAGCCGCACCCCGGCGGACTGTGATCTATAAGGAGGATCTCGAATGAGCGAAGAAACCAAGAAGACCCCGCAGCAGGAACAGCCCGCTGCGGAGCCCAAGACCGCAGAACAGGCCGCACCGGAAGCGGCTGCGGAACAGGCTGCTCCCGCCGCCGAGGAAAAGGACGGCAAGAAGGACGGCTGGTTCAACAAAAAGACCCATGAGCTAGAGGCCGTGAAGGCGAAGCTCGAAGCCGCCCAGCAGGAGGCGGGCCAGACGAAAGACAAGCTGCTGCGGATGGCTGCCGAGTACGACAACTACCGCAAGCGCACGGCCCGCGAGGCTGACCAGAAGTTCAATGACGGCATTTCCTTCGCGGTCAACCAGATCATCCCGATCCTCGATACGCTGGAGATGGCGGCCAACGCCCCCACCACCGACGAGAATTACAAAAAGGGCGTGACCATGACGCTGGACAAAGCCGCCAAGGCGCTGGATACTCTCCATGTGGAGGAGATCGAAGCACTGGGCAAGGCCTTTGATCCCAACATCATGAACGCCGTGCAGCAGGTCCCCGCAGAAGAGGGCCAAGAGAGCGGCACGGTGGTCACCGTTTACCAGAAGGGCTACAAGCTGGGCGACAAGATCGTCCGCCATGCGACCGTTGTGGTGGCTGAATAAGCCAAACCTCCCGCAGGGGAGTTTCAATAAACATCCGCTTATCCACTTTGAGCATCATATAAACAATACGTTCTGAATTGAGAGGAGCTTTTATTATGAGTAAGATCATTGGTATCGACCTTGGCACGACCAATAGCTGCGTGGCTGTCATGGAGGGCGGCGAGCCCGTCGTCATCGCAAACTCTGAGGGTGCCCGCACCACCCCGTCCGTTGTTGGCTTCACCAAGACCGGCGACCGTCTGGTCGGTCAGGTCGCAAAGCGTCAGGCCATCACCAACCCGGAAAACACCGTTTCTTCCATCAAGCGTCAGATGGGCACCGACCATAAGGTGACCCTGAACGGCAAGGAGTACACTCCCCAGCAGGTCAGCGCCATGATCCTGCAGAAGCTGAAGGCTGACGCCGAAGCTTATCTGGGCGAGCCCGTCACCGAGGCCGTCATCACCGTTCCCGCCTACTTCAACGACAGCCAGCGTCAGGCTACCAAGGACGCCGGCACCATCGCGGGTCTGAACGTCAAGCGTATCATCAACGAGCCCACTGCCGCTTCTCTGGCATACGGCATCGATAAGGAAGACGACCAGAAGATCATGGTGTACGACCTCGGCGGCGGCACCTTCGATGTCTCCATCATCGAGATGGGCGACGGCGTTACCGAAGTTCTGGCCACCAACGGCGACACCCATCTGGGCGGCGACGACTTCGACCAGCGCATCATCGACTGGATGGCAGACGCCTTCCAGACCGAGAACGGCATCGACCTGCGCAAGGATAAGATGGCCGCTCAGCGCCTGAAGGAAGCTGCCGAGAAGGCAAAGATCGAGCTGTCCAGCGCAATGAGCAGCCAGATCAACCTGCCCTTCATCACCGCCGATGCAACCGGCCCCAAGCACCTCGATATGACCCTGACCCGCGCAAAGTTCAACGAGCTGACCGCTGATCTGGTCGATCGCACCATGACCCCTGTCCGCAAGGCTCTGCAGGATGCAGGTCTGCGCGCTTCCGACCTGAAGAAGGTCCTGATGGTCGGTGGTTCCACCCGTATCCCCGCCGTCTACGACGCTGTGAAGAAGGAACTGAACTGCGAGCCCTTCAAGGGCATCAACCCCGATGAGTGCGTGGCTGTCGGTGCTGCCATTCAGGGCGGCGTCCTGCAGGGCGACGTCAAGGGTCTGCTGCTGCTGGATGTCACCCCGCTGAGCCTCGGCATTGAGACTCTGGGCGGCGTCTGCACCAAGATCATCGAGCGCAACACCACCATTCCTACCCACAAGAGCCAGGTCTTCTCCACTGCTGCGGACAACCAGCCCTCTGTTGAGATCAATGTCCTGCAGGGCGAGCGTGAGTTTGCCCGCGATAACAAGAGCCTCGGCGTCTTCCATCTGGACGGCATCGCTCCGGCTCCCCGTGGTGTGCCTCAGATCGAAGTCACCTTCGATATCGATGCAAACGGCATCGTGAAGGTCAGCGCAAAGGATCTGGGCACCGGCAAGGAGCAGAACATCACCATCACTGCTTCCACCAACATGTCCAAGGAGGACATCGACAAGGCTGTGAAGGAAGCTGAGCAGTTTGCTGCCGACGATAAGAAGAAGCGCGAAGAAGTGGACATCCGCAACGGCGCCGACCAGATGGTCTTCCAGACGGAGAAGATGCTGAAGGAGAACGGCGACAAGATGCCCGCCGACGTCAAGAGCGAGGCCGAGGCCAAGCTGGCCGAGCTGAAGACTGCAGTGCAGTCCGGCTCCATCGACGACATCAAGGCAAAGCAGGATGCTCTGAGCCACGTCTTCGAGAAGATGTATCAGGCAGCCGCAGCCGCTCAGCAGGCCGCCGGTGCACAGCCGGGCCCCGATGCCGGTGCGAACAACAACCAGCAGAAGCCGGGGGATGACGGCGTCGTGGATGCCGACTTCAAGGAAGTCTAATGTTTGATACAAGCGGCACACGTCCGGCCAAACCGGCGGATGTGGGCTGAGGAATAAGCAAAAGCCGCTCCGGTTTTGCCGGAGCGGCCTTTGTGGGTTTACGAGGTTAGAGGGATATGGCACAGGAAAAGCGTGATTACTACGAGGTGCTGGGGGTATCCAAAAGCGCTACCGATGCGGAGATCAAAAAAGCCTACCGCAAGCTGGCAATGAAGTACCACCCGGACTACAACCCCGGCGACAAGGATGCCGAGGAAAAATTCAAGGAAGTCAATGAAGCCAACGAGGTGCTTTCGGACCCGAAGAAGCGCCAGATGTACGACCAGTACGGCTTCGCGGGTGTTGACCCCAGCTACGCGGCCCAGAACGGCGGCGGCGCGGGCGGCTTCGGCGGCTTCGGCGGTGCCGATGGCGTCGATCTGGGCGACATCTTCGGCGATATCTTCGGCGGCGGGTTCGGCGGTTTTGGCGGCTCGTCCCGTCAGGCAAACCCCAACGCCCCCCGCAAGGGGCAGGACATCCGCGTGCGCATCACCCTGAGTTTTGACGAGGCCGTGCACGGCTGCAAGAAGAACATTACCATCACCCGCCAGCAGGAGTGCACTGAGTGCCACGGCTCCGGCTGTGCCGCCGGTACCAGCCCCGAGACCTGCCCGGACTGCGGCGGACGCGGCTTTGTCATCCGCCAGCAGCGCACCCCCTTTGGCGTGATGCAGACCCAGCAGCCCTGCTCCCGCTGCGGCGGCAAGGGCAAGCTGGTCAAGAACCCCTGCAAGAGCTGCCACGGCAGCGGCAAGACCGCAGCAAAGAAGACGCTGGAGGTGTCCATCCCCATGGGCATCGACGACGATCAGAGCTTTGCGCTCCGCGGCATGGGCGACGCCGGCACCAACGGCGGCCCTTCCGGCGATGTCATCGTGATGGTCACTGTCCGGCCCAGCGAGGTCTTCCAGCGGGATGGTTACGATATCTGGGTCACGGTGCCCATTACCTACAGTCAGGCCGTCCTCGGCGACAGCGTCACCGTGCCGTCCATTGACGGCAAGGTGGAGTACACCGTCCCCGAAGGCACCCAGAGCGGCACCACCTTCCGGCTGCGCGGCAAGGGGATCCAGTACCTGAACGGCCGGGGACGGGGCGATATGTACGTCAAGTGCGAGGTCGAGATCCCCAAGAAGCTGAACAAGGCCCAGCGTGACGCCCTGAAGAAATTCGAGGGTACCCTGAAAGAGGAAAACTACGAGAAGCGCAAGGGCTTCTTTAAGAAGCTGAAGGATATGTTCGCCTGATCTCAGGGCAAACGAAAATCCCGGAAACCGTCTGGTTTCCGGGATTTTTTTGCTGTCGGGAAACGATCAGCCCATGTAGCTGATGTTCACATCGATCTGGCCGCCGTAGCCGGGGATGCGGGCGGTGCAGCTGCCCTGCCACATGTTGCAGGCGATGGGGCTGCTGGCAACGTTGTAGTGGGCGTTCCAGATGTTGTACTTGGTCAGCTGGCTCAAGTCGAGGCGCTTGCGGAACCATGTGGTCGAAGCGTAGACGCCGGGCTGGTAGCCGAGGGCCTTGACCTCCTCGCAGAAGGCGACGGCACACTTGGTGCGGTCCTCCACGCCCAGACCGTCGGCGCGGCCGGAACCGGTGCCGGTGGCCTCGGTGTCATAGTAGATGGGGTAGTCGAGCTGGCGGCCGTTCAGGACGTAGACGCACGCCTGCGCTTCCTCGCGGGCCTCGTCCTCATTGACGGCCTGTGTGAAGCAGTAGACGCCCACCCGCAGACCGGCGTTCCGCGCGTTGGTGAAGTGCTCCTCGAACTTGGGGTCCTGCACCAGCGTGCCGGAGCCGTAGCCACGGTAACCGAGGCGGATGATGACGAACTGGACCCCGGCCTCTTTGACCTTTTCAAAGTCCACGCTGGCCTGATATTTGGAGACGTCGATGCCGAAGGTGGCGTCCCGCTTGACGCCGTTGGCATCGAAGTAATAGAGCTTGTTGTCAATGGACTGGATGCCGGTCACCCGCTGGTTGGTGGTCTGGCTGTAATAATAGGTGTTGCCGTTTTCCACACGCCAGCCGGAGTAGACAGGCGCAGGGGGGGCGGGGGTGTCGTCCTTTTTGCCGAAGAGGAACTCCCACAGCCATTTCAGGAAGCCGTTCTCACTGTCGAGGCACTGGGTGTCTACGCTGCTCTCGTCCAGCGTACCGGCGTCCAGCGCGGCGCGGATCTCTTCCGGTGTCAGCAGGATGGTGCCGTCCGTGTCGGTGATCGCAGCGGCGGAAAGATCCCCGCCGTTTTCGGAGGCGGCAGGAGTCTCAGCGACTTCTGCCGAGATGTCGTCTGCGGTCTCTTCCGGGGCGCGCAGCGGGTCCTCCGCGGCCAGCTCTTCCGTTTCCTGCACGAAGTGGGGGAAGGCGGCGTTTTCGTGGTCCACCTCCTCTGCCGAACCGGCCATGGGGTCGTCTTCTTCAGGCTCGGTTTCAGGGGCGGCGGGTCCCGGCTCAGCAGCCGGTTCGGAAGGGGCCGCTGGAGCGGCTGCTGCACTGGACGCAGCGGGCTCTGCGGTCGTCACGCTGGCGGCAGGGGCAGAGACGGAAGCGGCGGGCTGTTCTTGCTCGGCAGCTTCGTCCTCTGCCGCAGCCGGTTCCTCTGCTGTACTGGACGCAGCGGGCTCGGACGTGTGCTTTTTGGTGTTGTTGTGCTTGAGGGAACTGTTCTCCTCCCAATCGACCGTGACGGGCGCAACGGTCAGGCCCGCAGGCTGGGAAGCCAGCAGGATGGTGGTGCCCGCGCCGCCGATGGTCAGCGCCAAGGCCATGACGAGAGCCGCCACAGCCTGTCCCACGCCGCGGTGGGACCGCTTTGCGGATGTATCATTCGAAACAGATGAAAATTTATGTTTCATACCGTTAGCTTTTCCTCCAAAAATCATCGGGCAGCGGCCGCCGTGCGGCAAAAACGAACCCGGTTGAATCGGAACGGATCTGTAATCCTAGTTTCACTCTTCCAGTATACACCCAACCCCCGGTCCCCGTCAATCTTCTTTGCAGCGGTGCGTCGGGAAAAGCACGAACGGAAAAGAGAAAAATCGCTCCATGAAAGATACGGTTCATCCGGCGCAAAAATTGCGTCTGCCGCAAAAAAATTTGTTTCTTTTCACGAAAAACGAGAATTTCACTTGCTGTCTTGACAGGTGTATGGTATGATGATGGACATGCAGTCCCGTCGCAGTGAGATGCCGGGAAGAAAGGCGGAAATTTCCATGTCGAACTTCAAGGAGTTTTTGAAACGAAAAGATATCGTCATTACCCCCCAGCGCTACCTGATCGAGGCGCTGGGCGCAATGGCACAGGGCCTGTTTGCCAGCTTGCTGATCGGCACCATCATTAAGACGCTGGGCCAGCAGACCGGGCTTGAGGTGCTGGTGGATCTGGGCGGCTATGCCACAGCCATGAGCGGCCCGGCTATGGCGTGCGCGATCGGCTGGGCGCTCCACTGCCCGCCGCTGGTACTGTTCAGCCTGATCACGGTGGGCTACTCGGCCAACGCCTTGGGCGGAGCGGGCGGCCCGCTGGCCGTCCTCATCATTGCCATCGTGGCAGCGGAGCTGGGCAAGGCCGTGAGCAAGGAGACCAAGGTGGATATTCTTGTGACCCCTCTGGTGACTATTTTTGTCGGCGTCGGCCTCTCCATGCTCATCGCGGCCCCCATCGGTGCGGCAGCAAGTCAGGTGGGCACCCTGATCATGTGGGCTACCGAACAGGCCCCGCTGGTCATGGGCATCCTCGTGTCGGTCATCGTGGGCGTGGCGCTGACCCTGCCCATCTCTTCGGCGGCCATCTGCGCGGCACTGGGCCTGACCGGCCTTGCGGGCGGCGCGGCGGTGGCGGGCTGCTGCGCCCAGATGGTCGGCTTCGCCGTCATGAGCTATCAGGAAAACGGCGTGGGCGGTCTGGTCAGTCAGGGTCTTGGCACCAGTATGCTCCAGATGGGCAACATCATCAAGAACCCCCGCATCTGGATCGCCCCCACGCTGGCCTCGGCCATCACCGGCCCGCTGGCCACCTGCCTGTTCCACTTTGAGATGAACGGCGCGGCGGTCTCCTCCGGCATGGGCACCTGCGGTCTGGTGGGCCAGATCGGCGTCTATACCGGCTGGGTCAACGACATCGCCGCGGGCACCAAGGCCGCCATCACCCCGATGGACTGGGCTGCTATGCTGCTGCTCTGCTTCGTCCTGCCCGCCCTGCTCAGTGTCCTCTTCTGCGAGATCGAGCGCAAGCTGGGCTGGATCAAAGAAGGAGATCTGAAACTGAATTAAGACTCCCTCAGTCGCGGCGTTGCCGCGCCAGCTCCCTCGGAGAGGGAGCCTATTAGCCTCCCTCTTTGAGGGAGGTGGCATCGCGAAGCGATGACGGAAGGAGTTCCCCATCAAGGACCGCTTCCGTTAGATCATCCCCCTCATAGTTCAGCTTGAGGGAGAAAAACGGGCGGTCCTCTTTCAATAAGCGGAAGAAAATTTTATCCCCCTCCCAGACGGGCAGGGCCTCGACTTCGCCCTTCGGCACCCATTCCAGCACCCCTTCGTTCCGGGCGGCGTCCTTCACCAGCTCGCCGGTCCAGCCATCGGCGGTGTAGAGGAACATATACTCGGTCAGGCTGCCCAGCAAAAAGGTCACGATGCCCCGGAGGCGGTAGTTCGTCAGGGTCAGGCCCGTTTCCTCCCGCACCTCCCGCAGAAGGCAGTCTTCCGGGCTTTCAAAAGGCTCGAACTTGCCGCCCACGCCGATCCACTTGTCGTGGTTCATGTCGTTTTTCTTGGTCACGCGGTGGAGCATCAGCCACTTGCCGTCTTGCTCCAGATAGCACAGCGTCGTGTTCAGCATGGGAAATTCTGCGTTCATGGGAGTTCTCCTCTATTTTTTCATTCAAAAAGGCGTCCCGCAGTCTGCCCCGCGGGACGCCTTTTGTGTTGTTTGGTTATTTTCGTGCAGCGCGGCCTTTGCCCGCGTTGTTCAGCTTCCGGACCAGATCGTTCTGGTGCTTGCGCTGGGAGGGCGTCGGCTCCGGGTCGTGGGCTTCATCGGCGCGGGCGTTGGTCTGCGCGGCGGAAGCGTCCACCCGGACGAGGTTCCACTCCTGATTGCCGCCGGAAACGTAGTTCCAGATCTGGGCCTGTGCGCCGTTCGAGGTGTTCATGGCCACAAGGTCGATGTACTTGTCGGCCAGCACGTTCCGAATGCGGGTGCGGCCGTTGCGGGTGGGTTCCAGCGCCCAGCACTGGCTCAGCCCGCTGCTGCGGCTCCACTGGTGCAGCCATGTGCCCTCTACCACGCCGCTGAGGGCGAGGTCGATGAACTTGCCGGTAAAGCGGTTCTGGATGCGCCAACGGCCCTCGCCCGCGTCCACGAACTGCCACTGCTGCCACGGATGGCCCGCGTAATCCCAAAGCTGGATCGCAGCGCCGTTCTCGGTATTGAAGTTCTTTACCTCCAACACCTTCCCGTTCGGGGCCTTGATCAGGTAAAATTCATTTTCCATTAAAACGACCTGCGATGTTTTTGCCATAGCGCTTGTTTCTCCTTTCCGGTATCCGCCGATTGAATAATTCTATTATAGCGCATTTCCTCTCAGGCAACAAGAATTGAAAATCACAATTTTTTGTCGATTTCTTGTGCGTTTTGCTTAGAAAGACACGCTTTTCACGCCAACTTGGGCACCGTGTACCACAGGAACAGGGCCGCAAGGCTGAGCCACCGGATCTGGGCGTTCGTCAGATGCTCGTTCAAAAGCCAGCCGACGCCGAACGAGAGCAGGTTGGCCGTCAGGGCGTAGAGCACGGGGTGGGGCTTCCTGCCCTCCGGCCATGGCAGCCAGCGGCAGTAGGTGGAGGCTTCCACCGCGAAGACCAGCACTTCCATCCCGGCGTAGAGCGCAAAGCCTGCCCAAGGGCCCAGATAGAACAGCCCGTAGTGGAGAACAAGGTTCAGTGCAAGCTGGGTGGCGAGGTTGACCCCGCCGATGAGGTTCTGCTGGGCTTTTTCGCGCAGGCCGAACACTAGGGCACCCAGCGCTAGCTCCAGAATCAGCGTGATGAGTAACCGGGAGGTGAACAGGGAAATCTGGTCGCTGTCGGTCCGGTTGGTGTAGACGTGCATCCAGCCGTCCTCCGGATCGAACAGCACCTGCCATTCGCTGTCGAACGCATACCGCTGGACCGGCTCTTTGCTGATGGAAAAGACCCCGGTGTCCATATTATAAAGGAGCACATAGAATTTCTGGGGCGGGTAGTACCCCCATGTGAAGGTCTGTTCGGTGTCGCCGAAGTATTCCTCGAAGCAGCCGAGGAAGTAGTACCCCTCCGGCGCATCGTAAGCCTGAAAGGCTTCCCACACCTCGCGGGAACCCATCCAGTCCCCGTATGCGCTGGGGGCGCTCCATGGGCCGGTGGATTCTGTATTGCCCAGCAGAGTCACGGCGTAATTCTGGTCGTTGTAGATGTAGAGCCTGAGCGTGACCGACGGTTTCGGCCCCATATCCGCGAAGGCAGGCGGCGAAACGGTCAGCAAGAGCAGGGAGGCGAATAGAAAACCCAAGATTTTTTTGCAGAGTTTTTCTTTCATGATGGGGCCCTCCGGCTTTCGAAAACAAAAATTCCGACACGACTTTCCTTAACTTGTAAACGAAGAAGGAACAGCTGTTATTGCACGGCGTTCTGCACAAACTTCAAACAGGACTTTTGTGCAGCATTTCCTGTACTTGCAAAGAAAACAAAACGCCGGTTTCCGGGGCGTTTTGACCCGAAATATGAACAAAGTGTTTCCGCGCTGCGGCCAATTCAGGGCGATGACTTCACGTTTATAAAGCAAAGCAGACTTCAACACTTTATTTCGATGAGCAAAAGAAACTTCAACGGATACTTTCGTTTGTTTCATGATTTCGGCTATTGACTTTATATAAAAACTGCGGTATAGTATGAGTGCGGAGAGCGGAAAGACGCCCCGCCGACACTTGAACTTCGGGCTATGACCCGTAGAAAAATATAGGAGGTTTGATTATGTACTATTACATTCTGGGCTGCGGTATCGCTTGTTTGGTTCTGCTTGGCATCAACAGCATGGACACGGTATGTGTCAAGCCGGCCGAGATTCTGGGCAAGGTCATTCTGTGGCCTCTCGCCCTGATGGAAGCAGTTGTTCGTTACAGCTCCACTCATCACAGCATCAAGACCGCGCTGTAAAACACACTCGTTCCAATGCAAACGGCAATCAGGCGGCTGCGCTTTTGAAAGGCGCAGCCGCCTTTTTGTTTTGCACTTTTGGGCGGGGTATGATACAATAAGAAAAACGCCGCCGCAGCGGCACAAAACCCGAAACCGAAGGAGAACTATGAAACCGGATTACAAGCTGGTCGCAAAGGCCAAATACATTCACACGACCGCCGACCTTGCCAGCGAGCTCTGGCACGAGGTCTACAAGCGCTATTACCCGGCAAAGCAGCTGGACACGCTGGTGGAGGCGCTGCAAAGCGCCGAGGCCATTGAGGAGGACATCGACAACGATGTGAACTACTTCCTCGTTTTTCTGGGCGATAAGCTCATCGGCTACTTTGCATGGAAGATGGAAAACACCGTGCTGCACCTGCTGCACCTCTACCTCAAGCCGGAGTACCGGGGCAAGGCCATCGGCCGGGACATCGTCATGTCCTGCGAGCGGCTGGCCCGCGGCGAGGGCCGGGGCCGCGTCTGCTGTGAGGTGCACACCAAGTGTCTGCCCGTGCAGCAATTCTTCAAGGCGCGGGGCTACCGCATCCTGAAGCCGGTGGAGAATGTGGCGGCGGGCATCTCCATGCAGCTGACCGAAATGGAGAAAATGCTCTGAAATTCCCCATTGCAATTTTCCTGCGTTTGTACTACACTAAAGTAGTGTACTGAAGTGCCCCTTGCGGGCCAGACCAACCCCAAATCATGAGGGAGGAAAAACGCTATGGCAAAAGATCATCCCACCGGAGAGTCCGGCCTGTATTCCGCACTGCTGGAGCTGAAAACGCCGGAAGAGTGCTACCGCTTTTTACAGGATGTGTGCAGCTACGCCGAACTGAGCGCGATGGAGCAGCGCTACAACATCGCGGAAAAGCTCGTCAGCAAGCAGAGCTACACCAGCATCATGGGCAACATCGGGGCGTCCAGCGCCATCATCAGCCGGGTGAGCCGGGTCATCAGCAAGGATGACAGCGTGCTCCGCCGTCTGCTGGAGGAAAAGGCGGACGCCGCCACCGAGGAATAACCGCAAGACCGCGCACCGCGGGGCCGGGAAGCACCCGCCCTGCGGTGCTTTTTATCGCTTTGAAAAAGGAGTATCGCAGTATGAGCAAAGCAGTTGTCTTTTTCGCCGACGGCACCGAGGAGTGCGAGGCCCTTCTCGTCGTCGATCTTCTTCGCCGCGCCAAGGTCGAGGTCATCGTGGCGTCGGCCATGGGCCGCAAAGAGCTGGTCAGCAGCCATAAAATCCATCTGACCGCCGATGCGCTGGCCGAAGAGGTGGATTATTCCGATGTGGATCTGGTCGTGCTGCCCGGCGGCATCCCCGGCACCCCGAACCTTGCCGCCAACAAGACCGTCACCGACACCTGCGCCGCCTTCGCCAAGGCGGGCAAGAAGGTGGCCGCCATCTGCGCCGCCCCCAGCATCCTTGCCTCGCTGGGGCTGCTGGAAGGCAAAAACGCCACCGCCCATGCGGGCTTCCAAGACCAGCTTGCCGGTGCGGTGGTCCACGATGAAGAGGTCGTCGTGGATGGGAACATCACCACCAGCTACGGCCTCGGCGGCGCTATCCCCTTTGCACTGGAACTCGTCCGCCAGCTTGCCGGCCCCGCCGAAGCCGACCGTATCCAGAACGCCATCGCGTATCGGCACTAAAAGGAGGACTCCCTATGCGTTTTATCACGTGCCGTTTGCCGGACGGCGTGGAAGATCCGGCGATCTTATCGGAGGACGGGCGGCAGGTCTGGCCGCTGAGCTGGCTGGGGCTGAGCTATGAGACCCTGTCCGACGCCATCCCCTTTCTGACGCCGCAGGTGCGGGCGGGGCTGTCGCTGGCCGTTGCGGGCATCCCGGCCCTGCCCATTGAGGCCGTCACGCCGGAAAGCCCCATCCCGGCCCCAGCGCAGGACGTCATCTGCCTCGGCATCAACTACATGGCCCACTCGGATGAGGCGGAAAAATATTCCGCCGATGCCTTTGCGACCCAGCATCAGGACGCCATCTACTTCTCCAAGCGGGTCACACGCGCCGTACCGGACGGCGGGGCCATCGAGGCCCACACCGACCTTGTGAAAAAGCTGGACTACGAGTGTGAGCTGGCGGTGGTGCTGGGAAAGGACGCCAAGGATGTGCCCGCAGGGCAGACGCAGGACTACGTTTTCGGCTACACCATCCTGAACGATGTGTCGGCCCGCGACGTCCAGACTGCCCACAAGCAGTGGTACTTCGGCAAGAGCCTTGACGGCTTCACCCCCATCGGGCCCTGCATCGTCACGGCGGACGAGTTCGCCGACTATCCGCCCAAGCTCGGCATCCGCAGCTTCGTCAACGGCGAGAAGCGGCAGGACTCCAACACGGCGCTGCAAATTTTTGATATCGACCATGTTATTGCCGAACTTTCGCAGGGGATGACCCTGAAAGCGGGCACCATCATCGCCACCGGCACCCCGGCGGGCGTCGGCATGGGGATGGATCCGCCGCAGTTCCTTGTGCCCGGCGATGTAGTCCGGTGCGAGATCGACGGCATCGGTTCGCTGACCAATCCCGTCCGGTAATGCAAAACGGTACCGTCCAAAGCGTATCCGGCTTGTAATATGATTTCACGAGTATCCTATGCGTTATCAAAAACAAGCTGAAAACCCTCTTATTCATAAACTGTTCAAAATAAATTCATATACAGTTCATTGACTTTCGGTATACATAGGGCAACGAAAGGCGCACGCTGCGCCGCACCCCAGAACAGCACAGCATGGGAACTGAAAAAAGGAATGCCCGTGTTGGAGGAAAGGAATTGGAACGCTATGAAAATTGGTTTTACTGAACTGATCCTTGTCGTGATCGTTGCGTTCGTGGTCATCGGGCCGGACAAGCTGCCCGAGTACGCACGCAAGTTCGGCAAGATGCTCCGGGAGCTGAAAAAGTACACCGGCGCCGCTTCGGAGGAGATCCAGAAGAACGTGGTCGAGCCGCTGAATGAGATTCAGGCTCCCATCAAGGAGGCCGTCGCCCCGCTGACCGATATCAAAAAGGATATCGACGACAGCATGAAGGACGTGACCAAGAGCTTTACCAACATTGGCAAGACCAGCAAGGAAGAGGCCAAGAAGGCCGAAGAGGCCGAGGAGGTCGCTGAGCTGGAGGATGCCGTGGAGGAGCTGCCCGAAGAGCCCGCGAAGGCCGAGGAACCCGCTGCTGAAAAGGCGGAGCCCGCTGCCGAACCGGTGAAGGCCGAGGAGCAGCCCGCCGAAAAGGCTGAGGCACCCGCCCCTGCTGCCGAAGCTGCCCCTGCGGAGGAACCCAAGGAGGCTGCCCCCGCCGAGGAAGCCAACGTCTAATTTTTGGATGCACCCGCGCCCGCGGTTGTACGATACATTGTAAATCAGCCCGCCAAAGCGGCGCGGCAAGGTAAAAAGGAGATTGTTATTATGAGAATCGGACCTCAGGAGCTTATCATCGTTCTGATCATCGTTCTGGTCATCTTTGGACCCAAGAACCTGCCGAAGCTGGGCAAGATGTTCGGCAAGACCATGAAGAACTTCAAGGAAGGCATGGAAGACGTCGAGGATGACGGCGAGACCAAGAAGACCGAGGCCAAGTCTGAGGACGAGGCCGAGAAGAAGGACGAGGAGTAATTCGTGGCTACAAACGTAAAGCGCAAAAAGAAAGCCGAAGTCATGTCAGAGGACGGCAGCATGACGCTGACCGGCCATCTGAAAGAGCTGCGGAACCGGCTGATCATCTGCGCAGCGGTGTTTGTGGTGGGCGTGATCGGATTTCTGGCGATCTCCGATAAGCTGATCGACCTGCTGACGGCGATGGCAATGAACGCGAACTATACCTTCGTGTTCCTTGCCCCGCAGGAAAAACTGATGCAGTACTTCCGCGTCTCGCTGATCGCAGCCGTCATCGTAACCATCCCGGTGGCGCTGTATCAGATCTACGCCTTTGCAAAGCCCGGCCTGAAGCGGAGCGAGAGCTTTTTCTTCCGGCTCGTGCTGGTGTTTGGTCTGGCGCTGTTCTGTGTTGGTGTGCTGTTTGCCTACAAGGTCACCCTGCCCTTTATGCTGAACTTCCTCGTTACGCTGGAGGGCACCGACTACATCACGGCATCCATCAGCATCGAGAGCTACATCAACCTCTGCCTGACGATGTTCATCATCTTCGGCTGCGTCTTTGAGATGCCGCTGGTCACCATCATTCTGGCCAAGATGGGCATCGCAAACCCGGAGATCATGAAGAAGGGCCGCGGCGTTGCCATCGTCCTGATCTTCCTGATCGCAGCCATCATCACCCCGCCGGACATCGTGTCTCAGTGCTTCGTGGCAGTGCCTATGTGTCTGCTGTACTTCGTCAGCATCTTCCTGAGCGGCATTTTCTACAAGCCCAAGACGGACGAGGATGACGAGGACGACGAAGAGGAAGAGGACTCCGATGCGGAGTGAATTCCGGCTTTTTTAGGAAACTGAAAACGCGCTCTGCCTTTGCGGCGGGGCGCTTTTTTATGTGGAGGAACGGGCAGATTGCAAACACTCCGGCAATATGCTATACTGTTCACAAGGTAAAAATCAGCGGGAGACCGCTGCGAAAAAAGGGGTAAATGAATCATGAAAGAATACGCATTCGGCATCGACCTCGGCGGCACCACCGCGAAGGTCGGCTTGTTCACCACCTCCGGCGCGCTGCTGGAAAAGTGGGAGGTGCCCACCGATACCTCCAACGCCGGTGAGCACATCCTTGAAAATCTGGCCAACGCCATCCGGGGCAAGATGGCCGAAAAGGAGATCCCCGCCGAGCAGGTCGAGGGCGTGGGCATCGGTGTGCCCGGCCCCGTGCTGAACTCCAGCGTGGTGCCCATCGTCTGCGCCAACCTCGGCGGCTGGGGCGAGCGGAATGTTTCGGCCCAGCTGTCCGGTCTGCTGGACGGCCTGCGGGTCCTCGTCGGCAACGACGCCAATGTGGCGGCGCTGGGCGAGATCTGGATGGGCACGGCGAAGGGCTGCCGCAGCGCGGTCATGGTCACGCTGGGCACCGGCGTCGGCGGCGGCGTCATCGTCAACGGCAAGGTCGTTGATGGCACCCACGGTGCGGGCGGCGAGATCGGCCACATTACGGTCAATCCGCACGAGACGGCGGTCTGCGGCTGCGGCAAGCGCGGCTGTCTGGAGCAGTATTCCAGCGCCACCGGCGTTGTCCGCTGCATGAAGAAGCTGCTGGAAGAGAACCCGGATGTAGACTGCGTTCTGCGCGGCAAAGAGTTCGAGGCCAAGGATGTCTTTGATGCGGCCCGCAGCGGCGATGCTCTGGCGGCCCGCGAGGTGGAAGAGATGTCCAACACCCTCGGCATGGCGCTGGCCAACATCGCTTCGACCACCGACCCCGAAATGTTCCTCGTCGGCGGCGGCGTGGCCCGCGCAGGGGATGTCCTCTTTGACCCGCTGGTCAAGCACTTCAAGGAGTATGCCTTCCGCTCCTGCCGCGAGACGCCCATCAAGTCCGCGAGCCTCGGCAATGACGCCGGTATCTATGGTGCAGTGCGCCTGATCGTGGGAGAGTAAGGCTTCATTTTCCACAATAAAAAGCGAAGCGGTTGAAAATTCAGCCGCTTCGCTTTTTTCATGCGTTGATGTTAAGTTTTACAGCGTATCCTTGCCCGGAAGCTGGTTCCACAGGCGGTAGTAGACGCCCTGTTTTGCCAGCAGCTCGTCGTGGGTGCCGGATTCCTCGATGCCCTCGGCACCGAGGACGAGGATGCGGTCATAATTCTTGATGGTGGTCAGGCGGTGGGCGATGGTCAGGGTGGTGCGGCCGTGGGCCAGCTTCTCAAGGCTGCGGCCCACCAAGATCTCGCTCTCGTTGTCGAGGGCGCTGGTGGCCTCGTCAAGGATGAGGATGGGCGGGTTCTTGAGGAAGACGCGGGCAATGGCGATGCGCTGCTTCTGGCCGCCGGAGAGCTTGACGCCGCGCTCGCCCACGTAGGTGTCGAAGCCGTCCTTCAGGGCCAGAATGAACCGCTCCGCGCCCGCCAGACGGGCCGCTTCAACGATCTCCTCGCGGGTGGCACCGGGCTTGCCGTAGGCGATGTTCTCCGCCACCGAGCCGCTGAAGAGGTAGACGTCCTGCTGGACGATGCCGATGTCCTGCCGCAGACTCTTGAGGGTGACGTGCTGGATGTCCTGCCCGTCGATGTAGATGTGGCCGCTTGTCACATCGTAGAAGCGGGGGATCAGATTGCACAGGGTGGTCTTGCCGCCGCCGGAGGGGCCCACCAGCGCCAGACGCTCGCCGGCCTTGATGTCAAGGCTGACGTGGTGCAGGACCTTATTGTGGTCATCCGGGTACTCGAAGCTGACGTCGTCGAACCGGATGGCACCGGGGCCGGGCTGCAGGGGCTTTGCGTCGGGGGCGTCGTGGATGGGCACGGGGGTGTCCATGATCTCAGCGAAGCGCTCGATGCCGGTCATGCCGCGCTGGAACTGCTCGGCGAACTCGACGATGCGGCGGATGGTGGCGATCAGGGTGGAGACGTAGAGCACGTAGGCCACGAGGTCGCCCGCGCTGATCTTGCCGTACACCAGCGACAGGCCGCCCGCAAGAATGACGACGAGGTACATCAGGCCGTCGAACAGGCGGGTGGAGGTGTTGAAGGCGGCCATGGCGTAGTAGCCGAGGGTCTTGATCTGCTCAAAGTCCTTGTTGCCCTGCAAAAACTTTGCCCGCTCCTGCTCCTCGGCGGCAAAGGCCTTCACCACGCCCTGACCCAGCAGACTGTCCTCGATGGTGGCGTTCAGCTCGCCGATCTGGACGCGCTGCTGGCGGAACCGGGCGCGGAGCTTCTGGTTCAGCTTGACCGAGACGATGCCCATCAGCGGCACACAGGCGAAGACCGCCAGCGTCAGCGGGAAGCTGGAACGGCAGAGGATGAGGAAGGACGCCAAGATCTTGATGAAGGCGATGAAGAATTCCTCCGGGCAGTGGTGGGCGAACTCGGTCACGTCGAACAGGTCGTTGGTGATGCGGCCCATGATGGTGCCGACCTTGGTGTTGTTGTAGTAGGTGTGGTCCAGCAGAAGCAGGTGGTCAAAGGCGTCGCGGCGCATGTCCGTCTCGATGTGGACGCCCATGATGTGACCGATGCCGGACATGAAATACTGGGCGGCACCGTCGATGATGCGGAGCACGAAATAGAGCCCGGCCAGCTTGAGCACGATGCCCGCCGTCAGGGTGATGCCCACCCCCATGGCGGAGTTGGTGATGGTGCTCATGATTTTGGGCAGGATGATGTCGCAGAGCGTCGTCAGCGCGGCGCAGAACAGGTCAAAGAACAGCACGCCCTTGTACTTGGCCAGATACGGCAGGAACCGCCGGATCAGTGCGCGGCTGCTGGTGTGGTGGGCACTGGGATCTTGGATGGTTTTGGTTTGATCGTTTGACATGGTTTCTCCTCTTTTACTCCCTCAGTCACCTTCGGAGAGGTTTATTTTTTGGAATAATCCCGCTCCCCGTAAATGGCGGTGCCGATGCGGACGAGGGTGGCACCCTCGCGGATGGCGTTCTCGTAGTCGCCGCTCATGCCCATGGAGAGGGTCTCCATCTTCACGTTGGCGTAGCCGCGCTCCCCGGCTTGGACGAAGAGCTTGTGCACGGCGGCGAGATAGGCGCGGTTCTGGGCGTCATCGTCGTTGACAGGGGGAATGGCCATCAGGCCGCAGACGCGGAGGTGTTCCTGCGCAGCGGCAGCGTCCAGCAGGGGCCAGAGCTGCTCCGGCGAAACGCCGGACTTCGACTCCTCGCCGCCGATATTCACTTCCAGCAGAATGTTCTGCACAAGGCCCGCCTTGGCGGCTTCCCTCTCGATGGCGGCCAGCAGGTGCTCGCTGTCAACGCTCTGGATCAGGCTGGCGCGGCCCAGCACCTTTTTGATCTTGTTGGTCTGCAAATGCCCGATGAAATGGCTCGGCTTGCCGCAGTAGGCCCCGGCGTCATAGTTGGCGCAGAGCTCCTGCACATGGTTCTCGCCGAACACATCGATGGGCAGGGCCGCGCTGGCGGCCACGGTCTCCGCCGTGCGGGTCTTGCAGGCGGCGCAGAGCTGTACTTCAGCGGGGGCGCGCCCGGCTTCGCGGGCGGCGGCCGCCATCTTCTCGCGGATGGCGGCAACGGCCTCCCGCATTTCTTCCAGTGTTTTTTCAGCCATAAAAACTCAGTCCTCCTCGGTATAGCGGGCGCGCTCGCCGCCGATCAGCTTCGGGCGGGTGCGGGCGCAGAGAATGTTTGCTTCGCCGATTTTGGAAAGGCTCAGCCGGACCGGCACGGCCACCCGGCGCAGGTGCATCCCGATGAGGGTGCCGCCGATATCGATGCCCGCATGGGCGCGGATCTCCTCCACGGCGATGGGGTCGCGGAACTGCTTCCAGCAGGTCGTGGCCCAGCTGCCGCCCGCATGGGGGCGGGGCACGACGCAGACTTCCTCCCAGCCGTATTTCTCGGCGGCTTCCCGCTCGATGATGATGGCGCGGTTCAGGTGCTCGCAGCACTGGGCCGCCAGCCAGATGCCCTGCTGGGCCAGCACGGGCGCGATGCCCGCGTAGACGGCTTGGGCGGCTTCCAAGCTGCTGTCCTTGCCGATGTGCCCGCCGACGATCTCGCTGGACGAGCAGCCCACCACAAAGACATCGCCCCTGCGGAGCTTGGCCTGTGCCAGCAGCTCAGTCACCGCCTGACGAGCCTCTTCTTCGATTTGTTGTTTGAATGCTTCGGTCATAGTCAGATCACCTCATATCCTTACCCAATTCAATTCTGTTTCCCCGGAAATAGCCAGATACACCCGGCTGCCCACGGGGCAGAGCGCGGTGGTGCTGCCCGCTTTTTTGCCGGAAATGGTCAGCCGCCCGCCGCCGGGGGCGGCAGCTTCGGCCCGGATGCTCCCGGCGGGCAGGGAGAACAAATTCTGCTGCATCGTCTGGCTCAGCCGGAGGGCGGCTCCCCGCAGCAGGGTACTGTCCGCGTGGTTTTCCAGCCAGTCGGCGCGGGCCCAGCGATAGCTGATATACAGGGTGCCGTCCTCGTCCAGCGCCAGCGCACCGGGGTATCCGGGCAGACCGGTCAGGGCCGTCCCGCAGTTCCTGCCCCCGGCGGTCAGGCCGCGGGCCGAGGCCTCCACGCTCCAGACGCAGCGGGTGCCGAGGTCGGAGACGTAGAGGGTGCCGTTTTCATCCAGCGCAAGGCCGGAGGCTCCGGCTGCCCCGGTCAGCACGGTCTGCACCGTGCGGGCGGCGGGGTCGTAGACGTAGACGCTGCCGGTGCCGGTGTGAGCGACCAGCTCCGTGCGCAGGGCGCTCTCCACGCCGTGCTTCGGCGAGACGGCGGCGGCATCGGTGAAGTAGACGCTCCCGTCGGCCCCGACAGCCACGGCGGTGGGGCAGGAGAGGGCGGTACCGTCGATCTGGGTCACGATCTGTTCGGAGGCGGCACCCCAGCCGTCGTACCCGGCGCGGCAGAGGGCCCCGCCGCTGGCGGTGACCACGGTGTACCAGATGTCGCCGTCCGGGTCAAAATCGAAGCCGGTGATCTCGCCGTCCGCCGTCAGGATGGAAGAAAGGCCGCTGCCGTCCTCCCGCATCCGCAGCAGCGCGGCCCCGCCGGCGCGGGTGTCGGCCTGTGCGGCGAAGTAGAGCCAGCCGTCCCGCTCCCGGATGCAGGAAATATCCCGCCAGCCGGTGACGGAAAGGACGTCGCCGCTTTCGGCGGTGGGTCCGGCGTCCGGCATCGGCTGGACCTCCGGGGCCGTGTAGGGCGTAACGGTGACGTCAATGGGCCGCAGCACCAAGCCCCAGACGAGGGCAGCGGCGGCGCAGAATACAAAGACGATGCTCAGCTTCTGGAAGCGCTGGAGCACTTCCTCCCGCTCGGCGGCGCGCTGGGCCTCCTGCGCAGCCCGGCGGCGGGCGGCGGCTGCCGTGGAGCGCTGGGCGCGGCGCATCCAGCGATCCACCCAGAGGGCGGTGCTGGGGCCGATGGTCAGGGCGGCGATGAGCAGGATGAGCAGCAATTCAACAAGTCCGATCCGCATGGAAGTATGGCCCCTTTTTTCCTTAAAATGTGTGTGGTTTCGTATCGTTTCAGTATAGCACACTTGTGCGCAAAAGCGCAAGCCGCGCCCTTCTGGATTGCACCGCCGGAATGTGGTATACTGAAAGAGGGGGTTTTTCCAAACCCTTCACCCAAACTTCACAAAAATTTCCAAACTTCGCTGTATGATATCCTCAGAAAATCAGAAACTATTCCGTGAGGAGGGAGCCACTGATGGCAAAAATTCTGATCGTTGATGATGAACCCCGGATCCGGGAGCTGATCCGGGAGCACCTGCAGTATGCGGGCTATGTCTGCGAGGAAGCGGGCGACGGCTCGGCGGCACTTTCTCTGCTGAGCGGCGGCGGATACGATCTGGTGATCCTCGATCTGATGATGCCGTTCATGGACGGCATGACCTGTCTGCGGGAGATGCGCACCCGCCACATCAACACGCCGGTCATCATCCTGACGGCCCGCGGCGAGGAATACGATAAGTTGGCGGGCCTTGAAGGCGGCGCTGACGATTATGTGGTCAAGCCGTTTTCCCCGCGGGAGTTGGTGGCCCGCGTCAAGGCGGTGCTCAACCGCACCATGCCCCGGAGTGAAAGCGCCGACGGAACCATGACCTTTGGCGAATTGACCATCGACACGGCCAGCCACACCGTCCGGGTGAGCGGCGAGGAAGTCAGCCTGACGCCTAAGGAGTTCGACCTGCTGGTCTTTCTGGCGTCCAACAAGGGCATCGCCCTCAGCCGCGAGAAAATTTTGCAAAAAGTGTGGAACTACGATTATTTCGGCGAGGACCGCACCGTGGATACCCACGTCAAGATGCTGCGCGGCCATCTGGGCAAGTGCCGGGGCTACATCGCAACGGTGTGGGGCATCGGCTATAAGTTCGACCCGGACGCGGCGCGGTAAAACGGAGGAACGCAGTTGATGCGGCAACAGGAAAAAAAACGGCGCTCCATCGGCATCCGGGGGCAGTTGATGTGGTTTCTGTGCCTGATCTGCCTTTTGCTGCTGGGGATGTTCTGGTTCCTGAGCACGCAGCTGCTGGAGCCGCTGTACACCAAGCACATCCAGAAACAACTGACCGAGGAAGCCGACCTCATCGTGACCAAGATGGACGAAGCCATTGCGTCGGGCACGACCCTTTCCTACTGGGCATTCGGCGGCATCAAGGTCACGAACGAGGAGTTCTTCAACCAGCTCGGCAGCGAGATCTATTCCGGCGGGGAGCTGAGCAGCTTCTGCGTCGATATCTCGGACGCCACCCTCCGAACCATCAAAAAATACGAGAACCTGTCCTATTGCAGTCTGCATCAGAAATCCTTCCCGGATACGCTGGACGACGACGCGTTCTATTCGACAGCCCGTCAGGTGCGCCAGTACTGCCGCGAGAACGGGGATTTTGCCCGCGTGCTCCCGGCGGCCAAGCCCTCGGCCTATAATCAACTCGTTGTGGGGCGGATGACGTCGGACGGGGCCTATACCGTCCTCGTCAGCACCACCCTGATGCACGTTTCCGAGGCGGGCACGGTGCTGAGCACGGTGCTGCCGCTGGCGGCGGCGCTGATCTTCGCGTTCTCCATGAGCGCGGCGTGGCTGTTCAGTGAGTGGTTCACAAAGCCGCTGCGCCAGCTTTCCGGCGCGGCGCGGCAGGTGGCGCAGGGCAACTACGCCGTCCATGTGGAAACGCGGCGGAACGACGAGCTGGGCGACCTTGCCGAGGACTTCAACCATATGGCGAAAGAGGTCCAGCGTGCCTCCCAGATGCAACGGGATCTGCTGGCCAATGTCTCCCACGACCTGCGCACTCCGCTGACCCTCATCAAGGGCTACGCGGAAACGGTGCGGGACATTACCGGCGACGACAAGGCCCACCGCGACGAACAGATGAACATCATCGTGGACGAGGCCGACCGGCTGACGGCCCTTGTTTCCAGCGTCATGGAGCTGAGCAAGGTGACCAGCGGCGCGGAAAAGTGCGAGAAGGTCCACTTCGATATGGCCCAGCTCTGCGACGAGGTCAGCGAGCGGTACGATGCCATCTGCACCCAGAACGGCTGGCAGCTCCGGCTGGAACTGCCGGAGGAGGAACTGCCCGTTTACGCTGACCCCAACATGATGCAGCGGGCCCTGCACAACCTGCTGGGCAACGCCATGCACCACATCGGGGCCGACGGCGTCTTTGTGCTGCGGGCGGAAAAATGCGCCGAGGGTGTCCGGGTCGAGGTGGAAGACCACGGCCCCGGCATCGCGGCGGATGACCTACCCTATATCTTTGACCGGTATTACCGCTCCCGCTCCGACGCGGGCAGACAGGGCACCGGCCTCGGCCTGTCCATCACCAAGGCCATTTTCCAGCAGCACGGCTTCCGCTTTGGTGTCCAGAGCACTGTGGGCAAAGGCACGACGTTCTGGTTCCTCATGACAAGCAGATAAACGAAAAGACTGCTGCACACTCCCTCCGTCACGGCTTCGCCGGGGAGAGAAGTTTGCAGCAGTCTCTTTTTTTATTGGATCAAATTCAAGCGTCGGCAGAGCGGTAAACGCCGAGGCTGTTGTCGGGCTCCGGCATCTTGACGCGGGAGGCACGGTCATTGACCGCGACCAGCATCCAGCCCATGAGGGCCAGCACCACCACGATGATGAGCCATTTGACAGCATTGGGAAGTTTTTTCATGTTGACTTTCCTTTTTTGTTAAAGTTCCGGACGGCAGCGCTTGCGGGCGCGGGCCAGCAGGGCGGCAGCATCCGCAGCGGAAGGAGCGTGGACCCACGCGGGGCGGGGCGCGGCCCCCTCACCGGAGCTGCCCGCCTCCACGAACTGCGCTAAATCGGTATCGGTGCGGTCGTTCCAGCCGATGAAGCCCTCCGGCGAAATATGGGCCCCCAGCCGGCAGTCCAGCACGGCGGTCTTGCCGGTGGGCCGCCACGGACGGCCTAAGTAGATGGTGCCCGCCGGGCAGTCCGAGACGAAATCGCAGTCCCAGAAGACGAAGCCGAGGCCGTCGGCCGGGCCGGAGGGGGCGGTGATGTAGCTGTGGGGGATGTGGTTGTCCACCGTGCGCAGAGTACACTGCTCAAACAGCGCGTCTGCCCCGCCGAAGATGAAATCGATGTCACCCGCGATCTCGCAGTTCTGGTAATACTGGGCGGTGGCGCGGCGGGGCGCAAAGGTGCGGGGGCCGAGGAAGCCGTCCTTTTCCCGCTCTTTTTCGGGCAGCGGGGCGCAGAACAGGGTGTCCTGATTGCCCAGCAGCTTCACCCGGCGGAAGACGGCCCGTGCGCTGTCCACATAGGCGGCCACGGCCTGTCCTACGGCACTGCCCGGCCCGGCGTCGTTTTCAATGGTCATATCCTCCACGGTGAGCTGTTCCCCGCTGAAAAAGGCGGTGTAGCTGCGGAAGGTGTGGGTGGAGCGGCCATCCGGGTGGGGCAGTCTGCCGCCGTCGCCCCAGACAAGGCGGGTGGCGTCGGCTCCAGCTCCCCGCAGGGTGATGCGGCGCTTTTCGCAGACCAATTTTTCCCGGTAAACGCCGGGGCCGATGGTGATCTCGGCTTCCAGCTCATACGGCACGGCCAGCACAGCTTCGGAAATGGAAGCGTAGTCGCCGCTGCCGTCCTGCGCGACGGTGAGGTTTAACATAGAAAATATCCTCCAAAGATGAGGTTTTTCTTTGTACAACCTCTCAGTCTCGCTGCCGCTCGACAGTCGTCCCCTTCTGGCGTTTACACGCCACCTCCCCCGGCCGGGGGAGTCTTTCCTAGTAGGGGAGCCTCTGGCGAAACCGGAAACTTTGCGAGGACTGCCAAGGCCTCCCCTACAAGGGGAGGTGGCATTGCGAAGCAATGACGGAGAGGTTGTACAGAGCAGATGCCATCATTATAAGCCCCGTTTATGAACAAATCAACGCCCACAGCTTTCCAGCCGCAGGACGGCGGCGGTGATATCGTCGGGGCGGCCCGTTGCTTCGGCGCGGGTGCGGGCAGTTTCTACCAGCGTTTTGGCCAGTTGTTCGGGCGGGTCGGCAGCGGCAGCGGAGAGTTCCAGCTGCTTGAGCACCCAGCCTGTGCCGTCCACGAGGAGCCCATCCGACACGAGCACCGCATAATCCCCGGCGGCGAGGTGCACCACCCGGCTCTGGCCGTTTACCCCGCCCAGAATGCCGATGGGGAGGCTGGCGTCCCCCACGGGCCGCGCCCGCCCGCCGTGGACGAGAAAGCCCGGTGCGGCCCCGGCCTTGAACAGCCGGGCGGTGCCAGTGTAGAGGTCCACGCTGATGAGGTCCAGCGTTGCGCCGCTCTCCTCGTCGCTCTTGAGGGCCAGCGCCACATTGACCAACCGCGCCGCCAGTTCCGCTGTGAACCCGGCCTTCAGCAGCCGGGCCGTCAATTCGGCGGCAAGGTTGCCGTCCACAGCGGCGGGGCGGCCGGTGCCCATCCCGTCACAGAGGATCATCTGAGCCGCCGCCGGGCTGCAGAACTGCTGAACTGCGTCGCCGGAGATCGTCCCCCGCGCGGCGCTGGCCGCAAAGCCGAAGACGGCCCGCAGCGCGGGCTTTTCGGAAAAGAGCAGGGTGGTCATTCCCTTGCAGGAGAGGACCTGCGGCGGCTCAAAGGTGCGGCGGCAGAGCCGCCCGACCTCCTGCGCCAAGGCCGAAAGCTCGGCGGCAGCAAAGCGGGTGCGGGGCAGGGTGACCGCCGCCCGCGTCCGGCCAAGGTCGTCCAGCGAGACGGCGCATTCCAGCGGCGGGGTGCCGAGGCTCGAAAAGAAGTCCGCCACCCGCCCGGATTTGTAGGGCTCCGGATTGCCGGGGCGGCCAAGCTGCTCGCTGAGCACCCCCAGCGCATCGGCCACGGCGCTGTACTGCTCCGTTAAGGCGGTGCGCATGGCTTCGGCGTGGACGCGGGCCTCCTTCCGGCTGCGGTAAAGCGCGAAGGACTTGTTCGCCGCTGCGCAGAGAGCCGCCGGGTGGATGCAGCGGGACAGCGCACCGGGCAGGTCGCTGGTTTCCAGATGTCCGTTCTGTTCCAGAATGGGACGCAGTGCGTTCATCCCGTCCAGCGTGGCGGCGTATTCCTGTTTCCAGCAGCATTCCCGCCGCCCACAGTTGAAACAAAGGCTGTCGTGGGTGTTGTCGATGACCCAGCGGAAGCTTTCGCACCGGTGGGGCAGGGCGTCGTAGACCTCGTTGACCGTCTCCGCCAGCGAGGACAGGCTTTCCGCCACCGCTTCCAGCCGGGTAGCCGCCGCCGAAAAGCGGGGCCGCTCTTCCGGGGCAGCAGCCTCTGGGGCGGGCACCGGGGCCAGCCAGTCCTTCGGCAGAAGTGCCGCCGCTGCCAGCCCGGCCCCGGCACTGAGCAGCAGGGAAAAGGCATTTCCGGGCGGCTGAACGCAGAGCACCCCGGCCACGCACCCGCCCGCGTAGGCGGCGAAGGCTTCGATGCGTCGGCCCGGTGTCAGCAGGGCCCCGGCAGCACTGGCGCAGGAAAGCCCGGCTGCTGCCGGGCCGAGGGAAGGGTCTGCGGCACAGAGGGCGGCCCCGGTCACAGCACAGTACGCGAGGGCGGCGGTGGGCTGGCCCCGGCAGCAGAGGGCAAGCTCGACGGCGGCACAGACCGCCACGCCGAGGCAGAGCAGCCCCAGCGAAACGCTGCCCAGCGCTGCCGCTGCCCCGGCCGCGACCAGCAGCATCCCGGCGCCGGGCGTTTCGGGCGGGAACCGCCGCAGCGCAAAGCCCAGTGCCGCCGCCAGCAGAGCATCCGCTCCGCAGGTCAGCAGGAGATCGACCCCGCCGCCCGTGGGGCCGAAGGCAAAGCAGACGGCTCCCAGCCCCAGCGCCCCGCAGCCCGCCAGCGCGGCAGGGCGGAACCGGCCCGGCCAGAGCCACCGCGCAGCCACGGCGGCCCCCACCGCACAGAGCAGACAGAGACTGTCCAGCGACAGCGCCCCGAACCCGTGGAGCAGGAGGCCCAGCAGGGCCCCTGCCGCCCCGGCGGCGAAGCAGTCCTCCGCGAACCCCAGCGTCAGCCCCAAGCTGAAGGGCATCAGCGCGCCGTACAGCACGGCCCACCCGCCGAGGAACCCGGCCAGAAATGCCGACCCCTGCCGCAGCGCCGGGCGGACGGCGGCCCGCGGCATCAGCGCCGCTGCAAAGGGGTGAGAAACATCCGTTTTCAGAACTTTGAGCATGAAAAATCCCCGCTTTCCGGCGGGGATCTTTTGTCGTTGTTCTGTTTCCCGCGCCGTTTGCATATACTGTAGCGCGGCCGCAGGGCATTTTTTGGGGGCGTGCGGGGAAGTTTGCTAAATCAGCAGAAATACCGCACCTCACCGAAGAAGTTCTTCCATTTGGCAATGACTTCTTCGCTTCGGGCTTCAATGATCGCCATGATGTTCCGCAGCACACGCGGCGGAATGCCTGAATCGTTGTGGCATAGATAACATTTTCCGGCCCGTGTGATCCAGATCTTCGTGGCATTGCTGCTTGGAGCTCCCTGCGATACATGCACATGAATGGGTTCTAGCGGGTCGTTTTCGTTGGCCCAGAAATAGACCCAGTAGGAGCCGATCTTAAAAACCTGCGGCATTCTCTACGCCTCCTTCTTTGGAGAACTGCAAAATAAGATGTGCCGTGGTCTCAAGGAATTTCTGGTAGCGCCCGATCTCTTCGGGGGTGAAGCCGCTGATATCCGTCCATGTATAGTCGGGCAGATAGCAGACAGCAGAATGAAAACAATCCTTCGCGTCCGGTTTTTCAAAGTAGACCTTTACGCGCTGGTCCGGAAGCATTTCTGAATGAACGATCTCGGTGTTGTCGTCCAATGTCATAAACGGATACATCATGAAAAATCCCTCCCGGTATTGTTTCCTTAAAAATGGGGAAGCAACAAAAACTTACCCGTTCAGCTTCTCGATGGCGGCCTTCACGCGGGCGAGGGTGGTCTCGCGGCCCATCATGCAGGCGAGGTCGGTGCCGCCGCCGGGGGTACGCTGCTTGCCGGAGAGGGCGATGCCCAGCGGGTAGAGCAGCCAGCCGTTCTTCTTGCCCAGCTCCTCGGCCTTAGCCTTGCAGGCGTCGAAGACGGCGTCGCGGTTCGTGAAGTCCAGCGCTTCGTCGCTCAGCACGGGCAGCAGGGCCTCCAGCGCCTCCTTGGCGGATTCGGGGGTGGTTTTCTGCTTTTTGTTGGTGTACAGGCTCACATCGTACTCCGGCATGGCGTCGAAGAAGTCCAGCTGCTCCGGGATCTCGCCCAGCACTTCGCACCGGGGCTGGAGGTTCGCGCAGAGGAGCTTCTTGTCGATGGGGGCGTGCACGGCCTGATCGATCCACGGCTCGGCGGCGGCGAGGAAGTCCTCCGGGCTCAGGCGGCGGATGTACTCCGCGTTGATGGCCCGCAGCTTGAGGGGGTCAAAGATGGCGGGGGATTTGGAGATGCCGTCCGGACTCCAGACCTTGCGCAGCTCGTCGAGGGAGAAGATCTCCTGCTCGGCGTACTCGCCCTTGGGGCTCCAGCCCAGCAGACAGATATAGTTCAGGATGGCGGCACTCAGGTAGCCCTTGGCGCGCAGATCCTGATAGCTGGCATCGCCGTTGCGCTTGGACAGCTTGTTCTGGGCATCCTTCATGACCGGCGGGCAGTGGATGTAGGTGGGGATCTCCCAGCCGAAGGCCTGATACAGCAGATTGTACTTGGGGGTGGAGGACAGATACTCGCTGCCGCGGATGACGTGGGTGATGCCCATCAGGTGATCGTCCACGACGTTGGCGAAGTTGTAGGTGGGCATCCCGTCGGTCTTGATGAGGATCTGGTCGTCCATCTCGCTGTTCTCGACCTCGATGTGGCCGTAGACCACATCATCGAAGCCGGTGATGCCGGTGCGGGGGATCTTCTGGCGGATGACATAAGGCTCCCCGGCGGCCAGACGCTTCTTGACCTCCTCTTCGGGCAGGTCGCGGCAGCAGCCGTCGTAGTGGGTCATCTCGCCGCGGGCGCGCTGCTCGGCGTGGAGGGCTTCCAGCCGCTCCTCGGTGCAGAAGCAGTAGTAGGCTTTGCCCTCGGCGACGAGCTGCTCGGCATACTGCTTGAACATGCCCATCCGCTCGCTCTGGACATAGGGGCCCACCGGGCCGCCGATGTCCGGGCCTTCGTCCCAGTTCAGGCCCGCTTCGCGCAGGGTGTTATAGATGACGTCCACGGCGCCTTCCACATAGCGGCCCTGATCGGTATCCTCGATGCGGAGGATGAAAGTGCCGTCCTCGTGCTTGGCCATCAGGTAGGTGTACAGCGCGGTGCGCAGGTTGCCAACGTGCATATAGCCGGTGGGCGAGGGGGCAAAACGGGTGCGGACTTTGTTGCTCGGCATAAAAACGCTCCTTATCTATATCGACAAATCAATTTGCGAATCGCTACCCTTTAGTTTAACTGTTCAGCGCAGTTTTGTCAACGAAAAGGGAAAGACAGGATCGACCCATCAGCCGTTCCCCTCCGCCAGCGCTGCCCGCTCGGCGGCGGCAAGGTCGTTCTGCGCCGGGCCGAAGAGGGAATCGTACCGGTAGAGTGCCCAGCCCTGTGCGCCCCAGCGGCGCAGGTCGGCCACCTGCCGGGCCAAGGCGCTGCCGATGGCCCACTGGCTCGTGCTGTCCTCGTTGGCGCCGCCGTCGCCCACGCCGACCCGGTAGGCTCCAAGGCCGAAATAAAGCGCCACATTCGCCGCGCGGGCCATGCCCAGCCACTCCGGCACGATGTTCTCAAAGGCAAAGCGGGTGCTGCCCGACTGCAATCGGTAGCCGTAGCCCCAGTAAATTTGGGGGCAGAGGTAGTCCACCACGGCCTCTTTGCCGGAGGCCGCCAGCCAGCCGTAAACATCGCTGTACTGGGTGGCAAGGTCGTTGTCCGGGTTGCCCTGCGGGCTGATGCCGAAGCGCAGGGTCGGGTCAGCAGCCTTCACGGCGTCGCGGGCCGCTTTGACAAGGGCCGTCACGTTCGCCCGCCGCCAATCGGCGAGGTCGGCCTCTCCGCTGGCCGCGAACTGGGCCGCGTCAAGGGAGGCGTCCGTGGTGGGGTAAAAATAGTCGTCGAAGTGGATGCCGTCCACGGCGTACTTTTCCACCAGTTCAGCCACGCCCTGCACCACATAGGCCGCCGCTTCCGGGACGGCGGGGTTCAGGTAGACCCCGTCTCCCACGGTGCAGCACCACTCCGGGTGGGTGTTTATCAGGTTCGTGTCCGCAATGCTGGGCGGCATGGCGGCGGAACTCTTCAGCCGGTAGGGGTTCACCCACGCTTCCAGCGAAAGCCCCCGCCCGTGGGCCTCAGTTACCAGCACATCCAGTGGGTCAAAGCCGGGGCCCTGCCCCTGCGTCCCGGTGCAGAGATGGCTCCACGGGAACAGGCTGCTCTCGTACAGCGCATCCCCGAAGGGCCGCACCTGCGCGATGACCGTGTTCAGCCCCAGCGCGGCGCTGTTGTCCAGCAGCTCCGCAGCGGCGGCACGGAAGGCCTCCTCGGAGGAAAAGTCCATCCGCGCCCATTCCAGATAGCTCACCCAGACGGCCCGCCACTCGCCGGAGGGCAGGGCCGGGTTCGGTTCCGGTGCCGCTTCCGGGGCGGTCGGAGACTTCGACTCGTTTCCGTTTTGGATAGAATGGCGCACAATATACGCTCCGGTGACAAGTGCGGCCCCGCCGAGCCCTGCCAGAAACACCCGCCGCCGGATCTTTTTCCGGCGGCGCGGAGCTCTCCGCCGCTGGGTCATGCGTCCTCCTGCATCTTATACAGGCTCAGCGCGGCCCAGCCGCGGGCACAGGCCAGCAGCACCCAGAGCAGGTTGGCCCAGAAGCTCAGATTCGTCATGCCGCCGTAGACCGTCAGCAGTACGAACATCAGGTGGAGCACTTCCGCCGCGCCCACGAGCTGCAGCTGCCGCTGGATGGGCTTGCCCTTCTGATATTCCAGCCCCAGCAGGGCGGGCCAGACCAGCGCCGAGCAAATGTACGCCGCCCAGCCGTTGACCACATAGCTGAGCATCAGCACCACGAAGACGCAGAAATAATTCCGCTTCTCCTTGGCCGGGCTGCCCTTTTCCGCCGCCAGAAACAGGACGGTGATGCCCGTGATGCAGAATGCGATCATCTCCAAGAAGGAGAAGTCCATCCCGCCCAGCACCGCAAAGCCGTTCAGCATCGAAGCCGCCGCCGCGCACAGCAGGAAAAAGTACCATGTTTTGTGAGTGAATTTCAATTTCATGAGAAACCTCCCGCCCGTGAGACCGGCACGGGCCGCCGTAAAATTTGGAATTTTTCAAATATTATAACACAATTTCCCGCGTGTTGTGTTACAATAAGGAAAACTCTCATCAAAAACTCAGGAGGGCGACATGAACGCTGTCTTTTCCATCATTCTGCTGGCGGTGGCGCTGGGGGCCATCGTCCTGCTGCTCACCCGGCGGGAGAACACCCGCCGCAGCCAGTACGGCCCCACCGGCCTGAGCGAGTTCCGCACCGACCTGCCGCTGGACGACTGCTTTGACCGCCTCGACGAACATAAGGACACCGACGAGTTCGTGTACGAGTGCCGCCGCGAGAACGACGGCGGCTTCCTGCTCCACCTGACGCTCCACCAGCCCACCCAGCAGCCGCTGGATACCCTGTACACCCTCCGGCTCGACCCCGGCCGCCAGACCGTCGTCACCCTCATCTTCATCCGGGAGGCCTTCGGTTACAAGGAGCCGCTCTTCCCGCAGGAAATGCTGGACCGCTTCCTGATGCAGAAGCTGGATGCCCACCGCACCAAATAATTTTGCAAAAATCGCTTTTCATTTCCCGTCTTTTTTGTTATACTACTCTGTAGCACTCCGCCCGGATGCGGCGGCGCTCTGCGGGTCAGTAGCTCAGTTGGTCAGAGCTGGCGGCTCATAACCGCTTGGTCGCGGGTTCAAGTCCTGCCTGACCCACCAAAATAGCACGAAGGTTCCGGCCTTCGTGCTTCTTTTTTGCTCATTCGTACAGTTCTCTGCTCATCTGTTTCCGAATCTCTTTGCGCCGCTTGTCATAGACCTGCGTGTAGATTGCGAGGGTCGTACTGGGCTGTGCGTGTCCGGCTTCTGCGGCCACCGTTGCCACGCCGATCTCCGGGTTGGACAAGAGGATGCTCACAAAAGTGTGCCGAAACATATGAGGATGCAGCCCTTCAATGCCTGCCCGCTGTCCGATCCTGCGAACCAGTGCGCCGTAGCTGTCCGGGTTGATAGGAAATCCGTGGTCGTTGCAGATCACGAAGTCCGTTCCCCGAAGGGCAAGGAGCGAGGGCGCATACTGGGAACTTTTCTTATCAAGGCTTTTCTGCCAACTTCCTCCCATCAATTTTTTCTGGGACTTCCAATACTTATAATATTCTTTGAGGAAGTCCATGTACTTTGGAGCAACGTCCACATCCCGGATGTTGCTTTCCTTTGTAGTAGTCAACTGGTAGCCGTAATCTTTGAATACCAGAAGCGATTTGGAAATATGTATGGTACATTCAGTAAATTCAAAACAGCTTCCTGCTGGTCGGGACGCAGCACCGGCCACCGATCAATAATCTGCATTTGCTGAGACGTAAGTACCACCGGGGTAGACTCACTTCCCTCTGCCTTAGCAAAAAACTCAGAAAGTGTAATCTAAAAGGCATCGCAGATCTTTACAAGCGAAGGAATGGACGGGGTCGCACTGTTGTTATACCATGTGGAAATGGTGATCGATTTCATCCCCGCATGAGTTGCCAAATCGTAAAGCGACCATTTGCGTTCTTTACGGTAGGCGGTTATAGTGTTCAGAATGTTGTCCACCGCCACTCCTCACTTTCGTACAGTAAACTTTTGCCTATTATACCGTACTACGCAGAAAATTATAATCCTTTTCGCCGTATAAAAAGTACGAAGCTTGGGAGTGCTAAAATCGTGGATAAACCGTCCGCATGGAACGGTTTATATGCTAAAACAAAAGCCGCCCGAAGGCAGCACGGGAATTTTATTGGACGGAAAACAGTGCTTGGTATCAAAATTTTTTGTGCGGCATCTACTGCCCACTTAACGAGAAACCGGGTCGGCGGCATCGTAAAGAGCTTGTGCCATGCGGCTGGCATCCTCCGGGGTCATCAGGTCCTGCACCACGTTGTGGATGGCGGTGCCCACCGCAAACTCGTATTTGGGGACGGAGAACTGGTCCAGCTTTTCACACTACGCTGTCCCAGACCAAAGCTCCCCTTGGAGCTGTTCACAATGCCACCACTCAGCAGGGGCTTGCGTGGTATTGTGATTATCAGTTGATAGACCGACTCTCATGGCTCCTTAAGCAGCTGTTTTAATATTACGCTATTCCATGGCTCTGACCGGTGGTTACGGTACATGCCATTCCTAGACGATTACCTAAATTTACAATCAGGTACAGAAGTTTCTCTTTTGAAAAGCTGTAGTTGTTCCACCCATGCCGAGCGTGGTTTTGATGCCGATTCCACCATACGGTGCAAAAGAGAGCAATGTATTCCACAATTCCAGAAGTGGTGGTGCAAGGTGAGCTTCAACCGTTACATTTCCGAGAAAGGACGGGATTCGTGTTTCTTTTAGCAGGTAACGTGTCGTATGGAGATTGTAATCCACAATGTGAAGTCCCTGCTGTAAAGCTTGTAGCGCATCAGAATCTGTAAGTGCGTATTCTGGGAACGTTGTATTCCAATGTGTAATCAAACTTTGCAGGATCAGGTTTTCCTGTGGGTAAATAGCATAACGACCGGCCTGCTTGAAGGCACATGGCGACTGGAAAATCAATTTCGTGCGGTTTTCGCTGCAGGAACGCCCGGCACGAATGATTTCCGCAGCAGAAACCGCTGAAGAGACATGGACCTCTGAAACAGGTAACACCAATTCATGCAGAGGGATTTCCTTTGCAGATTCCAAAACGGGAAAAACTACCTGTCGAGCAGCGTCATTCAGCAGGTTGACCGTCCAGATCAAAGACTGTTTTTCCGGCGAAAAACATAGAAAATGCGCAATGGGGTGTTCCCCTTGCAGATGCATCTGCTCTCCAAATTCAGAAGAAATCTGTGACATCAGCCAACCATACAGACGATAGGCCCACGACTGGGGAATCCGCACATCATTGGGGGGAGATAAAACCAGTTGAATCTGCTGGATCATAAGATACTCACCCCGCAATGTCCATAGGGATAAAGCCGACCACGAAAGCGAGCATATTTCATGGTGTGCGGGGAAATGCCATTTTCGGCATCACGCTCATGCTTATGTTTACGGAACATCTGCGCCATTTGCTCTGCTGTCCAGCGCAAACCTTCTTTTTCGCCAAGATAGAGATATGCTAGCGACTTGGCAAAGAACCCGGAGCCGCCGCCCAGGATCAGATAGGGCTGCTGCGGCAGGTTGACGGCACCGCGCGGCAGGGTAAAATGCCGAGCGTAGGTCTGCTGATAGGATGCATCGAACTGTTGGATGGATTCCAGCAGAGAGTCTTTTGTAATGCGGCCCTTCAGAACAGACTGATCCAGGGTCAGCTTGAACCGGATGGCTGTGCCCGGTGCGACGCATTCCCGGCAGAGGTTGATGCTGTGGGTTCCGCCATCTGTGGCGGAGTCTGTTTTTCCGGCCAGCATCATGCAGTTGTCCGGGATTGAGAGACTGTCCGAGATCTGAATGCCGCGGAAAATGCTGTTGACAGCGTCCGAAGCGATGCTTCCATCTTTCAGAGTGCGCAGGTGCAGCTGGTTGACATATTTCTCTTCCGGAAAGGTGGCCCGGCGGTTTGGTGCAAGGCTGTGTCCGGTACTGCGGTCAGCCAATACCGCACTCAGCAGCCATGCAGTACGCAGCGCACCCTTGATGCTGCTGCCGGGAATGTAGGCGTGCCCTTGTGCATCACGCTGGAAAGCATGGATTCCTTTCAGTGAATGCTTGGCATCCAGAGCATCACCTGCCACAATCTGATAACGAGTCAGTGTTTTCAGTTCCACATCGGAAATGCCGCAGTCTTTGGTCAGGAACGCCCAAAGATTGGACTGGTCACTAAGCATAAACTGCTCATACTTGTCCACCAGATCGCGTTCGACCAGAAAGCTGAAAAATTTTTGCTCGTCCAGAAAGGAGACTTTGCCATTGCGGGTGTTGTACATGTACTCTTTTTTGGTACAGCTGCTGCCATTGCCAACAAACAGAGGTGCCCATACATTCAGAGTAAGGTCGAAGATCTGCAGATGATCCTGCTGAATCATAATGTCACCCCCATAAAGATCGGTTTGGAATAGCGGTATACCGGATGCACATCCGACAAGCCAACATCATACAAAGCACCCTGATAACGATTTTGCAGGACAGATCCTGCCGAAAGGGCATACTGCGTTTTTTTCTTCAGTGGCGTTTCCACACGATCGGAGGCCATGAAGCCGCTGCGGCGTACGATCTGGAAAGAGGCGTCTTTCAGCGCGCTGTCCAGTTCATCTGTCTGCGGCAGGCTGGTGCTCAGCAGCAGATAAGGTGCATGATCGGCAGAAAGAGCGTGATACATCCACTCTGTCTGTTCGTCAAAAGGTTCGTTCAGATAAATCTTGGCCACGACATGGAACTTTCCATAACCAGAGCTGACTTTGCCGCCGATGCCGGTAGCGCCCAGCTGATTCAGCAAATACTCCAGATCTTCATCCTGACCGTCTTCGGTAAATCCGCAGATGAAATACAGTCCGCAGTCCGGCGCAAAACAAAACAGTCCAACCTGATACGGCATGGTATCCCCCTGCATGGGAACGGCTGCCTTGGTTTGCTCATAGTGGGTGCCAAAGCTTTCCGGTTGCTCGTCAGGGGTAAAATGACCTTCATGTAGGCTTCTGGCGTAGCGGTCAAATTCCAACACAGGGATCCAGGCTAGCTTTTTTACCTTTTTGCGCAGGGTGGTTTCCACTTCCTCAGCGGATTCTGACGCGGCAATGGGTTTTGGCAGGTAAAACGTTTCGCCATACCAGGGCATTGTATCGCTGAGCAGGAATTTTCCCTGCTGGACCTGCGCACAAAGTTGTTCCAGAGCTTCTTCTCCATGCTGGACGAGGGTCTCATGGCAGAGGGCAGAAAACAGGGTATCTGCCCGCAGGGTTTCTTCGGAGGTATAAAGTGACAATGCAGAGTCGGCTCCTCCGAAATGAACAGCTGTGTCAAACTGAAGCTTAAACAGAAAATAGTTCATAACTATCCACCTCATCAAAGAGGGATTTCAGGTGGCTGAGATCCACCTGCGCGCCATAGCCTTCCAGCGCAAAGTTTTTCAGGCTGACACGGCCGCTGCCGCGGGAACCATGGCCGCCCAGATAATCCATCTGCAGCAGCTTCATGCCTTTGGCCAGAAGAGAAAGATCTTCCTCGACCTGTGCCGGGTCGGTCACATCGTAAACGATGCTGACACCGAACTTTGCACCGGCGATCACACGTTCGATCTGGCGAGGATTGGCCACAGAGTTGGCACGGGAAATTGCGTTCTCGGTCTTGACCTCGGTCACACCCACGTTGGAAAGCTCTTTTGCATTGGACAAAAAGGCATCCGCAAACTGCAGGCGGGAACGGCGCACCGGCTCCGAGGAACCGAACAGGCGCAGAATGCGCTCGTCGTCCTTGTCAAAAACAGGCATGTGTTCGATATCCTGACAGATGCTGCGGGCCAGCAGGGTACGCAGTTTGCCTTTCAGACTGCTGCCGGGTACGATGGGATAACTGGTATAAGGGTCACGCACCACCGGGCTGTCCACAGCACCAATGGCAGAAAAGGCAGAGGAACCGCCGATGTGCATACCGGTGCGCACTTCCAGATCGCACCGGATCAGAATTTTTCCATACATAATTACCCCTCCTTGCCGCCAAAGTAGCGGTGGAAAGCGACCAGCGCTTCCATGTAGTGTGCAAAGCGGATCAGATCCGCACGGTCGGTGGAAATGCCCTTGAGGTATTCTAGCAGATGTGATTGTGAAATAAAGTCTTTCATGGGATAAGCTTTATCTTTACCGACACTTTCTCCGGTATCGCGACCATATTCATAGGCTACCCGAACTCGCATCAGATTAATCTTTACAACACTTTCGGGCAAAAGTGCTTCTTCGGTGCGGAGATTTTCAACGTTAAAAATCTCTGTTACAAGACTCAGCAGGCCACGGATCTTGCTAGTGGTCACTTTTTTGGGCTGGCTCATCAGGTTGCTCATAATACGCTCGGCTTCGTCTACATAATCTTCCGGCACCTTTTTCGGCGTGATCTCCGGCGGCAGCTCTTTCTGCTGTCCATAGCTGCGGCCATTATCATTCCATCCTGCCATCTGTGTCGCCACCCTTTCTGTTCTGATAGACATAAATATAAATTGCGGTGATGAGCTGGTGACGCTGTACGGCATCCAATGCCCAATCCATCATGTTGTGAGAGAATTGCTCGTAAAGTTTATAATCTGGTGCATTCTTTTTTGGGGAAAGCCGCGCCAGCAGGTAAGCGTACCGTGCAAGGTTGATGCGGTCGTTTTCTGCTTCCCGCAGCAGTGCCAGAAGATTGTAGAGCATGGTGTTTCTATGCTCGGCGTTATCCTTGCCGAAGAAGCTTTGCAGGCAGCCGACCTTTTCGGTCAGGACCTTTGTACGGAATACATCCCACGCATAGATATGTCCCTGCTCCGGCTGCACCAGCAGATTGCCCTTTGCGTCCCGGACTGCTTTGCGCTCCGGCGTAAATAGTGCCACTGCATTTTTGCCGGGCAGATGCTTGGCGGATTCTTCCAGCGCGGCAGTTTCCTCGGCGGAAAGCCGGATGGGGTAATGGTCATCAAAGATGCCGATGCCTGCGCTGAGGGTCAGTGCTCCGCAGGAAAATGCGGTGAAATTACGCTGGATGCGCTGTGCTGCTTCCAGAACATCGTTCCATGCGCCCACAAGGAATACATCGTCGCCGCCGGCATAGACGATGCTTACATGCAAGCTGTCCAGAATGCCGTTGATGTAGCACTTGAAAAACAGTGACATCTGCCGGGAGAACGCCGAGGTGCGGGACAGGGTAACATAGTGCATCCGTTTGACAGGGTCTTTCTCGTTTTCCTGCTCGAAACCGGAGATAAATGCGTGCCCGAGGTTGTCCACATCCATACGGCAGACTGCAATACGGCGCACGCCCTCGGACTGCCCGGCCAGTTCTTCCATGCTATTGCTGGCGGTGTAATCGCCAACATACAGGTTGGTGCTGTAAGTAAGGCCGGTGGACGGTACATTTTTGGTATATACACGCGCGACCGGCTCGCCGGAAGCCAGCCGTTTGCGGGCAGAGAGCTGATCCGTCAGGGACAGATATTCGCTGCCGCCATCCAGTGCAGGCAGCGTGCAGTCATCGGCAGCCGAGGGCTGACGGCTTACTACCAGAACGCGCTTGTTCTGAATCTTGTTAGAAAGATCTACAAACAGTTTGCACCAAGGGCAGAGATCATCCTTCAAGTTGGCACTGGTGCCGCACACCTTACATTCCCGGCCATCCGGGTAAGCGGCGGTGCTGTTCAGCTGCCGCAGATCCTCTGCGGTATAGCGGTGGAATTTGTGCTGCTCCAGCAGGCGGTTCACCCGGCGGAACAGCTCTTTGTAGGGGCTTTTTTCAGCCGGAGTATTGATCAGGTCGTTGCCGGAGCAGGGCGTCCATGCGTTGGCCAGAAACAGCTGGGTGCCGAACTGCTGTTGCAGCCAGCGGTTGAACTGCCGATTCCACCGGGTCAGGGTATCGGCCACAGCGGCAGTGTTGGGCAGCAGCACATAGCAGTGCCCGCCGCCGCTGTAAATCAGGTTGGCGCGGGACACGCCGCACCCGGCCAGAAGCTCGTCCAGATAGTGCTCCATGAGCAGCTCCAGAAAGAACGACCGGCTGCGCAGGGAGCGCAGGGCGTTTTCGGTATGGACAGTATAAAGGAACTTCTGGATGCGGGAAAAATCGGCGGTATAGAGCAGAAAAACGTCCTTCTGGCAAAAATCCTTCTCCTGCTCAAAAAGCGCTTTGCACAGGTCGGTGATGTTGTTTGCCTGCACATATTCGCTGATGCACGCCGCAATGGCTGCGGTGGTCTTGGCGTGGTCAAACAGAGAAACATCCGGGCTTTCGCCGGTAAAGGTGCTGGACGGAAAACAACTGAACTGCGTTTCCAGCAGACCCAGCAACGAGTTGATCCACTCCGGCTGCGGCTGCAGATCCGGCAGGCACTCGCTCAGCTTGCGCACGGCATCTGCATAGACGGAAGCGGAAAGCGGCTGCTGCTGCCGTGGCAGCTTCAGGCTGCCGTCCTGCGGCTGCGCAGGCATCATCCAGCCGGGGTGCGTACCGTTCAGGTGGGTGAACACCGAGTCTAGCGGAAGGTCCCGCCGGAAGGAACTGCTTTCACCTTCGATCTCCCGGCGGTCCGCCGTGGCGGAAAGGGTGTCGGCCAGATAAACGATATAAGCGGGGGAGTCCTTGGGCAGTGTGTTCTGCACGCTTTCCAGCTCGGATGCATGGTGATAGCGTACACAATCCAGAATGGGTTTCCAGTCTGCGCCGGTCAGCATCTCGCACAGGAATTGATAGCCCTGTGCACTGTGGCTGCTACGCTGCCCGCCTGCACGGTACACGGCTTTACCGGTGTCGTGCAGCAGCCCGCCAAAGGTGGACTGCAGGGTAAGAAGATCCAAAATATCATCTCCTTTACAAACAATGAAATAACTGCACAAAAATCCGGAAATAAAATTGGCAATTTTGTTTCAAACGTCACCATTTTGCTTTATTATAGCACATCCTGCCGGAATGCAAAAGATGCGAGGGAAAATATTTGAGCGGTTCCGGCTGGTCCTCTCGATTCTATACAGACCACCGCACAGGCAAGGTTAAGGCTGAACAAAAGAAAAACTCCGCATCAAAAAAGGTGCGGAGTTTTTTGCCCCCTTGCGGGGATAAGTTGCAATGGACTTGACCGACAGCAGATGACCGCAGCCATCAAGTTATCGTCCCCTTGCGGGGATAAGTTGCAATTTGTAACATTTTCTTTGATGTGCCAGATATTCTGTTATCGTCCCCTTGTGGGGATCACATTATCAAACATTGAGAATTAGACCGATTAATTCGGGTTTTCGCCCCCTTACGGGGATAAGTTGCAATGATGTCTTGTATGTTGCCCAGTACAATGGAACGAGATTATCGTCCCCTTACGGGGATAAGTTGCAATTCTGTGTTAGACGATGCCTTGTATGGCTTATTTAAGGTTATCGTCCCCTTGCGGGGATAAGTTGCAATTTTTACATCAAATTATAAAAGGAGTATTGAAAAATGTTAAATGTTTTCGCCCCCTTACGGGGATAATATGTGAAACGGCATATCATGAGGTCGGACATTTATTTCCGCCCCCTTACGGGGATCATATACTAAATATATCACAACCCATCGAAAAAAGGAAGAGCCAGAAGGTTGGAAAATGTTTACTTTACTGTAATGCAGTAAATCTGCATAAAAAAGAACAAATGCAGACTCTCCGATTATAAACGCCGCAGTTGGTAAAAAGTCCCTTTTCAGGACGGCGAACCATACCGTCGGAACCGGGTAAACACGAAAACGCTCTGCTTCAGGGTGCTGCCGTCCGGGGAGGTGGTCTCCTGACTCTTACGGAAAGAGCAGGCAGCAAATACCGGGATGCCTGCTCCTTCCAGCCGCAGGACAACCCGGTAGACAAAGGTAAACTCGCCCTGACAGAGTACAGCGTCCGGTTTCATGTGCAGGATGCGGGCGGCATATGCGGATGCCAGCGAGTCCAGTGCCGCCTCATCCGCAGCAGGGTCGATGGCAGGAAAGGCAAGGTCGATCACCTCGCCGTAAGCCTGCGCTGCTGCCTTCTGTTCGGCGCTCCACTGGGCAGACGGATGGTTGGTAAAGTTAATGAACATAATACACTCCCTTGTTACTGCAAAGAAAAAAGCTCACAAGTTGCAGATAGTTAAGCAAGAAGTTCTAAATTATTTCTTGCTGAAAATAATGTTCATTACAACCGGCGCAACGAGACACATAAAAAGCATGTACATGGAATGACCGCATCTTTCTTTTTGGTGCTGCTTGGTGTTGCCCCCTTGCGGGGATCATACGCTAAATATAGCACAAAATATCGAAAGAATAAAGGTCTGAAAAAACTTTATTTTATCTTGCATGCAGAACGGCTTCATGATATGATGCAGATAAAAGAAACCGCCCAGGATAAAACTGTAGCAGAATTTCCCGGTGCGAACAAAGTGACCGTATCACAGCGGCATGAGACCTGGTAGCAGAAGCTGCTGCGGATGCGGACAGAACAGGAGGATGTGTAAGATGGAACGCAATGTATTGCTTTTGTATATGAGTCCGTTCGGCAGAAATCCGAATATCCATACCCAAACCAACGAAGCGGCCGTTCAGGAACTAAGAAAGCACAAAGAAGGCCCGGACTACATTCTGGCGCTGTGCAGTGAGTTGGTGCGCACCAAACCTACCGTGCATCTGCCGGACGGAAAAACCTGCACCACTGTAGAGTATTTCCGGGATGTGTTCCTGCCTTCAGTGGACATTCCGGCAGAGCGGCTTGTGGTGATCCCGGTGCCGGACAGCATGGATGATCAAGCGCAGTTCCGGGCGATCTCTTTGCTGCTGGGTAAAATCGAAGCAGAAGATACCCTTTCCATCGACCTTTCTGGTGGTATGCGGGACACTGCCATGCTGCTGGTAACAGCTGCCCGGTGTATGCGGGACCTGCGAGGCGTGGAGACCCGCAGAGTGATCTATTCTGAGCTGTGCCCGGACGGGACTTCCCGCATCCACGACAGCAGTATGCTGTACAATTTATTCGACCTGATCACAGCAATGGACGAATTCTTTTCTACCGGAACGGCACAAAAGCTGAAAAATTACTTGCAGAGCGAAGGCGAAAACGACCCGGTTCTGCACATGCTGCTGACCTGCATCAATCGATTCTCGGATGATCTGGCTTTGTGCCGGGTGCAGGCACTGAATGAGGATCTGCGTCAGATCGCACAGGCATTACAGACACCGCCTAAAGAGAGCAAAACCCTGATCAGCCTGTTTTTTCATCTGTTGAATGATCGTTTCCGTATGGAATTCGAAGGTCTGCTGGCATCACAGGAAAATAACCGGAGGGCTTTGGATAAGCTGCCGGAACTGGTGAGCTGGTGTGCAAAGCATGGGTTATATCAGCAGGCGCTGACATTGTTGTGTGAGCAGATGCCGGAGTATATTTGCAGCCATATTTTTTTACAGCCTACGGAAAGCGGGCTCAAATATTTGGAAACACGGAAAGAGAACAAAGGGAAACCATGGGTGTATCCATTGTTTCATTTCCATTTCTGCCGGATGGCGCTGCTGCAGCAAAAACTTCACTATACGGCAGATTTGCGCTTGAACAGAAACAGAGAAAATGAAGACGGCAATATATTGTTTGGCGTGGCAAGTGCAGAAGAGGTCCACGACTATGTGAAGGAGGCAATTGATTTTGGACAGCTGGTCATAGACCATAAGGTACAGCGACAGGTCGAAGGAGCGGCAATGCTTTATCAAAGGGTGATACATTACCGCAATCAGGTCAACCATGCAAACGATAACTCTTTTGGCTTGCAGAGCGACCGCATTCTCCCGCTGGACATTGCTCATATTGAGCAGCTCCTGCAGGATGTGACGGACTACCTGCAGGAGCTCCGTCCCATGAGGCCAAATGTTCCTCAGGGTGCCAAAGCGCTTCCTGTTACAATGACCATTTCCGCAGGCATGGCGCTTGCCCTGTAACCTGTAAATAGAATAAGGATAACACAAAGCACCTCCGCTGCTGGCAAAACGCCAGTGGCGGAGGTGCTTTGTTGTCCCCTCGCGGGGATAAGTTGTAATCGGTATGTATATCACGATCGCCGACAAGAAGATGGGGTTTCCGTCCCCTAGCGGGGATAAGTCGTAAGCCCAATAAATCTCTAGACCGCCTTGCGGCTTTTGCTTTCGTCCCCTTGCGAGGTAAGCTGTAATCTCAGAGCGTTATTGAAAGGCATGATAAGCTGAATTTGCTTTCGTCCCCTTACGGGGGTAAGTTGTAATGTTGGGGGCAAGGGTCATCAGTAAGAATTCATGGGTTTCCGTCCCCTTGCGGGGATAAGTTGTAATGGCAAACTTCTCTAAAAAACATCGAAAAAGGTCTGTCGAAGCTGAGCAAATATACATTACACTCGTATTATACATTGAGTTGCATGAAAAGAAAAGTGCATTTGGGGCAAAATACTGTTTTTCTGTGGTGCGAACCGGAGGTTTTCAGGATGGCAGAGGCTTGTGCCGTGAGGAGGTTCGCACTGCCCTATGAAAGGAAAAGCACAAAGGCGACGTTTCAAGAACGCAACACGCTCATGTTTCCCAGTACAGTGCCTCCAGAAAAAGTCAACGGTTCTGTTCCGCATTTGCTGTTGTAACATCAGTTCTGCGCCATATAGACCGCGATGCGGTGGTAGTATTCCTGCACACCGGCAGCGGCATAAGCGCGGCTGTCCGTTTCCAGTGCCTGCGCGGCATAGGCGTTGTAGTCTTCTTCCGGGTCCACCGGCTGCGCCACCTCATTGGCATAATCGGCTGCATCGCGGAAAAGCCGCAGCCGCTGCAGTTCCGGGTCTGCGGAGGTGTACACCTCTGCAAGGCGATGTTCGTAACAATGGTAGATCTCGTGCAGCAGGGTGTCCAGCACTTCTTCCACCGGGTCATTTTCCAGATGTTCGATGCTGATGCTGATGGCCCGGCTGCTGTCATCGTAACTGCCCAGCGTGTTTTCCGGAAGGTTCGCACCGCTCACCGTGACCGCACAGGGCAGGCCCAGATAATACACCTCGATGTTGCAGATCGTCTGCATCGTGTCGATGCGCTGGGCCGTGGTAAGGTCCTGCCAGACCTCGGGCTGCAGCTTCAGCACCTCACTGATGTTCGAGGCAATGGTCTGCGCCTGCGTTTCATCCACGGCCGATGCCTGTGCTTTTACTGCGGCGGGAAACAGCTCCCCTTCCAGAAACGCATGCCACCCTACACTGCCGATTAGGCAGACACTGGCCGAGACTGCCGTACACACCATCAGGTACTTCCAGCGGGAGACCCTTGCCCGGAAACGGCGGCGCGAGAGCCGCCTGCCCCAGAACATCACGGCGGTAAGGCCCATTGCCAGCACAGCCGCCAGCATCAAAATCAGCAGAATGCGTGTGCGGAAGGTGTTTGCGTAAGCCAGCACCGTGTACAGCCCAAACGGCAGAAAGATGCAGGCTGAAGAGATCCACCCGTTTTTTCTGCGGCGGAAGCCAAGGCTGAGCGCAAGTACCGCAGCCGCCGTCAGCCACAAAAGAATGTGCAGCGATGCTTTGCGTTCAAGCCCCGCCAGCGGGCGGAACAGCAGGCTGCGGTACCATACATAGCCCACCACGAATTTCCAGAAAACGCTGTACAGGTATCCCCCCAGCGTCATCGTCGAACGATCCTGCATTGCTCCACATCCCCTTCTTTCCTTTTTCAGTCCTCTTCCCCCGGGCCAAAAAGCTCGTCGAATTTTTTTTCTAGCATCTGACCAAGGTCATCTTCCCGGGCGGTGCCCGGCTTACAGCCTGCGGCACTGCGGGTCTCGTACCGTTCCACCGGGGCACGCAGTTCCAGCACGAACTTTTTGTGTGCGGACATTCTCATAGCTCATCACCTCCAAAGCGTCTGCGGCCGGTGCGGTCATTGCTGCAACTGAGATACTCCTGGTATTCCCGGCTGTTCAGGGTGTCGTAGCGGGGCAGGCATGCCGGCCGACACCCTGACCTCATTACGAACACCTTACCCATCGGTGCATAGAGCACCTCGTCGTATGGCAGATCCATCCGTTTGGAGACGATCTCACAGGAGCGGTTATCGAACCCGCCGGGGAAGTAAGCGTATACTGCACAGTTCTGCCGAATGACGGCAGCTTCTTCTTTGTACATAGCTTCCAGCTGTTGCTCCGACTGCAGCAGCAGAATGGCCGAAAGCCCTGCCGAGCGGAACAGGCTGATGTCGCTGGCAAAGCCCTGAATAGGGGCCGTGCAGGCGAAATCATCAAAGATGTAGCGCACTTCCCGAGGCAGCTCACCGCCGGGACAGCTGGCCGCATATCGGAGCAGTTGCTGCTCCGTGCTGCGGTAGAACAGGTTCGCATAGTATTGCTGTGCGGTGTCTGCCGCCGAGGTGATCACCAGCAATGCTTCCTTGCGGCTTGCAAAACGCACAGGGTCGAACTGCGGTTTTTCTCGCATCATGCGGCGGATGGACTCCGGGAATACGGTGCTCAAAGCACCCGCCAGAGTATCCCGCACGCAGGATGCCGTGCGTTCTGGCAAGCTGCGCCAGCTGTTAAACTCCCGCACCGCAAAGCACCCCGGCGAGGCCTTTTCCAGCCGCTGGAACATCCCATACAGCTCCGGCTCAACGCCATAGGCATTTTCGCAAGGAATGGTCTTGTCGAACAGTGCCAGCACATCGGCCATGCCGGGCATACGGCTGCCTTTGGAGGTCATGAAGCAGCCAGCGATCAGGCCCGAGAGCAGCTGCTTTGCCTTGACCTGCCAGTAATCATCCACGCTCTTGCGGATGGACATATCCACGATGGCTGCCGACAGTGCCTCGATGTCCGCATAACTCTCGATGGAAGCAATGGGGTCGTAGCTGAGGGTGCTCTTCTTGGGGTGTGCCGCATTCAGGATGTGCACCATGTAGTTTTTGCGCTTGAGGTACTCTGCCATAAGGTAGGCGTCCCGCTCTTTTGCATAGCTCAGGATCGGGTTGCTGCAGTGCATCCGGGCCACTGTGGGCAGGATCACGCTAGTACTTTTGCCGCAGCCGGTGGTGCCCACGATCAGCGCATTTGCGTTGGGGCGAGTGCGGCCCACCTCGTCACCGGACAGCACACAGCCTTCCGCCACAACAAGAGAATCTCGTTTCATCGTACTCTCCTTTACACTCGGTCCACAATACGGTCGCAGATTCCAAAGGCCACAGCCTCGTCCGCTTTCATGAAGTTGTCGTAACCAATGGCCGCTTCGATCTCTTCCACCCGGTGGCCGGTGTCCCGTGCCAGCAGGCCGGTCAGTTCTCGCTTGGTGGTCAAAATGGATTCTGCCGTTTTCTGGATGGAGGATGCACTGCCGCATACCCCGCCCGAAGCGGAAGCAATCTGCGGTTCATGGATCATGACCATGCTGTGCCGCAGGATAAAGCGGTGGCCACGTCTTCCACCGGCCAAAATCACCGCCGCCATGCTGGCCGCCAACTCCACACAGTACAGGTCGATGGGCACAGTCATGCCCTTCAGCTGGTCGTAAAGGGCAAGGCCCGCCTGCACGGTGCCGCCGGGCGAGGTGATGATAAGCTTGATGGGGGCTGTGGCATCTGCGCTTTCCAGAAACAGAAGCTGCTGGATGATGGCGTTGACCGTGCTGGTGTTGATCTCACCGGTCAGGAACACCGTCCGCTGCGCCAGAAGCATGGCATCCAGCGGAAAGCTCTGGGTGCCGCTGCTGCTTTTTTGAATCACTTGCATGGTAATTCACTCCTTTGTTTTTTCTGGTTCCAGTATACCAGCTCTGCCGTGCAATGTGTATCACCCAGCAGTTTACAGCCCCAGGTGCTGCATTTCCGGTGCGCTGATCAGCTCCGCATACCCACGCAGCAATTTCAGGATTTTCTTCTCCGGGTCTGGCTCTTCCGGATCGATGTGCTGCTCGGCATAGATGCGGAGCGTACCTTCCCCTGTGGGTTCCACCCCCACAGCGGGCCCGTTCCGAGAAGGGTCACGGCATTCCATGCGGCGGTCTTTCTCCCACCTGGAGCCATCTACCAGCCGCCAGCACTGCAGCGTGCCGTCTAAACCGGCGTACAGATCAAATCTCAGCCCGCTGGGCAGGGTGCAGAAATACAGGGTACCCTGTGCCTGGCGCAGTTGCCGCAGGGTGATCTGCAGCTGCCGGGCAGCTTCTTCCACGGCCCACGCCGGGAACTCTGGTGCCGCGGCCATCAGACGAAACTCCCTGCGATGCGGGCCTGCTCTTCGGTGGGCACATAGCGTTCCCCCAGCCCTGCACGGTACAGTTCGGCCAGCGCTTCGCGCAGCAGGACAGCACGCTCCGGTTTGAGCACGCCGCCTGCGTGGGCTTGCTCGATTCGCAGCTGCACCACAAGGCTGATCGCCTTCCGGTGCAGAAAATAGGCTTTCAGGTCCGCAGGGTCGATGATATCCAGCCCCCTGTGCAGGTAATCACGGTAATATTCGTCGTTTTTTTCTTCCGGGATGCCATTGCACTGCAGATACTCCCGGATGCCCGCCTCGGCGGTCTTCATCTCCTCCTGGCTATAAAAGACAACGCCTTTTGCTGCCATATAATCAAATACCAGATCGATCATCATTTTTTGCTCCTCTCTGCCATCCGGGCCAGGATCTCCTGTGCCTCCCGGGTGGCGGCCACACGTTCAGTATAGTCATCGGAAATGGCACGGTCCAGGCAGCTGCGTAGGCTGTCGAACACTTTATCCCCTGCCAGTTCGTTCACCTTGTCTTCCAGCGCCTTCATGTTGCCGCCAAAGAAGGCTTCCTTCATGGGTGCTTCGCCCACCTGCCCTTCCAGTGCTGTGCACAGGTCTGTGGCATGGCCGTAGATCTGCTGGCGCTGGGCGGCAAGGGCACGTTCCTGGCTAATCTTGGCCAGCTCCCGGTTTGTGTACATGGTCGTGATACCCTCGTTCATTCCTCTGCCTTTCTCTGCATAGTTGGAGATCTCGCCATTCTTATCCGACTTGAACCAGGATGCCTGACGGGTGCCCACGGTATTGTAGACCATGTAGCCGCCCTTTGACGGCTCGGGCACGATGATCTCCCGGTTGAAGCTGCTGCAGTGCACCGTCTCATGGATGGCAGAGCGTTCCAGCTGGTTTTTGCTGGTGGCAAGCAGCTGGATCGAGCTTTTCCCTTCACTGTAGCGGTAGCCGCCGGTCACCCCCTCGCCAAGGTCCTGCACCACCCGGATGCTGTCTGCGCCCTGGCTGACCCGGGCCGCATCCTTGGGCGAAAAGTAGGCCCCGTTCTCCTGTAGGATACTGGCGATGGTATTCTGGTGGATGACCTCAGCCTGCTGCTGCGGGCTGAGCTCCTGCACCTCTGTTGCCAGGGCAGGGGTGATTTCGGCTGCTGGGGCGGCGGGCGGTACTTCGCTGCCCTCGTCCAGCTGGACGCTCTCCAGGTTCCCGCCCGCAAGACCTTCGGTGCCCCCGGAGCCGGTCTGGCCTGTCTCGCCGCCTGTTTCGGGAGTGTTCATCTCATCGTTCTCGGCGCTGCCGCCGCTGATCTCGCTCATACAGTTCCTCCTTTCAGGTGGTTATGGTATGCGGTCACGATCTGTCGGCTCTCGCCCAGCGGCACCCCGGCTCCGGTCAGCATTTCGCCCAGCAGGCAGAGCTTTGTAGGTGCTGCCGCCGTGATGTGCAACTGCTGCAGCATCTGTTCGATGTTCTCCGCAAGCACAGAGATGTTGTAGGGATCGGCACGGATGCGGGCCAGATGGTACTGCATCTGCCCGGCATCCAGCGGGGCCAGCAGGCCCTGCACGGCACTTTTCCTGCAGCGGAACCGGCTGCCGCACACAAGGCAGGCCGCCGTAAAGCTCCCGGATGTGCCGGGCTTTTCCGTCTGCAGGTGGAACACCCCGGGGGTGCCCCGCACCGTCATCAGGCATTCGCCGGGCCGGAAAGCGTGCAGGGCACGGCGCTGCAGCACCGAAAGGTCCATGACGCTGCCCATGCAGCCCCGGTCCTCGCCGGAATCCATGCCCAGACACAGCTTGACGGCGGTGTTGGCCATGACGGAATCCGGCATCAGGGAGGGCCGCTGGTCGCTGAGGACAAGGCCGGTGCCGCTGGCACGGATCTCGGCAAACATCTTGTCGAAGGCTAGGTTGGAGCGGGCTAGTGCGCTGTCCTCGGTGTCGGTTTTGCGGAACACGTTGTGGGCTTCTTCCAGCACGATGAGCCGCCGCAGTACCGATGACTCGGGCAGCCGCTGCAGGTAGGACTGAAAGCGGAACATCAGGATGTTCATAAGGAAAGCTGTGGCCTCCTCTGAAAAATCCGCCAGTTCCAGCACCGTAGGCACCGTGAGCAACTGCTTTGCCGTCATGCCAAAGGGGTCGGCGAACACGCGGCCCAGCGCACCGCTGGTCATGGTCTCGGCGCGCAGTTCCAGCGCACCGGTCAGGTTCTGGCGCACCTCAGGCCCATAGCGGGCGTGGTGGGCGACATAGTCCTCCACCCCGGCCAGCACATCGGCAAAGGTCGGGAAGGGCTTTGCCGGGTCGGTGTAGGCCGCCATGCCGTACTCCCAGCCAAAGCGGTGGTAGGTCTGTTGCAGCAGGCCGCTGAACGCCTCCGGGATGGGGTGCTCTGCACCGGTGGAAGCCGTCATCGCCAGCGTAACGGCGGCGGCGTGGTTCTCTATGAGCGTGCCGTCTTCCGGGCGCAGTGGATTGATGCGTAGCAATGGGCCATCGGCACCGGAGGTATAGACCATAAGCGAAGGAATCTGCCCCAGCAGAGCGTTGTACTCTTTCTTGGCCGCTTCCAACACCACGAAGGGGGTCTGCTGCCGGGCCCACAGGTCCACCAGCAGGTTCTTCACCAGCGTGGTCTTGCCGGTGCAGCAGGCTCCGAACACCGCCGTGTGGCACAGCAGCGCCGAGAACGGGATCGCTGCCGGTGCGCCGCTGCCCAGCACGCGGCCCGCCGTGACGCCTGCCGCCGCGATGGGGCGCACCACCGGGAACAGCTCCCGGCAACCCTCGTCCTCCACAGGGTTCTGCACATAGAACCCCGGGCAGGCGCAGGTGGGCGGCACGCAGAAGGATGCCGCCGCTTCGGCGCTCTGAAGGCTTGCCACATAGACTGCGGCGGCGGTGCCGTCGGGCAGGCGTACCGCTGCGCGGGGGATGGCAAGGCAGGTCTCCGGATAGCGGAAATCCCCCTGCAGGTCAAAGCAGCGGATAGGCTCAAAGCCCGGCTGCTCTTCCCGCCCGGCAAGGCATGCGCGGATGATGCCGGCAAGCTGCAGATAGTCGGTGCGGCTGTCCGCACCAAAGCGGATTACCGCCTGCACAAGGCCGGTGCTGCGGGCCTTTTCCAGCAGCGTGATCTCCTCCTGCAGTGCATCCAGCGCCGCCGCCACATTCTGCACCGGCACCTCCACCGTGCGGCGGGAAGCGCTGCCGCACACCCGGGGGAACGCCTTGCAGGGTTCAAGCTGCCGGGCAAGGCGGCGGTCATCTTCCAGCAGGGCCTGAATGTCGGCATCTGCTGCGGGCAGGGCAATGCAGGCCGCATAACAGTGGTCCAGCCCTGCCGAAGCCAGCGCTTCGACCACGCCATCAGCGGCAAAGGTGCCCAGGAACAGCCCCGAACAGCGGTAGCCGCCGCTGAACCAGGACGCCTGCGGCTTGGTCTCGCACTCTGGCAAAAGCGACTGGAACAATGCCGCATTGTCGATGCTGCTGCCGTAGAAGGCGGCTGCACTGCCGTGATCCGTGCGGAACACGAAGGCCGAAGCGGCACCGCTCTGGTGGGCGGCACGCAGCCACCGCGCCGCAGCCTTTTGCAGCAGGGCCTTGCCTGCTTCGGGCGGGCCGCTCATGCGGAAGCCGCACAGCTGCGTCCAGCGGGAGATAGCGGGGAAAAATGCGCCTGCGTCTACCTGTATGGCATCGGCCTCGGACAGGCTGCGGTTCTGCTTGAGGGCAAGGATCTGGTCGGCCAGCGTCATGGCGCGGCGCAGTTCAGTGCTGTAGGGGTTCATGGCTTACCTCCTTCTTCTGCGGTTAGGGAAGACGCTCTGGAATAAGATCCAGAAGCCGATCAGCATGATGAACAGGGGCATGCAGGCCGTAAGCAGTGCCAGCAGGAATGCCGCTACCGCCCCGGAGCGGAACAGGTAGACCACCGTGCAGGCAAGGGCCGCAAGCAGCGCTGCCAGCAGCCCCAGCGTCAGCCAGATGGCTGTGGCGCTGAGCTGCAGCCCGGGCTTCACCTCTGAGCCGGTGGTAAGGTTGTAGATGGACTTTACCACCCGGCGGCCGCCCTGCTCCTTCGCCCGGATACGCACTTCGTCGCCGATCTGGATGCGCCCCAGGCAGTTGCCGTACAGGCAGAAGTCCGTCACCTCGCTGGGCACCCCGTCGGTGATGGGCTCCACCCGGACGGTGTATTCCAGCGTCTGGTGGGCGAACTGATACGGTTCCCCGCGCACCAGCGCATTGAACAGCTTGTGCGCCCGGCTGTAAAACACAGCCTGATGGTCCAGTTCCAGAACGCGGCCGGTGCAGGTGATGCCGCCCCGGCCGTGCTGCATGAACACTGGCTCTGCCTGTGCCTGCGGCGGGCTGACAAGGGGCGAAAGCGGCAGGCTCACCCGGGGAGAGGCGGCAGGTGCCGTATCCTGCACCAGAACGCTGTGGCAGAAGGGGCAGCGGGTCTTGGTGTCGCCGAAGAAGAACTCCGAACGGCAGTCCGGGTTTGGACATCGTTTCATCGTGCCTTCTCCTTTCAGCCGAACCGCTTGCCGGTGGCAATGTACTCCTGCACACTGTCCGCCCACAGCCGGGACACCGACTGCATTTCGGTCAGGCTGGTAACAGGCGAATCCCAGCAGACCCAGTGGTTGCCGTCCGCATCGCTCCAGCGGTGGGTGGTGTGGCCGTCGCTGGGGCGACCACACAGGCTGGGCATCCGCAGGATGCAGGCCCGCCAGGTGTATGCGTGAAGGGAGCCATCGTAGACCCACTTGTAGTTGAACTGATACTCACGGTCTGCACGGCCATGGGCATCGTTGGCAAAGTAGATCATGGGGCCGGTCTCGCCGTGGGGGTCACGCCGGGCCGTTGCTGCCGAAGCCGCTGCCTGCTCCGGGTGCCGGTTGTTTTGATAGATCAGGTACCCCACTCTGCCCGCAGCCACCACAAAGATCGCCAAAAGCACCCAGCCAATAAGTTCTTCCATAAAATCTTCCTCCCAAAGTAACTTCAATAAAGATAGGTCAGGCTCCGCAGGAACACCTTCATGTCGGTATAATCCAGAAATTTTAGTGTTCCAGCCTTCAGCCAGCTTTTCAGCAGCCGGGAGGCTGCCGGGCAGCTGCAGGTGAGCCCTTTGTCGATGAACAGCGCATAGCCTTCCTGCTCCTTCTCGAAGCCGATCCGTCCACAGGGGCGGCTGAACGAGGAAGGAAAGGTGCACTTCTCGTAGACATGGCACCGATCATCGTTCAGGGACTGCTTGAGCATCTCGTACTGCGCATCGGTTCCCAAAACAAACTCCTTCACAGGCATTTCTCCTTTCTGGCTGCACATTTGCTGTGCTTTGGTCCCAGTATAAAATTTATCCCGGCTGCTTTGAACTAACCGCTGGTTTACACCGCACAAAAAAGAAAAACGGCCCACAGACAGGTTGGCCACCCTGTCTGCAGGCCGCTGTGCTCAAAGCCGCCGTAAGGCGCTTTGCGATCATCCCCTTTCGTTATTATCTGTCAACGGAACATCCCGCCGGGGCTGGGTACCAGCTGCCCATTGCAGAGCACCTTGGGAGCCTCCTGCCCATCCTCGAGGACCAAACAGACCGCCTGAGCATTTTTGATCAGAACATCGGCCCTTTCCCCATTCTCCAGAAGCAGAGTCACCTTCTGCCAACCTTCTGACGGGTCACTCTGCTGTTCATCCCGGTGGAAGCCGCCGCCGGGCAGGCTCGTCTGCTGCTCGCCGCCATGGAAGCCGCCGCCGGGCAGGCTCGTCTGCTGCTCGCCGCCGTGGAAGCCGCCGCCGGGCAGGCTCGTCTGCTGCTCGCCGCCGTGGAAGCCGCCGCCGGGCAGGCTCGTCTGCTGCTCGCCGCCGTGGAAGCCGCCGCCGGGCAGGCTCGTCTGCTGCTCGCCGCCGTGGAAGCCGCCGC
>ERZ1673702.136-NODE-136-length-121132-cov-22.698382_pt1 | contig 121132 bp, 65 predicted proteins | sample MGYA00580232_ERZ1673702 | MGnify/ENA primary metagenome ERZ1673702 (study PRJEB41218, sample SAMN15661792) | gut metagenome | host: Homo sapiens | place: Canada: London | collected 2015-08-20/2019-03-30 | study: EMG produced TPA metagenomics assembly of... | reverse complement strand
CAAAGGTAAGAACTTTTACGATAAAGGGCAAGGTATAAACGCAGAGCCGCTTACTTTTTTCGTGAAAAAACATTGTTACGTGTGCGCGTGACGGTAAATCTAAAAAGTACTCTTTTTCAGTTACAAAAAATGGGGTGGGGCGTCTTTATTGTATGGACAAAAACGATAAACTGGTAAACTGTTTAAAAATAAATAATATGATGAACAAACGGAAAATCATGATCGTGATGGCTGGGATGGTTTTGCCAATCCTTGCACCTCAGGCTTCAGCTGCTGCAGAGCACCATGACTGGGAAGACCAGCATGTGCTTTCCATCAACCGGGAACCGGCACGGGCTGCATTCATGCCTTATCAGGCAAAGAAGGGAGATAGCCAGATGTTGCTCAACGGTGAATGGAAGTTCAGATGGACGAAGACGCCGGAGGAACGAATCGTGGATTTCTATCGTACTGACTATAGCTGCAAGGGCTGGAAATCGCTCGCGGTACCAGCCAACTGGGAGGTGAATGGATATGGTGCACCTATCTATATATCAGCAGGTTATCCCTTTAAAATCAATCCTCCTTATGTGATGACTACACCCAAGAAGGACTGGACCACCTACGAGGAACGCAATCCTACCGGACAATATAAACGTACCTTCCAGCTGAAGGCAAACTCGCTGCTGTTCCGCCAGGACCGTCAAACCTTCCTGCGTTTCGAGGGCGTGATGAGCGCATTCTATGTATGGGTGAACGGCGAGAAGGTGGGTTATTCGCAGGGTTCGATGGAGCCGAGCGAATTTAATGTGACTCCTTATCTGAAGGCTGGCAAGAACGAGATAGCCGTGGAGGTTTACAAGTATAGCGACGGCAGTTATCTGGAAGATCAGGACTTCTGGCGCTTCGGTGGCATCCACCGTGATGTGTGGCTCTATTCCACACCGAATGTCCGCATCCGTGATTTCGCCGTTCGCACCCTGCCGCAGCTCTCTTCCGCTACATCCTCTCCTTGTGATTTCACCCTGCAGATCAATCCGCAACTGGTGGTGGCAGCAGGCGAGAAGGGAGAAGGTTACCGGCTGATGGCGTGGCTGGAGGATGCTGAAGGTAAAGGCGTGATGCAGAAACTGCCGGGAACTGACAGACTGGAGGCTTCTCTGCAGGCTTCTGCCGACGAGATTCTCGACCTGAATCATAAGGCAGCCCTGATGAACGAATGGTATCCGCAGCGAGGTGGAAGAAAATTCGAACGTATGGAGGGAGTAGTGGAAAAACCGCATGCCTGGACTGCTGAGACACCTTATTTATATACCCTGAAACTGGCACTTCTCGACAAGCAGGGAAGTGTGGTGGAACAGGTGCAGCAGCGCATCGGATTCAGATGGGTTTCGGTAGAAAACGGACAGTTGATGGTGAACGGAAAACCTATCAAACTGCGTGGCGTGAACCGGCATGAGCATGATCCGAAGTTGGCACGAGTGATGACCGAGGAGATGATGCAGCGCGATATCCTACTGATGAAGCAGGCGAACGTGAATGCCGTCAGAACCAGTCATTATCCGAATGTTTCACGCTGGTATGAGCTGTGCGACAGCGCCGGCATCTATGTGATGGACGAGGCAGATTGCGAGACCCACGGACTCCGTGGTACGCTCACCTCTACTCCCGACTGGAATGCCGCCTTTCTGGACAGAGCCGTGAGAATGGCAGAGAGAGACAAGAACCACCCGAGCATCATCTTCTGGAGCCTGGGTAACGAGAGCGGTTTCGGTGCCAATCATGCAGCCATGGCAGGCTGGCTTCATACCTTCGACCCAACGAGACTGGTACATTATGAAGGTGCTCAGACGCCTTATCAGCCAGCGAAGGGCTTGAGCGAGCAGGACTTTGATGAGACTGACCCGGACTGTGTGGATGTCTTGAGCCGTTTCTATCCCCGTGTAAAGGCTGAGTATCTGAATCCGGGCGTTCCCGAAGGTTCTGACAAGGAGAGAGCGGAGAATGCCCGATGGGAACATCTGCTGGATATTGCGATGAGAAAGAACGATAATCGTCCTGTGCTTACCAGTGAATATGCCCATTGTATGGGTAATGCGCTGGGTAATTTCAAGGAATATTGGGAGGAGATATACAGTCATCCCCGCATGGCTGGCGGCTTTATCTGGGACTGGGTTGACCAGGGTATCTATGCTCCGGGAACCAACCACGTGCTCTATGGCGGTGATTTCGGTGATAAGCCTAATCTTAAAGCCTTCTGTCTGAACGGCGTGGTCTTCTCCGACCGCTCGGTATCGGCTAAGTATCAGGAGGTAAAGCATGTTTATGCACCGGTGTGGATAACTCAGAAAGGGGATGAGGTCTGGGTGAAGAATCATCATTCTCATCTCTCGCTGGAGGGCTTCAGTTGCCAGTATCAGGTGACGAAAAATGGGGTTGTCAGTCAGGAGAGTGTGCTGAAAATGCCTTCAGTACAGCCGGGTGATAGTGCAAAGTTATGCAGCTTGCATGATTTCAAAGCGTATAAAAATACGGATTCCCGATTGAATATCTCAGTTATTTCCCAGCAGGGAGTAGAGGTAGGAAGGGAACAGATAGCCCTCAGCGATAACTTGTATGAAGCTGGCAGGAAACTGGCTGCGGATGCCATGAAGCGATACAAGTCTTCCCGCCGTTTGGCAACTCTGTCAACTGCCGAGTTGCTGGCACGCAATATTTCCGTGATTCCTCAGTTCTTCCGTGCGCCAACCGACAACGACAAGAGTTTCGGCAACTGGATAGCGAAGGATTGGAAGAAGACTCATCTCGACAGCACGCTCTCTGCTATCCCGCTGAAGGATGGGGAGTATGTATATCATTATGGTGAGGATGGGGCATCAGATAAGGCTGGTTCTTCGGCATCGGCTAAGTCTGGCGGTAATATCCGTCTCCGTTTAGAGGTAGCTCCTCAGCAGGACGGCTTCGTCGATGTGAAGGCTACCTATAGTTTTGAGGGCAATCTGCCTGAACTTCCTCGACTGGGCCTGATGATGAAGCTGCCAAGAGTGGCTTACGATCAGGTGAAATGGTATGGCAGGGGACCTTGGGAGAATTATCCTGACCGCAAGCAGTCTTGTCCGATAGGATGGTACGAGAGTAGCGTGGAGGATCAGTTTACCCACTATCCCCGTCCGCAGGACAACGGCAACCATGAGGACTGTTCATACATCGAACTGACCAACAAGAATGGTAAGAATGCCCTGCAGGTTATCGCAGTCGGCGATACGCCTTTGAGTTTCTCAGCCTTGCCATACAGCGTGGCAGACCTCTATGCCGCCCGGCACGATTTCGAACTGAAGCAGTCTGGTAATCCTAACCTGCGCTACACCTATCTCAGTCTCGATTGTGCCGTTCTGGGCTTGGGTAACAGCAGTTGCGGACCTGGTGTATTGAAGAAATATGCCATCGACAAAACTCGCAGTTATACCCTGCATTTCAAGATGAGAATACTATGAGGCATCAGGTATTTGGGGATGCCGTTTTGAGGTAAATTAATAACTTGTCGGAAAAGGTGCGTAAAAGTTCTTTTCCGACAAGTTTAGTTTTATCATCTGCGAAAGTTGATGTTTTTTGATATATTTTCGCAGCTTATCTCGAATTATTTGTTTTGCATTATGCAATTTGCATAATTTAATTTGCATAATTCGAGAAATCTTATTATCTTTGCCGCCATAACCAATGATTTAATTAGGTAAAGAGTATGGAGAATCCTTTTATTATCACAGGCAAGATTAAGCCAGAGTACTTCTGCGACAGAGACGTAGAGGCAGAGAAAATCATCCGAAAGGTAACTTCGGGTGAAAATATTGTGTTGATGGCTGCACGGCGTGTGGGCAAAAGTAAGCTTATCGACTTTTGTCTCGACTCGCCGATGGTCAAGAATGATTTTATCGCCATTTCCATCGACATACTCCGTACTTCGAGCATCCAGGAGTTTGCCTTCGAACTAGGTAAGGCTGTTTTCGAACAGGCGGCTCATCGCAGTCAGAAGATGCTTAAGATGGTGGTCAGCACATTGAAATCTATCAATGGGTGTTTCGGCTATGACCCCATCTCGAACACGCCGACCTTTAACCTTTCGCTAGGTGATATCTCCAATCCGCTCTATACCCTGGATGAGATATTTGCCTGTTTGGAGCATGCCGACAAGAAATGTATCGTGGCGATAGACGAGTTCCAGCAGATTGGCTATTATCCAGAGAAGAACATGGAAGCAATCTTACGCACTTATGTGCAGAAGTGCAGCAATGCCAACTTCATATTCTCTGGTAGCGAGCGCCATCTCATTACGAAGATGTTCTCCGAAAAGGCGCATCCATTCTACAATAGTGCCGACATGATGAACTTGGAGGTGATACCATACGATAAGTATTTGGAATTTGCGAAAAGTTTGTTTGCCAGGTTTGGGAAGGACGTGGAGGAAGAGGCTGTGCGTGATGTCTATGATACGTTCGGAGGAAATACGTATTATATGCAGAAGGTGTTTCATGAAGCTTTCAACCAGACGGATGTAAAGGGCAAGGCTGACAAGGCGATGGCGGAAGCCATCATCCACATGATGATATTGGACAACGACCGTAAGTTTAGTGAAATCTTGTCGCGTCTCACGCTCCCTCAGAAGGAATTGCTCTATGCGATAGCCAAGGATGGCATTGCCAAGCAGATTACTTCCACTGTTTTTGTAAAACGGCATAATCTACGCTCTGCCAGCAGCGTTCAGTCTGCCATCAAGAAATTGCTGGAGTATCATCTGGTATCTACTTCGTTGGGTACGTACTATATTGATGACCAACTGATGAAGCTGTGGCTGAATTAGCTCTATAATCTGCGAAAGTTGATGATTTTTGATATATTTTCGCAGCTTATAGGCGTATTTCCGATTTGCTAAATAGTTACAAAATCTGTGTTTATGAGTCTTTATTGATGAATAACAAAATGAATATAAACAAATACGGAATAAACAATATGTATCTAAAACAAACGTTTTTAATAATAGCTTTGGGGGCGATGGCGATGACTGCTGCCGCACAGGCTAGTATTGATACACAGCGCCAGTACCTCTCGGGACATGGATGTGATGATATGGTGAACTGGGACTTCTACTGCACAGGTGGTAGAAATGCCGGCAAGTGGACCAAGATTGGTGTGCCTTCCTGCTGGGAACTGCAGGGATTCGGTACCTATCAGTATGGCATGCGATTCTACGGAAAGGCTACTCCGGAAGGTATTGCTGACGAAAAAGGAAAATATAAATATGAGTTTACGCTGCCACAGGAGTGGGAGGGCAAACAGATAGAACTCGTCTTCGAAGCCGTGATGACTGATGCCAAGGTGACCATCAACGGCAGAAAGGCGGGAAACGGCTTGCATCAGGGCGGTTTCTATCGCTTTACTTATGATGTGAGCGACCGCATCTTCTTCGGAAAACATAAGAACAGACTCGAAGTGGAGGTGAGCAAGGAAAGCAGCAACAGTCAGGTGAACATGGCGGAGCGCCGTGCTGACTACTGGAACTTCGGTGGCATCTTCCGTCCTGTATTTATCGTGGCAAAACCTGCTCAGAACATCAACCGTGTGGCGATTGATGCCAAGGGTGATGGTCATTTTATGGCAGATTGCTACCTGAACCGTGCTATCAAGGGTGCGAAGGTGAAGACTGAGATTCTGGATGAGAAAGGAAAGGTGGTGGCATCGAACGTGGCTGATGCCAGAAACAGCGATGAGGCGCATGTCGACTTCCAGGCAAAAGCACCTAAGCAGTGGACTGCCGAGACTCCGCATCTCTATACTGCCGTCTTCACACTCCAGGATGCAGCAGGCAAGACGCTCCACAGAGAACGTCAGAAGTTCGGCTTCCGCACCATCGAATACCGTGCCAGCGATGGCGTTTATATCAATGGTCAGAAAGTTATCTTCAAAGGCGTGAACCGTCACAGCTTCCGTCCGGAGACCGGTAGAACGCTGAGCAAGGCGAAGAATATAGAGGATGTGAAACTCATCAAGAGCATGAACATGAATGCCGTGAGATTGAGTCATTATCCTGCCGATCCGGAGTTCTTGGAGGCTTGCGATTCGCTCGGTCTCTATGTCGAATGTGAGTTGAGCGGATGGCACTGGGCACATCCTACCATCGTGGGCAAGCAGCTGGTGAAGGAGATGATTACCCGTGATGAGAATCATCCTAGCATCATCTTTTGGAGCAACGGTAACGAGGGTGGTTTCAACTACGGACTTGAGCCAGACTTCGCTTTCTGGGATAAGCAGAAACGCGTGGTACTCTATCCTTGGGCTAACCGCAACGGCTTTGAAACCAAGCATTACCGCTCTTATGGCGAGACCCAGGAGTATATGCGACAGAAGGAAATCTTCATGCCTACCGAGTTCCTGCATGGTCTGTATGACGGCGGACATGGAGCAGGACTGAAGGATTACTGGGACATGATGATGGCGAATCCTCGCTGTGCCGGCGGATTCCTCTGGGATCTGATGGACCAGGGTGTGGTGCGTACCGACAAGAATAATTATGTAGACTGTATGGGTAACTTTGGAGCCGATGGTATCGTGGGTCCTCATGCCGAGAAGGAAGGCTCTTACTATACGATTAAAGAGGTATGGTGCCCGGTACAGTTGACTTGGAATGATGTGGAGAAAGGTGAACTCACCTTATCTAATCAGTATAACTTCGTGAATCTGAAGGATTGCCGCTTCTCTTATCGTCTGTTGCAGATGCCAGCGATGGGCAGCACTCAGGTCAAGGTATTGAAGCAGGGCAATCTCTCTTCTCCGGATGTAGCTCCGGGCAAGGAAGCCCAGGTGAAGATACCGATGATGGCGAATGCTGATGCGGTAGAAATCAAGGCTGTGAACCATGAAGGTGAGGAAATCATGACATGGAGCAGGGGAGTGAAGAGTGAAGAACGAAGAGTGAAAAATTCAAGTGCTCCAAGTACTTCATCTGCTGCTTATGCTGACCAGGCTGATGCTGTTGAAGTGAAGGCGGGTGGAAGAACTTATCGCTTTGCCAAGAAAGATGGCAGACTGATGGGTGTTGAGGTTGGCAGCAAGGCAATCTCGCTGAGCAACGGACCTCGATTCATGGCTGCCAGAAGAAGCGACCGCAGTCTGGACCAGTTCTATAATCACGATGACAAAGAGGCTGAGAAGAAAAAGACACTCTATACCGAGTTTGTTGACCAGGGTGCTTTTGCCGGTTTCGAATGGAAGGAAGCGGAGGCAAAGCTGGTGGCTACATATCAGCATGGCTCACTCGATGAGGTAGACTGGCAGTTCCTTTCTGACGGTTCGGTGGCTGTAACCTGTCATTATAATTTCGGTGGCGTAGTAGATATGATGGGCATGGCTTTCGACTATCCGGAAAGCAAGGTTCGCAGCAAGGCTTGGGTGGGCAATGGTCCTTACCGGGTTTGGCAGAACCGCGAACAGGGTCCGCAATACGGCTATTGGCAGAACGACTATAATGACCCGATTCCAGCCGAAAGCTGGGATTATCCAGAGTTTAAAGGCTACTTTGCCAACGTGAAGTGGATGCAGTTCAAGACTGATGAAGGAAAGATCGGCTTCTCTGGTCTGACTGCCGATGAGCACATGGGCGTTTATACCCCTCGTGATGGTAGAGATGGTCTGCTCTATACCTTGCCACAAACCGGTCTGGCAGTCTTCAAGGTGATACCTTCAGTAAGAAACAAGGTAAATACCACCGACCTCAACGGACCTTCAGCCCAGCCAAAATGGCTGAACGGTAAGGGTAAGACTGTGTTTACTTTGAACTTTGAGCTTTGAACTGTTAACTTTTAACTGTTATGAACTGTTATGAATAAGAAAAAACGATATACGGTGATGGCATTGTCGGCGCTTCTGGTAGCGTCGACAATGGCTCATAATGACGAGGCTAAGCCCTGGACCTTCTGGTACTGGATGTATGGCGCCGTTTCCAAGGCTGGTATTCATGCCGATCTGGTCGGTATGAAGAATGTTGGTTTGGGCGGTACCTATCTGATGCCAATCCGTGGTGTCAGCGAACGTCCGGAGTATCAGGGCGAGGCGGCACAGTTGTCACCTAAGTTCTGGGAGATGGTGGATTACTCTTTCCAGCAAGCCGACTCCCTGGGCCTTGACATGGGCATTCATATCTGCGACGGTTTCGCCCTGGCAGGCAATCCGTCTATCCTTCCTGCCGAATCGATGCAGAAGGTGGTATGGACCGATACCATTGTGGGTGGCGGTAAGAAGATAGAAGGCATGCAGATGTGGCAACCCGAAAGTTATAAGGACGGGAAGTTGCAGCCTGCTGGAAGCGAGGGTGGATATTATCAGGATATCGCGGCTTTTGCCATCCGATGCAAGGAGAAACCCCAACTCTTCAAACCGGAGAAGATAGAATATACCGAGGCTGTTTCTACCGCCAAGGGCTATTATCTGGCAGCGAAACCTGTCTCTATCATCTATTCGTTTCATAAACCCGTCACGGTGCGTAGCATGCGTGTGGTGCCTAACGGCAACAACATCCAGTCGCAGCGCCTCCTGGTGCAGGCTTCTGATGACGGCATCAACTTCAGAGATATCAAGCAGTTGGTGCCTCCCCGTCAGGGTTGGCAGAACACGATGTGTGATTATACCTTCAGTTTGCCGACTACCACCGCCCGCTATTTCCGATTCTCATGGACGCCGGAAGGTACAGAGCCGGGAGCAGAAGACCTGGATGCAGCTAAATGGAAACCGCTGCTGAAACTGGAGAATATCATCTTGAGCAATCAGCCGATGATTAACCAGTATGAGGGAAAAACGGGTGCCGTATGGCGTATCGAAACCGATGCGGCAGCTAAGAGCGAGACCGTGGCGATGGCAGATGTACTGCCTTTGAAACTGGAAAATGGAATGGTGATGGGTGTCATGGTGAACGGCAACCTGATGAATAAGTTGCCTAAGGGCACCTGGCGCCTGTTGCGAATGGGACATACCTCAACAGGACAGACCAATGCAACAGCCGGAACCGGTAAGGGACTCGAAGTGGATAAGTTCTCACCGGCAGCCGTCAGGAAACTTTTCAATTCCTGGTATGCATTGTTCCTGAACCGTCCGCACAGCGATGTGGTGAAGTATCTGCACATCGACTCCTGGGAGTGTGGCAGTCAGAACTGGGGCTATCAGTTTGCCGAGGAGTTCAAGGCACGCCGCGGTTACGACCTCATCCCATACCTCCCGATTATGGCAGGTGTTCCGATGGAGTCGGCTTCCAGATACGAACAGGTACTGAAGGATATCCGTCTCACCATCAATGACCTGGTAAACGAGAAGTTCTTCAAGACCTTTACCGATCTGGCTCATGAACAGGATATAGAAGTATCTCACGAGAGTATTGCACCAACCTTCCCTGCTGATGGTCTGCAGCATTATCAGTATGCCGACAATCCAATGGGAGAATACTGGCTCAATTCGCCTACTCACGATAAACCCAACGACATGCTCGATGCCGTGAGCGGTGCACATATTTATAATAAGAACATCGTTCAGGCAGAGGGATTCACTGAGGTTCGTGGTGTATGGAATGAGACACCAGCCATGCTCAAGCCGATGCTTGACCGCAATCTGGCGCTTGGCATGAACAAACTCTTCTTCCATGTAACTGCCCATAATCCTTGGATGGACCGCAAGCCTGGTATGACGCTTGATGGCATCGGTCTCTTCTTCCAGCGCGACAATACCTGGTATCCTGAGGCACGCGGTTTTGTGGATTACATCACCCTGTGTCAGAATTATCTGCAGCAGGGCAGACCGGTGGTAGACATCGCCGTGTTTACAGGCGAAGAGATTCCGAGCCGTTCGCTTACTCCGGATAAACTCGTTCCGATGCTTCCGGGTGTGTTTGGCGCAGAACGGGTGGCTAGTGAACAGAAACGTATGGCTAATGTGGGCATTCCGATGGAAGAATCGCCTGTGGGAGTAACTCATTCGGCGAATATTCTCGATCTGAAAGACTGGTGCAATGCCCTGCATGGCTACAAATATGATTCGATGAACAAGGATGCCTTGCTGAAATGGAATTTCGAATACAGTCCGAAGGGCAAGTTGCCAGGAAACCAGGACTACCGCATCCTGGTGGTTCCGCAGCCGGCAAATACCCTGTCTGCCGAGGTAAAGGCGAAGATAGAGGAGTTGCGCGAGGAAGGCATCATTATCATCGACAAGCCTTATCAGGCAAAGGACTTCTCTCAGTATGGCATCGAACCGGATGTCGTTCTGCCCGAGAATATGGATTATGCTCACCGCTGTGTGTTGGAGGCAACAGGCAGAAAGGACATCTATTTCCTGACTAACCAGGAGGATAAGGAACGCCAGATTACGGCAACCTTCCGTACCAGAACTTCCAAAATCCGCCAGATTGTGAAATTGAGTCTGCCTGCTTATGGTTCCGCTTTCGTTATCCTCTCGAACAAGGAAGACATGCAGGTTATCAGTCAGACAGGTCATAAACTGGTTGAAGAAGAAGGTGCAGGTTTTACAGAAAACTATCCTTCTGTGCTGGCTGTAGCCGATAAGTGGAAGGTTCATTTCGATGATATCCGCAAAGATACCACCGTTACGCTTCCTTTCGACTGGTCGAAGTCGGCAGATGAGAAGATGAAGTACTACAGCGGTCACGTAACCTTTACCTCTTCTTTTGAATGGAGCGATTCTGTTCCGGTTTCAGCAGAAGAGAAAATGGAAGTTCCAGCCGAGAAAACGAAGACGGCTCCTTCTAATGACGGATTCATCAAAATCCAGTTGGGCAAGATTGGTGATGTGGCACGTGTGCTGGTCAACGGCAAGCAATATGGTTATGCCTGGACAGCTCCTTACGAGGTGTATGTTCCGAAGCGCGACCTGAAGAATGGCAGCAACGAAATACAGATTGTTGTAGCCAATACCTGGCACAATGCGCTGCAGGGTGCTGGCGAGGGAAAGGCTCCGTTTAAGGGAATCTGGACCAATGCCAAATATCGCACCAAGAGCAAGGCGCTTCTGCCTGCCGGATTACTCTCCACGATTAACATCGTGTATTAGTTTATAGTTTATAGTTAATAGTTGATAGTTAATAGTTCATAGCAAGACTGCTCATTTAACATTTAACACTTAACATTTAACATTGAATACATTGAATAAAATGAAGAAACTGTTATGTTCAGCTCTGCTGCTTGCCATGACTCTGGCAGCGCAGGCAGAAGTGAAACTGCCAAAGATCTTTGGCGACAATATGGTATTACAACAGCAGACGGAATGCAACCTCTGGGGTACTGCTGATGCCAACAAGGTGGTAAAAGTGCGTGCTTCCTGGAACGGCAAGACCTATAAGACTCAAGCCGATGCCCAGGGAAAATGGGCGATGAAGATAGAAACGCCTCAGGCTGGCGGCCCTTATGAACTGAGTCTGAGCGATGGAAAGGAACTGAAACTTCACAATATCCTGATTGGTGAGGTCTGGATCTGTTCGGGTCAGAGTAACATGGAGATGCCGATGAAGGGATTCAAGGCACAGCCTGTTGCGGGCACTCCTGAAGAACTGATGCTGTGTAAAGACCAGCAGTTGCGCCTTTTTACGGTTCAGCGCAATGCCCAGTTGCATCCTGTTGATACGGTGGCTGGCGACTGGAAGGAAGCTGATGCTGCAAGCGTTCGTGAGTTTAGTGCTGCTGCTTATTATTATGGTAAGACGTTGCGCCAATCGCTGGGTGTACCAGTAGGTCTGATTGTTACTTCCTGGGGCGGTAGTGCCTGTGAGGCATGGATCAACGGCAATCTCATCAAGAGCGATTGGCTCAAGGCATTCCCTAAACTTCATACACCTTGGAATGAGGCTGATGTGAAGAAATATCAGCAGCGCTGTCCTTCGGCTCTCTATAATGGTATGCTCCATCCGCTCATCGGTTACACCATGAAGGGTGTTATCTGGTATCAGGGTGAGGATAACTGCAATCGCTATGCTACTTATGCCGACCAGATGCAGACCCTGGTAAACAGTTGGCGCAAGGAATGGAAGCAGGGGATTTTTCCGTTCTATTATTGTCAGATTGCACCCTACGATTATAGTCTGATAAAATGGAAAAACAACAGTGCCCTGCTTCGTGAAAAGCAGATGGAGGCAGAGAAGCGCATCAGCAACTGCCGTATGGCTGTATTGCTTGATGCCGGTCTGGAGTATGGCATCCATCCACGTAAGAAGAAGGAGGTGGGCGAGCGTCTGGCTCTGCTTTCTCTTGCCAATACTTATGGTCAGAAGGGATTGCCTGATTTCGCTGTCTACAAGAGTGTTGAGTTCAAGGGCGATACCGCTGTAGTCAGCTTCGACCGCAGCAAGGAGTGGGTTTACTTCAACAATGGTCCTAAGAGCGACAACTTCGAGATTGCCGGCGAAGATCAGGTATTCCACAAGGCACAGGCTTGGATTTCACGCAACAAGGTTTATGTAAAGAGTGAGGACGTGAAGAAACCTGTGGCTGTGCGCTATGCGTTCAAAAACTGGGTTGTGGGCGACCTTTTCCACGATGGTCTGCCTGTCAGCTCTTTCCGTACCGACGATTGGGAAGTGAAGTAATAGTTTATAGTTAATAGTTTATAGTTGATAGTTTATAGATGAGATATTACATATTGATGGCTATGATGCTTTTGCTGGGCGCAGGCTCGGCAAAGGCATCGGCTTACGATGATACATCGGTGGCGGGTTTGTTTCCTGTCAACAACCAGGGACGCGAGGTGTGGAATTTCAATCCCAACTGGCGGTTCCATCTGGGTGATGTGCTGGGCGCAGAACGTGCCGACTATGATGATACAAGCTGGGGGGTAGTTTCTACCCCTCATAGTGTGAAACTGGAACCTGCTGAGGCTTCGGGTTGCCGCAACTATCAGGGTATAGCCTGGTATCGCAAAACCTTTATCGTGCCGGGCAATCGCTCTGAAATCTATTTCGAGGCAATAATGGGCAAGCAGAAGATTTATGTGAACGGCAAACTGGCTAAGGAGCACTTCGGCGGTTACCTGCCTGTTATCGTCAACCTGAAAGAGCAGGGACTGAAGAAGGGCGATAAGTGTGTGGTGGCTGTGATGGCTGACAACTCTAATGACAAGAGTTATCCTCCTGGCAAACCGCAGTATACACTCGACTTTGCTTATCATGGTGGTATCTATCGCGATGTATGGCTTATCAATAAGAAGGAGATTTCTATCACCAACGTGATTGAAGCCGACCGCCGTGATGCCGGCATCTTCGTTCATTTCTCGAATATTTCAGAGAAGCAGGCGAAGGTGTTTGTTGATGTCGACTTGCAGAATGTGGGCGGAAAGGCACGCAAGGTGAAGGTGGAGCAGAGTCTGCTGGATGCTTCGGGCAAGGTGCTCAAGACCATTTCGCAGAATGTGCTCCTGGCAGCTGGCGATGCACATCAGACCGTCAGACAGATGTTCTCTGTCAGGAATCCGCATCTCTGGTCGCCGGAGACACCTTATTTATATAGTGTGGTTACCCGCATCAAGGATGGTAAGCAGGTATTGGACGGCGGAAAGACCAAGTTAGGTATCCGCAGCTTCGAGTTCCGTGGCAAGGAAGGTTTCTGGCTCAACGGCAAGAAATACCGTCAGTTTATCGGTGCCAACCGTCATCAGGATTTTGCTTATGTGGGCAATGCACTTCCCAACAGTCAGCAATGGAGAGATGTGCTCCGTCTGAAGAATGCCGGTTTCAACATCATCCGTACTGCCCACTATCCTCAGGACCCGTCGTTCATGGATGCCTGCGATGAACTCGGAATCTTCATCATCGTGGCTACACCGGGCTGGCAGTATTGGAACAAGGACCCTCAATTTGCCGAGCGTGTGTTCCAGAATACCCGTGAAATCATCCGTCGTGACCGCAACCATCCTTCGGTTCTGATGTGGGAGCCTATCCTGAATGAGACCCGCTATCCTAAGGATTTCGCCCTGAAGTCGCTGCAGTTGACCAAGGATGAGTATCCTTATCCATACCGTCCTGTGGCTGTTGCCGACTGGAATTCGGCAGGTGTCAAGGAAAATTATGATGTGGTTTACGGATGGCCGGATATGGATATGAGCGGCATCAGCCAGTGTGTCTTTACCCGAGAGTTTGGTGAGTATGTGGATGACTGGTATGCGCATAACAACCTGAACCGTGCCAGCCGCAGCTGGGGTGAGAAACCGATGCTGACCCAGGCTTATTCTCTGGCAAAGACAACAGAGGAGATGCACACACCGGGACAGTTTATCGGTGGTTGCCAATGGCATCCTTTCGATCATCAGCGCGGCTATCATCCAGATCCTTACTGGGGCGGTATCTATGATGCATTCCGACAGAAGAAGACTGCTTATTATATGTTTGAGTCACAGCGCAGCGACCAGCCATTTGTGCATATCGCTCACGAGATGACCCAGTTCAGCGATGCCGATGTGACGGTATTCTCTAATTGTGACAGCGTTCGGCTTACCACCTATCAGGGTGCTCATACCTATACTTTGCCAGTTCTTCATCCTACGGCAGCCGCCTTTAATGCCCCTGTGGTATTCAAGAATGCCTGGGATTTTTGGGAGGCTCGCGAATACAGTTATAAGAAGAAATCTCCTCAGATGGTAGTGATGGTAGCAGAGGGATACAAGGATGGCAAGGTGGTTTGTACCGACCAGCGCATGCCTTCCCGCCGCAGCACCAAACTCCGTCTTTATGTTGATGAGATGGGCAAACCGCTGGTGGCTGATGGCAGCGACTTTGTGGTTGTGGTAGCCGAAGTGACCGATGATAACGGTCATGTTCGCCGTCTGGCTAAAGAGAATATCCGCTTTACCCTGGAGGGTGAGGGCGAAATCATTGGTGATGCCAGCATCAATGCCAATCCGAGAGCTGTAGAATGGGGTAGTGCTCCTATCCTGGTGCGCAGCACGATGAAGCCGGGCAAGATTAAGATTCATGCCGAGGTTCAGTTCCCGGGTACTCATGCTCCTACTTCTGCCGACCTGGAGATAGAGAGCGTAGCTTATCAGGGAACCATGATGATGGGTACAAAGACTGCCAAGTCTGCCACTTCATCATCTGTTCAGAATGCTTCTTCTGCCACTTCTTCTTCTTCTCATGAGTTTACACCCGAGCAGAAGGCAAAGATGCTGAAAGAGGTAGAAGACCAGCAGGCTGATTTCGGTATCAATAATTAATAATGCGTAACCGGAGAGTTCTTTGCAGAAGATTCCGTTTACGTAATCGTTATCGTCTTGAAATCTTCAAAAAACAGAAAGATTATTGGAGATTTCAAGACTTTTTTTGTACTTTTGCATACGTGAAACGATATTTTACCATACTTCTCTGTTCGCTTTATGCCTTGTTGGGTATGGCACAGAACAATATGCAGGTAGCTCATTATTCTACGAAGGAAGGGTTACCTCACGACATCGTATACTGTTCTCTGAAGTCGGAAGACAGTTTCCTGTGGTTTGGAACCTGGTTCGGCTTATCCCGTTTCGACGGTTCCCGTTTTGCCAATTATTCTGATGCTTACATCTCTTCTTCCGACCAGCCACCCCGTAAGGTAGAATGGTTGGCAGAAGATGCTCTGGGCAATCTCTGGATCAAGACGCTCGACTGGAAACTCAGCGTCTTCTTCAAGCAGACCGAACGTTTCGAAGATGTCTATGAAGAACTGAAACCTTATGCCCGTAATCTGCAGGTCATCAAGATTCAGGCAGATGGTACCGGTAAGATTCTCCTGCTCACCAAAGATAAGAACCTGCTTCTTGCAGAAACATTAAAGGATGGAAGCATCCGTATCCAGACGCTGGTAGATGCCCGGAAGTATATCAATACGTTCAATTATCAGTTGCGCCAGGATGTGGTACAGCTGAAGGCTTCGCGTGCCAACTATGTAGGAAAGGATTATCAGATTTATTCCGTTCCTGTTACTGCGAAAAACAGGAAGTGGACGCTCGGCATGTGGCAGCAGTATTTCGCCCGTAAATCAAAGGAACATTTTGTTTATCATACCCCGAACGGATGTGTGTGGCAGTTGGATGAGTCGCATACCGCCCTGGTGTGCCGTAATCCGAAGACCGGATGGGAGCGCCGTTATCCGGTTTCGGGCGTAGGTAAGGTGGTGGAGCCTAAGTTCATCGCCACCTCTCATCATGGTTACTTCTATCTTTCCGGTGCTGGCGAAATTATCTATATTGATCCGCAGACGATGGAAGGCGTTAACCTGGCTTTCCTTCCTAAGTTCCAAGACCATAAGCCAGATAGCCACTTCTTGAACATGAACCTGGACAAGGATGGGCTGTTGTGGCTCACTTCTGCTGATAATGGCATTTACCGTGTCAGTTTCACCCCCAACCAGTTCCGTGTCATCCCTTTGCCGGATGGTGATAAGAGTGGAGTGAAAGCCATCTGCCAGTTGAAGAATGGTGATGTGCTGGTGGGTGCCCGCAGCAAGAATGTTTATCTGTTGGATATGCAGGGCAGGGTGAAGCAGGTGTTCGATTATGCCCATCATCAAATCGGCAGCATTTATCATGCCATGTGTGATGACAGGCAGAATCTCTGGCTCTCTACCAAGGGAGACGGATTGGTAAAACTGACTCCCGATGCCTCCAGACCAATAGGGTATCGCATCGATCATTACCGTCATGATGCCCGGGATCCTTATTCCATCAGCGGCAACAATGTCTATATGACCTGTCAGGATTCCTACCATCGCATCTGGGTGGCTACGCTGGATGGAGGTCTCAATCTGCTGCAGGAACAGGGCGGAAAGATGCGCTTCTATAATAAATATCATGGTATGAAAAACTATCCCGGTTACGGACTCTACATGGATGCCCGCAACCTGGTAGAGGACAGTCATCAGAGAATGTGGGTAGGAACGATGGACGGACTGATGTCTTTCAAGACAGATTTCAAATCGGTAGGCGACTTGCGCTTCGAGACTTATCGCAATACCGATATCAATACCCGTGCCAATAGTGACATCTACGGACTTTACAAAGATAACAACAGGCAGGTTTGGATGTGTACCTTTGGTGGAGGTCTGAGTCGTCTGGATGGTTTTGATGAAGTGACGCATCTGCCTATCCTTACTTCTTTGGGAGCAAAGGAAGGTTTGCATAATGATGTCATCATTTCGATTTTAGAGGATAAGATGGGACGCCTTTGGCTGGTAAATGCCGATGGCTTGTCGTGCTATGATTATCAATCAGACCGCATCCAGCATTTCGACAATTCCGACGGTTTCCCTGATGTCCAGCTTGAGGAATCTTCTGCGGCTTTGATCCAGAATGGGGAGATATGGCTGGGGTGCAAGGAAGGAATCCTTGCTTATCAGCCGGAACGTATCCATACCACCCGTCTGCAATATCCTATATATATAATAGGTGGAGAGGTGAACAACCGCGATATCCGCAGTTACAATCAGCCAGCCATCTTGGAGAAATCGATGGTTTATACCGATCGTCTCACCCTGCGTCATTCCCAGTCGATGTTCACTCTGGAGTTTGCTGCCCTGAATTTCTGCAATCCGGAGCGCATCAGCTACCGTTACCAGCTGAAGGGTTACGACCATGACTGGCATTATGCCGGCAAGAACCGTCTGGCTTCCTATACCAATGTGCCGTCGGGAACCTATCAGTTTATCGTAGAGGTAATGGATGCCACCAATCCTGATTCTCACAGCACGAGAGAGTTGACCATCACCATTCTTCCACCCTGGTGGGCTACGTGGTGGGCTTATCTCATCTACATCATTCTGATATCCGTAGCCAGCTACTATGCTTTCCGCTATGCGAAGTATCAGATTCGGCTGAAGAACAATATCTACATCCAGAACCAGCTGGCAGAGTATAAGCGCAAGTTTAATGCCGAACAGCAGGATAAGCAGTTTGCCGACAAGGTGCGCCGGTTTATGGAAGCCAACTTGACTAATGCCGATTTCGAGATAGATATGCTGGCACAGGAATTGGGCATGAGCCGTTCAGCCTTCTTCAAGAAGACGAAGGCTGTGATGGGCTGTTCGCCAAGCGATATGGTGAAGGATTTCAAACTGAGTCATGCCGTAGAATTGCTGAAGCATTCCGGCCAGAGTATCACAGATGTAGCCTACAGTTGCGGCTTCACCGATGTAGGCTATTTCGGCAAGTGCTTCCGTAAGAAATATGGCATGTCGCCAAGAGAGTATGTAGCGCAGCAGCAGGAGAGTGAAATAAAAAAATAAAGTTTTTTATAAAAAATCTCAAAAAAGGTGATTACAGCGTGAACCAATGTGCGTCTTTTAGGCAATTGAAACAAACAAATTAAATGTTGACTAATCATTTTTACCTAAAAGGCTAATGAAACAACTGTCTTATCATAGTAGGTTTATATTGGTTCTGTTATTTACGTTGTTGAACACTTTACCAATATGCTCACAGGCGGCAACTCCTAGGTACAGGATAGCTGCTTGCGACTGGATGATGCTGAAACGTCAGAAGCTGGGCGAGTTTAAACTGGCTCATGAATTAGGAGCAGATGGCGTTGAGGTTGACATGGGCGGATTGGGTAAACGCGTGTTATTTGATAATCAGCTTAGAGAACCACAACAGGCAGAAAAGTTTCAGGCTGCAGCCCGTCAGTATGGCGTAGCTGTTCCTTCTATGGCGATGAGTGGCTTCTTCGCTCAGAGTTTCCTGACTCGTGATAATTATCAAGACCTTTTGAAAGATTGTTTCCAGACGATGAAACTCTTTGGCAGCAAGGTGGCTTTCCTTCCACTCGGAGGTAGCGGAAAAGACTGGCAGCAGGAAGGCTGTGCAGCATACCAGCAGATGGTTTCTCGCCTTCGCACAGCCGGTGAGATGGCAAAGCAGGAGGGTATCACCATCGGTATCAGAACCGGAATGGGAGCTAAGTTTGATAAGAAACTGCTGAAGAAAGTAGGCAGCAGTCAGATTAAGGTCTACTACAATTTCCAGGATGCAGCCGATCATCATCGTGATATCTGCAAGGAACTCCGGAAGTTGGGCGCCCAGCGTATCGTCCAGATACATGCTTCCAATACAGATAGCGTAAATCTTCAGGAAGACCCGGAGATTAATCTTCCGAAAATCAGGAAGACGCTTGACAAGATGAAATGGAGCGGCTGGCTGGTGGTAGAGCGGAGCCGTGATGTAAAGAGGGTAAGAGACGTGAAATATAATTTCGGTAGAAACATCGCTTACTTAAAACAGGTATTTCAAGAGCGGTAACAGTTTCGGGGAATAACTGGCAAACTACTTTTTTATAATTAGGAAAGTGTAAATCGTGTTAGAAAAGAAATAAATAAAAATATAGTTAAACCTAAAAAAGACAATTATGAAGAAAAATCATTTCATTGCGCGGAAAGGACTCTTCTCTCTGGCACTTGCTGCCGTAGGAGCGATGTTCTTGGGTTCGTGTGCCGTTGATGGTTTTGATGACAAAGAGAAGTTTGACGACGGCGTGTCTGGAGTGAAACTTGAGTCACCTGAACTCTCGACAAAGACAGTTGCTGCTTCTGATGGTTCAGATAAGTTGCAAGTATCATGGAAGGTAGTCTATGGCGCTGGCGGTTACGAGTGTAAGGCTTATAATGTGGATGATCCAGACAATCCTGAGGAGGTGGCGAGTGATACCATTGATGGTACTTCTTTCCAATTCAAGATAGCTGAAGATACCAATTATAAGATTGAGGTACGTACCTTGGGAAACAAGGCAAAGAACAATACTGAGGCTGATAAGCCAACAGTTAAGTCTTACAGTACTTTGGTTCCAGCGACGACCATTCCTACAGGTTCTGACATCTCTGATTTTATTGCTGCCAACTTGCAGGAATCAGATAAGGAGCAGGCTTTCGAGTTGGAAGCAGGTGGTACTTATACCTGCAATAACTCAATTGATTTCAAGGGCAACAAGATGACCCTTCGTGGTAACAAACTGAGCCATGCTTTGGTTACTATGGGTGAAGGTGCTGCCATCTATACTTCAGCTCAGCTGAAGGTGAAGTTCATCAATTTCGACTGCTCTGCCACAACTCATAAGGGTGGTATCATCGAGATGTCTCCAGAGCCACCTGCATCTTGCTCTGCAGAGTCTCAGGGCGTTGGTGCTGGCAAGAATGGTGGTAAGCCTGCCGATGTATATATCCTGCAAGACCCAATTATCATTCAGGATTGTGCCTTCAAGAATGTCATCGACGGACTCTTCTCTGTAGGCCAGTGCTCTTGGGGTATTGCTGATGTACGTGTGATGAACAGCGTGGTTCAGATGCGTAATGACGGAAAGAAGAACTCTAATGGTGCTATCATCTGCGGCTTTTCTAATGGCTTCAAGGCTCCTAGTGGCGGTCAGTTCTGGTATGGTGGTATCAAGAGCATTACCATCAAGAACTCTACTATCTACAATATTGAAAGCAATAGTAAGAATCGTATGTTCCGTTTCAACAACAAGGATTTGGACCATGCCTTCCCTACAGCAGGTGGTTCTTGTACCATGATGGATAATACCTTTATCCGTGTATATGACAAGAAGGAGTTCGGTAACAATACTCCTAATCGTAAGGAATATGTGATTACTTATGATAACAATATCTTCTACGACTGCTTCCGTTTGCAGAAGTTCATTCAGGGCAACTGTAAATTGGAATATCACCAGAATCTGAATACTGTCTGGGGTGTCGGCAGTTCAGTAGATGGAACCGATAAGGGTAAGCTGGCTACTGAAGAGGATGCTGGATTTGCTGAGGCAGAGACCAAGAAGGAACTCGATTTCACCCAGCCTAACTTCGGGCTTAATTTCAAGGCTACCGGTGCGATTTCAAGTACAATCGGTGATCCACGTTGGAAATAATTTAAACTATCTAATCTCGAAACAAGATGAAACGTAAATATATAAAGACATTGGCCTTTGGTATGGCACTTACCTGTGCTGTGCCTGCAATGGCTCAAAATAAAGTAGTGCAGGGTACTGTACTCGATGACCTCGGTGAACCTGTTATCGGTGCTACCGTAAAGGTTGCCGGTACCAAGACTGCTGTGATTACCGATATGGATGGTAACTATAAGTTGTCTGTTCCTAAGGGTGGCAAGGTTACCGTTTCTTATATTGGTTTTAGGGATGCTACTACCAATGGTGGTACTATCAAGCTGGTTGCTGACGACAAGACTCTTCAGGAGGTGGTAGTCGTAGGTTACGGTACCCAGAAGAAGGCTCACCTGACTGGTTCTGTAGCCAACATCCCAACAGATGAAATCCAGGACCTTGCTAATGGTGGCTTGGCTTCTTCTTTGGACGGTCTGGTTAATGGTTTGAGCGTAAGTGGTGGTGAGAGCCGTCCTGGTGCGAATGCCCGTATCATGATCCGTGATACCAACTCATTGGGCGAAGTTGGTTCTACAGCCCAGCAGCCTCTCTTCGTTATCGATGGTTATATCTATCCTAACGATGTAAAGGTAGGTAACACTTACCAGAACCTCGGTGCTGAGGCTTTCAACAACCTGGATGCCTCAGAGGTAGAGAGTATCTCTGTGTTGAAGGATGCTTCTGCTGCCGTTTATGGTGCCCGTGCTGCCAATGGTGTTATCCTCGTTACTACCAAGAAGGGTAAGATGGGTGCACCTCGCATCTCTTATAGCGGTTCTTTCGGTTTTACCGATGAGTTTTCTCGTCCTAAGATGCTGAATGCTTATCAGTATGGTCGTTTGTACAATGCTGTTACTGCTGAGGACCCAACCAATACTTCTCTTAATGCGACTACTGCGCTTTTCCAGGCAGATGAGTTGGAGGCAATGAAGAGTCTGAACTATGATTTGCTCGATAAGTATTGGGAAACAGGTATGACTCAGAAGCACAGCGTGAACGTAAGTGGTGCTACCGATAAGGTGAACTATTTTGCAGGTATCTCTTACTTCGATCAGGATGGTAACCTCGGTAAACTCAACTATAACCGTTGGAACTACCGTGCCGGTGTCGATGTAAAAGTAAGCAAGTGGTTGGGTGCTAATCTGACTGTTAGCGGTGACTATGCTACAAAGGAAAAGCCATTGGTAAAGGTGGGTGGATCTGGCGATGAGAAGGACTACAACCTCCTTCTGACCCGTCCTACTTACATGCCAGAATCAGTAAATGGCTATGATATCCTGGCTTATGGTCCTAGTAATACACAGAAGAACCAGAACCAGCAGTATAACTTTGCTACTCTGCAGAATAATGGCGACTACCGCAAGAACATGAATTCTAACCTGAATATCAGCGGAAGCCTTAATTATGATTTCGGTTGGAGCAAGATTCTGAAGGGATTGAAGTTGCGCTTCTCTTATTCCAAGAGTATTAATACCGATAAGGGTAATGAGTATGGTTCAAACTTCACCCTCTATCAGATGTTGACTCGTTATGGTAGCGGTAACCACCTTTATACTCCTACCAGCGGCGATAATGCAGATTTCGATTACCTGGCAGCGTCTAACTTCAATGGTGTGACAACCAATAATGGTGACTATCTGGCTCGTACCATGGTTCGTACTGATAATTATCAGATGAACTTCACAGCCCAGTATCAGCGCGATTTCGGTCAGCATCATCTGGGTGGTCTGTTCTCTATTGAAAAGTCTGAGGCAGAGAGTGAGTACTTGCAGGGAAAGCGTTTGACCCCATATCCTTTCACTACCGGTCAGTATAACTCTGCAACAGGTGAGATGACTACTATGTTTACCCGTAGTGAGAGCGGTACCCTTTCATATATCGGCCGTATCAACTATGCATACGCCAACAAGTATCTCTTCGAGGCTCTGGTTCGTTCTGATGCATCAACCAAGTTTGCTCCAAAGAACTACTGGGGAACTTTCCCTGCTTTCTCTGCAGGTTGGGTAATCTCTGAGGAGAGCTGGTTCCGCAACAAGGTGAAGGGAGTTGACTTCCTGAAGCTCCGTGCTTCCTGGGGTATGACCGGTCGAGACAATACAGCGGCATGGCAATGGATGCAGGTTTATGCACAGGATGCTAACCGTGGTACAGTATTCGAGACTGGTAAGGATTCTGGCAACCGTATCACTATCAACAAGAACAATTCTGCTGTAAATACAGATGTTCATTGGGATAAAGACTACAAGACCAACGTGGGTATTGATGCCCAGTTCCTCAACAACCGTCTGGCTGTAACCTTCGATTACTATTATGAGAAGAACCGCGAGATGCTGATGAATATCAAGCAGACTGTTCCTTCTACCGTAGGTACACAGAGTGCTGCATCCAACATCGGTGAGATGGATTCATGGGGTGGTGAGCTCTCTGTCACATGGAAGGATAAAATCGGTAAGGACTTCAAGTATCGTATTGGTATCAACACAGGTTGGTCTGACAACAAGGTACTGAATATGGACTGGGTTACAGACTATCTCTATCGTCAGATTACTCCAGGACATCGTACAGACGTAGGTCTCTGGGGTATGCAATGCATCGGTATGTTCCGTAGCTTCCAGGATATTGAGGAATACTTCACGAAGTACAACATCTCTACTTATATGGGTCTGACCAAAGACCAGGTTCGCCCTGGTATGTTGATGTATAAGGATGTTCGTGGTGCTTACGATCCTGAGACAGGTACTTATGCCGGACCTGATGGTGTCGTAGATGTAGACAACGACCAGGTAGAGTTAGGTCACCGCAGCAGCAACCTCTATGGTTTGACCATGAATTTGGGTGCAGACTGGAAGGGACTTTCTCTGATAGCTCAGATTGGTGCAAGCTGGGGTGGTTATACCACACTTCCTGGTGCAGCATTGAAGCCAACTGGTAATCTGGAGTATTGCAATATGCCTTCATTCTGGAATCCAGACAATATGTTTGCTTATCAGGATGTATATGATGGCTCAGGTAATCTCGTAGTAAAGGAGAACCGTGAGGCTTACTATCCTAACCTGAAGTATACAGATGTGAATGCTGTTGCGTCTAGTTTTTGGAGAGTAAGTACAGCACGTGTGGCTCTGAACCGCTTGACCTTGGCTTATACTTTGCCAAAGAGCTGGTTGGGTAGCATCGGCATCAAAAGTTGCCGTATCAATATTACCGGTCAGAACCTCATCAACTTCTACAATCCATATCCAGACAACTTCATGAATCCTATGTCGGGATCATACGGAAGCTATCCTAACCTCCGTAAGTGGACTGTGGGTGTGAATCTCTCATTCTAATGAGATACTTATATAATTTTAAAAAGAAAAGAACAATGAAAACGACAATAAAATTATTCAGTCTTGGTTTGGTTTCAGCCTTGGCTTTCAGCTCTTGTAGTGACAGCTTCCTGGAGGAAAAGAAGAACTATGACAATGTAAATAAAGACGTCTACAACTATTATGAAGGATGTGATGGTCGTGTAAACGATATTTACAGTTGGTGTTTGCCGACAACCAACGATTTGACCTGGAAGTATCCTTCTATGGGTAATGCGGATGAGGCTGGTAAGTCTACTGAGGAATACAGTGGTCTCAGTTCTTTTGTAGACCCACAGGTTGAGCTGAGCTCTACCAGTTCCACAAATTCGGTTCCTGATTTCTTCATGGGCGACCAGTCCAATATCCAGGCATCTGTATATGGTAGAATCCGTAATGTCAATGATGTAATCCAGGGTATCAGCGGCAGCACTCTTTCTGAGGAACAGAAGAATGAATTGCTCGGTCAGGTATATTTCTTCCGTGCATGGTGCTATTACAACTTGTTCAAGTGGTATGGCGGTGTGCCTCTGGTTAAGGAAACACAGGATCCTGTAGAAAGTTCTGTTACTCCTCGTGCTACGTCTAAGGAGACTTACGAGTTTATTCTTGATGACCTGAACAAGGCTGCTGATATGTTGGCTGCCAAGACAGAGAATGGCTCGGGATGGTCGGAGAAAGGCCGTGTAACTACTGGTACTGCGTTGGCATTGAAGGGTCGTTTGATGCTTTTGTGGTGTAGCCCTCTCTTCAACCGTGCAAACGATGAAAACCGTTGGAAGACTGCTTATGAAACCATGAAGTCCGATTTGGAGCGTATCAACAAGTGTGGTTATCACCTGTATACTGCCAATGACAATGTGAATGGTTCTGCCTTTGCCAAGATGTTTACCGATGGTGGTAATAATCCTGAGGCTGTGTTCGTTACCTTATATAATAATGTAACAGGTGATGGTCTCGATAATCAGAAGAACAACAACTGGGAGCGTCAGATTCGTCCGGCTAATACAGGTGGTAGCGGTAAGAATGCTTCTCAGATGCTGATTAATATGTTCCCGATGTCAGACGGTAAGCTTCCTGAAAGTTGCGATACTTATACCAAGTTGGCACGTTCAGAGAAGACTTTGGATAACGTGACTCCATTCCTGAATCGTGACAAGCGTTTCTACCGTACCTTCGCTTTCCCAGGCTTCCGTTGGGCTTACGATGGTAATGCGTCAGAGCGTGATGCCAACAACCCTTCTGATGGTGCCAACTATGTACTTTGGAACTATGTATGGTATACCAGCATGAATGATGCCGGCAACCCTGAGAGTGGTGAATCTTATGGTGCAGACAACCTGTTGAAGAGTCGTCAGGGTGTATATGTACGCAAGAAGAGTGATGATTTGGATGTTAATTCTTCTCCTCTTTATAAGTACGTAGCTCTTGATACCAAGGGTGCTGCTCCATTCTATTCTGCTGCTCCGTTGATTGAACTCCGTTATGCTGAGGTTCTCCTGAACCTTGCTGAGGTTGCAGCAGGTGCTGGCCATCTGGATGAGGCTGTAGGATATGTTAAGCAGATTCGTGAGCGTGCTGGTTATTCAGCTGCTAATTCAGAGGATGATGGTATCACACCTGCAGCTTACAATGATCAGGCTACCTGTATCTCTCAGATTCTCTATGAGCGCCAGATTGAGTTTGCTTACGAGGGTAAGCGTTTCGATGACCTCCGCCGTTGGATGCTCTTCGATGGTGGTACTGGCAAGGTAGAAGGTGCTCCTTCTACATGGACATTGACTGGTTGGGGTGGCAATACCTGTACATGGCTTGGTTTCAAGGCGTTGAACGGTCAGCGTCGTGAGAATATCCAGTATCGTGTTGCTGATAAGTATGGCGTAGGTGGTACAACTTTCAATTCTGACCCATTGTTGAAAGCTGGTACTGAGCGTCCTGATGGTGTTGATCTCCGTAAGGATGATTTGAATACTCAGCTCGAGAACTTGTCTACATGGTATAAGGACAACTTGGTAATGAAGGTACAGAAGGGTGACGGTTACGATTCTAACAAGAATCTCCTCTACATGAACTTCCGTCCTAAGTATTACTTCTTAGGCTTCACTTCTGGTGCATCTATCGCCAACAAGGCTTTGCCTCAGACTATCGGTTGGGGTGATTACAACAATGGTGGTGCCAATGGTACCTTCGACCCATTGGCTGAGTAATGTCAAGAGAGGAATGACGATATAGTCATAACATAATATATTAAGGTTGCGGGGTGTGTTTTCTTTTTAGAGAATGCACCCCGTTTTCTGTATCTGATATTTTCTGTAGGAGGGTATGTCTAAGTCTGGTTAATAGTTGGCGCACAACAGTTGACCACCGCATGCACATCACCTGTTGTGCGACCGGAGATACTAACTATCTCACCAACATATCCTATGTTTTCCAGCAACAAGAAGAGAGGGTGTTCCGTAAGTCCATAATACAGGCTCGCAAGTCCGTTAGGCGTAATAAGTAACGCGAGTCCGCTAGGCGTTCCTGCGGATTTGCAATCCGCAGACAAAAAAGGCTCGACCTCTTTATTGGGGATTTGTAATCCCCAGCCGTAGGCTTTTCATATCTCCAAGATCGTGATGCTGCATTCTCGCTTGAGGCGGATTGCAAATCCGCAAGGAAATAGGTCGAGCCTTTTTAAACGGCAGATTGCAAATCCGCCGGAACGCCTAGCGGGCTTGTCCTCAACTTCTGCCAAGAAGTCTGTTCGCTATAATATGGCTGGCCAGCAGGTGAATGCTTCTTATAAGGGTCTCGTTATCGAGAATGGCAAGAAGTTCGTTCAGAAATAATCTGACGTTATTCGGTTAGAATTTTAAGATAAAAGAAACAATCATAAAAGGGAGCGCATCACTAATGGTTGCGCTCCCTTTTTTGCATCTCTCAGAATGCAGAGTTATATGAAAATGCACTTTCTAAGGTGCAGATAACCTTATTGTATGCAAGTTTTCTTCGAACTGATTACCTTGCCATCCTTCAATGCCTTGATGATATAAACACCTGATGGGAGAGAATCGAGATTCTTGCCTTTTCTCACCTTGATACCTGCAGCATTGTATACCTCGTAGCTATCGGCTGCGGTTGAGGTCTGAATGTTTTGAATGCCTGTTGCAGAACCGTCTGTCAGATAGAAATGGAAGGTGCGGGTATAGGTGCTGATGTTGTCATCATCGCTTACCTTGACAGTATAATCTACGAGCGCCTTGCCACAATCTTCGTTGGCGGTGAAGATATATTCACCCTCGTTGGCACCCGTATCATGACTCATCTTGCTCATCGCATCACCCTTAGCCTCGCATTCAAACTGAGGATTGTTGGTGTAGCCATCTGCGTTTTCATCGGCATTTCCATCACTTACGCCTTTTACTTCCTCCCACCAGTCTGGCATTCCGTCCTGGTCGGTATCCGGGTAATAGCGATGTGGAAAGTACGTTGCAGGGAAGCTACCTGGTCTTTGTCGGTTGCCTTCACCTTGATGTCGATGAGGCAGTCGGCAGCCTTTTTGTTGAGGCTGATGGTGAGGATTCCCTTCTTATTGAGTTTCATCTTGCCTTCCTGTGGCTGGATGCTGTTCTCCAGGGTGAAGACTGGCTGCTGGTTGTAACCGGCGAAATACTGCTTCAGGTCGATAGTCAGCTTATTGCCTGCTGAGGTGATGAAATGTGGTTCTGCAAGCCAGTTGAGATAACGTTCCAGCTGCGTATATTCGCCATCGGTCAGCTCGTTGTTGTCGGCAGCTGACGGGTTGGTACCAGCCAGCTTCTCCCACCAGTCTGGCATTCCATCCTGGTCGGTATCCCAGTTGGCAGGGCGACGGTCGGTGAGTGCTTCAAACTCCTTCCAGGCATCGTTGCCGGCATCCAGGTTGTCATCTATCAGTCCTTTCTTGCCGGTCTTGGAACCAACATATTTATAGGTTCCGTTCAAGGTTTCTTCTACCATGCGCTGGTCGTGCTGGTCGATGCAAGGCTGGTTGGCTCCCACATCGCTCAATACGTTCTTGAAGGCAGCGCGGGCACTTTCTACCTTGGCATAGGATGGGAAGAATGGTTTGTCGGTAAATACCTTCCAGTTGACTACCTGTCCGTGAGAAGTGGTATATTTGTAGGTTTCGCCTTCCTTGTCGCTGACCAGTTCTCCATGCTTTCCTACCACAGCTCCTGCATTCTGTTTCATATCGCCCACATAGTTCTGGCGGATATTATCGTGCATGTAGTAAGCCTGACTTCCCTGGCCGGTACCTTCCAACTGGGCATTGAGGATATATTTCATGCTGGTGGCTGGTCCCATCTTGTAATAGTTGCCAACAAAGTTTACTTCGTGGGCTCCTCCGTCGCAGGCACGGTTGCCCCAGTTGTATACTACATTATTAAAGAGATCGAGCTTTCCGGCATAATATCCGGCTCCGTCCAGTCCGCCACCCATACTCCAGTTTCTTCCTTCGTTGTTGGCAAGCAGGTTGTGGTGGAACGAGCCTACATTACCACCGATGGTTGCAGCATAACCATGCTTGGCGTTGACATAATTCTGATGACCAGCCTGGTTGAGTGCTTCGGAGATGAGGTTGTGCTGGAAAGAGATGTTCTTGCCGTTGCGGCTGGAGAAAGCCTCGTCGATGGTCCAGCCTACCGAACAGTGGTCGATGATGGTATTGTCGCAGCCTGCAGCACCCAGTCCGTCGAGGGTAATGGTCTTGCCGTTTTTATCGAGATATTTTCCCAATCGGAGACGGATGAAGCGGAAGATGCCTTCTGAGCCGAAACCGAAAGGATGCTCACGGAGAAGGATTCCCTTGCCGGGTGCAGTCTGTCCGGCTACCGTGATGAATGGATCGGAACAAACCAGACGGTCTTTCAGGTCGATGATGCCGGCAACATCGAAGACGATGGTACGAGGTCCCTTAACCTTTGTGATTCCGTATCGGAGAGAGCCTGGCTGCGGATTCTCAGGGTTATCTTCTAAAGAGGTAACATGATAAACCGAACCGCCACGACCGCCGATAGCAAATCTTCCATATCCCTCGGCACCTGGGAAGGCGAGACGGCGTGGACGGAAGTTCCATACTTCGCCCTCTGAAACCTTGCCGTTGGCATCTACCTCGTCTACACGCCAGTAATAATCGTTGGCGCTGCTGAGACCGGTGACTTCGAAAGCGGCTTCTTCTGTGGTGGCAACCTTCTTCAACTGGTCGGCGCGCTGTCCTATATAAATAAGGTGTTGCTTGGCACCTTCGCCGGCTTGCCAGCGAAGAACAACCTTGCCTCCTTCTGCATTGACGTGAAGATCATCATCGGTAGGATAAGGGTTGAGAGCGGTGGCTTTCGGGTTGGCTTTGTCGAATACCAAACCATTGATGGTGAGCGTGTTGTTTGCGTTATCCACACCTTGTAACTGATAGTGGATAACTACAGGCTGGTCGTCGGTTACATCAAATTCAATGTACGACTGGCCGCTCTGCGATGCCTTCATCTCCCTTACGGTCTGCTTAATATCCTGTGCAAGAATCTCCTGCATCATGCTCTTCTGCTGGATACGTTTCTTGCCCTTCTTCACGGTGATTATCTGTTCCTTCTCTCTGGAAACCTGGATAGAAGGAATATTGCCGGTAAGTCCGTCTACGATGTTGTGATAGGCAAGGAGAGAGTGATGCCCCGGTTTCAGACCTCGGATGGTGATGCGGAGCTGGGCATTATCGCCTTTTGACGGATATACTACGATACCATCGCTGGTGAGTCGGTCGCCCAACTGTATGCCCTGCTTAAACCAGTTGGATTTGATAATCTGGTCTTTTACGGGAGTATCGAGTGTAATCTCCAGTCCACCTAGAGCAAACTGGTATGTATTGCCCTTCTTCACGCCAACGGGAGTGAAATTGAGGGCTGTAACTTCAGCAGCCTTTCTGCTGGCGATATTGAAATCAAATTGCTGCGCCTGGCTTGAAAGCGCCATCAGCGAAGCGGCAACTAAGGGGAAGCATCTTCTGTTCATCATTTTTCAACTTTATGTTTTTTGTTTTATGTTTCAATAAAATAATAGATAAGTAACTTTCGTTTATATATTATAGGTGTAAGACGTTCCTGCGGATGAAATGTCCCCACCTGTTCCCGGAAAAATGCGCATGTTCATTGAGGACAAAAGAAAGGGAAAGGCGTCTTTAAGATATAACGAACAAACAATATTAAAACAATGCAAAGAAGTAAGAAGATTTTCGCTGCGATGGCATTGACTATCTTGCCAGCAGCAACTTTCGCTCAGTATCCTACTATTACAAAGGAGGCTCAGGCGAAGATTGATTCTATGCAAGCTGCATGGACTGCCCATTCTGATTCTGCTTGGGCTGTGGCTTTCCCTATTGTAAAACAAGAGGCAATGGCAGGACGTCCTTATGTGCCATGGGCTTCCCGTCCATACGATTTGCGCCAGGCTAAGATTCCTGCATTCCCAGGTGCTGAGGGTGGCGGTATGTTTACCTTCGGTGGCCGTGGCGGCAAGGTGCTGACTGTGACCAATCTCAATGATGCTGGTCCTGGTTCTTTCCGTTGGGCTTGCGAACAGGGTGGTGCCCGCATCATTGTCTTCAATGTATCGGGAAATATTGTATTGAAGACTCCAATCATTGTCCGTGCTCCTTATATCACCATCGCCGGACAGACAGCTCCTGGTGAGGGCGTGATGATTTCGGGTGAATCTTTCCAGGTTGATACCCATGATGTCATCGTTCGCCACATGCGTTTCCGCCGTGGTAATACCCATGTATGGTATCGTGAGGATTCTTTCGGTGGTAATCCGGTAGGTAACATCATGATTGACCACTGCTCTTGCGAGTTTGGTCTGGATGAGAATATCTCTTTCTACCGCCATATGTTCGATTTGCACGACGGTAAGCCAAAACGCAAGGTGCCAACGGTGAATGTAACCATCCAGAATACCATCTCTGCCAAGGCACTCGATACTTGGAACCATGCCTTTGGCAGTACAATCGGTGGAGAGAATTCTACCTTCATGCGTAACCTCTGGGCGGATAATACAGGCCGTAACCCTTCTATCGGATGGGGTGGTGTGTTCAACTTCGTGAACAACATCGTTTACAACTGGGTACATCGTACAGCAGATGGTGGTGAGTTCTCAACCATGAGCAACTTCATCAACAACTATTATAAGCCAGGACCTCTTACTCCGAAGGGTGCCATCAGCTACCGTATCGTGAAGAGCGAAAGCCGAAGCAACAAACTCTTCCCTTGGGCTCAGTATGGTCGTATTTATGCTGAAGGAAATATCGTAGAAGGCAACGAGGCTGTAACCAAGGATAACTGGAACGGCGGTATTCAGATTGCTGATAAGGATCTTCCAAATGGAATACCTGCAGATGTAAAGGCTCTGATGCGTTCTAACGAACCATTCGCCATGCCACACATGACCATTATTCCTAAGGACCAGACTTTTGATAAGGTACTTGAGAATGTGGGTGCAACCATTCCTTCCCGCGATATCGTGGACCAGCGCATCGTAGAAGAGGTTCGTACCGGTCAGGCTTACTATGTAAAGAAACTGCCTAAGAAGAATCCATACGGCGACTTCTGGGGATTGGCTGACAAGTCGAAGGCTGAAGATGGCAGTTTTAAGTACCGCCGTCTGGACAAGGAATCCTATAAGTTGGGTATCATCACAGACATCTGCCAGGTTGGTGGATTCCCTAAATATAAGAAGGTGAAGCCTTATGTAGATACAGATGGCGACGGTATGCCTGATGAGTGGGAGATTGCCAACGGCCTGAATCCTAACGACCCTAGCGATGCCAACAAGGATTGCACTGGTGACGGATATACCAATATCGAGAAGTATATCAATGGTATCAGCACCAAGGAAAAGGTGGATTGGACTGACATGAAGAACAACCACGATACTTTGGCTGAGAAGGGAAAACTCCTGTAAATCAGAAATGAATGCCCGGAGTTGTTTCTCCGGACTCATTTCTTAATGCATGACAAGAATATGGAAAAACTTTTGAGGAATAAGTTGTTAGGCGCAGCCTGTCTGCTCTTGCTTCCTTTGGGAGCAGGAGCACAGGTACAGCTCGACAGCGTGGGGCGTGATGCCAAGTATGTGAACAACATCATCGCCCGTTCGCAGAAAATCGTGGATGCGCTGCAACTGACTGATAAAAGCAGCAAGCAGAATGTGCTCCACATCATTTGTAACCGTTATTTCCTGCTGAACGATATCTATGAGAAGTTCGGCAAGAATAAGGCTGAGCGTGATGCGGAACTCTATAAGCACCACTTTGAATTTGCTGCCAATCTGGAAAACTATCTCTCAGAGAAGCAGGTAGAGCAGGTGAAGGATGGTATGACCTTCGGTGTCGTTCCGAAAACCTATCAGGCTCATCTGGAGATGATTCCTTCTCTGAAAGAAAACGAGAAACTCCAAATTCTCAATTGGTTGAAAGAAGCTCGCGAGTTTGCCATTGATGCCGAAAATTCCAAGGCTAAACATGGCTGGTTCGGAAAATACAAAGGACGCATCAATAACTGGCTCACCAAACGGGGCTACGACCTGAAGGCGGAGCGCGAGGGGTGGTATAAGCGTATTGAAGCGGCAAAGAAAAAATAAACAGTTTCCGTAAGGTTATAAAAACTCTGATGAAACAAGAGGTATGAAAAGATTATTTTCTATATGGATATTTACGTTAGTAGGGGTTGTGCAAATCTTTGCGCAACCCTTCGCGTTTGATTTTAGCTACGTGGGCTACCAGCAGAGCGAAAAGGAGATTCCGGGTGCGGACGTTGTGGTCTTCGTAAAATGGAAAGAAGGCGACCAGAGCGCTCGCATACAGAAAGCCATCGACTTTGTTTCTGCCCGCAAAATGGATAAGAAGACGGGACTACGAGGGGCTGTCTTGCTCGATAAGGGTGTATTCGAACTCTCACAGCCGCTTCGCATCCAGACTTCGGGCGTGGTGCTGAGAGGTACTGACCGCAATCAGACGGTGTTATATAAAAAAGGTGTAGACCGTGGGGCGGTGGTGTATCTGGAAAGCGAAAAGCAGATGCAGATGCTGGGCGAACCAATGAAACTGTCTGCTCCCTGGAAGTTGGGAGAGCGGAAGGTGACACTGCCTGCCGGCTGCAAGATGGGCGATGAGATCCTGATTGTCCGACCTTCTACCAAGGAATGGATTCAGAAGATGGGCTGTGCTGACTTTGGTGCAGGCAAGGATCTGGGCTATTGGGGCTGGCATCCGGGAGAAATCGATGTGCGCTGGACCCGTAGTGTGGTTTCTGATGGAAAGGGAGGATTGCAGTTGGATGCTCCTTTATCCATGTCGCTCGGTCAGGATGATGCGGAATGCTTCGTTCAGCGCATCGCCGGTAATGACTGGCGCTTGAAGAATGTGGGTGTAGAAAATCTCACGATAGATTCTGAATATGATGCTACCAATCCGAAGGATGAAAACCATGCCTGGGAGGGTGTATATATTAATAAGGTGAAAGATGGTTGGGTGAGAATGGTGAATTTCCGCCATCTGGCTGGTTCGGCTGTAGTAACCCAGCGTGATGCTTCCCGTATCACGGTAGAGGATTGCATTTCTCAGGCTCCTGTCTCTGAAATCGGTGGCTACCGTCGTCGCACCTTTCTCTGTATGGGCGAACAATGTCTGTTCCAGCGTTGCTATTCTGAACAGGGCATGCACGATTTTGTGGCTGGTCTCTGTGCAGCGGGTCCTAATGCCTTCGTACAATGTGATGGTTATGAATCGCTGGGTTATAGTGGTGCAGTGGGACCTTGGTGTACAGGATTGCTCTTCGATAATGTGAATATCGATGGCAATGACATCAAGTTCTGCAATCTCGGTCTCGAAGGTTACGGCATCGGATGGAATACAGCCAACAGCCTCGCTTACCAATGTACGGCTGCCGGAATCTTTGCCGACAGCATTCCTGATGGCAGCAACAACCATGTGTTTGCCTGTTGGGCGCAGTTTAACGGTTCTGGCGATTTCCAGCAATGTAACAATCATGCCAAACCATGGAGCCACTTTGCATCTCTTCTGGAGAAACGCCTGGGTAGGGATGTCTCTGCTCAATGTCGTGTGCTGGAGAGAGAACGCAACAATGTGAGCAATAATCCTACCTATGATGTGGCACAGAAGATGGTGGAAGAGGCGCGCAAACCTCGCATCACCATGCAGATGTGGATAGCAGACTGCGCCCGGTTCATGGCTTCTGTTTCTCCTGTTAGGGCTATGGATGTGGATAAAATCAAGGAACGTTCTAAGAAAAAGGCGGATCTTGCCCATGCCGGGAAGCCTGTCTTCGCGATAAAGGAGGGTAAGATCATGGTGGCTGATACGCTGTTGAAGGGTGCAAGAATGAATACTCCTTGGTGGAACGGACGTGTTCGTTACTCGGCTTTCCCTAAGATTGCCGATGCCGTGACCCGTTTTGTGCCGGGAATGGAGGGACAGGGCACTACCACCCGTGTGGATAGTGTGGTGGTTCATCTTCGTAATAAGCATGTGGTGCTCTTTAATCAGAACTACGGCTTGTGGTATGACCGCCGTCGTGACGACCACGAACGTGTGCGCCGCCGTGATGGAGATGTCTGGGCTCCGTTCTATGAACAGCCTTTTGCCAGAAGCGGACAGGGCACGGCTTGGGACGGACTGAGTAAGTATGACCTTACAAAGTTGAACCCGTGGTACATCAGCCGCATTAAGGAATTGGCAGAAAAGGGAGCCAAGAATGGTTTGCTGGTTATCAACCAGCACTATTTCCAGCATAATATCCTGGAGGCAGGTGCCCATTGGGTAGATTGTCCATGGCGCCCAGTCAACAATATCAATGGTACGGTGTTCCCTGAACCTGTTCCTTTTGCAGGTGATAAGCGTGTATGGATGGCTGAATACTTCTATAATATAGATAATCCGGTGATGCGCCAGCTGCATAAGCAGTATATCATGAAGATGCTGGATGCCTTTGCTGATCAGCCGAATGTGATTCAGTCGATTGGCGAGGAATATACGGGACCTTATCATTTTACGAAGTTCTGGTTGCAGACCGTTGCCGAATGGGAGGCTAAGACGGGCAAGCATGTCTGGGTGGCTTTGTCGTGCAACAAGGATGTGCAAGATGCCATCCTCCAGGATCCGGAGTTGAGAAAGGTGGTTGACATCATTCATATTGAACAGTGGTATTATACCCAGAAGGGACTTTATGCTCCTGAAGGAGGCAAGAATCTGGCACCTCGCCAGTATCAGCGTCGCCTTCGTCCGGGCAAGGTTACCTATGATGATGTCTTCAAGAGTGTGAGCGAGTATCGTCAGGCTTATCCTGAGAAGGCTGTCATTTACAGTGGGGCTTCGGCACCCGAGAATGGCAAGGCGGTGATGGATGCCGGCGGCTCCTGTCCGAATGTGAAGTAATATGTAAGATGTAATAAAAATAGAGAAGATGAAAAGAATGATAATAACAGAATCTGTAAGAAATCTTTTATTGGATTCCGACTTTCTGGAGTCGGTACTCGGTTCTCCTATCGTAGAACCGGATGCCAACTCTGGGAGGCCGGCATCTTCTCGAAAGCTTGAGAAAATGTATCTTCCTGCCGAAATAGAGCAGGCAAAATATGTTCTTCTTCATCTTGACGAGATTTCTGACTTGTTGTCTGAAACAGATATAGAAGAACTGAAAAATCGCATAAAAAGCCACTTGTACCCTTAAAATGGGAGGAAAAATACACTGAATACCAATTTTTCCCATTCATTTACCTGATTTTTCCTTAGAGTTTGCCGCATTTAGGCTACTTTTGCACCATCAACAAACAAAAGTACACCTAAGATGAAAACAAACTACAATAACATCAGAGAAAGAGAGGAAGCAGCACAGACGTTGCTCGCTGCCTATCGCCAAGGCGACCAGAACGCTTTCATGTCTTTATATGATATGTACGCGGAAATGTTGCTCAATTATGGTCTGTGTATTACATCAGACAAAGAACTTGTAAAAGATTGTGTACAAGATGTGTTTATCAAACTCATCTCTAAAAGCCAGGATTTACAAGTTACAAAGGTAACCTCTTACCTGCTCATTTCTCTCCGCAACAGATTGCTGGATGAGTTTCGCCGCAAGAACTATATGACGGAGACTGCGGTGGAGGATATCCGTATCTCTACAACTGTAGAAGATGTGGAAAACTCTTATATCCTTGATGAAAGTTCGCTCAATAATGTTCGTAAGGTACAGATCCTGATGGATGAGCTGACACCACGCCAGCGCCAGGTGTTCATCTTATATTATATAGAGCAGCGCAAATATGAGGACATCTGCGACATCATGCAGATGAACTATCATAGTGTACGCAACCTGGTACATCGTGGCATGTTGAAGTTACGTGCAGCCGTAGCAGTATAAACTCTTCTGAAGGAGAAAGGTGTTTGACTGATGTTATTGGTAGACCCGAAATAGAGATTTGCACTTTTAGGTTAGTGATTATCAAAAATAGGTTTATTATAGTTATAAAAAATAGGCAGGGGACTCCGTGAGGAATCTCCTGCTTTTTGTTTTATGTCTTGTTGTTTCGCTTTACCCCAGCAACGCTTCAGCTATCTTGATGTCGAATGGGGTAGTAATCTTGATGTTCTCACGGTTACCCTCTACCATTGCAACCTGACAGCCAAGACTTTCTACCACCGAAGCATCATCGGTGAACTGTTCCTTGTATTCCTGGTTGAAAGCCTGCTTTGCCAGACCGATGTCGAAGGTCTGGGGAGTCTGCACTACGCGGTAATCGCTGCGCAGCACATTCTTTCCGCCTCCGTGCTGGTCGATATAGCGCAGGGTGTCGGTTACGGCATATACAGGGATGGCTGCATATTCTTCGCGAGCCGTCTCGAAACATTCTTCAATCACTTCCTTAGATACGAATGGGCGCACACCATCGTGAATGCCCACTACGCCATCTTCATCATCAGGAATGAGTGCCAGTCCGTTCTTGGATGATTGGAAACGGGTGTCGCCACCATTGGCTATCTGGTGTTTGATATCAAAATGTTGCTCCTCGCAGAGCTGGTGCCAGTATTCCTGTTGACTCTCCGGCAGAACCAGGATAATGTTCAATGCAGGGTCATATTCATGAAAACGCTCTATGGTGCGCATCAGGATAGGCTTGCCCGCTACCGGCAAGAACTGTTTGGGAATCTCACTTCCCATGCGGAGGCCCTTGCCTCCGGCTACTATGATTACGTAATCCACTTTGTTACTAATTAATAGTTTATAATTTATAGTTTATAGGGCTTACTTGCTCTGCATGAGATGATCATACCTCATGCCATCCTGCAGGGCAGCTACGGTTTCCTTGCTTACGAAATAGCTCAATATCTTATAGGCGTATGGGAGGGTTGCTGCAGGACCTTCGCCTGTAATCACGTTGCCGTCTTCCTGGAAGAGGGTGGCGGTATATTCGGTGTTCTCGCCGAAATACTGCTCAAAGCCAGGATAACAGGTAGCCTTCTTTCCTTCGAGGATGCCTGTGCTTGCCAGAACCATTGGGGCTGCGCAGATGGCACCGATTCGCTTACCAGCCTTGTGCTGGGCGATGAGCGCCTGGCGTACACCTTCGTGCTCGTTCAGGTTTGTACTGCCTGGCATTCCGCCCGGAATCATCAGCATGTCAGCATCTTCAAAGCTGGCAATATCCTCAAACTTCAGGTCAGCCTTGATGGTAACACCATGCGATGTTTCTACCCATTCAGTACCCGTTACACTTACAGTCTTGATGTCTACACCACCTCTACGGAGGATGTCAACCGGAGCCAATCCTTCGATTTCCTCGAAGCCATTGGCAAGAAATTCATATACCTTAGCCATAATTTATTTGTTTTTTGTCTTGTTATTCAAATAATATGATTACCTTTGCAAAAGTAAGAATAATTATTGAAATAACAAAATAAATGGCACAGCAACATTTAAAATTCGCAATATTTGGTAATGAATACCAGGCTAAGAAGTCGGCTTCGATAGAGAAAATCCTTCTTTATCTCGAAAAGAAGGAGGCTGAAGTTTATGTGGAGAATGCTTATTACGAGTTTCTTACCCGCGACCAGCATCTCGATGTGAAGGCGGCTGGGGTGTTCGAGGATTACAACTTCGATGTGGATTACGTCATCTCTATGGGTGGTGATGGTACCTTCCTGAAGGCAGCGAGCCGTGTGGGAGCCAAGGGTACGCCTATTATCGGTGTGAATATGGGCCGGTTGGGCTTCCTTGCTGATGTGCTGCCAAGCGAGATAGAGTCGGCGCTGGACAGTCTTTATGCCGGTGAATGTCTGATAGAGGAGCATGCGGTGATTCAGGTGGAGGCAGAAGGTGGCATACTTGCCGGCAATCCGTTCGCCCTCAACGATATCGCTGTGCTGAAGCGTGATGATGCTTCGATGATTTCCATCCGTACGCAGGTTGATGGCGAATTTCTCGTTACTTATCAGGCGGATGGTCTGATTGTTACCACGCCAACAGGTTCTACGGCATACAATCTATCTAATGGCGGTCCTATCATCATTCCGCAGAGTGGCAGCATCTGTCTTACTCCGGTGGCTCCTCACAGTCTGAACATCCGGCCTATCGTAATCAACGATACGGCAGTCATCACGCTCGATATCGAGAGTCGCAGCCACAACTATCTGGTAGCCATCGATGGACGTAGTGAGCGTATGACGGAGGAAACCCGCCTCATTATCCGCAAGGCTCCTCATAGCATCAAGATTGTGAAGCAGCGCAACCAGCGTTACTTCTCTACCTTGAGAGAAAAACTGATGTGGGGTGCTGACCAGCGCGAAAGATAATTAGAATAAGAAAGATAATTAAAATAAGAAAAGAGGTATATCCCGAAGATGAATCTTGGATATACCTCTTTTTCCTAACCTAAAACAACTAACTAATAATTTTGTTCACACAAAACTAAACCTAAAAACATAAACCTTAATAAACCTAAAAGCCTAAAACTGAAAAATTTAAACTATTCTTTGAACTTATTTGTTATATTCTTATCTGATAATCACTTTCTTTCCCTGGTGGATGTAAACACCATTCTTTGCAGGCTTCTTACCCAATTTCATACCGCTAAGTGTATACCATGCATTGTCTGTTGTGGTATTGCTTATGGTTGGAGTTCCTGTGATGCCTGTTGGTGGTGCCCAGGTGGCGGTAACATCCTTGCAGGTGTATTTGCCATTACTCTGTGCAGTGGTAATCTCGTAGAACTTGGTGCTGTTGCCAGCGTTCATGTCTACGGACTGCTTCTTGTCTTTTCCCTGATTGAAGATGATGTTTACGATAGCATCCTTGCTCTTGATCTTGAAGTCCATATAGTACCACTTCTTACCGTTCAGCGTCTTGGTTGCTGTGACAGCAGTACCTGGCCATTTTTCTGTGAGTTCTCCGCTTGTATTCCATGCGTAGAAATACATGGTTGAACCCCAGTTTGTTACCTGGTCAGCATTGGCATATACGGTGATGGTATATGGCTCGAATGCCTTGACGGTATAATTGTAGGTACGGATACCTGTTACGGTTCCGTTGCTGAGCAAGCCAACCTTCAAGGTGCAGGTCTCATCTATGTTGATGGTGTTACCTGTAGCCACCTGCTTGCTCTTGGCTGTAGGGTCTGTGCCGTCAGTAGTGTATACCAGTTTGGCATTGCTGTTCTGACTGACAGCCGTAAGCTTAGCCTTGAATCCTGCCTCGTATTCGCCTGATGGTATATTGCACCATGCGGTTTCTGCTGATTTAGAAAGATAATAACGGTAGTGGTATCCTTCGAGAATCTGTGCATAATCAGTGCCTGGAGTATATGCCTTGGTGTTGTTTCCTACAACCACGATGAGTTTCGCCTTGTTGCCAGTAGTCTCATTGGCAAAGCATGCGGTCTGTGCCATCTTGTTGGTATAATTGCTCATGTTGGTGATGCCTGCAAGTTTGCGGGCTTCAATCATGCTCTTGATTTCCTGTTTGTAGGCTCTCCAGTGTGGCTGGAACACGCAAGGAGTTCCCGGCATGGCGAGCATATAGGCATTTGCAGCAAGCGTATCTCGCTTAAGAGGATCCAGCGGCTCATTTTTAGAGCGGTATTGCATGTCGTGATTCTCTACGAATGTGATGGCGTACTGACGATAAGTTGGGTCATGCATCAGGTTATAATCGCTCTTCAGCTTCGACCAGTTTGGCGATGAAACAATCTGATTGTCTTTTATACCTATTGCGTCACGAACATTATAACGGAACTGGAAGTCGAAGGCTGCACTCTTCTTGTTAGTCTTGTTTATCCAGTTGATGATAGATTGGTTTCCATCCCAATATTCACCTACCGAGAATTCTACGCCGGTAGCATCATTGTAGTCAGCCACGTGGGTACCGCTGAAACCCTTTACCATGTCGTAGCGGAAACCGGTATATCCTATATCCTCCTTCAGAAATTTCAGATATGCCTTGATAATCTTCTGTACGTTCTCGCTCTTATGGTCAATATCACGGCATCCTCCAAAGTCGGTTCCCTCATCATAGTTATTGCTGAGGCTAACCCCGTCTTTTTTTGCCTGTATTGCCGTACTTCCACCATCATCATTCTTGCAGATATCGGTAGGCAACATCTGGTAGGTCACTCCCTTGTAGGTTTCTGCAGGGAAGGTATACCAGCCGTTTGTATTGCGATGATTGACCACAACATCTGCTATTGCGCCTATGCCGTTGGCTTTGAATTTGGCAATCAGACTTCTGAGTTCAGCCTCAGTTCCGAATGAGGAATTCTGGTTGAAATAATAATATGGCTTATAGCCCATTACCTGAGTAGTTTCGATGCATTTACCGCTTTGTGGAAGCCATACAAGGTCGATGAATCCTTTCATATCATCGGCTTGCTTCTCTAAAACAGTCCATTGGGAGTAGTCGTAAGAATCCCATGAGAATCCTTGCAGCATGACGCCACTATAGTTAGCAGGCCAACCTTGTGCTAACATATTGATGCTTGCCAGTAAAGCGATAAGTGTAAAGTATATCTTCTTCATAATTATCATTGTATTTTGTGATTATTATTTTATGTTTAATTGCAAGTTGTATTGTTATACGTTGGCAAAGTTACGATTTATTTCATTAGCTTGTTCAAAAATTGATGCAAATCAAGCAAATAAATTGTGCAAACGTTTGCATTCCGGTGCGCTTTTCTTCTATTATATAATTAAGGTATATGTAGCTTTAGGAGATAATTATTATTAAAAAACTAGAAAACATTTGGCAGTCTCGTTTTTTATTGCGTAATTTGCGTTGCGTAAAAAGCGCAATGAACGTTTGTATAATGAATGATAACAAGATATGGCAAGATTGAACAATCCTTTTGTGGGCGATAGCTCGTGAGCATTTGGTATCTTCGCCGTTGAACCAGCAGTTTATCTGTACCCACCATCTTCCAGCTGCGAGCAGCGTGAAGACGGCATTAAAGGCATTGGTAGATAAGCAGCTGGTAAGCAAGATTCCGACTGGCTATCTGGTTAGTGACCGCTTCTTTGCGAAATGGCTGGTGAGAGGAGGAATCATAGCCAACTGAGGAAATGAAAATTACGTCCCGATGCAGCATTTGCTACGTCCCGACGCAGTAACAGATACGTCGGGACGTAGTTTCAGAAGCATCCTGGTAATCATCAAGTGAGCCTCTTTCGCTTCATGTACGTCATTGCGCAAGTTCATACGTTTCATTGAATTGAAGGATACGACTGCGCTGGGTTAAGGATACGACTTCGTTGGGTGATGGATTCGACTTCGCTGGGTGGAAGAGGCAATTTCGTTGGCTGAATAAAGCACTTGATGTTGCAGAATGAAGTACTTGAATGAGGCGGTTGATGTTGCTGAATTTTCAACTATAAGTTGACTGAACTTTAGCATGCGGTTCAAGAACGCCCTGAAGGGGCAAAACTTGCGAAAGTCCAGCTAGCCTCTACTTATTCCTTCAATTTCTGGATTTCCTCCAGTGGAAGTTCGGTGGCTGTTGCCATTGGTGATTTTAATATTGTGGCAAGCATATAAAGTCCTTGCTCTGTAAATCCCTTTACAGTTGCATGAGAAAACTTCAATGTTTCGAGGTGGTCAAAATTTTTGATCAGTTCATTTTTTCTCGCTGTCATTCAACTCAATAACATAACCTGGAGGAAACTTTTTAGGGTTGTTCCTTAGTGCTTGGTTGATTTCTCTGGTTTCTACTCCATATAATTCAGCAACATCTCTGTCAAGGATAACTTGCGTATCCCTGATGATAATGATTTTTCTTTCTGTTTTTACAATATCTTCTTGATGTCCCATAATTTCTTTTTTATAGCTTTTCTTCTGCAAAGATATGACTTTTCCTCATAACTTCCAAGGTTTTAGGGAAAAAATACTTGAAAAGGGGGAGGAGAACGAAAAAAATAGGCGACTCCCGGAATTGAGAGCCGCCTATTGGTTATACTATTTTTATTATGATGAAACAGATGCTTATTCTACTGTGCAGTAGATATTGTCATTTGTCTTTCTTGTTGGATACAACTTGACTGTGTTGCCTGCTACTGTAATGTTGTCGCCACCAGCAGTAAGGTTATTGAGACTTCCACCGAGGTTGATGTCCCAACCACCATTTACGCGGAACTTCCAACCATCGGCAGTAACACCTACATTTGTTGCCTCGAAGCAATACTCTTCAGCATTCCAAGTCATGACTGCGTCGCCATCCCAATTGTTGAAACCACCAATCATACCCATGGTCTCAACCTTAGTGGCTGTGATAGTGCCTTCTGAAAGATTAACATCGAAGTAGTAGACACCCTCTCCAGCGTTCACGCCGATGTTTCCATTTTCGTTGGTAGCAGCTCCACCAAAGCTTACAAATGCACCAGCATTGATTTCGTTGTCCCAGCTTCCAGCTACACGTTGGAACTTGAACTGGAGGCCAGCTCCGTTAGGATCGGCTACATATACATAACCAGTGTATACGCCCTTTGCCTCGTCCACGAGAGCGAGCTTCTGGTCAGAGCTCTTCCAACCGTCAGTTGCGCCAATGAAGTAGATGAATGGATCGTATTTAACCTCCTCGAAGGTATAAGTGTAGTCCATCATGTTGAGGGTGAGCTTGTACTTACCAGCCTTAGCTATCTTACCAGCCTTAGCGTCACCATTTGTCAAAGAACCAGTCATGCTGTCTTCGCCGTCAACCTTAGGACCTACTACACCAGCAGCAGATGCATCGGTATTACCTGCATCAACGTTCGCCTTAGGAATAATCTTCCAATACTGGTCCGCCTTGGTTGTTTCGAAAGTGATAGTAAAAATAGGATCTTCATATACATCCTTATCGCTGTGTTTGAATGTCTGCTTGTCACTTATAGTATTCCAACCATTTACGTCATCTGTAGTAAACATGTCACCTACGAGGTAGTAAGCTGCATCAATGAATGGAGCCTTTGGAGTCATTACGAGGTTAATCTTGCCTGCATCGATGAGAACAGCCTGACCCTCTTTTATAGCATTTACATAAACCTGGGCATCAAAAGTGCGGGCTGTAGGACGCTTGCCATAAGCTGATTCTACAACAGATGCGAGGTCAGCTACTGCACCCTTACCATCAAGACTTGTATTAACTGTAGTCTTGGTTGCATTCTCTACACCCTGAGGAGTAAGCTCAATGCGAGCATTTCCCAAGGTAAAACCTTCAGGAAGAGCAGCGCTGCTTAAAGAGAAGGTGTTGACACTATCTGTAGTCACACTGGCAAAGTCGATGGCCTGAGCTGCTGTTGCAGTAAAGCCAGGAATTGTGATGGCATCTTCCTGTGGGTTAGTCTGAGGATCTGCCCAGTCTTTGAAATCTTCGCTGCAGGACCCCATGAAGAGGCCTGCAAGTGCGATAGAGATATATAATGATAACTTTTTCATTTTACTTCGATTTTAAATCGTTATTACTTGATTTCACCAGTTCCCTTAGAGAAGTTGAGGTGAACCTGCTGACCTACTTCACCTGTAACTCTATCCTGGTCGCCGCCTGTTGCACGGTACTTGATCTTACCGTCTAATACAACGAACTCAGAATGCCACCAGTCGTGTCCTGGAATCTTAACGTACATACGTACACCCTTATCAGTACCAGCAGGAACTGAACCTACGAATGCAGGAGATACGAATTCTCCGTCCATGGTTGTAGGTACAGTGAATGACCAGCCTTCTGCTTCCTCTGCGAAATCGTCGCTGCCAGCTGCAGGGCCAATCAGCCAGATTGTTGGCTTGTTGAACTGAACGTCATAGTGGATTTCACGGTTTACAACAGATGTTGTTACGATTACGAGATACCAGCCTGGTTTGCTAGAAGCGATATTGCCATCCTTGTCGATGATATCGTCCTTGCAGTCGCCGGAAACTGTAATGCCAGCATAACCAACTTCGCTCTTATTGCTTTCAGCTACAGTATTGAGCTTGATACCGCTATCGTCGATATAGACAAGACGCCAGAAGGTATTATCTGTACCATAAACCTGAACCATGTCGAAGCTCTTTGCCCAATCCCAGTCACAGAAGTTACCTACTATATGTACATGGCTAGGTAAGTTGACAGGTGGCAATGAGAACAAGAGGTGAATCTTGTTGAGTGAAACCACATTAGAAAGAATCTCTGTTCCTTCTACAACATTACCATTACTGGTCACAATATTTGCCTTCAAACGGAAGTAAGCTTTTACGTCCATAGGGAAATCAGCCTCTGTCTTGCCTTTCTCCACAAAGATGTTGGTCAAAGCACTTGCCAATGAAGATGCATTGATTGCAACCTTGGCACTTGTGCTGGTTTCTGAAAGCTCAACAGCATCAGTCATATTTTCATCTGTAGCGACCTGTACTGTATATTGAACGCTAGCTGTATAGCTATAGTTAGGCTGTGAGCAGGTCAACATAATCTTAGACGAATTCGCCAGGTCGATTGGGGTATTCTGCAATGCAGGAGTATTCAACTTGAACTCTGTTGGTGACTGAATAGTCGGATTAGAGTCATTGTCGTCGCTACAAGCTGTCATGAGAAATAAACTCATGACAACGAGTAGAGCTGATTTAATTATATTTTTCATAATGAATTCCTTTTTATGTTTGCAAATTAATATCCAGGGTTCTGAATCAGATTCTTGTTAGATGTCAACTCGTTGGTTGGGATAGCAAAGATGTTCAAATGTTCAGAGAAGTTGCGGCCTTCCTTGGTGCCGCCCTTCCACTGCCAGTTGTAGTTGACATTGCCACCATAACGGTTGAAACGGATCAGATCCATACGACGGCGACCCTCGAAGTAGAACTCACGGCTCCATTCGTCGCAGATATCGCTCAGAGTATAGCCCTTGTCCTCACGAGTAGAAGCATTTGCACGCTTGCGGATAGCATTGATAGCTGCGGTACCTTCAGCTGTAGTCTCTCCACCATTGATGCGGGCGTCAGCCTCTGCAAAGTTCAGGTAAGCCTCTGCAGCACGCATCAGGAAGAAGTCTGCATCAGGGAATGTAGCATCTTTACCTGCGCTTCCATCTGTCTTGAAGTTGGTGAACTTAGCAACACCGAAACCGCTCTTGAAAGTAGCAACGTCATCATTATCCAATGAACGGTTTACACCGTTGAAGAGAGCACGGTCGTCACCAGCAGCTTCTGCTGTAGCGTAGCTTTCAAGATTTGGAACGTTACCATTAGGGAAGAACTTCTTCACCAAGTCAGGACGAGCGCGGTTACCACCCCAAGCCTGGTCAGTACCATTGGTAGCTGAAGGGTTGTTTGGATTTGCGTGCATATCTTTATCGTAGGTAGAAGCCAACAGGAAGAGTGTAGTACCCCAGCTTGTGGTCTTCAAACCATCCTGCAAGAGAGGGAAGATACCCTCGTAAGCTGCATCTGTCTCACCGTTATCGCCCATGAAGAGCATCTGGTAAGCACTCCAGCCGTTTACGCTTTTGGTATTCAGCTTATAAGAAGAATCCATCACCTTCTTGGCGTATGACTTAGCCTTCTCCCACTGAGGTGTGCCTGTATAAACCTCTGCATTGAGGTAGAGGCGGGAGAGAAGCAACCAGCATGCAGCCTTATCTACACGACCGTAACCGGCATCTGTTGACTTCTTAGCCTTTGCATCAGAAAGGCTTGGCTCTATTTCAAGAAGCTCCTTCTCAAGCCATTCGTAAACCTGTGCTCTGGTATATCTTTCAGGCTTGGTCAATGGCTGAAGTGTAAATGGGATGTTGCCCCATCCGTCCATCAAGCTAAAATATTCGTATGCTCTCAGGAAGCGAATCTCTGCAAGCTTGGTTGCATCCTGATCTCCTGCTTCTGCAAGATACCGGTTGCAATAAGCAATACCTGTTGTGATACGGGCATACAAAACAATCAACATTGGGTTTGAGGCATTGTAGCTATTATAGCAGAAGCCGGCTATACCATCATCACCCCAACCGCAGATAGCCTCATCGGTTGGTAATTCGTTTGCATTGAATGTCTGGCGTACAAAACCAGATGTTCCACCGTCAATACCATCAATGTCGCAGTCATCATTAGCACCACCACCATTACCAGCCAGGGCAAAGTTAGCGTAGCACTTGTTGAAAAGACCATCGATGTTAAGGCCTGTCTGGATGTTTGGGTTAATCGGAGTAACGTCCAAATCACCGACACATGATGTTGCTGTTCCCATTGTAAGCAGGAGTGCTGCTACTGGAACAATATTTTTAATATATTTTTTCATAATCCTTTCTTATTAGAAATTCAAGCTAAGACCAACTACTACAGAGAATGGACGTGGGTAGAGGTTGTTGTCGTTACCATCGCCTACTTCTGGATCCAAACCGTCATAATTGGTTATTGTGAATACATTTGATGCAGTAGCGTATGCACGACCTGAAAGTCCATGCCAGCCGCTTGACTTAAACAGGTTGTTGAAGCTATAACCCAATGTGATGTTGTCGCACTTCAGGAATGAAGCGTTCTTCACATAGTAGTCAGACAACTTAGAAGTGATCTCGTAGGTCTGCCAGTTTCTCTCAACAGTACTCTTCATACGGTTAGAGAAGTACTTCAAAGAGTTAGAGAACCACTCACCTGTATTCATGTTACTCATGCTCTGCTCAACATTGTTATATACATAGTTGCCGATGCTTGCACGCAAAGAGAAACCGAAGTCCCAGTTCTTGTATTCCAAGCGAGAAGAGAAGCCCATGGTTACAGGAGCTGCTGGGCTCTTGTAGAGATACTTATCGCTTTCATTGATCTTACCGTCACCGTTACGGTCAACTACGCAGTTCTCAATTGGCTTGCCGTTCTTGTCGTAAACCTGCTGGTAAACATAGTATGAGTTCATAGCATAACCCACCTGGTTAGCCTGCAGATAAGCACCAGAACCATCACCTACCTTGATGTTTGTATTAACAACAGGAGCACCATTCTCAGATACACCATTCAAGTCGGTAATCTCGTTCTTGTTGTAAGTGAAGTTGTATGTCATGGTCCAGAACCAGTCCTTGGTCTGGATAGCACGCCAGGTAATAGCTGCTTCAACACCGGTATTCTTCAAGGAACCGATGTTCTGCCATGCCTGGTTCTTGTAACCTGCCATAGAAGAAAGTGGAGCATAGTTCAACAGATCGGTAGTCTTTCTGTAGTACCAATCTACGCTACCAGACAATCTCTGATCCAGGATGCCCCAATCCAAACCTACGTTGTAGGTAGAGGTTGTTTCCCACTTCAAGTCAGGACGGTAGTTGTTTGGTCTATAAAGTTCACCTGTGCCAGTAACAGGATAGAAACCATTTGTACCTGTGCTGATAGAATAAGATGGAATCCACTCATAATCGCCGATAGAACCAGCCTGCTGACCAGTCTTACCATAACCCAGACGGAGCTTCAAGTCAGACAACCAGTTAGCGTTCTTCAGGAATGCTTCTTCGTTAGCCTTCCATGCAAAAGCGAATGATGGGAACCATGCCCAGTGCTCCTTGAAACGTGAAGAACCATCATCACGGACGGTTGCTGTCAGGAAGTAACGGTCGAGCAATGTGTAGTTGGCACGTCCGAAGAAAGATACCAGGTAGCTTTCGCTCTTCTCGCTATATGGAGTATGAGGACGCTCTGTGCCAGCAAGACTTGCATCGTTATTTGTTTCAGGATAATAACCTACATAGTCATTGTTCTTGCTGCGCCAGAAGTGCTGCCACTCATAACCAGCCATGATGTCGAAGTGATGAATCTTGTTGAAATCCTTGTAGTACTGAGCGTAAGCACTCAAAGAGAGGTTGCGCTTCAGAATTTCCTCACCACCGTAGCTGCCATAGTACAATGCGTTTGTGCAAGATGTAGCAAATGACTGGCTCTGGCGACCCTTTGAGATATCTGCACCCAAGGTAGCATGCAATCTCAAGTCCTCGAAACCGTGTACCTTATAGTCGATGTCTGCACTACCGATGAATGAACGGCTGTGAGCAATCTGACTGCCCTGATCCAGCAAAGACAGAGGGTTAGGCATCTGTGTGGTGCTGTCATAAGTGAAAGGCCATGTATTGTCACCATACTCTGCTTTCTTTGACCACTGGAAATAGCCACCATAGTTCTTGAGAGTCTGGTCCAGGAGACTGTTGCCATCTTTGTCTCTAAGCTGATTCTTGTGATATTCAGATGTAAAGTTGTATGGATCCTGAGTTGGATCCATTCTTACAGCTGCTGATACAACAGAACCATCTGTATATAAGGTTCTAGCATACATACCCTTGGCATTCAGGTTCAATGTCAAGTGATCCTGGAAGAATGATGGGTTCAAGTTCAAAGATGCTGTTGCACGCTTGAAGTCAGATGTCTTCACGATACCCTGCTGGTCTGTATAACCTACAGAAACACGGTATGGGAGTGACTTTGCTGCACCAGAAACTGTAATGTTGTGGTCGTGGCTGATAGCTGTACGGTAAATCAAGTCCTGCCAGTTGGTGTTGGCTGTACCCAGTGCGCTGTAAGCTTCACTGTCTTTTCCATACAGTTTTTCAACTGTTGCACGGAACTCGTCAGCGTTAAGAACATCAATTGTGTTCTTCTTCTCGCTGATGGTTATGCTACCAGAGTAAGAAACGGTAGGTTTCTGACCCTTGCGACCCTTCTTGGTTGTAATGATGATGACACCATTAGAACCGCGGGAACCATAAATAGCAGTTGCAGAAGCATCCTTCAAGACACTGAAAGACTCAATATCCTGTGGGTTAACTACAGAAAGGAGATTAGAAAGACCCTTAACACCATCGTTGTCCATTGCCAGACCATCGATAACGATCAATGGGTCGTTAGATGCGTTCAAAGAAGAACCGCCACGAACACGAATCTTGGCACCACCACCAGGAGTACCGTCGTTGCTGGTAATGTTTACACCGGCAACCTTACCTGTAAGCATATCCTGTGCATTAACAACCACACCCTTATTCTTAGAATCAGGTTTGATAGCTGTTACAGAACCGGTCAGGTCTGACTTCTTAGCCACACCATAACCGATGACAACGACTTCATTCAAAGCCTTTGAGTCATCTTCCAAGGTAATGTTCATGTTACTAGATGCCTTCACTGTCTGCGGTGTCATACCCAGATAGGTGAATGTAATCTTGGCACCTGGCGCTGCATCAACTGAGAAGTTACCATCCATGTCGGTAATACCTACTGCCTTACCGTTAACTGTAATGGTAGCACCCATGATAGGCTCACCAGAAGCATCCTTCACATGTCCCTTAACTGCATTTGTCTGCGCAAAGGAACTCACCGTCAGAAGCAGACCGCTTGCTAGGGTCAACGCTCTGAGAGGCAATTTAATTTTTACCTGCTTCATCATTTGCTTGATTTTTAAGTTAATGAATTATATTTATTTATCTACTTTTTCTTCTTTTCTTCTTGGCTTAAGTTGTTGTCGTTCCTACTCAAAATGCCGTTCTGGCTATTTTCGGGGTCTTTCTGGCATCTTACATTAAGGTAGGAATGGGGCGCTTGCCCATAAACTTGTCGTTTCTGTGTGCAAAATTAAGTTCTTTTCTCTAATGTTGTACTATTTTTGTGTTAATTCCGTTATTTATTTTGTGCAAACGTTTGCACAGAAATTACTTGATTTAAGTCAAGAACTTTGAACTGATATTGAGGATATTTCGTAATTTTGCAGCACAACTAATAGCAATGGGCGATAAAGAAACAATAACAATGAAAGATATTGCTCGCGATCTGGGCGTAAGTGTTGCCACAGTGAGCCGGGCATTGAAGGACAGTTCTCGTATCAGTACTGCCCAAAAGGAGCGTATTCAGAAATACGCGCGTGAACATAACTTCTTTCCTAATTTCCTGGGTGAAGCTTTAAGACATAATAAGGTGAAGCCGATGAAGGTGATTGGAGTTATTGTGCCTCAGGTGGTACACTATTACTTCATGTCGGTGCTTTCGGGTATAGAGGAAGAGGCTAGAGCCAGAGGTTACCGTGTGATGGTGGCGCAGAGTAACGAGCGTTACGATAAGGAGGTGGCCATCTGTGAAGACTTCTATCAGAACAAGGTTTGTGGCATCATCGTTTCACAGGCGAAGGATACCAAGCAGTATGACCATTTCGAAAAACTGCTGCAGAATGGGGTGCCGCTCATCTTCTATGATAGAATATGTACGGGCGTGAACTGCTCGCGAGTGGTGGTAGATGACTATATGGGTGCCTTTACTGCCGTTACCCACATGATTGATACGGGCTGTAAGAAGATTGCCTTCTACGGCTCGCCGATGAATCTGGAAATCTCAAAGAACCGATATAACGGTTATCATGATGCGCTGGTAAAGCATGGTTTGACGGAGAACCCTGACTGGGTGAAGATCTGCGATGACCGTGCCAATGCCGAAGCAATAACGCCGGATATTCTGATAGAGGAAGATCGTCCGGATGCTTTCTTTGCCATCAATGATGATACGGCAATCGGTATCCTCTATACCGCCAAGCGCATGGGATTCAAGGTGCCTGAAGAAATCAGCATCTGCGGATTCACCAATGGTGACCGTGCCAAGGCGTGCGACCCGATGCTTACTACGGTTGAGCAGCGAGGTGTAGCCGTAGGCGAGGAAGCTGCCAATATCCTGATTGGTCAGGTGGAAGGCTCCATCCCTAGAGATGATGTGGAGAAGAGAGTGGTGAGAACACGACTCGTGGTGAGAGGAACAACGAGATAAAAATATAAAAACAATATAACGATGAAACAAAAACCTGATTTAAGTTTCTGGAAGCTCTGGAACTTGAGCTTCGGATTTTTCGGAGTACAGATTGCCTACGCCCTGCAGAGCGCCAACATCTCCCGAATCTTTGCAACGTTGGGTGCTGATCCACACAACTTGAGTTATTTCTGGATTCTCCCTCCTCTGATGGGAATCCTGGTACAGCCTATCGTGGGCACGTTGAGCGATAAGACGTGGTGCCGCTTCGGTCGCCGCATCCCTTATCTCTTTGTGGGTGCTACGATTGCCGTCCTGGTAATGTGCCTGCTCCCGAATGCCGGTTCGCTCGGACTGACCGTGAGCGGTGCGATGCTCTTCGGACTGATAGCGCTGATGTTCCTCGATACGAGCATCAACATGGCGATGCAGCCGTTCAAGATGTTGGTAGGCGATATGGTAAATGAAAAACAGAAGGCAAAGGCTTACTCTATCCAGAGTTTCCTCTGCAATGCCGGTTCTGTAGCCGGATATATCTTCCCATTCCTCTTTACCTTCCTCGGTATCAAGAATTATGCTGAGAAGGGTGTGGTTCCTGATTCTGTCATCTGGTCGTTCTATATCGGTGCGGCTATCCTGATTCTCTGTGTTGTCTACACCACGATGAAGGTGAAGGAGTGGAATCCACAGCAGTATGCGGAGTATAATGAAGCGAAGAGTGAAGAGGGAGGTGTGAAGAATCCTAATGCTGAGGCTTCTGAAGACAAGGCCGGTTGGATTACTTTGCTCCGCAAGGCGCCATCTACCTTCTGGAAGGTGGGACTGGTTCAGTTCTTCTGCTGGGCTGGTTTCCTTTATCTCTGGAATTATTCTACGGGAGCCATCGCTGAAACCGTATGGAATACGACCGATCCTGCTTCTGAAGCATTTCAGGAGGCAGGCAACTGGGTGGGCATTCTTTTTGCCGTACAGGCTGTAGGTAGTGTAGTCTGGGCTGTGATTCTCCCTCAGTTTAAGAATACGAAGGTGGCATACGCTGTCAGTCTGGTTATCGGTGGTGTGGGTTTTGCCCTGATACCTTTCCTGCATGACCAGTATCTGCAGTTTGTTCCGTTCCTGATGATTGGTGCCGGTTGGGCAGCCATGCTGGCGATGCCTTTCACCTTTGTTACCAATGCTTTGCAGGGATATGGTCACATGGGTGCTTATCTCGGTCTGTTTAACGGAACCATCTGTATCCCTCAGATTGTGGCTGCTATCTGCGGTGGAATTGTCTTGAGTCTGGTGGGTTCTCATCAGAGCGATATGATGATTGTGGCAGGTATCCTGCTGATTGCGGGTGCACTGTCTGTGAGTATCATCAAGGATAAGAAATCAGAATAAAATGTGATGAACGATTAATTATTGTTTCTACAGAGTAGGGGTAGTGCAAACGTTTGCACGATTTGTGAGAAAAAATATGCAAATTTCAGATACGTTTTTCGCTCGTTTTTCTTACCTTTGTAGCATCAAACATAAATTATAACTCTTTTCAAGAGTCTTATGACAGTACAGTTTAATATTGAATATAAAGCAATGTTCGGCGAACAGATCGTCGTAAACATTCAGACGGAGGAAGGTGAACTGAAACTTCCTCTCGAGACAACAGATGGTGAAAGATGGGCATGCGACTGGTGTGTTGAATCACCAGAAAAATCGTATACCTATTATTATAGTGTAGAACGTGAAGGAAGAGCAGTCAAGACCGAATGGCTTATGATTAAGCATCAGCTCGATGTAAATGCCAAGAAGGCTGCGGTTTATACCCTTTACGACCACTGGAAGGTTATGCCGGAGGATGCTTACCTCTACAGCAGTGCCTTTACCGATTGCATCAATCATCAGGCTCCACAGGAGATGAAGCTGGAAATGGGCAGCAAGATTGTGCGTCTGATAGTCCGTGTTCCTCAGCTTCGCGATGGTGAGCGCCTGGGTGTATTGGGTGCAGATAAAGCTTTGGGTGCCTGGGATGTGCAGAAGATTCTTCCGATGACTCAGCATACTTATAATGAATGGGTGGCTGATATTGATGCGACTCATCTTGAGGGCAGCCATCTGGAGTTTAAGTTCGTTGCTTTCAGAAATGCAAAGAATAATCTTCTCTGGGAAACCAGCATGAACAGAACCGTGGATTTGCCGGAGATGAAGGCAGGTGAGTTGGTATCTTATGAACTCGACCAGGCTTTCTTCGCTCTGTATAACCGCAAACTTGCCGGAACGCAGGTGCCTGTATTCTCATTGCGTACCCGTAAGAGTGCCGGTATCGGTGATTTCGGTGATCTGAAGACCATGATTGATTTTGTGGCTTCTACCGGTCAGAAGGTGCTCCAGCTCCTTCCTATCAATGATACCACCATCACCCATACATGGACCGACAGTTATCCATACAGCTGCATCAGCGTCTTCGCTATTCATCCACAGTATGCCGACCTCCATGCTCTCCCTGAGCTGAAGGATGCCAAGGCTCGTGCTGAGGCTGAGAAGACACGTGCTGAGTTGAATGCACTGGATAAGATAGATTACGAAAAGGTAAATGATTTCAAGATAAATTATTTGCGCCAAATCTTCAATCAGGAAGGTGAAAAGATGATGAAGACAGCCGAATACAAGGCTTTCTTCCAGGATACAGAACTGTGGCTGGTTCCTTACGCACAATATTCATACCTGCGTGATAAGAATGGTACGGCTGATTTCAACCAGTGGCCAGATCATCAGGTATGGGATGAGGCTGAGCGCAAGGCGCTTGCCGACCCTAAGACTGCTGCTTACAAGAACGTGGCGTTCTTCTATTTCGTACAGTTCGTACTGGACCGACAGATGCAGGAGGCTCACGAGCATGCCAAGACTAAGGGCGTTATTTTGAAGGGTGATATTCCAATCGGTGTAAACCGCAATGGTTGCGATGTATGGACGGAACCTAAATACTTCAACCTCAATGGTCAGGCGGGTGCTCCACCAGATGACTTCTCTGCCAATGGTCAGAACTGGGGATTCCCTACCTATAACTGGTTTGAGATGCTGAAGGATGGCTGCCAGTGGTGGAACCGCCGTTTCAAGAACATGGCAAGATACTTTGATGCTTACCGCATCGACCACGTATTGGGCTTCTTCCGTATCTGGGAGATTCCGGTACATAGCGTACATGGATTGCTCGGACAGTTTGCACCGGCGCTTGCTATGAGCCGTGAAGAGATAGAAAGCTATGGTTTGCACTTCCAGGAAGACCGTTTTATACGTCCGTTCATTACCGATTGGGTATTGGACCGTGTGTTCCATGAGCGTGCCGGCGAAGTAAAGGAGAAGTATCTCGACCGTCTGGATGACGAGCGTTATCAGATGAAACCAGAGGTAGATACCCAGCGCAAGGTAGAAGCACTCTTTGCTGACGCAACAGATGAGAAGGAACTCTGGCTGCGTGATGGCTTGTATGCCCTGATTAGCGATGTACTCTTCGTACGCGATCATACCAACCCTGGCGTCTTCCATCCACGTATCTCAGCCCAGCTCGACTTTATCTACGAGTCGCTCTATGATAATGACAAGGCTGCGTTCAACCGCCTTTACAACGACTATTTCTATCGCCGCAACAACCAGTTCTGGTATCAGGAGGCGATGAAAAAGTTGCCTAAGCTGGTTCAGGCTACCCGCATGCTGGTTTGTGCCGAAGACCTCGGTATGGTGCCAGACTGTGTGCCTTGGGTAATGGACGAGTTGAAGATATTGAGTCTGGAACTCCAGAGCATGCCAAAGGATCCATCGGTTAAGTTCGGACATCTGAGCCGTAACCCATACCGCTCGGTATGTACCATTTCGAGCCACGATATGCCTACTCTGCGCATGTGGTGGGATGAGAATGTCCAGCGTACCCAGGAGTATTACAATACGATGCTCTACCGTCAGGGACCAGCACCTCATCCACTCCCAGGCTGGTTGGCTAGTGACATCATCAGCCGCCATCTTACCTCTCCATCCATGCTCTGCATATTGAGCATCCAGGACTGGTTGGCTACCGATGAGGCTCTCCGTCTGCCTGATGCTGATGCCGAGCGTATCAATATCCCGGCTAACCCTAAGCATTACTGGCGTTATCGCATGCACCTCAACATAGAGGATCTGGCTGCTGACAAGCGTTTCGTGCAGAGTATCACAGAGATGATTTCGCAGTCTGGAAGAGTCTAACTAACATGATTATATATACAGTGCAAACGTTTGCACACTCATTTGCAGAAAAATACCCTCCCAATATGTGGAGGGTATTTTTGTTTTTTGTATCTTTGCACTATCTTAAGAATAAACAGATAATGATTGAGATAAACTAACGAAGATTCAAAAAAAGAATAAACAACAACTGAACAGTATGAAAAAACTGAATGTATTAGTGATGGGTCTCTTGCTTCCTATGTTGGCAGCAGCCCAGACCGTAAAGTCGCCTAACGGCAACGTCTCGGTAACATTCTCTTTGACCGAAAAGGGACAGCCTACCTATGAGATGAGCTATAAGGGAAAGACTGTATGCAAGCCATCCCACTTAGGATTGGAACTGGCTAAGGATAAACATGCCTCTAAGGGCATGGAGGAAACCAGCCTGATGGATGGTTTTACTGAAACCGGCAGCAAAACATCGACTTTCGATGAAACCTGGAAGCCGGTATGGGGCGAGACCGCTACCATCCGCAACCATTACAACGAGATGGAGGTAAACCTGAACCAGGCTGCTTCTAAGCGTAACATCACCATCCGTTTCCGTGTATATGATTATGGTATGGGCTTGCGCTATGAGTTCCCACAGCAGGAAAGTCTGAATTATTTCGTCATCCAGGAGGAGCATACCCAGTTTGCCATGGCAGGCGATCATACCGCTTACTGGATTCCTGGTGATTATGATACACAGGAGTATGATTACAACATTACTCCATTGACAGGCATTCGCCCAATTATTGCGAAAAACCGTGAAGCTTACAAGAGCAATTCATCTACGACCGTCTTCTCTGATACCGGTGTTCAGACCTCTCTCCAGATGAAGACCAAGGACGGACTCTACATCAACATCCATGAGGCTGCCTGTCTGGATTATCCTACCATGCACCTCAATCTGGACGAGAAAACATTGACCTTCGAGTCTTGGCTTACTCCTGATGCCGTGGGCAGAAAGGGATTTATCCAGACTCCATTCAATACCCCTTGGCGTACCGTGATGGTAAGTGATGATGCCCGTGATATGCTTTCATGCAAGTTGACATTGAATCTTAACGAGCCTTGCAAGATTAAGGATACATCCTGGATTCATCCTACCAAGTACTGCGGTGTATGGTGGAACATGATTGTGGGTACCAAGACCTGGAGCTATACCAACGATCTGCCATCTGTGCGTCTCGGTGTTACTGATTACAGCAAGTGCAAGCCTAACGGTACTCATGGTGCAACCAACGAGGAAGTGAAGCGCTACATCGACTTTGCTGCCAAGAACGGTTTGCAGGAAGTATTGGTAGAAGGCTGGAACGAAGGTTGGGAAGACTGGTTCGGTCACCAGAAGCTCGATGTCTTCGACTTCGTGACTCCATATCCAGACTTCGATATCAAGATGCTCAACGACTATGCTCACTCTAAGGGCGTGAAGCTGATGATGCACCACGAGACATCTTCTGCAGCTCTCAACTACGAGCGCCACATGGAAGATGCCTTCAACCTGATGAACAAATATGGTTATGATGCCGTGAAGACCGGTTATGTGGGAGATATCATCCCAAGAGGTGAGTATCACTACAGCCAGTTGATGAACAATCACTACCAGCGTGTCATCGAGACCGCTGCCAAGCATCATATCATGGTAAATGCCCACGAGGCAACCCGTCCTACAGGTATCTGCCGCACCTGGCCTAACCTGGTTGGCAACGAGAGTGCACGTGGTACAGAGTATGAGGCATTTGGCGGTAACAAGTCTTATCATACCGTAATGTTGCCATTCACCCGTCTGCAGGGTGGTCCGATGGATTATACTCCTGGTATCTTTGAGACCAAGCTTTCTGAGTGGAGCAACAATAAGAGTTATGTTCATACCACTCTCTGTGGTCAGCTTTCTCTCTATCTCGTAATGTACAGTCCTTTGCAGATGGCTGCCGATCTTCCAGAGCATTATGAGAAGTATGATGATGCCTTCCAGTTCATCCGCGACGTAGCTTGCGACTGGGACGACTCCAAGTATCTGGAGGCAGAGCCAGCCAAGTATATCACTGTAGCCCGCAAGGCAAAGGGAACCGACAACTGGTTTGTAGGCGGTAAGACTGATGCAGCCCGCACAGCCGTAGTAAAGCTCGACTTCCTGGATAAGGGCAAGAAGTATGCTTGCGCTATCTATCAGGACGGCAAGACTGCTGACTACGAGAAGAACCCTAAATCTTATCAGATCATCCACAAGACTGTGAAGAAGGGGGATGTTTTGAAGATTAACGAAGCACGTGGTGGTGGTTTCGCCATCTCTTTGCTCGCTAAATAAGCCTATAATTTCCGTATTTCCGTCCAACTGTCCGGTTGGTCGGAAATACGCTAAAAATGAGCGTAGATAATCTGTCACAGTTTTCTTCGCTCAGTTCGCTTTAATATCCTGTATACCAATAACTTAACAATATGAATATCCAAAAACTAATAATTGCAGCATTGACAGCAACCGTTTTACCAACTTCATTGAATGCCCAGCAGACATTCAATGAGATGATGTATTCCAAGGAGAAAACCATGTTTATCCTGAATGCTCCAACAGCCCAAAAGTCTTCTGTAACCCTCCGACTTTATAAGCAAGGTCAGGGAGGAAAGGCTTATAAAACGCTGAAAATGAAGAAGTTGGGTGATGAATACTGGGAGGCTACCGTAAAGGGCGACCTCAAGGGAAAATTCTATACCTTTGATATAGGCAAGGGTGAAACACCAGGTACATTTGCCAAAGCAGTAGGTGTGAACGGAAACCGTGGCGCCATCGTAGATTTGTATGATACCGATCCATCTGGATGGGATCAGGACGTGCGTCCTGCCCTGAAATCGCCAGCCGATCTCGTTGTCTACGAGCTTCACGTGCGTGATTTCTCCATTTCTCCTACATCCGGCTTGAAATATAAGGGCAAATATCTCGCTCTCACCGAGCCAAAGGCCATCGAATATCTCAAGAATCTGGGCATCAACGCCATCCACTTCCAGCCTGTATTCGATTTCGCTTCTATAGATGAGACCCGACTCGACAAACCGCAGTTCAACTGGGGTTATGATCCGAAAAACTATAATGTGCCGGAAGGCAGTTACGCTACCGACCCTTATTCTCCAGCAACCCGCATCAAGGAGTTCAAGGAGATGGTGATGGCGCTGCATAAGGCAGGCATCCGAGTGATTTTCGATGCCGTATATAACCATACTTTCGATATCAATGGCAGCAATTTCCAGCGTACCTATCCTGATTATTATTATCGCAAAACCAAGGATGGTAAGTATTCTGATGGTTCAGGCTGTGGCAACGAGACTGCTTCAGAGAAGCCTCTCATGCGCCAGTTTATGCTGGAGAGCGTGAAATACTGGATAGACGAATATCATATCGATGGTTTCCGTTTCGACCTGATGGGTGTTCATGATATCGAAACCATGCAGGCTATCCGTGAGATGGTAAACCGCATCGATCCTAGCATCTATATTTATGGTGAGGGATGGAGTGCAGGCAGCTGTGCTTATCCTACCGAGAAACTGGCGGTGAAGGCGAATACCCAGCAGCTCAAGGGCATCGGTGCTTTCAGCGATGATATGCGCGATGCGCTCCGTGGTCCTTTCTCTGATGACCATCAGGGAGCGCTCCTGGCTGGTCTTACAGGTCAGGAGGAGAGTCTGAAGTTCGGTATTGTGGGTGGCATCGCCCATCCGCAGGTGGATATGACAAAGGTGAACTATGACAAGAAGCCTTGGACCAACAATCCTACCGAGCAGATCAGTTATGTAAGCTGCCATGACGATATGTGTCTGGTAGACCGTCTGAAGGCAAGCATCGCATCTCTTACCGACAAGAATATCCCTGAAGCAATACGTACTGCCGAGTTGCTCCGCATCGACCAGCTTGCGCAGACCTGCGTCTTCACTTCACAGGGTGTTCCTTTCATCCTTGCCGGCGAAGAGATGCTCCGCGACAAGAAGGGAGTACACAATAGCTATAATTCTCCTGACAGCATCAACCAGTTTACCTGGACCAATCTGCAGAAGTATCCGCAGGCGTTTGCTTATTACAAGAGTCTGATCCAGCTCCGCAAGAATCATCCGGCATTCCGTCTTTCAACAGGCGATAAGGTACGTCAGCATCTGGAGTTCCTGCCTGCTCAGGAAACTTGTCTCGTAGGTTTCCAGCTCAAGAATCTGGAGGGCATTGATGCGTGGAAGAACATCATCGTGATCTATAACTTCAATAAGGAGGCAAAGAAGATGCAGATTCCTGAGGGTAATTATACCGTGGCTTGCTGCAATGGTGTGATTAACGAGGAAGGTTTAGGCTTTGTTTCGGGAAAGGAAGTTGAGGTTGCCCCTCAGTCAGCCCTGATACTTTATCAGAAATAGTTTATATATTTAATTAATAAGGTGTAATATGAAAAAGATAATAGCTTCTTTATTGCTTATGAGTAGCGCAATAAGTATGAATGCAGCGGTTAACGTGAACCGCATTGAACCTACCGACTGGTATGTGGGCATGAAAGATGCTTCACTCCAGCTGATGGTGTATGGCAAGGATATCAAGAATGCCGATGTAACGGTAGACTATCCGGGTGTGAAGGTAGACAGCATCGCCCGCCTTGATTCCCCTAATTATCTCCTGGTTTATCTTAACCTCGATGGGGCAAAGGCTGGTGAGATGACCCTCAACTTCAAGCAGGGCAAACAGTCGAAGAAGGTAAAGTATGTGTTGAAGAACCGTGAGATGGCGGGCGATAAGCGCATCGGTTTCTCTAATGAAGATGTGCTCTATATGCTGATGCCAGACCGTTTCGCCAACGGCAATCTGAAGAATGATGCCTTTAAGGCGATGCGTGATAAGACCTGCAACCGTGCAGAGCCTAGTTTGCGCCATGGTGGCGACCTGGAGGGAATCCGCCAGCACTTGGATTATTTTAACCAGTTGGGTGTAACCGCTCTGTGGTTTACCCCGGTTTTGGAGAACGACAGTCCAAGTAACGGCAAGAACAGCAGTTATCATGGATATGCTACCACCAATTATTATCGTGTAGACCCACGTTTCGGAACCAATGCCGATTATAAGCAGCTGATAGATGAGGCTCACAAGAAAGGTTTGAAGATTGTGATGGATATGATTTTCAACCATTGCGGTTTCGAACATCCTTGGGTTGCCGATATGCCATCAAAGGACTGGTTCAATACACCGGAATGGCTGGCTCCTGAAAATCAGACTGCCGAGCATCAGAAGAACATCGGTACGGTGGATGGCGCTGCTAAGGTGAACGATAAGTATCTGCAGACCAGTTATAAGCTGACTCCTGTACTCGATCCATACGCCAGCAAGGTTGATCTCACAGAAACCGTAGATGGCTGGTTTGTTCCAACCATGCCTGACCTCAACCAGCGTAACCCACACGTTATCAAGTATCTGATTCAGAACAGCGAGTGGTGGATAGAGAGTGCAGGTATCGACGGCATCCGTATGGATACCTATCCTTATGCCGACCGCGATGCGATGGCACACTGGATGAAGGTGCTGGGCGAGGAGTATCCTCACTTCAATACCGTAGGCGAGACTTGGGTAACCGAACCTGCCTATACTGCAGCCTGGCAGAAGGACAGCAAACTTTCTGAGAAGAACAGCTATCTGCCAACCGTTATGGATTTCGCTTTCTTCGACCGCATCAACAGTGCAAAGAAAGAGGAGACCGATGACTGGTGGAACGGCATGAACCGTCTCTACAATGTGTTCTGCTACGACTATCTCTATCCTAATCCAAAGAGCGTAATGGCATTCATCGAGAATCATGATACCGATCGCTTCCTGGGTGAAGGCAAGGATACCCTGGCTTTGAAGCAGGCGCTGTCATTGCTTCTTACTATCAACCGCACTCCTCAGCTCTATTATGGTACAGAGGTGCTGATGAACGGTACCAAGAGTGTGACCGATGGCAATGTACGCAAGGACTTCCCTGGCGGTTGGGCTGGTGACAAGCACAATGCCTTTACGGCAGAGGGCAGAACTCAGGCAGAGAACCAGATGTTCAACTGGCTCAGCAACCTGTTGCACTGGCGTCAGGGCAATGAAGTGATTACCAAGGGCAAGCAGACCCAGTTCTGTCCTCAGAAGGGTGTTTACGTAATTGCCCGCCAGTATAAGGGTAAGAATGTGATGACGGTTATCAACGGCAAGAACGAGGCAAACGAACTGAATGTTTCCCGTTATGCAGAGATTATCGGTTCTCATGACAAGGCTACGGATGTTACAAATGGTCGCACCGTTCTTATCAACAAGAACGTGAAGCTCCGTCCTCGCCAGAGCATGATTCTTGAATTCTAGAAAAAAACTCAAGAAAGTGCCTAACGGTGTTATTTTACACTGATAGGCACTTTTTTCTTGTATTTATTCTTTTGTTTCGATTATTCTTCGTACTTTTGCAAGCATAACCTATATAGATAAATGATTAGATACATTTTTTCCATCATAGCAGCATTCTTCATAATCTTGAGCAGTTGGGCGCAAGGTGGGCTGCCTAGTCGCTATAATGTAAGCTATCTCAATATGGCTGCAGGTATGCCGAATAATTTTGCTGATGATATCTTTCAGGACTCTTACGGCTTCGTATGGATCAGTACGCATGGTGGTGGTCTGGTACGCTACGATGGTTTCAATTTCATGAACTTCGGTTTGGGGGCTGTAGGAATCAGTCTGCGAAGCAACAGTTGCCGTAATGTCTGCGAAGATCCGTTCAAGCGTCTTTGGATAGCTTTCGAAGAAGGTCCGCAGGTGCTCGACCTCAAAACGATGCAGCCTGTTGTTCCACCTTGTGAGAACAGCCAGGTAGAGGCACAACTCAACAAAGTATTCAAGAACCTTTGCACCCGAATATATTGTGATGCAAAGGGCAATATATGGATGCTGTCTTTCAACCAGCTTACCCGTTTCGGCTTTAACGAAAAGGGCGAGGTGAGCAGCGTCTTGTCCACATCCTATCCTTATAATGCTCCCGACCTCGGAATCTGTGATGTCTATCGCAGAGGAACGGTTGTATTATGCAACAATGGAGTGGTGAGCGAGTTTTCTGTGAAGAACAATCGGCTCGTAGCAAAGAATATCTCATCCCTGTTTCCTCCGCTCGAAGGTCGGTATGGGGGGGCGCTTATTTATTATCATGGTAAGATATGGATGGGTACGAATCGCGGATTGTTTAATAGTGCAAAGCAGGAATTCCATTGCTCTGCTACCGACCATTCGCTCCAGCACGAAGTAGTGACGAGCCTTGCTGTTTCTCCAGATGACAAACTTCTGGTAGGAACGCTCTGTGGCGTAGATATCTTCTATGATAAGACCGGAGAGATAGAACATTGGAACACTGCTACGGCTGTGAATCCGCTGAGCAGCAACTTTATCAACAGTCTTTTCTCTAAGAACGGACAGATATGGGTAGGTTCCGAGACAGGTGGTGTTATCAAGCTGGCTCCACGTCAGCTGAATTTGGAATTCTACCGTCACGACCCCGCCAACCCAGGCAGCATCTCTCCTAATGCTGTCAATGCTATGTATGCGGCAGCCGACGGAACCCTGTGGGTAGGAACAGTAGAGGGAGGTCTCAATGCCTTGACTCCAGGCAGCATGAACTTTGTTCATTATACGGTGGCAAATTCCGGTTTGCCGCATAATACCGTCTCGGTTCTTGCAGCTGATAACCGCAATCAGCTCTGGATTGGTACCTGGGGAAGGGGTATCGCTGTGATGAATCTCAGTCAGCCGGGCAAAATTATTCCTCTGATGGTTGATGCAAAGCATCAGCATTTTCTCAATTTTGCCGGTGCTTTGGCTTACGATCCTATCAATGATGGTATGTGGCTTGGAACCAATGATGGTCTCTTCTTCTATGATATGAAGCGCCGCCAACTCATCGAACCTTTCAGGGGATGCCTGAATGTGCGCGGCTGCATTGGTTCTCTGATAACCCGAAAGGGCAAACTCCTGATGGGTTGTGTGCAGGGAATGGTAGAGGTCGACCTCAAGTCGCGTGCTCATGGCAAGGGCGATTTCGCTGTAACGTATCATCAGTATAAACTCGACAATCCGAAGAGTGGAGTCTTCGATAAGATATTGTCTTTCTGCCAGGCTAAGGATGGAAAGATATGGATGGGCAGTAACGGCTACGGTCTGTATTGCTATACCAGCGATAAAAACGGAAAGACTCAAGTGAAGTCGTATACCACGAATAATGGATTAGCCAACAATACCGTGAAGGGTATTGTAGAGGACAACCAGGGTATGTTGTGGATAGCTACCGATAACGGACTCTCTATCTTCAATCCGAAGACCGAGGCATTCTGCAGTTTCTCCCGTGAAGACGGTCTGATCAGTTCGCAGTTCTATTTCAATGGAGCCATCTGCAATGCCAAGGGCGAGATATTCCTGGGCACCGATGCGGGTATGATGGCTGTAAAGGGCATAAACCGTTCTGTGCATCAGACGGGTAAGTTGTGCTTTACCGAACTTCTGGTAGATAACCAGCCTGTCTTTGCCGGCAGCGATTATCTGGAAGAAGACATTTCTATTGCCAGAAAGTTGCGTATCCATGAGAGTGATAAGTCGTTCACCCTCTTTTTCTCAGCGCTCAATTATGGATGCGAGACACAGGGCGTGTACCTTTATCGCATGAAGGGATACGAGAATGAATGGGTTCAGCTCAAGGCTGGTCAGCATAGTGTGCGTTATTCCTCTCTGCCAGCTGGAGACTATAAGTTTGAGGTGAAATATATCCCATCTATCAATTCCGACAAGGAGCAGGTGATCTCTGTAGAAGTTCAGATTACTCCTTATTTCTGGAAGAGCTGGTGGTTTGTTGCTCTTATTATAATAGGTATCATTGCCTTGCTCCAATATGCTTATGTGCGCCGTCTCAACAAGATGCGCGAAGAGGAAGTTGAGGCTCTGTACCGTCCTATCGAGGCAGCGATGAAGGAAAGTGATGAACCAGAAAAGCTGCAGAGTCGCATCCAGATGATTCTGCAGAACCAGAAGCGTTATCAGGACAGTCAGAAAAAGAGCATTGAGGCTGACAGGAAGATGGTAGAGGAGACTATGCGTCCATTCATGGAAGAAGTGATGGATGTGATGGAGAAGAATTACGATAATTCGGAGTTTGGTGTACAGGAACTGGCAGATGCCTTGGGTGTATCCCGCAGTGTACTGAGCAAGAATCTCTCCAAGGAGACAGGTTTACCAACAGCCCAGTTTATCCGCAACTACCGTCTCGACATCTCGCGCAAGATGATGGCTGATAAAACTTCCAACCGAAATATTACGGAGATAGCCTACCGTGTAGGCTTCAACGATCCGAAGTATTTCACCCGTTGCTTCACCAAGCAGTTTGGCATCTCGCCGACTGCATATAAGGATCAGTTGGATTCTCAGGGTTCAGATATGGCATAGTTCTCTTTGGATTCTTCGGAGAAATAATGTTCCTGGATGTGATAATTTGTTAAGTAAATAAAATAAAACTGAGGGGCTACTTGATATAAGTCAAGTAACCCCTTGTTTTGTATGTGTGGGTACACAACTGGTGGATAAGCACGTAATATCCTTAAAAATCCACTGTTTATGCGGTTTGTCCACCTATAAAACCCAATTGTCCACCCAATATAATCCGGTTAATTGTACTTTTGCCACTGAAAAATGATGGTTGATGTATAGTTTGGCCAGCATTAATCATTTCATCCGCAACCTAAAAAGAGAACGGACGAAGCAATAACAAACTGTAAAAATTGAATAAACAAAGTATAAACCTAAAAATTGATAAGCAATGAGGAAACAATTATTCTCTATGATGCTATGCCTAGGTGCTGTTGGTGGTGCTTCTTTTGTCACCCCAATGCCCGCAATGGCTGCAGTTGCACAAGATCAGGTGATCACGGTCAAGGGACATGTTGTAGATGATCAGGGTGAACCTCTGATTGGTGCAACAGTTAAGACTAAAGATGCCAAGACTGGTGCAGTTACCGACTTAGATGGTAATTTCGAAATTCGAGTAAAGGCTAATGCGACTCTTTTCGTGAGCTATCTTGGCTACAAGGAGCGTGAGATTGCAGTGCGCGGTCGTGCCATTATCGATTCTATCCAACTCTCTGCCGACAATCAGGTGCTTGACCAGGTTGTAGTAGTGGGTTATGGTACACAGAAAAAGGCAGACCTTACCGGTTCTGTATCTATCGTAAATGCTGAGGAGATGAAGAAGGTATCAAACTCTAACATCTCTACTATGCTTGAAGGTAAGGTTGCCGGTGTGCAGATTACATCAGACGGTCAGCCTGGTGCAGATCCAAGTGTGAGAATTCGTGGTATCGGTTCTTTCGGTAGCACAGCTCCTCTTTATGTCATCGATGGTGTGCCAATGGGTACCACTATCCGTGACTTCTCTCCTAATGATATCGAGACCATCCAGATTCTGAAGGATGCTTCTGCGGGTGCCATCTATGGTTCCCGTGCTGCGAATGGTGTCGTTATTATCACTACCAAGAATGGTAAGAAAGACCAGCCTCTGAAGGTGAACTACTCCGGTTACTTTGGTGTTGACCAGATTCCTGGCGATGTATATGATGTAATGAACGCTGACCAGTATAGCAACTATCTGGGTCAGGCTTGCAAGAATTCCAACACTCCTCTGCCTGGCGGTTACAAGATGGGCGAGGATGGAATGTATCATTTCCAGGACGAAACCAACACAGATTGGTTTGACGAGGTATTCAAGACCGGTATCCGACAGAACCACAACGTAGCCCTCAGCGGTGGTAGCTCTCACAGTACTTATAATGTATCTCTCGACTACTATAACCAGAAGGGTACCTTGGAAGGTGCAGGTCCTAACTACGAGCGTTACACAGCCCGTGTGAACAATACCATGGACACCAAGTTCGTGAAGTTCCGTACCAGCATGGTTTACTCTCACTCTAACCAGGACAACATGGGTCTTTCCAATGCCTCAGAGTATGTCCAGGGTCTGTATGGTGATGTAACCAACGTGCTCCGTGGTACACTTCTGATGCAGCCAACCATCAAGGCTTACGATAAGTCAACATGGGTTCTCGATGACAAGGTAGGTGCTGCAAACGGTTATCGCTACGATGCTTACGGTTATGGTGTTTACTATGATGGCGTACATGGTGATATTTCAGCTTCTAACCCATTGCTGGTTAATAACCTCCTGCAGCGCAACACCTTGGTTGACCGCTTCGTAGGTACCGCTTCTGCCGACGTAGATTTGTTGGGCATGGTAGGTATCAAGAGCAAGAACCATGGTCTTCACTATAATGTAAACCTCTCTTACAGCAAGACAGAGGCAAAGGATAAGACCTGGATTCCTTCCTGGATTCAGAGCAACCGTGTATATCTTGCCAAGGAGAATGAGCGCCTTACCAAGGGCTCACGCAACTACAGCGACGCCTTGGTTGAGAATACCATCACATACGATGGCAAGATTGGCAAGCACAACATCAACCTGCTCGCCGGTATGACATACGAGGAGGAAAATACCAACCTCCTGACTGGTTGGGGTATCAACTTCACTGAGCCATACTTCCTCCAGCTTCAGAATGCCAAGAATACTTACTCTGAGTCATACGAGTATAAGCATAGTCTGGCATCATACGTAGGTCGTTTGAACTACAACTATGATGAGAAGTATCTGCTTTCTGCAGTAGTACGTCGTGACGGTAGCTCCCGTTTGAGCAAGAACATCCGTTGGGCAACCTTCCCATCTGTATCTTTAGGTTGGCGCTTCGATAAGGAGAAGTTCTTCCCTATCAGCCGCGACATCGTTAACATGTTCAAGATTCGTGCCAGCTATGGTGAGCTCGGTAACGAGAACATTGGTGAGTACCAGTATATGGCTAGCATGAACCGTAACAACATGACTTACAGCTTCGGCAACAGTCTTGTAACCGGTTCTGCCGTTTCTACCTTCGTGAACAACGATATCGCCTGGGAGAAGAAGAAGACCACCAACGTGGGTATCGACCTGGCAATGTTCAACAACCGTTTGGAGTTCACTGCCGAGTGGTATAAGAACAAGTCAGAAGACCTGCTTTACTCAGTTCCTGTGCCAGCACAGACCGGTGTATCCAACACCTTTGTAACCATGAACGCTGCCTCTATGGAGAACAGTGGCTTCGAGTTCAGCGCTACCTACCGCAACCGCGATCATGCCCTCAAGTATGATATCAGCGCCAACGTAAGTACCTTGAAGAATAAAGTAACTTCTCTGGGTATCGGTAAGAATTCATACATTACGGGTGCATACGCTACTTACGTAGGTCAGGAGATTGGTAAGTTCTATGGTTGGGTTTACGAGGGAATCGCCCGTACACAGGATGAACTTGATGGACATGCAACCCAGCAGGGAGCCAATGTTGGTGATTGTCTCTACAAGGATATCTCAGGTCCTAACGGAGAACCAGATGGCGTAATCGATGCTTACGACCAGACCGTATTGGGCAGTGGTCTTCCAAAGGTGAACTTCGGTTTGAGCACTCACATGGAGTATAAGGGGTTCGACCTCAACATCTCAACCTACGGAGTTTTGAATTATCATGTATCAGATGATATCTATAACAGTTTGAACTCTTGCTACGGCTATGGCAACAAGGAAGTAGGAATGCTGGATGCCAACCGCTGGTCAGAGGATGGTTCTACCTACCTCTCTAGTGTTCCACGCACCTATGCAGCCAACAATGCAACATTAGGCTGGAACGACCTCTTCAGCTCTCGCAAGATTCAGAATGCTGCTTACTGGAAGATAGCCAACGTAGAGTTGGGCTACAACTTCCCAGACAAGTGGTTTGGTGGATATGTAAGTGGTGTACGTCTCTATGTATCAGCACAGAACCTCTACACCTTCACAGGCTATCATGGATATAATGTAGACTACGCTGGCGGTACCTTTACCCCAGGTTATAACTTCTGCTCTTTCCCAAGTGCCAGAACGTTTATGTGCGGTCTCCATTTCACATTCTAATAATGAGAATAGACAAGAATAAGATTCATTATTATTTAAAAGAACATTTGATATGAAACTATATAAATTATCATTAGCTCTCTTCCTTGGCCTCGGTGCTATGGCTACCACATCTTGCGAGGACAAGTTGGATGTTACCAATCCTAACCAGCAGACCACCGGTACCTTCGGTTTCAATGCTGATGATCTGGAGGAGTGCGTTATTGCAGCATACAACCATATTCGTATGGAAGGTTCTTCGGCACGTGTGGGTTATACCCTCGATGTGACACGTGGCGATGAGGTATGGAACTCATCACAGGTATGGTACATGCCATTCGATGACATGAACGACCCTGTGACGGATGAAATCTCCATGTGGCCTTGGCGTGAGGCTTACTATACTATTAATGTATGTAACTTCATTCTTTCACGTACCACAGGCGATGATGCTTCGCTCAGCGAAAGCATGAAGCGAATCAAGGGACAGGCTCTCTTCCTCCGCGGTTATTCATACTATACATTGGCAGGATATTACCAGAATCCTGCGCTGATAACTGATTATGCCAACTATTCTTCTCTGGATGGTCTCTATGGCAAGAACAGTACCTACGACGATGTGCTCGATCAGGTAGAGAAGGACTTCTCAGAGGCAATGACTCTCCTCCCATCACGTGATGAGGGTGGCGAGTGGGCAAAGGGTCGTGCTACCTGCGGTGCTGCTGCCGGCTACTATGCCCGCACTCTGATGCAGCGCCATAAGTATAGCGATGCACTCGTTGTACTCAAGGACATCATGAACAAGAAGTATGGCTCTTACAAGCTGATGGCCAACTATGGCGACAACTTCCGTGAGGGTTCTGCTTATGAGAACAATGCCGAGAGCCTCTTCGAAATCCAGTATCTCGACTACGGTTCACAGGGTGTAGATGATGAGTGGACTCCTGGTAATACCAGTCCTAATGCTACACAGGGTCATGCCGTAGAGTCTAACTTCGCTCCAGGTAGATTCGGTGGATGGGCAGACCTCTCAGCTTCTCCATGGTTGTACAACCTCTTCAAGCAGGAGCGTACCACAGCTGGTAAGTTGGATCCACGTCTCTACTGGACCATCGGTACATACGAGACAGACTGGGTTGGTTTTGAGAATGGTAACGTAGCTTACAAGAGCGAGATGACAGCTTCTGATACCATCATAACCAACAACAACTATGGTGGTCTTCCTATCGCTAAGTGGACCAATTTCCGTACCAACCTTTATGATAAGGTGACAACCGGTCTTCATTGCGGTATCAACCTCCGTATGATGCGTTATTCAGACGTTTTGCTTCGTGCTGCAGAGTGCGAGAACGAGGTGAACGGTCCTACACAGCAGGCTATCGACTGGATTAACCAGGTTCGTGAGCGTGCCAACCTGAAGGATTTGAGTCTCTCAGACTTCGATACCAAGGATAAGCTCTTCGAGCAGATTGCCAATGTAGAGCGTCCAAAGGAGTTCGGTTGCGAGTATGGTCGTGGTTTCGATTTGATTCGTTGGGGATTCTTCTATGATCAGGGTCGTTTGGCTCAGTTGAAGGAGCACGGAACCTTCCGTCGTTCTCCATACAAGGCAAAGGAGTCAGTAAGCTACTCTTTGGTAGGTGTTGATTCAGAGGTGAAGAGCTCTTACGATACATACGTACCAGGTCATGAGTTCCTGCCTATCTATCAGGGCTTGTTGAATGATAACCCTAACCTGACAGGTAACTCAGCTAATACGAATACGGATAACTCATCTGATTTCTTCGGAAGAGGTTGGACTGTTCATCCTGTAGTTAACTTGGGCAACTAATAATATCTATTCCTATGGGGGGGCTTAAGGATAGCCCCATAGGAAAACCAAAATAACAATTTATATATTTATAATAGGATATAATATGAAACGTCTAAATAAATTAGCATCCGTCTTCTGTGTGGCAGCCATGGCATTGACAGCGATTACAGGATGTGAGGGTAGTGACATGTTTAGCGTCAACTCTCCTGATTGGCTCTCTGAAAAGATTGATTCAATCGAAAAAGCTAACCAATCTACAGAGGAAGTGCTCGTAGGTATGAATGAGGATGTTTATACTGTAGGTAATACTGATTTCTCTTCAGCCTTTTTTACTTCATTCTCAAAGTATTATGTGGTTCAAGACAACCAGAAGTGGAATGCCGTGTTCAATCTGAACATCAATCCTTCTGCGACTAACACCTATAAGAACTTTGCCCTCGTCATCACCAATGATGTGGATCGTGGCGGAACAGGTTATACCGAGTATGGTGCTATCCGTTTTGATAACCAGCCAAGCGGTAACTCTGAGTGGGGTGACCATATCGACAGAAGCTGCGTGCAGAGTAATCTCACCTTTGAAACTGATACAGACAAGGGTGTAGATAAGTTGGGTGGTAAGGTAACATTGACGGTTGACCGTTCCCGTGTAGATACTTTCATGGTGAAGATTACCAATGGTACTGTTACCAAGACCTACATTCAGCCATCTAAGATTGCTAATCTGAATGCAGACGAGAGCAATACCAACATCCGTTGCTTCCTGGTACCTGAGGGCTCTTACATCGATTTCATGCAGAGCAACGTAGAACCTATCGGCGGTTATACATCTGCCCAGGATAAGGCTCCGGTTTCTATGGTGTTGAACAATGTTCCTGCCGAAGTAGACGAGAATACACCCCTAGAGAAGGCAATGGAGAATGTATCTGCTACCGTAACCTTCGAGGAAGGTATAACCAAGGTAATTCCTGCCAAGGAACTTTATTTCTCTCCCATCAACGATATGGATGTTTCTGGCACCAAGAACCTCATCGTCATCTATAACAAGACATTCAAGGGCGAGAATGCTTCTACTCCTATCGTTGCACAGAAGACATTCGAAGTTGTGCCAGCTATCACAGCTCTCCATATAGTAAGTGCGCCTAAACGTCTTGACTATACATATTATGAAGCTTCTGGTATAACATTGCCAGAAAATGCAACTTTGGCTTTAGATGTAAAAGGCTTGGCAGTACAAGCTACATATTTGGATGGCAAGACTCGTGACATTGCTCTTGATAAGTTAACTTTTTCTAACGTACCTATGAAGGTTGGTAAGCAAGCTATTACGGTAACTGCAAAAAATGGTGTTAAGACAACTTTCGATGTTAATGTAACGAAGAGTGCTGCTACATTCGTAACCCCTAGCCCTGCAGTCTTGGGTGCAGAGGATTGCACTAGTCCATTTTGGAGTGCTCACCTTGATGCAGATGTTCATGTCCCTTCTGGTGAAGCTCGTGCATTCTCTCTGACTAATTATGGCGCAGCTGCTAATTTTAACAATTATGTAATAGTCCTCCGCAAGGCTGATTTGAGTGAGTATGGTGTGTTCCGTTCTGACAACTGGGGATGGGGCGCCGCTGTAGGTGGTGATGGTGCTCCTAGTATCTCTCATGCAGGAACTCAGGGTGAATGGGCAACTTGGCTTGCTGGTATGAATGGTGCCAAAGTACAAGTTTATGTAGCCAATCAAAATGGTAAGGTTAATATTTTGGCAGTGATGGTTGGTACTACAGGACAGGTTTCTACACAGTATTATCTGGATATTCCTGTAGAGGCTGATGATGTCAATGTTGACTTTACTGTAGATAGCAGCTGCTTGAAGTTCGATTCTACATCTTCTGCTCGCAAGCACTATACTCGTGCTCACCGCAGATAATCCTCGAAGAGAAATCTTTGGCAAAACTATAATAATAAAGGTAGGTCTTGATGCTAACAGGCTTCCATAGACCTGCCTTTATTAGAAAGAAAATATAAAGGATATAAAAACTAACTAAACGTAAGGAAACAATGAAGAAACTTCATACTTTAGTACTATTGCTCGCTTGTACTTTGGCGGTAGGCTGTAGCAGTGGAGGCGATGACCCAATTGACGATCCAAAGCCTACACCAACTCCTACGCCTACTCCAACACCTAGTGATCCAACGGATGCCGACTTAGCAAACTACAAGTGCCCAACCTATGTTGATAACTATGTATCCATAGCCGACTGGAGTAAGCGTAGCCAGTGGAATCTTGCCAATGTGCACGACCCATCGGTGATGAAGGCAGCCGACGGCTATTATTATATGTATCAGACTGATGCCAGCTATGGCAATGCCCACGATGGTCATGGACACTTCCATGCTCGTCGAAGCAAAGACCTCGTAAACTGGGAATATCTCGGTGGTACGATGAAGGTGGCTCCTGCTTGGGTGAAGGCTAAGTTGAACGAGATTCGTGCTGAGCAAGGTTTGGCTCCTATCGCCAACCCAAAATATGGCTATTGGGCTCCTTGCGTAAGAAAAGTGAAGGATAATCTTTATCGTATGTACTATGCCATCGTGGTGGACAACTACATCAAGACAGGTGGCATTACCTATGATGGCTCTTGGACGGAGCGTGCCTTCATCGGTATGGCAGAGACTACGGACCCAGCCAGCAACAAGTGGACAGACAAGGGTTTCGTGATTTGCTCTTCTTCTGATAAGGGTAAGAACTGGACTCGCAAATCGAACAGCGACTGGGACGGCTACTTCAAGTTCAATGCCATCGACCCTTCGTTCATCATCACACCTAATGGCGAGCACTGGCTTATCTATGGCTCTTGGCACAGCGGTATCGCTGCCGTGCAGTTGAACCCAGAGACAGGCAAGACCTTGAAAGAACTTCCTAAGTCATACGGTACAGCAGATGAGATTGCTCCTTACGGAAAGCTTATCTTCACTCGTACCAACGGTAGTCGTTGGCAGGGAGCTGAGGCTCCTGAGGTTGTATACCATGATGGATATTATTATCTCTTCTTGGCTTACGATGGCTTGGATGTTCCTTACAACACCCGTGTGCTTCGTTCCAAGAATGTGGACGGTCCTTACGAGACGATGAACAACAGAGTGACTAATGCAGCCAATGGCGCAGGTGACAATCCTACCGTCTTGACTCATCCTTATAAGTTCAGCCAGGGATATGGTTGGGTAGGCATCAGCCACTGTGCCGTCTTCGACGATGGCGCGGGCAACTGGTATTATGTATCCCAGCAGCGTTTCCCACAGAATGTAGGTGGAAATGCTTATAGCAACGCCCTGATGATGGGTGGCGTGCGCAGTATCAAGTGGAATGAGAACGGATGGCCTGTTGTCATGCCTGAGCGTTATGGCGCTGTGCCACAAGTGGCTATCAAGGCTAGCGAACTGGCTGGCACTTGGGAAGGTATCGACCTCGCTTATGAGTATGGCAAACAGCGCGTCAGCACCGAATTTACACTCAATGCCGACGGCTCAATGACGGGTGGTACGGCTTGGCCTAATGTGAAGGTATGGAACTTTGATACTTCTTCTAATACACTCACCATCGGTACTACCAAGCTCAAGGTACAGCGTGAGGTAGACTGGGAGGCTAGTCCTCGCAAGTTGACTATCGTATACTCTGGCGTCAGTGGTAGCAAGAGCTTCTGGGGCAAGAAAAAATAAATGTTAGTTAGTTTTTAAGGTATAAAAGAATCTAAGTAGAATCTTTGGGGGAGTTAAGCAGTGAAGCTATGACTCCCCTTTTTTGTTAAAAAAATAGAGAAGATATACAGATGAAACAAACTGCAATGAAATATTTTGGCATTGTGGCGATAGCCATGATGCTAGCGCCAGCTGAGTCTCGTGCACAACAGCCTTTGGTTGTAGATACTCCTTTTGTCCACGACCCCGTGATGGCGTATGAGAATGGCAAGTACTATCTCTACTGCACAGGTCATGGCATCACGCAGATGACTTCCACCGACCGCAAGCATTGGACCATCGTTCCTCAGGGCGTGCTCAAGAACAGCGAGATTCCGGCATGGACGCATGATAGTGTGCCGGGTTTTACCACGCATATCTGGGCTCCGGATGTTATCCGCTTCAAGAACAAGTGGTATCTGGCTTATTCCTGTTCTACTTTTGGCAAAAATACTTCTGCCATCGGCTTGCTGAGCAATACTTCCTTATCTGATAAGGATGGATGGAAGGATGAGGGCTGCCTCGTCGCCTCTAAGGGCGATAGAGACAACTGGAATGCCATCGATCCGAATTTCATCGTTGATGAGAAGGGAAATCCTTGGCTTACCTGGGGCTCTTTCTGGGATGGCATCCAGATGATCAAGTTGGATAAGAAGACGATGCATGTCAAGAAAGGCGCCAAGCCTCAGACCATCGCCCGCCGTCATGCCGTAGGCGATGCATCAGCAGAACCGAATCCTACTTCTAAGTTTGCCGGTACCAATGCCATCGAGGCTCCTTTCATCATGAAGCATGGTGATTATTACTATCTCTTCGTGAGCTGGGATTACTGCTGCCGTGGCATCAAGAGCAACTATCGTGTTGCCGTGGGCAGAAGCAAGAAGGTTGCCGGTCCTTATTTGGATAAGGCAGGCAGAGACATGTGCAATGGCGGTGGCACCCTGTTGCTCGAAGGCGACAAGAAAGAATATGAGGCGATGGGCCATTGCTCTGCCTACTCTTTCCCTGATGGCGATTTCTTCTTCTGTCATGGTTACAGCGTGCCAAAGAATGGCGCCAGCATCCTGGTTCAGAAGAAAGTCAACTGGACGGAAGATGGGTGGCTGACGCTGGAATAGCCTCGATTTTTGAAACACGGACAAATTGAAATTGTCCGGCTCTTTGTCCGGTGGCTTGTAAGTTCTTGAAAATAAGAATCTTGTAGGGATGCGGGCAATTTGTCCGGACAAATTCAATTTGTCCGTTTGTTTTTTTTAGTCCTTTTGGGCTTGAAAACCTTGGGATATGATGCCGAAACCTATGAGATGCTGGGAAGAAACCTATGAGTTATGATGAAAGAAACTATGAGTTGTGGGGGAGAAAACTATGACTTATTTTTTTAACAATTCAAGATGAGAAAACGAAAATGCGGAAAAAAGTCCCGATAGTGGTGCCAAAAGTTGCTTTTTTAGGCACTTTTTGCACCACTATCGGGCTTTTGGCAAATGAAACTTACTATCATGCGTTATCCTGCCTTCGATACACTCTATGCCATAGTATTTTAGCGTAGAAGAGACTGAAAGATACTGAAACTTGTAAAATAAGGCGTTCTGAATACCCCGAAACATGTAAAATAAGGCACTCTGATGAGTTAAAAACATGTAAAATAAGGCATTCCTCATTATTTTTTCTTACCTTTGTTCGCCCCGAAAAAACAACGGGATTGGGTTGTGGAAAGGGGGAAAGAGAAAATAGAGATAAATATAAGAAATGAACAAATTAAAAGCTTTATTGGGTTTCGACCCAAAGACTACTACGGTCAAGACTGAGTTGGTTGCTGGTATGACTACCTTCCTGACCATGTGTTACATCCTGGCAGTAAACCCTACCATCCTTGCTACCACAGGTATGGACAAGGGAGCTCTCTTTACTGCCACAGCTATCGCTTCAGCCATCGCCACCTTCCTGCTGGCTTTCATGGCAAAGTTGCCTTTCGCCCAGGCTCCTAGTATGGGACTGAATGCCTTCTTCGCCTTCACCCTTTGTCAGGCTATGGGCTTGACCTGGCAGCAGGCTTTGGCGGTATTGCTCGTAGAGGGTATCATCTTCCTTGCCATCACCTTCCTTAATATCCGTGACAAAATATTGGAATGTATTCCGAAGAACCTCCGATTTGCCATTTCGGCAGGTATCGGTATGTTTATCGCCTTTATTGGTTTGAAGAATGCGGGCATCATTACTGCCAATGCGGATACTTTCGTGCAGCTCGGCAAGTTTACACCAGTCAGCATCCTGGGTCTCATCAGCATCCTGCTCTGTGGCTGTCTGATGGCGAGAAGAGTGAAGGGCTCCCTGTTTATCGCCATCATCATCTCTACCTTGATTGGTATTCCGATGGGCGTAACCCAGTTCTCTGACAACTGGATGCCGGTATCTACCCCTCACAGCATCGCTCCTATCTTCTGCCAGTTCGATTTCACCGGCTTCTTTACTCCTAAGATGTTCATGGTGGTATTCTCCCTGTTGCTTGTCAATATCTTCGATACCATCGGAACGGTTCTGGGATTGGTTTCCAAACTCGGTGTCAAGGAAAATGAGAAGGGCGAGATTCCGGGCGTGAAGGAGGCGATGATGAGTGATGCCATCGGTACTACAGCCGGTGCATTGCTGGGTAGCTCTACCATCACCACTTATGTGGAGAGTGCTTCGGGCGTTGCCGAGGGTGGTAAGTCGGGTCTGACATCTTTCTTTGTTGGCTTGATGTTTATCCTGAGTATCTTCCTGGCTCCAATCTTCCTGCTGATTCCGAGCGCAGCCACCAGTGGTGCCCTGGTAATGGTGGGTGTATTGATGATTGATTCGTTCAAGAAGATTGAGTTGGAGGATATCTCCGAGTCATTCCCTGCCTTTATCACGATGATTACGATGGTACTCTGCTACAGTATTGCCGATGGCATCTGCCTTGGTATTCTGAGCTATGTATTGATCAAGATGATGGTGGGCAAGTTCAAGGATCTGAATCCTACGCTGTATATCCTGAGCATCTTCCTGCTCTTCAATTATGTTTTCGGTTAATTAAACGACAGATAAAAAACGAGGCGGCAATCTGCATCACGCAGGTTGCCGCCTTCTCTTTTCTAACTAACTTTCTTATCAACTATTCAAAATGTTATTACCTATATATGGATCCCAGGGCATTCTGCCCTGTGTAGTCTGTTATTTCAAACGGATGATATTCAGCGAGCTGGCTGGAATCTCTACCGTAGCACCGTTCTTCTCTGTAGTTACGTAGTTTTCTACAGGATAGATATTGGTAGGATTGTCGATGGTGTTCTCCGCCAGACCATTCTTGGCAGAAAGGCGGATGAGCTTGCCATTCTTGATTTCCTTGCCTTGAAGATTAATCTTCGCTGTGGTGTGCTCGGTGCTGGTGTTGGCAATCTTCAGGATTACTTCGCCCGTCTGTTCATCAAGTGTGGCTGTAGAGAAGATGCCAGGAAGGGTGTTTGCCTTCAACTTGGTAGAGAATATTTCCTTGCCATCCAACTTGGCGAAGATGCTGTCGCCTACAACTTTCAGCTCGATGTCATACCACTTGCCGGTCTCGATGCTGCCTGGGGTAGTAGCTATCTGACTCTTGGCACCATTCACGATAGACTCCACACCGTGCTGGGTATTGTTCCAGCCACCGAGGTTCAACCAGCAGTAGTTGTTCTTATCCACGTAGTTAAAGATGATGAGGAAACCCTCGTTTCCGGCATCCTTCTTCGCGCGTACCTTATATATATAGCCGTTGCTGGTAATCTCGCCTGGGTTCAGACGGATGCAGCTCTCTTCGTTGCTGGTCTGCTTGATGAGGCTACCCTCAGTCTTCCACTGTCCACGGATATCGGTAGGCAACTCCTGCAAGGTCATCGGCAGCGCCTTTCCGTTCTCATCGCTGTAGCCCTTGTCCTCGAAAGAAACCTGAGTGCCCCATGTTCCCATACCTACACGGCAGATAGCTGGCTTCACCTGGGTCTGCTCATATTTGTATGGATTCTCCTGGTTCACCTTCAGTACACGGGTACCGATGTTGTTTGCCATCACGTTCTGAACGTAGTAAGATGGAGTTCCGAATACCTTGTCTGATGTATACTGAATCATATCCGGTGCCCACATACGGTTGTTGAGGTTGGCGAAGATAGGAGCGTAGGATGCCATGGTCACGATGTCAGAGTTGTTCTCGATGCCCATCATATAGACAGCCTCACCGAGTGCAGCATCGAGCGAACCCATATTGCCGAAGCCCTGGGTTACGGCATATTCACCTACATAAATCTCGCTGCCCTTACGGTCGTAGTTATCATACTTGTTGAAGTTCTCGGCAAACCAGGCAGGATTTCTGTAGTAGTGCTCGTCGAGGAGTTCTACGCTCTCGTTGCTTTCCCACTTAGGATTGTCATCGCCCCAAGCCACCACGTTACCGATGAGGTGCATCTTAGGATATTTTGCCAGAACCGCATCCTTGAACTTCTTGAAGCGCTCGTAGTAATGGTCGCTCTGAGCCGCAGGATCCGGCTGGTTGTTCTCATTACCAATCTCCAGATACTCGATATTGTATGGTTCCGGATGACCGTTCTTAGCACGGAGCGCACCATATTTAGAGGTAACAGGACCGTTGGCATACTCCAGGGCATTCATGCACTCATCAATCCAAGGCTGGATGCTGTCTACAGGAGTCATACCGCCGTGCCACAAACCTACGTTTACAACATAGAGAGGCTTGGCGTTCAGATCCTCGGCAAGCTGCAGATACTCATCGAATCCCATACCGTCGCTGGTACGGTAGCGCCAGTTTACGTTCTTATGGCCCGGACGTTCTTCGATAGGACCGATAGTCTTCTCCCAATGGAAAGCATTCTCAGGAGATTCCTGTCCCTCTACGTAGCAACCGCCAGGGAAGCGGACGAACTTAGGATGGATGTTATAGAGAAGCTGAGCCAGGTCAGGGCGCAAGCCATTCTCGCGATTCTTGAAAGTAGGAGGGAAGAGGCTTACTACATCGAGAACGATGGTACCCTTTCCGTCGGCTACGAGTTCAAACTGAGCCTTGGCGTCGTTTCCGTTGGCTGTCAACTCTGCCGTATATTTGGTCCACTTCTTGCCAACCTTGGCATTGAGGGTGGTTTCTGCGTAAACCTTGTCGCCCTTGGCGTTGGTGAGGCGAGCCTTCAATCCGCCCTTGTAGCTACCCTTAGCCCAGAAAGAGAGTTTATAGGTTCTGCCCTGCACGGCGTTGATTCCCCAGAAACCCTCATTGATGAGAGAGGCTGTAGCTGCAGGCTTGGCAGCGATGGTAAGCTGGAGTGCCTTGCCCTGTGCATTGTTGAGCAAACCCTTATTGATGAGTTGTGCATTGATCTTTGCACCTTCTTGAGCGGCAGTTTTCCAGGTAGGAATATTCTTGTCATCGTCTTCGAAAGAACGGTTGCTGATGAGTTCGGCATAGAGACCGCCATCTGCAGCATGGTTGATATCCTCGAAGAAGATACCATAGAGGTTAGGAGATACCTTGATACCTGGGTTAGAGGCATCTACATTGATGGTAACCTGTGCGTTGGCTGCCAAAGCTGAGGCCAACACTGCTGAAAGTAAAATCTGTCTTTTCTTATTCATTTCTTATTCTTAGGTTTGTTTGTTTACTTGTTGGTTGGCATGAAATCAAGCTAAGTCTGAATTCATGCCGCTATTAATACACAGTTGCAAAAGTACACAAAAAACACAAAGAAGAGGTGGACAAAAAGCGAATTATAGTGTAAAAGGTGGATTTTCTGATGAAAATCCACCTTTTGTTTGCAGCTAACAATAAAATTGCGTTACTCCTTGTTTTATGTTTGTACTTTTTAAGGTTATGAAAAGTTCTTTTTCAGTTAGCCTCTTAAGTTTAAGGATGCAGCTTTTGCATATTTTTTATAAGATATCTGCGTAGCATTTTAAGTTCTTTTTCGTCCGTACACTCTTGCGTCTTCTTTAAGAAATCTTGCTGAGAAAGACTTTTGTCATTAAACGCTTCTATCAATTCGATGTGTTCTTCTTCCTTGTCATACTGTATTCCTATGTGAGAGTTTTGAAACACTTTTCTCAACATAATATAGGTAGAAAGAAATTCTGGGCAGAGCGAGAAAAGTTCTTTGCAGAATTGTGCTATTGGATTGCCAATATGTTCGTTGACTCTTGCCTCAAAGAGAAGTAACTTCTTGTCAATGGCCTTTTTCTCCTCACCTTCCTGAGATATGTTGACAATTTGGAATGTTACATCGTATGCCTCGTCATATCGCTTGAGTTCATAAAGAGCACGCCCTTTAATGAACATCGCTTCAAGACAGGTTCTTCTCCCCAATACCATGTCTGTGTAACCAATAGCTTCCTCATAACGATTGCCATATAGGCAGATGACGGCATTAAGGAAGTTGGCAGTCATGCTACAATCCTTTAATAGTTGAGCATTCTGGGTTTTTCCTAATAGGCAATTGTCATCCAGCATGATATCAAACATTCTTTTGGCCATTAAGGCTGCGTTTCGGTAGTCATTCTTGCGAATCTTGTCTTGCATAAGAATCAGGCATGTTTTTGAGGCCATGTCGTAGTCTTTTGTGCTTAGATATTGGTAGATTCGCTTTTCCGCACCTAATACGTCATCTATCATCTCTGTGTCATTGTAAGAGTTGGCAAATACCCTTACCTCTTGATTTTGGGTGACGTGATAAGGGCGGATAGGATTACTAAGTGTCAATCCGTCCAAAGAACGTAAGCGACTGATAGCGACGTAAGCTTGTCCTGGCAAGAATGTGCCATGAGATAAGTCAAAGTGCATTCTTTCAAAGGTCATTCCCTGTGATCTGTGAATGGTTATTGCCCAAGCTAATTTCAAAGGATATTGCGTGAAGGTTCCCACAACTTGGGTTTCCATTTTGTGGGTTTGACGATTGTATTTGCTCTTGACATTATCCCATGTCACTTCTTTGACATCAATGGTTTTGCCGCTTTCCAAAGTCACTTGTATTTTATCATCGCCAAGTTCTGAAACTTTACCGATTGTTCCATTCATATAACCACTGCCTATGTTGTTGCGGCAGAATATGACTTGTGCGCCTACTTTTAGTCTGAGTTTCTCTGGTACAGGTGCTTCATTCTTTTTGAATTCGTTTTGAATCTTTGCCTGATAGCAGAATTCTTCCGATTGAATTGCTCCTAATTTCTCCTCGTTGATATTCTCAGCCATCTTGTTGAATGCGGTTAAGGTTACAGAGAAATCTTGCCCTTCATACTCCTTGCCGACATGCTGATTTAGTAGTTCTAAATCTTCAGGGTTTACTTCACCTGTGCGCATCTTGTTCAGAACGGCAAGAAATTCTTTATCGCTTTGACGATATACTTTTTGAAACTCAATCTTGGGAAGGTTCATTCTTTTCAAGACAAAAGCCTTGTAAAAGAATGGTGTTCCAGCACCATAAAGGTCTTGGAGCATTTCTGCATCGGCGCTATTAGACTTGATGATAGGAGGTAACTGGAACAAGTCACCTACAAAAACGACCTGTTTTCCACCAAAAGGCATGTTGGTTTTGAATACCATGCGAAGACATCGGTCCATTCCATCCACCATATCACACCTTACCATAGATACTTCGTCTACGATGATTGTATCTGTTTCTTCGAGAATACATTTGTTCTCATACGAAAGTACAATGTTGGTATGCGGTCCAATGGCTTGCATAGGAAAGCCAAAGAAGGAATGCATCGTTTGTCCTCCGACTGTGATAGCTGCAATGCCAGTAGGTGCCAATACCAAGAAGTTTTTGTTGGTTTCTTCCTGGATGCGTTTGATAAAGGTTGTCTTACCTGTGCCAGCCTTTCCTGTAATGAAAAGGCAATTGTTGGTGTTTGCAACAAGGTCGAATGCTTTTTGCTGTTCTGTATTCTGTAGGTCGAGTGTTGAAATGTTTTTTTTCATATCGTCGTCTTTTGTTTTCTGATGCAAAATTACGACGTTGTTGTGTAGTCTTTCTTCACAACAAAATAAAAGTAGGGCGATATGATGGAAAATGTCATATCGCCCTAATATTGTAGCAAGAGTTTTTTACGCCTTATCACATTCCAAACGATTTCTTTCTTCATCTGGGTGTTCACGAATGTAGCTGCGATAGAATAGGATTAAATCGCATAGTTGGAAAGTGAAACTTTTTAGCAAGAATGTGGATGATTGTACGCGTTCCATATATTCTTTCTTACTTATATCCTCTTCTGTACTATTCTCGGAATGGCAGAAGGGTGGAAGAATATTGACTATTACTTTCATTGTCTTTGACATTGCCTCTGGGAGAATGCGCTTATAACTTTTATAGACAATTTCTCCTTTAGAGTTTGTGGCATTCTTACCACTAAGGATAATACTTGACCAAGTAAAGTTCACCTGCTTACCCCAGTCGGGCAATAAGCCATGAATAGCCATAGAACGGAATACGTATTCTAAAACTTCGCGGGCTTTCTCAAATTTATCATTGTAATCTTTAGACTCGATTGTGTCAGGAAAATGAATAGGAATGAGTAAATCCTCAAGGGCATTGTACCCCATGTCGTCAATGCCGCATTCTTCTATAGCATCAAATACATCCTTGTACATTTTCTGAATCTGAAGGCGAGGAGATTTCCTAGCATGTACTTTTATGCGTTTATACAGCATTTCGTTGTCAACATTTTTGGAATAATATTCTTTATGAGTACTATTTGTCCAATCTGCATCCCATTTCATACGGTCATCATTGATGGAGTCAGATACCTCTTCAGCATCACCGCCAGTCAAGACATACCATGGAATGACACGCCCTCTTTTTTCACAAATGAGGGCTATGTCATTTAAGGCTCTGCCAAGAAATCTTACAGCATTATCCTCGCTGTCACGATGGTACTTGCATTTTGCATCTAAAATGATAGCAGACCAACGGTCAAAATCATTTTCTAATGCTGCTTTTGCTTCATCCCAACAAGGGAAAGCAACTAATTGTAATCCGAAGTTCTCTGCCTTTAATGGGTATTGCTCTATTACCATAGGGTCGTCTTCAACCCAAAGAACTTGGATTAAGTCTAAATCGTAATCTTTCATATCTAAAGAGTTTTAAGAATATTCGTACGATTGAAAGTAAGTATATACTTGACTCTGAACTCGTCATCTGGAGAAGAAACAAGTTCTATCTTTCCGTCATACTTACGCATGATGCTGTCTATCTCATTGCATCCGATTCCATGATGTCCGTTAGAGTTAAGGGAGGTGGATACTCCATATTCTAATAGCGATGATGTGCTACGGTCGGATGGTATAGGTGCTCCATTGTTCTCTACGCACATTTTCAATGCGGTACCATCTGTTTCCCAAGAAAAACGTAATTGGTAGTTGTGGTAGGATTTGTCTATAAATCCATGAGATATGGCGTTTGAAACAATATTGTCCAAAATCTGCTTGAGAGCATCTCTTGGGAACATCATTGTATAAATAGGTTCTCCCTTATGCAATATGGTTTCTCCGGATAAATCAGTCAAGTCTTTATCAGCCAAATTATGTCCTTTAGCCCATTTTACCACAGGCTTGAAGTTTACCCAACCATTTTCATGCTTTTGGATATAGCTTTCGACGAACTCCTCTGGATTAATCCATTCAGGCTTGGTAAAAGTGTATTCCACATCTGCAATATGGTCCAACTTTACCAACAAATCCTTAGTTGCCATAGAAAGATATTCGAAGGCATCCTTGACGGTTGTTTGTTTGATGCGTGAAATACGCTCATTGTCTGAAATCGTTCCATTTTGTCTTTCTCTGTAAGCATTCAATGCGTAGAAAGTAGCTTCTATGGCCGAAGCAGACTGTGTCAATGCATGTTTACGCATACGAACAGCCTTGATATAGCTCTCATGTTCTTGTTCCAACTCTTTACGGGATGACTCAAAAGCATTATAGTTGGCTTCCGACAAGAATGTAGCTCGTTCCAAATCGGTGTGATTTGGAACAATAATCTTGTCCATAATCAATGGGAAGAGTTGTGCATCCACTTCTCCTTCACAGATGGACATGATTTGGTTTCTAACCTCAGAAGTGAGCAATAAAGCTGCAACATATCGCACATCAATACCTTCTTTAGGAACAAGGCAAGCGAGCTGGCTGTAAGCAACAATGCCTTCAGATGGTAAATCCTTGATGTAGCCAACTACGAACTTATCTTTTCTGCCATAGAGAAGGATACAAGGTTGGACAATCTTACGAATCCATCCTAATGAATCCTTAAAGATTGCATTACCTGCTAATTTCAACTTAGCTTCACGAAGATTTGTATTCTCGTATTCTTCAGACATGTCTCTTGGGACTACAACAGGAATATTCTTACTTTTATCTGATAAAGACCATTCTATATCACATGTGTCAAGATTAAACATCTTTGTAATACCAGTAAACTTACTGTCCTCTAAACTTTGAAATGACACAATCTCAGCCAGAAAAATTCCTTTGTCTGGTCTTTGGGTCAAATAATAGCTTGGCCAAAGTATTTCTGGGTTAAGCAAATCGGGAGATATCTTTGTTTCTTTCCCTGTAACGGCATTCTTTATGCAAATAGAGCTGTTAACAGCTTTATTTACATGGAGGAAAATTCTTTTCTCTGTACTTCTGGCTTGAGTCTCCTCTGTTTCTTTTAAAGAAACGATGGAATAGATTTGCTTATCTTTAGCGAGCTTTGTTGTAAAGTTTGCTAAAGAAAGATCAACAGCCTCGCGTTTGTTCATAAATAGCATTGATTCGCTATTTTGAGGCATGAATGTAAATAGCATCTCTGCCTTAATGCAGGATGAATTTTCTGTTGCTCCAAATATAGCTATGTCAATGTCTGCCATATATTGGCTATTTTCTGTGTCTTTGCTATATTGTTTGATTTCGGATTTTATACCAGCAGCAAATAATCGGATTTGTCCTAATGCCCAAACTTTGTTTTTACAAATCTCTTCTTCGCTGCTATATCCTTTGATAGTGCAGCCAGGAAACAGCATGGCAATATCACCAAATCCAGAATTGGCGATGAATATAGTTTTTCCTGTTCCTATTTTAGCTGTGGTCAAAGTATCATAAGCTACTTTAGATGGCTTTTCTAAAGAAAAGTCAAGTGTTGTTCTTAAATTATGATAGAGGCAATCAAAGATAGATTCTGATACTTCAGAAAAGTGATTAGCCAAGAATACCAACTCTGTCTCCTTGAGTGCATCAACATAAAAATCAGCCACATATTTTGAAAGTGCTTCCAAAATAGCTTGGTCTGCATTCTCACCTGCTACTCTCTTATAAAGAGTAGCAAGTAACTGCTCTTCTGCCTCATCATTGTAAGGCATATCAAATTTGTGTACTCCATCAGATTCGCAGCTCTTTGGACAATGCTCATCTACGAAGTTACGATACTTGGCAACAAGTGCCTCTACTGTGAAGTTGTTGTTTACTGTCTGCATATTCTTTTGCTTTTTTGTTTACGACTGCAAAATTACAGGGATGTTGTGCAGTCTTTCTTCACACCAAAATATTTTTGATACATTTTTGCGATTATCTCCTTAATTTCTTCTCGAAGAGACTCTGGAGAGAGTATTTCCACATCATCACGGAACCAAATGAGCTCAGAAATCAATTCCTTGTTAGGGATAAGATTTAGTGAGATAATTCCTTCTGATTCATTCTCCACCATTTGCGAATGGTGAATAGGTTTGGAAATCACGTATGGTAGGCGTTGTGGGGAGAATTTCAGACGGATATGCTCTATCTTCTTGTCCTTCTCTATGGATATGCCAAGGATATCACGGAAATAAGCATCGAAATCGAAACGCAAGTTTCTTTTGAATGTTGTATCAGAATATTCGATATTTTCGATTCGGTCTAATGGGACTATGGATAAATCTTCAAATTCTGAATTATATCCTAAAAGATACCACCTATTATTATATTGCTTGAGGTAGTACGGATGAATCGTCCATTTTACGATCTCTTTGCCAAAAGGGTGATAGTCGATGAGAACAGGTTGGCGTTTGATAACGCAGTTGGTAAGAGAGGATAGAAATCTCAAGCCTTTCATGTCTCGGTTTTGTTCAAATCCGATAAAGTTTGTCTCTACTCCTCTTAGACCAAAGCGGTATCGAAGATTGCTAAGCAATTCTTCAATCCAACTATACATAGGTATGCCCTGAAAACGAGAAAGTGAAGTGATAAGCGTTTCGAGTTGCTCTACTTCCATCTCTGTTATCGGAGTCTCTATAATGGAAAAGTCGTACTCATAGCGTAGGTACTTACGCTTACCATCTTGGTAGGATTTTATTGGCGCTTCCCATCCTTCGCTACTTTTCATAAACTTGATGTCATCGTATATCTGTTTCTTGGATATAGGCTTTATTCCTGCATCTATTAATTGGATATTGACTTTTTCCATAAGATCTTCTATGAAGTACTTATGGTATTTGTCACTGAAACATTTGTCCAGTATTTTATATCTTATGAAAGCATTCTTGTTTATTGGCATGTCATGTTGTATAATGTTTATTTAACCTTTCATATTGGTTGTTATAATCAATCATTACTATTCTCTTTAAAAATCTTGCAAGCCTTGTTTCCTGCGATATAAGCTACGTATGCTTTTATTTGATAGTGAGGATAGGCTTTCTGCATATCTGCGGCATAAGCCTTTACCTGTTGGGCATCTTCTAGGTGTGCCTCTTCCAATTGATCAACTATGCCTGCGTCTTTAGACTTGTAATATTTAAACTCAATGATGCGGCAGTCGTTGTGGAATGATGTGCCAGGAATGCCGGTCAGCACTAAGTCAGCACGACCTGATGGCAAGTTTTGTTCGATGGCGAATGTATAGCAATTGCTCAAGTAGCGGCTCAGTAACTCGAAAAATGAACAGCGAATGAAATTCTCGTTCATCTTGTCAAATGCTTGAGCTGGAAGCTGACCTAAGTATTCCTTAACATAGTTATGGAATAATGGCTCTAGTTCTCTGTCTCTGACAAATGCCTCGTATGCAGGAACAAACTTACGGGCATTGTCGCTGATACTATTCAATTCGTTGTAGTAACTCATATATACACTCTTGGTCGTCAAGTTTGGCAAAGCCATTTTGTAATTGTCCTTCAGGGTGGTCATACCCAAGTAGTAGAGGCTGATAGGGTAGAACTCTGGGGAGAAGAACTTTTGCTTGTTGAACTTGCTGCGTAAATCGGCTTGTGAATAGTACAATTCTCCATCCATCAACAGGCTGTCGAGCATTTCTTTGGCATTGTCAAGCGTGATGGTCAATCTTCTTGTCCAACTAGTGTCAGTGCGCAGGTTCTCATCTACCATTTCCGTAGGGATGCCGCCTTTCAGTTCTGCAAAGTTCTTGAGGAAGTAAGTCAGAATGGTAGAGTTGAACAACGATTCTGTATTTGGTAAAAAGTGGTAACCATCATAATTGTTGAGTATCAGAGTCCATAATTCCTCGAAAGAGGCTTGAGGACCATATTTATTGATGACATACTTCAGATATTGGGCTGCTTCCTCATGGGTAAAGCCCAATAGATTGGTAAATTCCGGCTTCAGAGTCAACATCTCTGCGATGTTATAGCCACTGGTTAAGTCATCCATGGTGACAGGCAGTACTCCTGTGCAGAAGCAGGTGCGGATGGTACCTTCGCCAATGCCTGCCTTGATAACCTTGAAGAATGTTCGTAGGAAACTTTCCCCTGTGGTCAGGTCCTGGTACAGCGAGTCCTTATAGACAACTAGTAGCTGGTTGGTAAAGTTGTCATATTCATCTATTAATATATAAAGAGGTGGAAGATTATGGGAAGAGATAAACTCGCATACTTCAACCAGCATGTTGGAGGCATTGCCATCCTCTCTGAACCTGAAATCTCCAAAAAGGTCTCTGTTGCGTTCCACCAATGTACGGAGTGGACTGCAATTCACGGCGTTGAAGTTCTTCTCGATGTCTTCCTTCTTGCTGGCAACGGAAGTTGTGGAAAAGTCATATCTTACCACGAGATATTGGTTGTGCTCGTTTGTTGGGTGCTCGCCAATCCAAGTTCCACCAAACAAATCTTTGAATTGTGTTGCCATGTTACGGTCGTAATAGTGAGCCAACATGGAAACGAGCAGACTCTTTCCAAATCTGCGAGGACGGAGAAAAACTGGTGCTTTGTAACGCTCAAGCAGTGGAATATAGTTGGTCTTGTCCACATAATAATATCCCTTGTGGCGAATCTCAGCAAAGTTCGCCACAGCGTATGGAACGGTAATATCTGCCTGTGAGTATGTCATGGTCTATCTCCTTTTTGTTGCAAATGTACGATTTTTATTTATTACTACCAAATAAAATCGAAAGATTTTGTTTAATATAGTAATACCAATCCGGCAAAAGCCGAGTAGAGTATCATGCGGATAGGATTGATCTTCATCACCTTCACACCGATAAAGGTGGCAAGGAAGAGGGCGATGGAGATATAGAATCTCCAAGGATCTTCGGGAGTAGAAAAGTTCTCGCCATTCATCAGGAGCAGGGCTGCGGCTCCTACCAGACCGACGATGGCTGGGCGAAGACCGATGAAGATGCTCTGGACGGCTGTGGTGTTCATATACTTGTACAGCATCTTGCTGATAAGAATCATCAAAACCAAGGATGGGAGAACCAGCGCAAAGGTTGCCATGGCACTTCCGAGTACAGCCATCATGCCACTCATGCCGGCATTATGGACAGCTGTATAGCCACAATAGGTAGCGGTGTTGATACCGATAGGTCCCGGTGTCATCTGAGAGATGGCAACCACATCGGTAAACTCTTGCATCGTCATCCAATGATACTGCGTAACAACCTGTCCCTGAATCAGGGATATCATGGAATAGCCTCCTCCGAATCCGAAGATGCCTATCTGAATGAATACGATGAAAAGCTGAAGAAATATCATATATATATAATAATGTGTAAAGTTAATAGGGCATTCCTACAATAAGGCGTAGCCCCTATAAACTATTAACTATAAACTTTTAACTAATCTTATTCCGTTGGCTGGATAAACTGTCCATAGATGTAGCCACCTACGGCAGCTGCGATAATCACCCAGATTGGGTTGACGCCCAAAAGCCAGATCAGAAGGGCGGATAGAATAGGAATCCAGCAGTTGACAAGCGAAATACCGGCACTCTTGGCAAGCGAGAATGTAGGTACGGCTATCAATGCCACGACGGCAGGACGGATGCCTGCAAACATGGCAGCAACAACCTTGTTGTCTTCAAACTGATGGAAAAACATGGCTATCGCTAAGATAATAAGGAACGATGGCAACGAAGCGCCGAGGGTGCAGACGATGGCTCCCGGTGTCTTTGCCAACTTATATCCGAGCAGGGAACTCATGTTGATGGCCAAGGCGCCCGGACAAACCTGGGTAGTAGCAATGGCATCCAAGAATTCCTCCTTCGTCATCCAATGATGCTTGTCGACGACTTCGGATTCTATAATAGGAATCATGGCATAGCCACCACCAAAGGTAACTATGCCAATCTTCATAAATGTCTTAAATAATGAAATATACTTCATTATAGTTTATAATTTATAGTTTATAGTTTACGGCAATCTTGCTTTCAACTATAAACTATTAACTTTTAACTATGATTTTACTCTTTCTTCAATCCACTGACGTGCATTGACAAATGCCTCAATCCAAGGAGTAACCTCGTCGTTGCGGCGATCAGCTGGATACCAGGCGTTCTGCCATGGGAAGATGGCACGCTCCAAGTGTGGCATCATAGCCAAGTGGCGGCCATCTGCAGAGCAGATACCTGCTACATTGTAGTCACTGCCGTTAGGATTACCTGGATACTCAGCGTAGTTGTACTTCGCAATGATGTTGTAGTGATCCTCTGGCTCTGGCAAGTAGAAACGGCCCTCGCCGTGAGCTACCCAGATACCGAGCTTGTCACCGCTCAGGCTACCGAACATCACACTGTCGTTCTGAGGAATAGTCAAACCGAGGAATGTACTCTCGAACTTCTTGGATGTGTTGTGGCAGAGGTGTGAACGATGCTTGTGCTCAGGATTGATGAGGTTCAACTCAACCATCAGCTGGCAACCGTTGCAGATACCGAGTGAAAGGGTATCCTCACGGGCATAGAACTTATCGAGTGCCTCTTTAGCCTTAGGATTGTAGAGGAATGCGCCAGCCCAACCCTTGGCAGAACCGAGAACATCGGAGTTAGAGAAACCACCGCAGAATACGATGAAGTTCACATCCTCCAGAGTCTCACGACCAGAAATCAAGTCGGTCATCATCACATCCTTTACATCGAAGCCAGCGAGATACATAGAGTATGCCATCTCACGCTCACCATTGGTACCCTTCTCACGGATGATAGCTGCCTTGATGCCAGATGGCTTGCGACGGTTAGCGTCGAGGCTGTAGCTAGCGAGGGTTCCCTTGAAGCCATAACCGAAGTTCATCTCGATAGGCTGCTTCTTATAGTTGGTGTAACGCTTCTTAGCCATACCGTTCATGCTCTGCTTGCGGTCGAGGAGGTAAGATGTCTTATACCAGTCGTCGCGCAAAGCATCGATATCGAACTCGTGCTCGAAGCCTTCCTTCTTGATGATAATCTTGCGGAGCTCAGGAGCTGGATAACCAATCTTGGCATAACCGATACCGTTCTCATCGAAGAATGCTTTCAACTCGTCCTTGTGAGCATCGCTTACCTGGATGACAACACCTGGGTTCTCTGCGAAGAGAGTCTTGATGATGTCGGCATCTGCGATGTCGTGGAGGTTGATCTTCATACCGCCCTCTACGTTGGCGAATGTCATTTCGAGGAGAGTTGTAATCAAACCACCGGCGCTGATATCGTGACCAGCCATTACCCAACCACGGTTGATGAGTTCCTGTACAGCGTTGAAGCAGTCAACGAAGTACTCTGGGTTCTTGACGGTAGGAACATCGCTGCCCACCTTGCCCAGACTCTGAGCGAAAGCAGAACCACCGAGACGCTGCTCGTCGAAACTGAAGTCGATATGGTAGAGGCTAGAGTTCTTGTCGTTAACGAGAACTGGGCTAACCACCTTCTTGACATCTGAAACCTCACCACCAGCACTTACGATAACGGTACCCGGAGCGATGATCTTCTCGTCGTTAGGATACTGCTGGGTCAAAGAGAGAGAGTCCTTACCTGTTGGTACGTTTACGTGGATGGCGCAGCAGAAGTCTGACAATGCCTTCACACCCTCGTACAGACGGGCATCCTCACCCTTCTGACTGCGGCAAGGCCACATCCAGTTGGCTGAGAGGCTGATGCTGTCCATGCCATCTGCCAATGGAGCCCATACGATATTGGTCAATGACTCAGCTACAGAGAGTACTGAACCTGCCTTAGGATCGGCAAGACCAGCCTGAGGTGCATGACCCATTGCTGTTACGATACCCTTCTCGCCACGATAGTCGAGTGCTACGACACCACAGTCTGAGAGTGGCAACTGAATCTGACCCTGACCCTGCTGACGGGCAATCTTACCTGTTACGGAACGGTCTACCTTGTTGGTCAACCAGTCCTTACAAGCCACAGCCTCCATCTGGAGAACACGCAGCAAGTACTCGTCGAGGTTATCTGCAGAATAAGTTACATCTTCATATTTACGCTCTACGGTCTCATCTACCATTACAGTCTTAGGAGTATGACCGAACATCTGAGCTACATCGAGGTCGAATGGCTTCACACCGTCAGCCTGCTTGAAGCTGAAGTGAGCATCGCCTGTAGTCTCACCAACCACGTACATTGGAGCACGCTCACGGTCGGCAATCTTCTGAACCTCGCTGATATACTTCTCGTCGATGAGCAAGCCCATGCGCTCCTGGCTCTCGTTGGCGATGATTTCCTTGGCGCTCAAAGTCTTGTCGCCGATAGGCAACTTAGACATGTCGATTTCGCCACCGCACTCTTCTACCAACTCAGAGAGACAGTTCAAGTGGCCGGCTGAACCGTGGTCGTGGATGCTGACTACTGGGTTCTCATCGTTCTCAACGAGTGCACGAACCAGGTTGTAAGCACGTTTCTGCATCTCAGGGTTGGCACGCTGAACAGCGTTCAACTCGATACCGTTGCTGTAACGGCCTGTATCTACAGAAGAAACAGAACCACCACCAAGACCGATGCGATAGTTATCACCACCTACTACTACAACCTTGTTGCCCTTCTGTGGCTCACCCTTCTTATAGTCACGCTTCTTGCCGTAGCCTACACCACCAGCAAGCATGATTACCTTATCGTATGCATACTTCTCACCATTCTCCTCGTGCTCGAATGTAAGCACAGAACCGGTGATGAGAGGCTGACCGAACTTGTTACCGAAGTCTGATGCACCGTTGGAAGCCTTGATCAGAATCTGCTCTGGAGTCTGATAGAGCCACTTACGTACTGGCATGATATCTTCCCAGTCGCGCTCAACATCGCTCTTGCCGTTGTCATCCTTCAGGCGAGGATAAGCAGTCATGTAGCAGGCGGTACCTGCGATAGGCCATGAACCTACACCACCACCCATACGGTCGCGGATTTCACCACCCGTACCGGTAGCAGCACCATTGAAAGGCTCTACGGTAGTAGGGAAGTTGTGGGTCTCAGCCTTCAGAGAGATAACACTCTCGATATCCTTCACCTGGAAGAAATCGCTGGTAGTCTGATCGGCTGGAGCAAACTGCTCGATAACAGGACCCTGAGAGAAAGCCACATTGTCCTTGTAAGCAGAGAGAATCTTGTTAGGATTCTCGTTGGTGGTCTTCTTGATCATGTTGAAGAGAGAAGACTCCATCTCCTTACCGTCGATGATAAACTGGCCGCCGAAGATCTTGTGGCGGCAGTGCTCTGAGTTGATCTGTGCGAAACCGAAGATTTCGCTGTCGGTGAGAGGGCGTCCGTTCTCTTTCTCCAGCTTGTGGAGATAAGCCATTTCGTCCTCGCTGAGGGCAAGACCCTCTTCCTCGTTATACTTCTCGAGGTCATCGACGTACTTGATAGGTTCTGGCTGGTGGTTCACGGTGAACACATCCTGTCCGATACCGTTGTACATACGCTGGAGCATAGGGTCGTGCTCAGCGTTTTCGCTATCTACAGGGAAGTACTCCTCGATACGCGAAATGCCGTTAAGACTCATGTTCTGAGTAATCTCAACGGCATTCGTACTCCAAGGAGTAATCATTTCACGGCGTGGGCCGACATAGAAGCCCTGCAACTGCTGGGCGTCCTCTAAAGTCGCGTCACCATAAAGCCAACAAAGTTCATTGATTTCGTCCTGAGATGGTTTGTGGTCAATCTCGGTCGCAATCACACTCTTAGATGGAGTTCTAAAAAAAAGAATCATACTTGCTTTCTTTTATATTATTAATGTATTTATTTCTTTTCGAGTGCAAAGATAGTGCAATTTCAAGACACTACAAAATAAAACACTGTTTTTTATGTTTTTTTTGTTGAGATTTGGGCTATTCTTACCTTGAAAGGCTACATTTGGCGGTTTAGCTATAAGAAAAGTGCTTTCTGTTGCCTTTTTTGGTTAAAAAGGTGATAAATAAAGATTTAGAGGTTAAAAATGTCTAAATGCATTTGACAAATATTGTTTATTCGAGTCTTATCTGTAACTTTGCAAGTGAAAGAAGTGAATCAGTTTCTATAATGCCCTAAAATGTAGAAGCTTCCGGATAGCGGATAAAAGCCGGGAGAACTCTAATATAATAGAGGTAGAAAGCGACGTTAAGATATACTATAATCAATTAATAATAACAAGAAAATTTAAATTAGAAAGAATATGAAACAGACAAAGTTAATGGTAATGGCAATGATGGCTGTAGCTCTGATGGCTACAAGCTGTGCAAGTAAGAAGGATCTTCAGAATTGCCAGAATGAGAATAAGGAATTGTCAAGCAACTATCAGGCTACCAAGGAAAAACTGGCAGCTACAGAGGCTAGTCTGGCAGCAGCCCAGGAGCAGCTCGCTACTGCAAAGAGCGATTACGCTAAGTTGCAGAACTCACTTGACAAGAGTTTGAACAATGCAAGCCAGAACAACGTGAGCATTGAGAAACTCGTTGACCAGATCAACGAGAGTAACCAGTATATCCGCCACCTGGTTGAGGTAAAGAGCAAGAGCGATTCGCTCAACATGGTTCTTACCAACAACCTGACCCGCTCTTTGAGCAAGGAAGAGATGAAGGAGGTTGATGTTCAGGTTCTGAAGGGTGTAGTTTACATCTCTCTGGCTGACAATATGCTCTATCAGAGTGGTAGCTATGAGGTGAACAGCCGTGCTCAGGAAACATTGAGCAAGATTGCTAAGATCATCACAGACTACAAGGATTACGATGTGCTCGTAGAGGGTAATACCGATAACGTACCAGTAAGCACTACAAGTGCCAAGATGAAGAATATCCGCAACAACTGGGACCTCTCTGCTCTCCGTGCAGCTTCTGTTGTTCAGTACTTGCAGGATCACTTCGGTGTAAATCCTAAGCGTCTTACTGCTGGTGGCCGTGGTGAGTACAACCCTGTAACAACTAACGATACAGAGGTAGGCAAGCAGCGCAACCGCCGTACTCAGATTATCATCACTCCTAAGCTCGACCAGTTCATGGACTTGATCGACAAGGCTCCAGAGAGTGACAAGTAAAATTTAGAATATAAAAAAGCCTCTTGGCAATAGAGAAAAATGATAAAAGCTAAGCAATTGTTCTTGATATGGAAGAACTTTTGCTTGGCTTTTTTGTTGTAAGATTATTAATGTCTATTTGTTAATTCTTATTGGAGTGCTTTATATTTCGAGTGATAAGCGCAAAGGCAGGTATGAGAACAGACGAATGATCGAAACCTGCCATCTCGTATATTGGTATTTCTTGGTTTCCAATTCCTTGTAGAACGGCTTTTAGATATAAGTTTTCTTCAAAACGTGCCATTTGTTCTAAATTTCTATCTCCAGTAATGAGCATTAGTTGGGTATCGAGCTTTCTTACGTTGTTTAGGGGAGAAAACTGATCTACCAAAGGGCTGGTATAGCTGATTTTGCGTTCGGAACGAATAGTATAGTGGGTAGCACACTGACCGCTGACAGGAAAGTATCCTTTTATGCTATCAGCATCTATTCCGTATGCTTTTAGGTATTTTTTGTCAAGGCATAGCATCAAAGTCAAGTAGCCACCAGCGGAATGCCCACCAACATAGATTTCGCTTGGCGAACCTCCGTATTCTGCGATATGCTTAACAGCCCATGCAACGGCAGCTGCGGCATCTTCTGTGTACTCCGGATTTTTGCAACGAGGATAAAGTCGGTAGTTGGGGGCGACGATGGCAAATTCTTTTCCTTTCAGTTCGTTTGGAATCTCTTTTTCACCACCAGTGAGTCCTCCGCCATGAAACCAAACTAAAGTTTTGAAAGTCTTTTGGCTTTTAGGGAGATACAAGTCGAGCTTGCAACGTTCCTTGCGATAGGAAGACGAGTCGTTAGGGTTGATGTAAGAAATGTCTTGGATGACGCGCTCTTTGCCATTTTGAGCCAAAGCGTTTGTCAGCCCCGTGAGCAAGAGGATGAATAAAAATAAAATTTGTTTCATAATAGCGTTGTTGTTTTTATTGTTGTCTTGTTAGTATTTCAGTAGAATTTGACTCATGAAAGTTCGATACTCGTTAGGTGTGTATTGCTTCTTTTTCTTGAAAATGCGAATAAAGTTTGACATATTGTTGAATCCACAGTTGTAGCAGATTTCTGAGACCGTTTGGTTAGTTTCTGATAGAAGTTGGCAGGCTTTGGCGATTCTGATGCTTGTTATGTAATCGATGAAGGTAGAGCCTGTTTTGGACTTAAAAAAGTGGCTAAAGGCAGAGTCGGACATTCCGACAAGACCAGCGACAACACTCAGGCTGATTTCGTCTTGGTAATGTGTTTCTATATAGCTGCATGTTTTGGCGATTCTTCTGCTTTTGGTGGTGAGAATGGTGTCACGAACGTCGTATTTGCTGCTGACGAGGGTGTATCTGTCGGAAATGGATAAATCATAGAGTATGGAAAAGAAAGCAAGGACTGTTTGAAACCCTTTCATGTGCGTCAGTTCTATAATTTTGTCTTTTATTTTTGTCTTGGCTTCTTTCGAGAAGTTAATACCTTGTTTTGCATCCAATAGTAATTTCTTGATGGGTGCGAAAAGTCTCCTATTTAATATAGGTAGATTGAGAAACTGCTCGGAGAATTGGATGGTAATCACCAAGTTCCCTTCTACGACTTTTCCACACCACTTGTGCCCAATGTTGGGACCAATCATGACCAGGTCAAGTTCGTCAAAAGGTTCGATGGAGTCGCCAACAATGCGCTCTCCATGAGAATTCATGACAAGGTTGATTTCGTATTCTGGATGGTAATGCACAGAATAGTTGAAATCTGCATCGGGATGGTTTAAGACAATAAATAAGTCTTCATCCACGATGGGCACTATTTCTTTTTGTATATCTTTCATCTTTTTGATATTTTGAATGGTTCGTTGCAAAATTATGAATTTTTTCTTAATCATCAAAGAGAATTTCAAAAAAGTATAATGATTAAGCAAAAAAAAATATCATATTTTCTCATACTTTGAGTACCTTTGCACAAAAAAATAAAAATATGGAAAATTTCTCTATTAAAACTTTTGATTTGCTCATCGTTATAGCATATATTGCTATTATAATATGGTGGGCGCTACGTAATGGAAAGAGTCAGGACTCACAATCATATTTCCTGGCTGGTAGGAGTATGCCTTGGTGGATAGTGGGTCTATCTCTCTTTGCGGCAAGCATTTCCAGTACGACTCTCATTGGACAGTCGGGCGACGCTTATCATACAGGTTTGGCTGTGTTCAACTATAATTTGGCAGGTGGCATTATCGTGATGGTATTTTTTGCGTTGGTGATTTTACCATTGTACATTAAGTCTGAGATTTTTACGATTCCTGAATTCTTGGAAAAACGCTTCGATAGTCGTTCTCGTTACTATTTCTCGGGAATATGTATTTTAGGCAATGTGTTCTTGGATGCTTCGGGTGCGTTGTATGCCGCTGCACTGATTATCAAGTTGGTGCTCCCTTCTGCGGATTTACAATTGGTCATTATCATTTTTGCACTTGTTTGCGCAGTATATACAATACCTGGTGGACTTTCTTCTGCAATTAATGCGGAGTTGATTCAGGCGATCATCTTGATATTGGGCTCATGTATCTTGGCATTTTTCTGTTTTCAGCAAGGGGGCGAATATTTCCTTCATTTATGGAAGAACGACGATTTGCTCGTGCGATTGGTTCGACCTATGGATGATGCTGCAACCCCATGGCTGGGCTTGATAGTTGGTATGCCGATTACTGGACTTTATTTTTGGGCGAATAATCAAACCTTGGTTCAGCGTGTATTGAGTAGCAAAACAATTGACGAGGGGCGAAAAGGTGTCTTATTTGCTGGCTTCTTGACAATGCTCACATTATTTATAATAGCAATTCCAGGTGTCATAGCAAGATATTTGTTCCCTGGCTTGGAAAAGCCAGACATGGTATATCCTAACATGGTGCTACAGTTGATTCCTACTGGTTTGCTCGGTATTATGTTGGCGGCTTTGTTATCTGCCCTTACTTCAACGTTAAGTGCTATTCTCAACTCAACTTCCACGTTGTTCACGATGGACTTTTATGCTAAGTATAACAAAGATGCTTCTTCCAAAAGATTGGTATGGGTAGGCAAGTTGGCATCTTGTATTATCATCATTATTGCGGCACTATGGGCACCACAGATAGGCAAGTTTGGTTCGCTTCTCAAATATTACCAAGAGATGTTGTCCTATTTAGCTCCCCCGATTGTAGGTGTTTTCTTGCTGGGCGTTTTCTCTAAGCGCATTAATGGGAATGGAGCTTTTTGCGGTTTGCTGGCTGGACTTGCGATGGGAATATGTAGCTATATGTTTAAGACGGAGATTTTTGGAAATATGCATTTCTTGCTCATCGTTCCGATACTCTTTGTGGGGAGCATCATAGTGACTTACGTTTGTAGTCTCTTTTGGGATAAGCCTGAGGAGAAAAAATTATCGACGACGATGTTTCGATGGCACGATTTTGAGGCAGAACTAAAACGTACGAGTCGGCTATCATGGTATAAGAATTATTTTGTTTATGCATACTTGTTGCTAATAGGGTGTGCGATGATATATATATTTTTTGATTGAACAGCTGTTATATCTCAACATAGTTAACTAACAATTTAAATTTAGAAAGATGAAATTAAAGAAATTTGAAGGAAATCCTATCATTCGACCTAATGAAAAGAATGAATGGGAATCACTTATAACATGCAATCCTGGTGTAATTTACGACAAGGGCGTGTTCTATATGCTTTACCGTTGCGCAGGAAATGACGAGAAACATGTCATCCGCTTGGGATTGGCGCAAAGCACTGATGGCTTCCATTTCCAGAGAATGTCTGACAAACCAGCTTTCGGTCCCAGTGTGGATGGGGCGGATAGCGGCTGTGTGGAAGATCCACGAATCGTGAAGTTTGATGACGATTTTTATGTTACCTATGCTTATCGGCCTTTTGCGCCAGGACGTTATTGGACATTTGCGCATGATGTCGTGCTCACTCCAGATTGTGGTCCACATGCACCATCTGCCATTCGTGATAATATGGGAAATACGGGCTTGGCGGTGACTCGCGACTTCGCAAGCTTTAGGCGACTGGGGCGTTTGACTTCTTCTGTGCTCGATGATCGTGATGTCATGTTTTTCCCTGAGACAATTGGGGGAAAATACGTGATGATTCATCGGCCTAAGCAGTATGTCGGAGACGAGTTTTGTGTTAAGTATCCTTCCATTTGGCTTAAAATGTCGGATGATCTTTTGAATTGGGAAGAAAAAGAAAGTGTATTGTTGCTAACTGGTATTGAAGGCACTTGGGAGGAAAAAATCGGTGGTAGTGCTCCTCCTCTCAAAACAGAGAAAGGATGGCTAATGCTCTACCATGGTGTGGATGATGGTGGACAGGGCTATTATCGGGTAGGAGCTGTTTTGCTTGATTTGGAGAATCCTCTTCATGTCATAGGACGTACGCCGAAACCTATCTTGGAACCAGAAGAGAAATATGAGATGGAGGGTCTTTATGCTGGTTGTGTGTTCCCGACAGGCAATGTCGTTGTCGATGGCACTTTGTTTGTTTATTATGGTGCAGCAGACAAATTTGTTGGTGTTGCAACTTGTAAATTGGAAGAACTTGTTGATTATTTGCTGAGCGATGAGTGTAAAATCTAAAGTACAGCGAAAAAAGTCAATGAAATCTTCAAAAAAGTACAAGTGGAAAATAAGTACCAATTTTTAGATTGCAATCTATCTCAAGTTATATGTAAAATTTAATAAAGAATTATTACTATGTTTATGATTAACAATGATTATTTGAAAACAGTTCGGACACATGGAACTCGGATGTTGGTGACGTTGTGTGTGGCGTGTTGTGGAAGTGCGCTTTTTGCGCAGACTTCGCAAACCATGTCTGTCACAGGTGTGGTGACAGACAATGCGGGTGAACCTTTGATAGGTGTTACTGTATATGAGAATGGAACCAAGAATGCTGCTGTAACGGATATGGATGGACATTATAAACTTCAAAATGTAAGTCCAAAGGCTAAGTTGAAGTTCTCGTATATCGGCATGACCGAGAAAATAGTTCCTGTCAGCGGCAATAAGATGGATATAGTGTTGGCAAATAACGAAGAAATGCTGGACCAAGTTGTTGTCATCGGTTATGGAAGTGTGAAAAAAAGTGACTTGACGGGTTCGGTGACCAATGTCAAGATGAAAGATTTGAAGGCAGTGCCTGCTAATTCGGTAGAAGGATTGTTGCAAGGTAGGGCAGCAGGTTTGCAGGTTGTGAACTCTTCTCAGGACCCAGGTGCAAGTTCCACGGTTCGCATTCGTGGTGGAAGTTCTTTGAATGGTTCGAATGCACCGCTTGTCGTAGTGGATGGATTTCCATTGGGTGATGCTGGTGACTTGAAGCAAATCAATCCTGCGGACATCGTAAACTTGGAAGTTTTGAAAGATGCTTCTGCCAGTGCAATTTATGGTTCCAGAGGTGCCAATGGTGTTATTATGGTAACGACAAAGCACGCTAAGTCTGGTACAACGACCATTAGTGTACACCAACAACTGAGTGTGTCGCAATTCAGTAGTAAACTGAATATTTGGCGTGATCCTGTGTTGATGGCTCAATTGAGCAATGAAGCTCGTATCAATGGAGGATTGACACCTCTTTACAATGGAAGTATCAATTCGTCTGGTATTTATTACCCAAGTGTGGAAGAATTGATGACTACATGGACCACTCGTACAAATTGGGATGATTTAGTGTTCCGTGATGCACCTCTATCCAACAATACCACAGCTACCATTTCGAGTAGTAATGACCGTACCATGTTCAATTTGAGTGCCAATTACTATACTGATGAAGGTATGTATATCAAGGATGATTATAAAAAAGGTGGCTATAATTTGAGTGTTGACCATAACGTCTTTGACAACTTGAAGGTGAGGTTCTCCAATATCCTTTCGGCAGGATGGCGTAACAATAATGGTGGATTGAGCTATAGCAGAAATCCGATTTTCCCAGTTTATAACGAGGATGGTTCTTATTATCTGACCAATTCGCAGGATTATTACCATCCTTTGGCTATTACGGAAAACCAATTGAACAAGTCGAAAACATTAGATGTCATTTCTTCTGTGGCATTGGAGTGGCAAATCATTCCAGAATTGCGCCTGACTTCCCAAGCAAACTATAAGTTTGGAAAGTCAACTACTGACAAGTATTACCCTAAGGTATATACAGAGGTGGGTACTATGAACAACGGTCAGGGAGAAATCTCCAACTGGGAAGGAAACAATATCGTGTGGGATACATTCGCCAACTTCAGCAAGACCATCAAAAAACATGAACTTGGAGCAATGGTGGGTTATTCATGGGAATACAGCAACAGCCGTAGTTCAAATCTTGTGTCACGTGACTTCGTGAATGAATCGCTAATGAATGAGAATATGGGCGCAGGTTCGCCTGAGAAGAACACGTTGAGCAATGATTATTCTACAAGTACCTTGCTTTCAGGAATGTTTCGTTTGAATTATGCGTACAATAATCGCTATTTGGTTACATTGACAGCTCGTGCCGATGGAAGTTCGAAATTTGGCGAGAACAACAAGTGGGCTTTTTTCCCTTCGGGAGCAGTCAGCTGGAAAGCACATGAGGAAGACTTCGTCAAGAACTGGAAGGTTTTCGATGAATTGAAGTTCCGCCTGAGTTATGGAATCAGTGGAAACCAAGGCATTAGTCCTTATCAGACATTGAGCCGTTATGGAACGGACAAATACTACAACAATGGTACTTGGGCGGCAACCATAGGACCTGGCTATGTATCAGGATGGACGGGACCAGGCTGGATTTATCGAGTATGGAGTGGCATTCCTAATCCTGACTTGAAGTGGGAGACAACTGCACAGGCTGACTTAGGTATTGACATGGCATTCTTCAACCGTCGTTTGCGAGTTGCTTTGGATGTCTATGACAAGCAGACTTCAGATTTGTTGCGCCAGCGCAATTTGGCCCTGTCTTCAAGTTATGACAAAATGTGGGTGAATGATGGAAAAATCCAAAATCGAGGCTTTGAGGCAACTATTGATGCAGATATCATTAGTACGCCGGATTGGCACTTGGGTTCCACTTTTGTGTTCTCGATGAACAGAAACAAGGTGAAAGACTTGGGAAATACCGTGGAGTCGGGACTTATGACCGATGAAATGACAGGTATGCTTTATGAATATTCAGGCAACAGTTTGGAGCAGTACCGAGATTATACGAACATTCTCGCCATCGGTAAACCTGTTAACGTGTTCTATGGATATCGTGTAAATGGCATCGTTCAGACCGTGAACGAGGGAATTGATGCAGGACTTACTGGTGATTATGCGCAGCCAGGTGAATTCAAGTATATGGATTTAGATGGCAATGGCTCTATCAATGAGGGGGACAAGTGCATCATTGGTGACCCAAATCCTGACTTTACTGCCAGTTTGAACTTGGATTTGACGTGGAAGAACTGGAACTTGAATGTTTTCTTGAACGGTGTCTTTGGCAACGACGTACTGAATACACAAAAGTTTGGACAGCCAAATAGCGATCCGCTGAGATGGACAAAAGATAATCCTACCAACGACTATCCAAGTCTTAGGGATGGAAGACAGGCCAAGATTTCGGATTGGTGGATAGAGGATGGCTCGTTCCTTCGCATCCAGAATGTCACCCTCGGTTACACTTTTAACTTTAAGAAAAGCATATTGAATAAATTGCATCTTTATGCGAATGTTGCTAATCTTTATACTTTTACAAGCTTCAAAGGCTATGACCCAGAGGTGGAACTTAATGGAATCTATAGTGGAGGCTATCCACGATTGCGTAAGTGGACATTTGGATTGGACTTAACATTTTAAAATATAGAACGATGAGAAAGAACAAAATAATATCAGTGTTAGTGGGGGGCTTGATGCTTTCTGCTTGTAGCTTGCAGGAAAATCCGTATGGATTCTATTCTGAGGACAATTTTTATAAGACTGCCAATGATGCAGAAGCTGCGTTGATGTATGCTTATGGTGACTTGACCTATTTGGAGTATTCTCGTGCAATATTTTTCTTAGGAGATATGCCGTCAGAGGAGTTGACCACCAAGAGTGATGCTACGGCAGAAAACCAGGACTTGAATCTTTGGAAGGTTGATAACTTCAAAAATAATATTACCTTGGAGAACTTCTTCAAGTATGCTTTCATCGGTATCAATAGAGCAAATGGAGTCATTCAGAATGTGGAGAATGCAACCTTTGACGAGGCTAAGCGCAAACAAATTTTGGGAGAGGCGTATTTTCTCAGAGCATGGAATTATTTCAACCTTGTGAGAAACTTCGGACTTGTTCCTTTGCATTCTTCAATGGTTGATCAATTGGAGGAGACTTCTGCACCATTGGCAAAGGACCTTGATCAAGTATATGACATGATTCTTGGTGATAGTAGGAAAGCAGCGGAATTATTGTCTGTGAATACGTCGCCTGTCTTGGGACGTGCTGACCGTGTGGCAGCTCAGTCATTGGCGGCTAAGAGTTATCTCTATATCGCCTCTGCCAAGGAAAATGGAGTAAAACTCTATCGGGATATGAAGCGACAGACAGAAGAGATGTATGATAGTGCTGCTTATTATGCCAAGGAAGTGGTGGAAAATCAAAATACCTATGGGTTTGAAAGCAACCTTTTAGACATCTATGATGTAGATAAGCCTACGGGCAAGGAGCATATCTTCATGATGGCAATGGATCGCTCTGGTGTCAGTGAGGGACAATATTCCAAGATTTCCAAAATGTTTATCCCTTATGTAGATGGTGCCACAATTTATTTGAAGCAAGGTAATACGGATAGTTATATTCCTTCTCATGATGGATGGGGTGAATATCAGACAACCAAGACTTTCTATGACAGCTATGACCCAAGCGACAAACGTAAAACAGAACTGATTGTAAGCAAAGTATATCGTGCGGACGGAACTGTAAACGCCCAATATCCAGAGACTTTGGCTTATCCTTTCTGCCGTAAGTACATAGATCCTCATTTTGATGGTGACAAGACCAGTACCCGTCCGTTCTTGATTAGATATTCTGATGTGGCCTTGATTTATGCGGAGACCATGGGACCTACGGCGAAGTCATACGAACTGGTAAACTTTATCCGCCATCGCGCTGGGCTCGGTTCTTTGTCACCTAATTTAAGCAAGGAAGAATTTCGCAAGGCTGTCATCCGTGAGCGTAAGTACGAGTTAGCTTTCGAGGGCGATTATATGTATGATATTCGTCGTACCAACAAGATTCATGAGATACCTGAGGCTCAGAGCTTGGGAGAAGATCAAACTACGTTCTACCCAATACCACAAGCGGAAATCAACTTGAATCCAAGTTTAAGATAATGTTATCTATAATTTAAAGATGCAAATTATGAAAAGAATATTCAGTTATATGTTGTTGGTTGCAGTTGCTTTTGCCATGCAATCATGCGTGAAAGACTTGCAGGATGACATTCAAGATGGAGGTTGGAATCATGAACGCTCCATCATAAGTATCGCTTTTGAAAATCAGATAGGTAATGCTTCTATAGATAATGTAGATGCTGAAACGGGCGAAATCGAGTTGAGCATCAATATCAATGCCCAGCCAAGTATGTCAAGTGTAAAATTGCTGAGTTTAGAAACATCCTATCAATCCAAATGTTCAGTGAAAGTGGGGGATGTCCTTGATTTTAGTTCGGGCACGGCAACGATAGAAATAACCTCTTCGGTGGGTGAAACCAGGAAATATGTTGTCAAGGCCAACTCCTTCCGTGAAGAGTTGGAAGGTCAGTGGGCAGTTAAAGGTCTTACCATTTATGGAGGAACAGGGCCAGAGTATGGTGGAGGAGCCGTCATGAAGCTCAGTGATAAACCTTGGTGTTGGTATGACGAGACAGGTCCTGACAAAGAGAGTGACAATGTCCTTACATTCAAACTTACAGGAGTTTCCGCTGCTGGCAACCCAATAGGAACATGTGTCAATGATGCGGGTGCTGATGGTACTTATGCAGATTTTATCTTCAAGGGAAGTATGAACAAGGAAGGCACAGATGACATAGACCTTAAGAAGTTCTATCGTCAAATTCCAGTAGGTGAGAGTACTTGGGAGAGAGATTATTCTGCAGGTACAATTACTTTTACGGACAAGGATGGACATCAGACAACAGGTTCTTTTGTCGGTGCGGGTGACATCAATTGTGGTTATGGTAAATCATTTACAGTCACAGACAATGCTTTCCAGTTCAATCTTCATGGAACGGACGATTGGACAAATATCTATAGTGATTATGATAAGTTTGTGAAGAAACCACGCATATTTTGGGTTTCTGTCAAGAAAATAAATTAGAAAATGATGAAGAAAACGCATTTTTTATTATCATTGATGATTCTGTGGAGCAGCTTGGCTGCTTCACAGACAAAGGTAAGCTTTGATTTTGAGAACAAGATAAACTCTAATTATATAGGAAATGGCGTACAATGGGATCCGTATCAATTGGATTATGGACATGGCAAGATGGAACTTTCCGAAACGGAATGGCAGAAAATCTATCATCGCCTTGACTTTATGCGCCCTAATCTGATAAGGGTTGTACATAATACGGCAGAGTTGATGAAGGATGGAAAGCTTAACCCTATGAAAAATTTTGACCAGGTAAGGCACATACTTGATTATTGCCAAAAGCATGATATAACAGTTGTCTTTGGTGATTGGGGATGGGGATTGGCTGACGCTAAGTCCAAGACCTTCGACAAACGAAAGGTGGAACTTGCTGCTGATTATGTCATCTGGCTGATTAAGGAAAAGGGATATTCCTGCATCAAGTATTACAATCTGATCAATGAACCTAATGGCTATTGGTCAACGACGGAGGGAAACTATGATTTGTGGCGTGAAATCACTCTGTGCTTTTACAAGCGCTTGGTCAAGAAACACATGAACGAAAAGCTGCACTTGGTAGGTGCGGACTTAGCAATTTGGACAGACAAGGAAGTTGAATGGCAAGAAAAAGCTTCGAAAGACTTACAAATAGGACTTTATGACATTCACACCTATCCATCCAAGATAACGGTCAATAGTGGAGAGTATGCTAAAATTATCAAATCCTACAAAGATGCCATGCCACAAGGACATCAAATCGTGATGGGCGAAATCGGATTGAAATTCGTGGAGCCGTTTGATTCTCTTTATCAACAGGAAAACTTACGAAGAGCAGCAGCCTTGCCTCATGCTTCGATGGAGGATTCTCAGATGTTCATTTTCGACTATATGTACGGAACAGACATGGCGGATGTCTTGATGCAGACAGCCAATGTGGGATATTCTGGTTGCGTGGCATGGATGCTTGATGATGCTATGCACAGTGCTGAGGCTCCTGATAAGTTGAAAATGTGGGGATTTTGGAATATCTTCGGCGACGAGTTCTTTGGTAAAGAACAAGAGAAAGTACGTCCTTGGTTTTATGCTTGGAGCTTGCTTTGCCGTTATATGCAGAAAGACTGCAATATTTATCAAACTACTGTGGATGGCAATTCTTGTGTGAAGGCGTTGGCGGTAGAGAAGAATGGGAAGTGGATGATCGCGGTTCTTAATGTTTCTAAGAAACCTCAGAAAGTCACCTTGACGGGCAGAGAAAATCTGTCTTCATGCAAGCAATACATCTATGCGGAAGGCAAACTGAAGCTCGCAGACGAGTCTTCTCTTGAACCGAATGCTTGTCAACTGAATCTTGAATTGCAGAAAGGTGAGTTGGTGGATATGCCGGGTGAATCACTTTATGTATATACAAATTTTGATTATTAAAAAATAAGAATCATGAATAAAATATTATCTTTAGGGTTGACAACTCTTTTGGCGTTACCCTTGTTCTCTTCTTGCTCTGATGTTGATAAGATAGAACCAGTGCCAAGTACGATTTTAGTGCCATCGGCAGATGTGAAGAATTTGACCATAGTGGATAAGGATGCTACATCGGAAACGAAGGCTTTATATGCCAATTTATGGAAAATCCAGCAGAGTGGCTTTTTGTTTGGTCATCATGATGATTTGACGTATGGCAGGTATTGGCAGTATGAGGATGGCAATAGTGATACGAAACAAGTTTGTGGTGATTATCCAGGAGTATATAGTGTGGATTTTGCCGAAATCATGGACAATCGTTCGGAGAATCAAGCTGCGGTGAATGCTGTGAGGAAGCGTTGTATTGAGGAGGCTTATCAGCGTGGAGAGGTCGTGATGGCTTGTGCGCATCTGAACAATCCGCTTACAGGTGGCGATGCTTGGGATAATGGCAACAATTCTGTAGCCAAGGAAATCTTGACATCGGGAAGTGCTACTCAGGTGAAATTCAATTCTTGGTTGGATAAGTTGGTGGCTTTTATGAAAGATCTGAAAGGGGCTAACGGACAGCCGATTCCTGTCATATTCCGTCCTTTCCATGAGCATACTCAAGGTTGGTCTTGGTGGGGTAATACTTGCACCACGGAAGCAGAATTCATCGGATTATGGAAATACACAGTAGATTATTTGCGCAATGCGGGTGTTCATCAGTTTATCTATGCCATTTCTCCACAGATGGATACGCCAAAGGCAGAGAATGACTTTCTGTATCGCTGGCCTGGTGATGACTATGTGGATTTTGTTGGCATGGATTGCTATAACAATGGAGTGGCCTCGACTTTGTCGGTTAATTTGCGTATGATGCAGAGTGTAAGTGCAAAGAAAAGCAAACCATGTGGTGTGACTGAAATCGGTGTGGAGGGCTTTACTGATAAAAAGTATTGGACTGATCAGATTCTTACACCTGCTGAAGGGAGAAAGGTAAGCATGATAGTGACTTGGCGCAACAAGTTTGTGAATGGGGATGAGAGCGACAAACATTATTTCTCAGTATATAAAGGACATCCTTCTGAGGAAAATTTTATTCGTTTTTATAATGACTCACACACCTTCTTTAGTAAAGACTTGCCTGATATGTATAGTATGCCAGAAGGTATGACCGTAAAATAATTGTGTATGAAAAAAGTAATGCTTGCTTTGGCTATGTTTTGTGGAATGATAGACATGGCGTATGCAGAACATCATGAGACAACTCGGGGGATTGGGCAATACCCTGGGTTGCCTTCTCAGTTTACCGCTCCTAAGATGGTAAAAGATTTTACCTATAGGAATATTGCTTTGAATCGGGCTGTTTATACGTCATCGAATGCGGATTTCAATTTGACGGGACAATTGGTGACGGATGGGATGGTCACGACAGCCGAACCTGCTTTTCTTTTTGTCAGGACAAATGGAGGAGAGGTGACCAATCGCGACAAGGAAAAACTGATAGATGGCAATATACATTCCAGCTTTGTACTTATGGGAGAGAAAGCATTTGTGGAATTTGACTGGAGTGGCATGACGGTAAAGTGTGATACGTTGCGGTTTGATGGAGAGTTGGCTTATCATCAAAGCAAGGTAGGAAAAGGGTATGTCATTCGTGTGTTGGCTTCTCGTGATGGAAAAATGTGGAAAACGATTGGAGTAAAAAAGGAAAAAGGATTGCCTGGTGTTGCTACAGAACAACTCGTTAGTTCTGATCCTAACAAATTCCAAGATATCGTGTCGCTCCCATTAAGAAAAATCACAACGGAGGTACCTTTGGACAAAAAAGGAGAATATGCCCATATTCGAGTTGAATTTGAAATGCTTGGGGCAACCTGGTGGCGTATCTATGAGATTGGAACTGTTGCTTGGATGCCGTCTTCCCATTTTTCAAGTGTATGGCAATCCGCCCCATCTACTTCTGTAAAAAAGGCAAATGAGCAGTGGCTATATGTGGATTTGGGTACTGATGCCGACTTTGACGAAGTAATTCTCCATTGGGTATATGCGGCTCGTTGTGGCAAGGTGCAAGTTTCCGATGATGCGACAAATTGGAAAAATATTGCTCATATCGGTGTTGCCCATGGTGGTGTTGAAAGGATAGTTTGTAAAGCTCATGGTCGTTATGTTCGCTTGTTGCTGACACAGCCAGACGACCATGGCGTGTATGCGCTTTCCGAAATGCAAGTGATGGGCAAGGGAGGACTTCATGCTGAGGCTTCTAACACCCTTCCTTCCGATGAAGGGAAACAAATGCTCAATCAGTGGAAGTTGCGTCGTGAAGGTAGCCAGGAGTGGATAGAGGCTACTGTGCCGGGAACAGTCCTAACGAGCTATATGAATATTGGAGCTATTCCAGACAACAGATATGCCGATAATATGCGACAAATATCTGAATCGTTTTTTAATTCAGATTTCTGGTATAAGACAAATGTTGCCTTTCGGTCTGCTTCCAATAAACAACAGCGTACATACTTAAATTTCGATGGCATCAATTGGAAGGCTGAAGTTATGTTGAATGGGCAAAAGATCGGTCGTATAGATGGGGCTTTCATTCGTGCTCGTTTTGATGTGACCGATATGTTGAAGGATGGAAACAACTTATTGGAATTACATGTCATCAAAAACGCTCATTTTGGAGCTGTAAAACAGAAAAATTTTCAAAGTACGGATTTGAATGGCGGCATTTTAGGAGCAGATAATCCAACCTTTCATGCCTCTATTGGTTGGGATTGGATGACTAGTACACCAGGACGTGAGATGGGAATTTGGAATGATGTCTATCTTAGTCATGACCTTGGAGTTAGGGTGTGTGATCCATTGGTGACAACGACCTTGGATTATCCTGATACACTTGCATCGGTAACACCTTCTGTGTTTGTTCAGAATGAAGAGAATGTTACACGAGAGATAATATTAAAAGGTTGTATAGGAGATGTTTCTTTTGAGAAAATCATTCGTTTGCAACCTATGGAGAAGCGCGAGGAACGTTTCTTGCCAAATGACTATCCTCAACTGAGGAAACAGTCTTTCCGACTTTGGTGGCCTAATGGATATGGTACACCTTATTTATATGACGCTGAGTTTTGTGCTATAGACGCTTCAACGAACATTCTCTTGTCTCAGGTAAAATACAAGGCAGGTATTAGAGAGTTGAGCTACAAGGATTTAGATACTCAAGCTAAAATTTACGTCAATGGCAAACGTCTGAATCCTTTGGGTGGTAACTGGGGATTCTCTGAAACCAACCTCAATTATAGAGGGCGAGAATATGATGTTGCAGTTCGTTACCACAAGGAAATGAACTATAATATGATACGCAACTGGGTCGGGCAGATAGGAGATGAAGAATTTTATGCGGCTTGTGATAAATATGGAATTATGGTGTGGCAAGATTTTTGGTTGGCAAATCCTTGGGATGGTCCTGATCCTTATAATGAAAAGATGTTTTTGGCAAACTCATGGGATTATATTTCTCGTGTTCGTAATCATGCTTGTATGGGCATTTATGTAGGAAGAAACGAAGGATTCCCACCTAAGACTCTTGATGAAGCATTGCGTTCTCAAATCAAGGCTCTTCATTCGCAGTTGGGGTATATTCCAAGTTCTGCAGACTTAGGTGTCAGTGGGCATGGTCCATATAGAATGATGTCTTCCACCTATTATTTTAACAATCAAAGTCATCAGTTGCATTCTGAGCGTGGCATGCCTAATGTTCCATCCTATGAAAGCCTCTGCAGGATGATTCCTAAGGAACATTTGTGGCCGCAGGGGGATGCTTGGGGACAACATGACTATACCTTGCAAGGGGCACAGGGAGGCGAGTCGTTTAATGCCATCATGGAGAAACATTTCGGAGTGGCACATGATGCAAAACAATTTACAAAATGGGCGCAATGGCTCAATTATGATGGCTATAGAGCCATGTATGAGTCGGCTGAACAGAATAGGATGGGCTTGCTTATCTGGATGAGCCATTCTTGTTGGCCAAGCATGGTGTGGTGTACGTATGACTATTATTTTGAGCCTACTGCAGCTTACTTTGGCGTCAAGAAGGCTTGTGAGCCTTTGCATATTCAGTACAATCCAGCCAAACGGCAGGTCGAAGTTGTGAACTATGCTGGTGGAGCAAAAGATAATCTTTTGGCGCAAGTTCAAATCTTCAATATGTATGGCAAAATGTTGAGGGAAGAAAGCAGAAATATTGTTATAGAGGAAGATCAGACTAAAAATGTTCTGAATCCGATATTGCCAGGTGATGACGTGTACTATATAAAGTTAAAGCTGGTACAGAAAGATAGTGTTGTGTCAGAGAATTTCTATGTCCAAGGCAAGGAAGAGGATAATTTCTTGGCATTGAGTAACCTCCAAGCTCCGACACTTCGAAGTGTAGCTTCGAATTTTTCGCTTCGTAATGGAGAATGGCATGGTTGTATTGAAGTGAGAAACGAAAGTGAAGTGCCAGCATTGCTGATACGTTTGAATCTGAAGCGAAGCGATGGAGAGCAAATATTGCCAGTTATTTATAGCGACAATTATTTTTCTTTGATGCCGCATGAGAGGAAGGTTATAAGAATATCGTATCGGGAAGAAGATTGTATGGATAACAAGCCAAGAATAGAGGTGAGCGCCTTTAATCAATAAAATTCTGTTCTGTTAAGTATCGCTCTATCTCAATAGGTATAATCGTTAGCATCTCGTATGGCAGATGCTAACGATTTTTCTTATGAGATAATAATGATAAAATAAGTGCATAAATATCCGTAAATAATATTATATATATCATTTTGCAAGAAAAAATATCGCATTTTCTTTCTTTTCTAAAAATAATTTATTAATTTTGCAAGCAGAAAAGAATGGCATTGCGCTTTTGTGCTTATCATTTGTAAATTATTAATTATACATTATATATAATACGTATATTGTTATGGAAAAGATTCTAATGACGACTCCTTTGGTGGAGATGGATGGTGACGAGATGACAAGAATCCTCTGGAAGATGATCAAGGACGAACTGATTCTTCCTTTCGTGGATTTGAAGTCGGAGTATTATGACTTAGGCTTGCCTTATCGCGACAAGACCAATGACCAGGTAACCATCGACTCTGCTGAGGCGGCTAAGAAATATGGCGTGGCTGTGAAGTGTGCTACTATCACTCCTAATGCACAGCGTATGGACGAGTATAAACTCCACAAAATGTGGAAGAGCCCTAATGGAACTATCCGTAGCATCATGGACGGTACCGTATTCCGTGCTCCTATCACCATCCCAAGCATCCACCCTTGTGTAAAGAACTGGGAGAAGCCTATCACTATCGCCCGTCATGCTTACGGCGATGTATACAAGAGCGTGGAACTTCGTGCTGATGAGCCAGGTACAGCCAAACTCGTGTTCGAGGGTAAGAGCGGCAAGAAGCAGGAGATAGAGATTCATTCTTTCGATGGTGCTGGCGTTATCCAGGGCATGCACAATACTGATAAGAGTATCCGCAGCTTTGCTCACAGCTGCTTCAAGTTTGCCATTGATACCAAGCAGGATCTCTGGTTTGCTACCAAGGATACCATCTCTAAGACTTATGATGCCCAGTTCCGTAAAATCTTTGAGGAAGTATATGAGAGCGACTATAAAGAGAAGTTTGCAGAACTCGGTATCGAGTATTTCTATACATTGATTGATGATGCAGTGGCTCGTGTTATCCGCAGCAAGGGCGGCTTTATATGGGCTTGCAAGAACTATGACGGTGATGTGATGAGCGATATGCTCAGTACAGCCTTCGGTTCTCTGGCGATGATGACTTCTGTATTGGTTTCTCCTGACGGCAAGTATGAGTATGAGGCAGCACACGGTACCGTGACCCGTCACTACTATCGCTACCTGAAGGGTGAAGATACATCTACCAATCCGATGGCTACAATCTTTGCATGGAGCGGTGCGTTGAGAAAGCGTGGCGAACTGGATGGCATCAAGGAACTTCAGAACTTTGGCGACCAGTTGGAGGCTGCATGTTTCGATACTTTGAATGATGGTATCGCTACCAAGGATCTCGTAAACCTGATGGAAGGTGTTGAGGCTAAGGCTGTAAACTCTGCCGGCTTTATCGCTGCCATCCGCGAGCGTCTGGAAAAGCGATTGGCATAAAAACAATAAGACCTGGGGTGATTAACCTCAGGTCTTATTGTTTTAGTTATTTTTAGTTTAAATCTTGATTCTTTTTCTTGCGTTTACGCAAAGCGTCTGAATAAACCTTAAACAAATCAATGTTCAGCAACTGACAGATATGGTAAAGCATACCCGTATCTATAGTGGCTCTGCCGTATACCTTATATATATTAGTACGATGGCAGCCTAATTGCTCAGCAAGCCATACTGTGGTCTTGCCTTGCTTGTTTAATTCCTCTTTGATGATTTCACCGATTAAGGGAATTGCATTTACTTTATCTTTCATACTCTTTCAGTTGTGTTATATGCTCACTTATAGTTATATCGGGTGCAAAAGTAGTATTTCTGTTTCTAACTAGCAAAGAAACATGTAGCGAATTTGGAACACTAAGTTAAAATGTGTAACAAAATACTCGTTTTTTTATATTTTTTTTCTCTAAAGAACTAAATGTCACGAAATTGTAACTGAATGTAACGCTTATTACGAAAGAAAAGTCGTAATTTTGCAGCGGTATTTTAAATAACATGAAATATGGAAGAGAATATGAAAAGAATACTTGTTGTTGATGATGAGCAAGACTTGTGTGAGATTCTGAAATTCAATCTCGAAACAGAAGGATATGAGGTAGAAACAGCCAATTCGGCAGAAGAGGCTTTGGAGATGGACATCGCTTCGTTCGATCTGCTGCTACTGGACGTCATGATGGGAGGAATGAGCGGTTTCCAGCTGGCTAAGCAGTTGAAGGGCAATCCGATGACAGCCAATGTTCCGATTATCTTCCTTACAGCCCGAGATACGGAAAACGATACGGTGACAGGATTCAATATCGGTGCCGATGATTATATCTCGAAACCTTTCTCTATCCGAGAGGTGATGGTCAGAGTGCGTGCCGTCTTGCGCCGTACGGCTGAACAGGCTGGTGATGCTGATGAATCGAAGATCATCAACTATCAGGGACTGCAGTTGAATCTGGACAAGAAGACGGTGAGCATCGATGGTGAGGCAATCCCTTTCACCAAGACCGAGTTCGAACTCCTGCGTCTTTTCCTCGAAGAGCGCGGCAAGGTCTTCTCACGTCAGGAACTTATCGACCGGGTATGGCCTAAGGATGTGATGGTACTCGACCGCACGGTGGATGTCAACATCACCCGTATGAGAAAGAAGATTGGTAAATTTGCCAAGTGTATCGTTACCCGTCTGGGATTCGGTTATTATTTTGATGCGTAATTAAAATGTTTAAGTTAAATAGTGTAGGTAGGAAGTTGTACTTCAGTGTACTGGCGGTGTTCCTTGTGTTCGCCGTCAGTTTTATCGTGTTCCAGCAGGCACGAGAGAAACAGTATAAAATAGGTACGCTTACTATCAAGCTGGAAAATTATAATGAACTGTTGGCAGAAGATCTGGCGCTCTCTCCTGGTGAAGGAATTATTCTGCAGGATAGCATTCACAATAGGGATGTGACTGTGGCTCATGAGAAGTTGAAGGCTTTTGTACGCGAACATGAAAGCAAGGACCTTCGTGTTACGCTGGTGCGCCCGAACGGTAAGGTGATTTATGACAACATGAGTTCCGACTATGATCAGTTTGCCAACCATGCTAAACGTGAGGAAATAGCAGAGGCCTTGAAAAACAGGGTAGGCTCAAGCGTGGAGCGACAGTCTAAAACCCTGAAGCATGATTATTTCTATGTGGCTTCTTATTTTCCGGAAAGCAAGCTCATCATCCGTACGGCACTACCTTACAATAATGATTTGGCAAAATCGCTGCAGGCTGACCAGCATTTCATCTGGTTTGCCATCGTAGCCGTCATTCTGCTTACCATCGTGCTCTATCGTTTTACGGACCGTCTGGCTAAGAATGTATCCAAACTGAGCATCTTTGCTTATAAGGCAGATCACAACGAGAGTCTTGAGGTGGAAGATCTCGCCAAGTTCCCTAACGATGAGTTGGGCGAGATAGCCGAGCGTATCATCAAGATGTATAAGCGCATACAGACCACCCGATGTGAACAGAATGTACTGAAGCGGCAGCTTACCCAGAATATAGCTCACGAGCTGAAGACTCCTGTGGCAAGTATCCAGGGTTATCTGGAAACGATACTCGACAATCCGCATATCAACGAAGAGATGAAGTCGCAGTTTCTGCAGCGCTGTTATGCCCAGAGCGAGCGTCTCACCTCTCTGCTCCGCGACATCTCTACCCTGAACCGGTTGGATGACGGTTCGGATATGATAGATTTCGAGGCGGTAGACATTACGCAGATGGTGAGTGAAATAGCCCGTGAGACGGCGCTGGAAAGAGAGTCGCACAAGATGACTTTCGAGAATCTTCTTCCCGACCAGCATATTATCGTGAAGGGTAACCGCAGTCTGCTCTATAGTGTGTTCCGCAATCTTACCGACAATGCCATAGCCTATGCCGGTGAAGGGCGTAAGATAACGTTGAGTGCCAAGGAGCAGGGCAATAAGTGGCATTTCATCTTCAGTGATAACGGTCAGGGTGTTCCTGCCGAGCATCTCTCCCGTCTATTTGAGCGTTTCTATCGGGTAGATAAGGGACGCAGCCGCAAGATGGGTGGCACCGGTTTGGGTCTTGCTATCGTCAAGAATGCCGTTCTCCTGCATGGCGGAACCATCCGTGTGAGCAATCAGCAGGAAGGCGGCTTGAAGTTTGAATTTACGCTTAAGAAATAAAAATGTTTTTTGAATAAAATATCTAAGCGGCAAATATAAATAATCAAGTGGCTGATAAAGGTACTTAAATAGTAAATATAGGTAAAGAAAGGCAAGACTTCTGAGAAACTTCTGAATGAGGTTTTACAGAAACCTTGCCTTTTTTGTATTTTAAAACATTTTTGTTTTCTTTTGTAAACTTTGCTTAAATTTATTATTTCTGACTTTTTTCTGTTAAAAGTATAGACGATATTTCTAAATATTGACGAAAATCAAGAAAAACTAACTTTTTTCTATAAAAATATCGATAAAGTTTGCATTAATTCAATACTTTTTCTTATCTTTGCACCCGTAAAGTAATGAGAGAGATTTAAAAAAGTGTAAGAAGAGAAAAAATAATTATATAAAGTTATAAGAGTTGTTTAATTTTTAAGAGAGGATTTTATGGAAAAAAGATTGCTTTTCTTGTTAGTCAATCTCTTCCTTTTATGTGGGGGGGGCATTGGCTCAAACGAAAGTAACAGGTACCGTAGTTTCTCAGGAAGATGGTGAACCTGTCATCGGTGCATCTGTCGTAGTCGTCGGAGCGGCACGTACAGGTACCGTCACCGATATTGACGGTCACTTCTCTTTGGAGGTACCTGCTGGTAAGAAACTTGTAGTTAGCTACATCGGTATGCAGAGTCAGACCTTGACTCCAGCCGCCAAGATGATTATCCGCCTGAAGGCAGATAACAAGAGTTTGGGCGAGGTGGTTGTAACGGGTATGCAGAAGATGGATAAGCGTTTGTTTACTGGTGCTACTACAAAAATTTCTGGCGACAAGACAAAGTTGGATGGTGTCGCAGACATCAGTCGTGCCTTGGAAGGTAAAGCGGCCGGTGTGTCTGTGCAGAACGTCTCAGGTACTTTCGGTACAGCTCCAAAGATTCGTGTGCGTGGCGCTACTTCTATTTATGGTAGCTCAAAACCTCTTTGGGTGGTAGATGGTGTTATCATGGAGGACGTAACTGAGGTTGATGCTGATGATTTGTCTTCTGGTAACGCTGAGACCCTTATATCTTCAGCCATAGCAGGTCTGAATGCTGATGATATTGAAAGTTTCCAGATTTTGAAGGATGGTTCTGCTACCTCTATTTATGGTGCACGTGCCATGGCTGGTGTCATCGTTGTTACAACCAAGAAAGGTAAAGCTGGTACAAACCGTATCAACTATACTGGTGAATTCACCATGCGTTTGAAGCCAAGCTACCGCAATTTCAATATCATGAATTCTCAGGATCAGATGGGTGTATATCGTGAGATGTACAATGATGGTTATTTCTCTTTTGAAAAGAGTTTTCGTGCTTCTAACAGTGGTGTCTTTGGCAAGATGTATCACCTGATGAATACATATGATTCGAAGACGGGAACTTTTGGATTGCCTAATACTGAGGAGGCGATGAATAGCTATCTCCAGAAGGCTGAATACCAAAATACCGACTGGTTTGACTTACTCTTCAGTAATAGTATCTCCCAGAATCATTCCGTCAGCATGTCTACTGGTACCGATAAGGCTCAGTATTATACATCTTTCAGTGTGATGAACGATCCAGGATGGTCTAAGCAGAGCAAGGTACAGCGTTATACAGCCAATGTAAATGCTCTTTACAATATTTCGACGAAATTGTCTTTCAATGCCATAGCTAATGCTTCCTATCGTAAGCAGCGCGCTCCTGGTACAACTTCACAGTCTGTAAATAATGTGACAGGTGAGGTGTCTCGTGATTTTGATATCAACCCATATTCTTATGCGTTGAACACTTCTCGTACCATGGATCCTAATGAACTCTATGTGCGTAACTATGCTCCGTTCAATATTTTCCGTGAATTGGAAAACAACTATTTGAGTTTGGATGTGGTTGACATGAAATTCCAGGGCGAATTGAAATATAAGCCAATCTCTAAAGTAGAACTCGCAGTATTGGGCGCTTACAAGTATTCTACAACGACCAATGCCGCTACCATTACTGACCAGAGTAATCAGGCTTGGGCCTATCGTGCGATGGATGATGCTACGATGCGTGATGCAAACCCATGGCTGTATACCGATCCAGACAAGGCAAACTCTTTGCCATTCTCTGTATTGGAAAAGGGTGGTTTTTATCGTGAGACCAAATATAAGATGAATAGCTGGGACTTCCGTGCCACAGCTAGCTATAATGATGTATACAACAAAGACCATATCGTGAACTTATTCGGTGGTTTGGAAATCAATTCACTCGACCGTAGCCGTTCTTATTTTAATGGCGTTGGCATGCAGTATGATATGGGGTATCTCCCTGCTTTCAACTATAACTTCTTCAAGCAGTTGGAGGAGGAGAATGGTCAATATTATAGTTTGGATAATTCATATCAGCGTGAGGCTTCTTTCTTTGGTACTGCCACCTATTCTTATAAGGGTCGCTACACAATTAATGGTACCATTCGTTATGAGGGTTCCAATAAGTTGGGTAAGAGTCGTTCAGCTCGTTGGTTGCCTACTTGGAACGTGTCTGGAGCATGGAATGCTCATGAGGAGAGTTGGTTTACTAAGTTAAATCCAGTTCTTTCTCATCTTACATTAAAAGCATCATATTCATTGACAGCTGATCGAGGTCCTGCTTCCGTTTCTAACTCGTTGGTAGTGATACAGAGTTACAATCCTTGGCGTCCATTTGCCGGTGACAAGGAGACTGGACTTGAGATTTATCGCTTGGGTAATGATGATTTGACCTATGAAAAGAAGCATGAGTTGAACCTCGGTTTGGATATGGGCTTTTTGAATAACCGCATTAATGTGACTTTCGATTGGTATCGCCGCAACAATTATGATTTGATTGGTCCTAAGCGTACCATGGGTATTGGTGGTGAGATTTATAAATATGCCAATGTGGCAAGTATGCGTTCACATGGTGAGGAGTTGACTATTTCCACTCGCAACATTGAGACCAAGGATTTTAAATGGAGTACCGACTTCATTTTCTCTCACTCAAAGAATACTGTAACCGACTTGGATTCACGTGCTAACATCATGCAGATGATTACAGGTACCGGTTTCACAATGAATGGCTATCCTGTTCGCTCTTTGTTCTCTATTGATTTCAAGGGATTGAACAATAAGGGTCTGCCTATCGTTGTGAATCAGGATGGCGAGGAGACAAGCTATGGTGGCGATCTCTACTTCCAGTCAACTACAACAGATTACTTGAAGTATGAAGGTCCAACAGACCCAACCATTAACGGCAGTTTCGGAAACACCTTCTCTTATAAGGGTTTAAAACTGAATGTGTTCATTACATACGCTGCAGGAAATAAAGTACGTCTTGATCCAGCTTTCAGTTCTTCATACTCAGACATGACTGCCATGCCAAAGGAATTTATAAATCGTTGGACTCAAGCCGGTGATGAAGCTTATACGGATGTGCCAGTCATAGCAGACCAGCGCATGAAGCAGAATGACAATTATATTGGTTATCTTTATAATGCATATAACTATTCTACGGCTCGCGTAGCTAAGGGTGATTTCATTCGCATGAAGGAGATTTCTTTGGCTTATGATTTCCCAGGCAAGTGGGTTCAGGCCCTTCGCTTGAACAGCGTAAATTTGAAACTTCAGGCTACTAACTTGTTCTTGATTTATTCAGACAAGAAGTTGCACGGACAGGATCCTGAGTTTTTCAACACTGGTGGTGTGGCAACCCCAATGCCACGTCAGTTTACATTGACATTAAGAGTAGGACTTTAAAGAAAGAGAGATAATTATGAAAAAGAATAAATTATATATAGCATCGGTGGCTTTTGCGGCATTGTCATTGGTCACATCATGCGACAGCTTCCTGGACAAGTTGCCAGATGATCGTGCCGAGGTAAATACCGAGGAAAAGGTGACCTCTCTGCTTGTGTCTGCTTATCCAACAGCAAGCAGCAATCTGATATTGGAATGGAGCTCAGATAATTATGCAGACAATGGAAAGCAGTATAGTACCAATCAGAATATAGAGCAGGTTTATCGTTTTCAGCCACTTACAGCTCAAACAAATGATAGCCCAAAGAGTTTGTGGAATGGTTATTATTCTGCAATTGCAGCAGCCAACCAGGCTTTGGCTTCCATCGATGAGATGGGTAATCCGGCATCGCTAAAGGCGCAGAGAGCTGAGGCTTTGCTCTGTCGTGCCTATAGCATGTATCGTCTTGCTACAACTTTCTGTATGACTTATAATCCAGATAATGCAGAGAAGTGCATGGGACTTCCTTATCCAACAAAGCCTGAGACAACTGTAAGCCCTGATTATAAGCGTGGTACACTGAAGCAACTTTATGAGCAGATTGATGCAGATATTGAGGCTGCCTTGCCTGATGTGAGCGATGATATCTATACCCAGCCTAAGTATCATTTCAATCAGAAGGCTGCGTATGCTTTTGCTGCTCGTTTCAACCTGTACTATATGAACTATGACAAAGTGATAACATATGCTAGCAAGGTGCTTGGAGCAAATCCAGCCTCTTTGTTGCGCAACTATGTGCCTTTTATGTCTTTGTCTAATTCAGAGGATATAGAGAATCGGTATATTTCTTCATCAGAGAACGCCAATCTCTTGTTGATGACGGCATTTAGTCAAATTGGTAGAAATATCAGTGGTAATGAAGCGCGTTTTTGTCACAATCAAAATGTAGGTCAGTATGAAACGATTTGGGCTAAGATGCCATGGGGAAGTGGATCCAGAGACAATACTCTCTACCAGTCAAACTTGTTGTTTGGCAATGCCCGTATTCTTATCTTCCCAAAGATGTTTGAACATTTTGAGTTTATCGACAAGATAAACCAAACTGGATATCTTCATGTTGTAGATGCTGTGTTCACTACTGATGAAACCCTTCTTTGTCGTGCTGAGGCTTATGCCATGAAGAAGGATTATGATAATGCGGTGAAAGATATCAATACTTGGATTGTGTCGCATACTATGACTGCGAATGGTACGGCAAAACGCCCAACAATGACAGTTGAAAGTATCAAGACTTTTATCGAAAGCTTGCCGTATGCACCTGTTACACCAAAATCCAATTTGGAGCATAGCATTCGTAAGACATTCCATCCACAGGGATTCACGGTTGAGGCTGGTACCCAAGAGGATATTTTGCAATTCATCTTACAGATGCGTCGACTGGAGACCCTGTATCAAGGTCTTCGTTTCCTTGATATCAAGCGCTATGGCATTGAGTTCAGCCATGATGTTGACGAAGAGTCTCCTATTGTATTCAAGGCCGGTGACTTGCGAGGTGCGATTCAATTGCCAGATGATGTAATTGAGGCAGGATTACCTGCAAATCCAAGAGAAGAGTCTAACAAATAAAAAATGAGTAAACTCACTAGTGTCCCGTTAAAACGAGACGATTATTAAATAAGTTATTAATACTCAAA